>Ga0070712_100000058_pt1 | contig 56442 bp, 54 predicted proteins | sample LARL81metaG_FD_71396 | JGI IMG/M metagenome (GOLD analysis project Ga0070712, IMG submission 71396) | Corn, switchgrass and miscanthus rhizosphere microbial communities from Kellogg Biological Station, Michigan, USA - LAR L8-1 metaG | ecosystem: Host-associated > Plants > Roots > Rhizosphere ...
GTGGCCATTGTCAGCGTCGCCGGCTTCTCGCCCGCCGAAGCAAGGGGCGGATGCGGACTTGGGCGGCACCATGGACCGCTAGGTTTTTGCGTCGACAACGTAGCGGGGCCCGTGGTTGTCGCACCGAGAGGCGCCGTAGTCGTTGCTCCGGTGGGACGCGTATGTCCGTTCGGCTGGCACCTCGGCCCGTACGGCCATTGCCGGCGCAACTAGCGTATCGCCGAATTATACTACGCGATCACCGGTTCGGCTTTCCGAATGCCAAGCGCTGAATGACAGCGGTTGAGCGAGACCTGTTGGCCCATCGGGACGCTTCTCGTCGCCACTGTATTTCCCATAATATTACTTATACGAAATAGATCGGGCGGCGAGAGGCCGAACAATCGAGACTTCTCGCATCGTCGCACTGGCGCCTGCCCGATCGGACGTGTAACTCAGCCGCCCCATGACAGACGTCAAACCATCCCGCGACATCGCCGGCCTCATTGCGATCATGCGCCGCCTGCGCGCGCCTGAAGGTGGTTGCCCCTGGGACCGTGAACAGACCTTTGCAAGCATCGCTCCCTACACCATCGAGGAAGCCTATGAGGTTGCGGGAGCTATCGAGGAACAGGACTGGAGCGGCCTGAAAGAGGAACTGGGCGACCTGCTGCTTCAAACCGTCTATCACGCGCGCATGGCGGAAGAAGCCGGGCTGTTCGCGTTCGACGATGTCGTCGAGGCGATCACGACGAAAATGATTGCGCGGCACCCGCATGTCTTCGGCGGCGCTGAAGAGGTTGCGGACGCACACGCGCAAACCCTCGCCTGGGACGATCACAAAAGGCGCGAACGGGCCGCCAAGCCTCAGTCAGGAGGACTGCTCGACGATATCCCCTTGGCTTTGCCTGCGCTGTTGCGCGCCGAAAAGCTTCAGAAGCGGCTCGCAAGCGTTGGTTTCGACTGGGATTCCGCCGAACGCGTGCTTGAGAAGGTGAGTGAGGAAGCGGCCGAGATCGTCGCCGCCAAAAAAAAGGGAGCTCCCCAGGGCGAGCTCGAAGGCGAGATCGGCGACCTGCTCTTCGTCATCGCCAATCTCGCGCGGCACCTGAAGGTCGACCCTGAGGCGGCGCTCCGCACGACCAACGCGAAAGTGAAGCGCCGCTGGGCCTGGATCGAGACGGCGTTGCGATCTCAGGGCCGTACCGCCTCCCAAGCGAGCTTGGAAGAGATGGAAGAGCTATGGCTGGAGGCGAAGACAAAGGTCTGAGAATATTTCCTACCTTGCCCACAGCGTCTCAGCTCCCTGCTCTAGCCGGCTGTTTTGGTTAGGACATCGCTTTTGAAGCGGCTGGAAAATCGACCTACGTCTTGTGGATCGATCGCGAGGGTCAGCTCAACGCCCTTTGCTTTATAGGCTCGCTTCAAAACCTGCGCGTGGCGATAGACCCATGCGAGGCCCTCGCCATCAGAGTGTGCCAAGGTCAGGCGATAATGGATGTTGGCACCCGTCAACTCGCTCTCCAGCCGAACTTGAAGCGCATCCAGCCCGTCCCCTGTCACGGCTGAAATCGCGACTGCCCCTCCAGGCCGCGCGTTGGCCGCGAGCAGACCGGCACGCACGTCGGGCGACAGCAAGTCGATCTTGTTGAGGATCTCCACAAGTGGCCGGTCGCTCCCTGCTTCGATTCCGAGTTCGTGCAGCACTTTCAGCACATCGACTTTCTGCGCCGCGCTCTCGGCATGCGACGCGTCGCGGACATGGGCGATGACGTCGGCCTCGAGAACCTCCTCCAACGTCGCGCGGAAGGCGGCGACGAGTTCCACCGGCAAGTCGGCAATGAAGCCGACCGTGTCGGAGACGATGATTTTCGTCCCCTTCGGCAATTTGAGTCCGCGCATGGTCGGATCCAGGGTCGCAAACAGCAAATCCTTCGCCATCACGTCGGAAGCCGTGAGCTTGTTGAACAGGGTCGATTTGCCGGCGTTGGTGTAACCGACAAGCGCGACCACTGGGAACGGCACGCGTTTGCGGGCCTGGCGCTGAAGTCCGCGCGTGCGTTTGACGCCCTCAAGCTCGCCGCGAATCTTGGCGATGCGTTCGCCGATCAGGCGGCGGTCGGTTTCGATCTGAGTTTCGCCGGGACCGCCGAGAAAGCCGAAGCCGCCACGCTGGCGTTCCAAGTGGGTCCAACTGCGCACGAGGCGGCTGCGCTGGTAGGTGAGATGCGCGAGCTCGACTTGGAGGCGCCCTTCCCGCGTGCGGGCGCGTTCGCCGAAGATTTCCAAGATGAGCGCTGTGCGGTCGAGCACCTTTGCACTCCAGGCTTTTTCCAGATTGCGCTGCTGCACCGGCGAAAGCTGCGCGTTGACGATCACGACTTCGGGCTCGAAGGCGCGCACATCGCCTGCGATCTCGTCGACTTTGCCGCTGCCGATCAACGTCGCAGGAGTCGGACGAACGAGCGGCACGATCCTGCTGGCAACGATCTTAAGGCCGATTGCGGCAGTAAGGCCCACGGCCTCCGCAAGTCGCGCATCGGCATCGCGATCAGCGCGTGCACCCGCCGCGCGCGCCTTCGGCTCGACGTGAATGACGATCGCGCCGCGCACGTCGTCGTGATGGCCGGCGGTGCGGCTCAGACGGTTTCGGATGCGGCCGGCGCTTCGTCCTGGAGCTGGATCGGCCCCAGCGGCATGACGGTCGAGATCGCGTGCTTGTAGACGAGCTGTGCCTGCCCGTCCCGGCGTAGAAGAACGCAAAAGTTGTCGAACCACGTGATATTCCCCTGAAGCTTGACGCCATTCACGAGAAAGATCGTGACGGCGGATTTGCTTTTTCGGACTGCGTTGAGAAACGTGTCTTGCAGATTTTGTTGTTTTTCGCTCATCGGGGAGTCCCGCTTTTGTGCCTCGCGCCCCTGCGAAGCACTAAACCCAGCATAGTCTGCATTGCTGCGGTTGCGAAAGGGCCTAACGCGTGCGTTCTGACGCAAGAGCGGCAGAGCGACGTGCGTAAAGTTGCTGCACCCGCCGGGTGACTGGACCAGGGCTTCCATCGCCAATCGTTTTGCCGTCGATGACTGTCACCGGAATGATCCCGGATGCGGACGAGATGAACGCTTCGCGTGCCTTGATCGCCTCAGCGGGGGTGAATTGCTGCTCGGAAACTGCGAGTTGTGCTTCTGCCGCCGCTTCCAGAATGACGCGGCGCGTCACCCCCGGCAGGATGGCGTGCGTCAGTTGGCGCGTCGTCAGTCGACCAGCGGGCGTAACGATCCACGCGTTCGTCGAAGTGCCTTCGGTAACGAAGCCCTCTTCGTCCACCAGCCATGCTTCGTAGGCTCCGGCTTTGCGAGCGGCGGTCTTGGCCAGAAGGTTGGAGAGCAGCTGCGTCGTTTTGATGTCGCACCGCGCCCAGCGTTCGTCAGACTGCGTAATGACCTTGATGCCCTCGTCCCTGCGTCGCTCTAGCGCCGCATTGTCCAAAGTACGCGCGGTCATGATGAGCGTCGGCCGCAGCGGCGTCGCTGGTATCGGATGATCGCGGCGTGCGGCGCCGCGGGTGACTTGCAGATAAAGAAGGCCCGTGTCGACACGATTGCGCCGCACCAGTTCGCGCATAACGAGCCGCAGCGCACGACGTTCGAGCGGCATCGCCATCGTGATTTCACCGAGCGAGCGCGAGAGCCGATCGAGATGCTCCTCCTCGTCCATGAGACATCCGCCGACGATGCCGCAGACCTCGTACACCGCGTCGCCAAATTGCAGGCCTCTGTCTTCGACGTGAACAGCCGCGCGATTGTGCGCCAGGTAGCGACCGTCGACATAGGCGATGCGGCCGGCCGGCGGGCGGGCCTCCCAACCATGCAAGCTCACGCGTTGAAGCCCTGCTCGCGGCCGTTAGGACCGACGCCCAGCGATTTCAGCTTGCGGTGGAGCGCCGAACGCTCCATGCCGATGAACGCCGCCGTGCGCGAAATATTTCCGCCAAAACGATTAATCTGCGCCATCAGATAATCACGCTCGAAGATCTCGCGTGCCTCGCGCAATGGCAGAGAAATCACGAGGTCGCCGCGCCCTGCTCCGCCCCACGGCGCGCTAGAGCCGAGGTCCGAAGGCAACAGATCGGCCGATATGGCTTGCTGTGCGTCGTCGGTCGAAAGAATCAGCAAGCGTTCGACGATGTTGCGCAATTGGCGGACGTTGCCCGGCCAGCCATGGGCTTGCAGCACCGCCATTGCATCGTCGCCGACGTCGCGCACCGCGAGCCCCGAAGTCGCCGAAAGACGAGTCATGAAGTGAGAGACCAGGAGCGGAATATCGTCGCGACGTTCGGATAATGAAGGTATGCGTACAGGTACGACGTTCAGTCGATGGTAGAGGTCCTCGCGGAACGTGCCTGCAGCGATATCGGCTCGCAGGTCGCGTGTCGTTGAACAGATCACCCGTGCATCCACCTGCACCCGCGTCGAGCCGCCCACACGCGTAAATGTCTGATCGACCATGACTCGCAGGATCTTGCCTTGAGTCTCCAGCGGCATATCGGCAACCTCGTCCAGATAGAGCGTGCCGTTATGGGCGAGTTCGAAGAGTCCGGTCTTGCGCGGCCCGTCGCCATCTTCGACTCCAAAGAGTTCGCTTTCGATGCGCGAGGGCTCCATGGTGGCGCAATTGATCGCCACAAATGCGTTTCCAGCGCGACGCGAGCGGGCGTGGATGAGGCGGGCCGCAACTTCCTTCCCGGACCCTGACGGCCCGGTGATGAAAACGCGGCTGTTGGTCGGCGCGATTTTGTCGATCGCTTGGCGCAATTGGGAGATTGCCGACGAGCTGCCCACCAGCTCGGAATCATCGCCCGCCTTCAGCTTGAGCTCCTGGACTTCGCGGCGCAGCCGCGCGGCCTCAAGCGCGCGGCCGACGACATGGATGAGCCGATCCGCCTTGAACGGCTTTTCGATGAAGTCGTAAGCCCCTTTTTTGATCGAGGCGACGGCCGTTTCAATGCTGCCGTGACCTGAGATCATCACGACCGGCAAGTCCGTCTGCTCACGCTTCAAGGCATCGAGCACTTGGATGCCGTCGAGCTTGCTCCCCTGCAACCAGATATCGAGAACGACGAGTTGCGGCCGTCGCTGTCTAACCTGGTTGAGAGCGCCGTCGCTGTCGCCTGCAACACGCGTGCCGTAACCTTCGTCGCGAAGAATCCCGGCGATCAGATCGCGGATATCTTCTTCGTCGTCGACGATCAGGATTTCAGACGCGATCTGCAACCCGTGTTTGCTCATCCCCAGGTCCTTTTTCCTTTATCTTCTTTTGTCGCGTTGGAAACGTTAGAACTATTTCGGCGCCTTGCTTGGCGTCGCCGGCATCGTGCAGGGCTATGTCACCGCCATGGTCTTCCATCACTTTTCGCACGATCGCGAGGCCGAGGCCGGTGCCCTTCGCACGCGTGGTGACATAGGGCTCGGTCAGGCGGTCGCGCTGTTCGTGCGGCAAGCCGACGCCATTGTCGGTGACGCGAAACTTCACCGCGCTTTCACTCGCTTCGAGCGCGATCGTGATGCGGCCCGGAGTGACGTCGCCCTTTGCGATGCGCGCCGCGATTGCCTCGCCGCCATTCTTCAGCACGTTGGTCAGTGCCTGTGCAACAAGGCGCCCATCGCATTCGAGATGGACCGGCTCCTTGGGAACGCGACTCTCGAACGTGATCTGCGGATGGGCGACGCGCTGCAGGAAGACCGCCTGCTGGATGATTTCCTGCGCATTTTCCCGGCGCATGACTGGTGCCGGCATGCGCGCGAAAGACGAGAATTCGTCGACCATGCGCCCGATATCGGCGACCTGGCGGACGATTGTGTCGGTGCATTGCGCAAAGACTTCGGGATCGGTGGTGATCTCGCCGGAATATTTGCGTTGCAGCCGCTCTGCTGAAAGTTGGATCGGCGTCAACGGATTTTTGATTTCGTGCGCGATGCGCCGCGCAATATCCGCCCAGGCGGCCGTACGCTGCGCGGAAACGAGATCGGTGATGTCGTCGAAGGTAGCGACGAATCCACTGCCATCCGCGCCGCGCTCGCTCGACACCTGCACGCTGAGTGTCCGGGGTGTCGTGCCGCGTTTCATGGTCACCTCGCCGCTCGAACGCGCTATGGGCTCGGAGATCGCACGGCGGATGAGTGCCGCCAACTCCGGAACCGCCTCGGCATATTGGCGGCCCTCGATCTCTTGGGGCGCAGAATTGAGCAAGCGCGCCGCCGCGCGATTCACGATCGTAATGACACCTTCGCTGTCGAGGCCGATGACGCCGGCGCTCACACCGGCAAGGACGGCTTCCGTAAAGCGCCGTCGCTCATCGTTTTGGCGGTTTGCAGAGATGAGTGCGCTGCGTTGGGCATCGAGCTGACCCGTCATGCGGTTAAAGGCGCGACCCAGCAGTCCGACTTCGTCGTCGCCGCGTTCGACTTCGACCTGCGCCTTGAGATCGCCTTCCGATACGCGCTCCGCCGCGCCGATCAGGCTTGAAATCGGTCGCACGAGACGGTTAGCGGCCCATAGGCCAAGCCAGATCGCGGTGAGTAGGATGACAAGCGAAACGACAATGTAGAGGGCTGCGAAGATTAGCTGCACTTGCGAGCGGCTCTGATTGAGACGGTCGTATTCGCTCACGGCTGCCTTGGTGCGGTGATAGTAACCGAAGACCTTCGGATCGACATGTCGTACGACGAGCAAGTAGGCATCCTTCAAGAACGGCAGATAGATCAGCGCATGGATGTAACCGGTGTCGGGATCGCCATCGACCACGATCCGTCCGGCACGCGCGTCTGCGATATCAGCGGCGCTCGGCTTGAGAGCGGTCGAATAGGCGAGCTTGGCGCTCTTGGCGAGTTCGCTGCCGCGTGAGTCGATCAGGAACGAACCGGCGAGACCGCGGTCGGTGGTCATGATCGCGATTTTTTCCATCATCGTGGAGATGCGCACCTGCTTGTTCTCGTCGAACAAGGTGCGGTCGTGTTCGATGCCAGTTTCGATCTCACCGGCGTCGTAGAGAATGTGGCGACCCTGCTCGATCATGTACTGCCGCGCCACGCCGACCGCGTTGTCGAGTGCGGTTTGGACCCGCGCGGAAAACCACGCTTCGATGCCGAGATTGAGCGTGACCGTCGCAAAGATGGCGACGAGAATCGCGGGAACGACAGCGATCACGCTGAACATCGCAACGAGCCGCACATGAAGCTTGGCGCCAGCGAGACCTGACCGTCTGGCGCGCCACAGGCGTACCAAGCGCCAAGCAATCAACCCGCCCAGAGCTACACCGAGCATCAAATTGATCAGCAAGAGCGTGACGAGATTTTCGGGCGTGGGATTGTAAGGCACGAGCCCCGTGACCATGGCGTACGTCACCATGGCGAAGAGAAGCGCAAGCACGCCGACGCCGAAGGCGAGCAGCGACGGGCGCGATACAACCCTCACCCAATCCAGCAAGCCGGCGCCCGGCGCCTCAACTGCGTTTGTCGTGGCCATCAATGTCCGTTGGCAGAACGCGCTAAATTCTTTTGCGAGTTCAACAATCCGCGCCAGTGTAGCGAAGACACAGCCTGTTGCAAGAAAGCAGCGGACTATTTCAACAACAACTTTAAGGAATTAGGGCTGATCGGTCCGTAGTCCCTTGATCACCTCGAGGCCGAGATCCCTGATCTTCTTGCGCAGCGTGTTCCGGTTGAGCCCTAGGAGATGCGCGGCGCGAATCTGGTTTCCCCGCGTCGCGCCCAAACAAATCGAGAGCAACGGGCGCTCGATCTCGCGCAAGATGCGGTCATAGAGGCCCGGAGGCGGGAGCTTGTCGCCCTGCGCCAGAAAATAGGTGGTCAGGTGACGCTCCACAGCTTCGCTGAGCGATGCCGCTTCGTCGCCGACATCCGTGTCGCTGAGGCGCATTGGCTCCTTCAGTTCGGCGGAAATGGCGCTTGAGGGAATTGTTTCACCCGAGTGGAGAACTGCGAGGCGGCGGATCAGATTCTCCAACTCGCGCACATTGCCTGGCCAACGATAGTGCTTGAGGAGATCGAGCGCCTCACTGTCGAGGTGCTTTGCGGGCAGTCCCTCCTCCTCTGCCCGGCGCAAAAAATGTCGGACGAGATCTGGAACGTCTTCGGCGCGTTCTCGCAACGGCGGTAAGCGCATCGGCACGACATTGAGGCGGTAATATAGGTCCTCGCGAAACAGCCCCTGTTGAATGAGTTGCCGCAGATCGCGGTTCGTGGCCGCTATAATACGCACGTCCGTTTTGATCGGCACGCGTCCACCGACCGTCGTGTATTCACCCTGCTGCAATACGCGTAGCAAGCGCGTTTGTGCTTCCAACGGCATGTCGCCGATTTCATCGAGGAACAGCGTCCCACCTTCGGCCTGCTCAAAGCGCCCTACTCCGCGGTTGGTGGCGCCAGTGAAGGCTCCGCGTTCGTGACCGAACAGCTCGCTTTCGACCAGCTCTTTGGGGATGGCCGCCATGTTGACCGCGACGAAGGTGCCATGCCGGCGCCGGCCATAATCATGCAATGCACGCGCCACAAGCTCCTTTCCCGTGCCGCTTTCGCCGGTGATGATCACGGTGAGATCCGTTTGAGTCAGTCTCGCAATGACACGATAGATCTCCTGCATGGCCGGCGAGCGACCGATGAGCGGCAACCGGTCATCGCTAGCGCCCCGCTCCGCCGTTTCTCGTTTGACATTTGGCTGTTCCAGCGCGCGCTGCACGACCGACGTCAATTCCTTTAGATCGAAAGGCTTGGGCAGATAGTCGAAAGCGCCGCGTTCGGCAGCCGTGATCGCGGTCAAAATCGTGTTCTGAGCGCTCATGACGACGACCGGAAGCTCGGGCCGAATTTTCCGGATACGCGGAATGAGGTCGAAACCATTTTCGTCCGGTAACACGACGTCAGTGATCACGAGATTGCCATCGCCAGCCGCGACCCAACGCCAGAGGCCCGCAGCCGTGCCAGTCGTGCGGACGTCGTAGCCGGCGCGGCCGAGTGCTTGGTTGAGTACGGTGCGGATTGCCGTGTCGTCGTCGCAGATCAGGATCGTTCCAGCGGGCATGTCAGTGTCCCTCGCTCGTATCGGCCGCCTTCGGCAGTAGGATCCGGAAAATCGTCCGGCGCGGGATGGAGTCGCATTCAATGACGCCGCCATGATCGCCAACGATTTTGGCGACGAGTGCCAGTCCGAGCCCTGAGCCTCGCGGTTTGGTCGTCACGAACGGATCGAAGATATGCGGCACCAGGTCGGCCGGCACGCCCGAACCATTGTCGCGCACGGTAACTTCGAGCGGCAAACTGAGGCGCCCGCCTGCCACGGCCGCGCCGAAGCGCACGCCTGGCCGATATCCCGTCGTCAACGTGATCTCGCCACCTGATTCAGGCAACGCATCGGCCGCGTTACGCACAAGGTTCATGAAAACCTGAATGAGCTGGTCGCGGTCGCCAAGCACCGACGGCAATGAAGGATCAAAACTTTCGAGGATAGGAACGCCTTTTGCGAAGCTTGATTGAGCGACCTTCCGGACGCGATCGAGTACTTCGTGAATGTTGACCGGCGCGCGCGGAATGGTACGCGTGTCGCCGAACGACTCCATGCGATCGATTAGAGCGCGAATGCGGTCTGCCTCATCGCAGATCAACTGGGTCAGCGCCTTGTCGTTTTCGGTGACGGATTGCTCGATCAACTGCGCAGCACCGCGAATGCCGGCCAGCGGATTCTTGATTTCATGCGCCAACACTGCCGCCATGCCGTGCATCGAGCGAACCGCGCCACGATGCAAGAGTTGGCGGTCGATACGCTGCGCGAGAGTGCGTTCCTGCAGCAGAACGACGATCGCGCCTTCAGGCTCTGGCAGCGGTGTCGCGATCACGTCAGCCACACGTTCGCCAAGTCTCGGCGTGGTCAAATCGACGTTGCGCTCGCTGACTGAAGCGTTCCGCTCGCGCGCCTGCGCCACGAGCTGCAGCAAAGGACTGCCGAATGGCACAAGATCGGCGAGAGTCTGGCGCAGGAGGAATCCGGCGCCACTGTCGAAGAACTGTTCGGCGGCAGGATTCACGAATGCGATCTGCTGTTCCGGACCGACGACCAGCAGCGGCATGGGTAGCGCGCCCGCGATGAAGCCGACAGAGGCGCTGTCAGTGACGAGGTTGGCCGAGTCCATTTCGAATACTGCCTATTAGATAGGCATACTACGTACATGGACATATTATAGGCAATGAATTTATCGCGCCGCGACGTCGCAACAGCTTTGGTCGCCTCGGCCTACTTTTGTGGTACCCAATTCACCCTGCACAGGAGAAGGCAATGTCTGGCGTAGCGGTCCTTGTCGTCGCTGCCGGAAAGGGCGAGCGGGCTGGCGGCACCGTCGCCAAGCAATATGCCCCCCTGCTCGGCAAGCCGATTTTGCGTTGGACGCTCGAAACGTTTTTGCGTCATTCCCGCGTCGCGGCACTCCAGGTCGCAATCGGGCCGGAACATGAAGAACTCTACCGAGCATCCGTTGCCGGCCTCACGTTACTGCCACCTATTGTCGGCGGCGCGACGCGACAGGAATCCGTGCGACGTGGACTCGAAGCTCTTGCGACTGCCTTGCCCGATATCGTGCTCATTCACGACGCTGCGCGACCGTTGGTAACTCAGCGTCTGATCGACGATGTCATCATCGCTCTCGAAGGCGGTGCCGATTGCGCCGTTCCGCTGCTTGCGGTCGCCGACACGCTGAAGCGCAACGATGCAGGAAAGTGGACGACGGTTTCGCGTGACGGATTGCATCGCGCTCAGACACCGCAGGCCTTCCGCTTCACAAAAATTCTGCGCGCCCACCGCCACTATTTCGATCAAGACGTCACCGACGACATGGCACTCGCCGAGCTGGCGGGACTGCACATCGCGACTGTGTCCGGCGAAGAGTTCAACATGAAAGTCACGACTCCCGACGACTTCGCGCTTGCCGAAGCACATCTGCGCGCGCGACTGGGCGAGAGCCGCGTCGGCATGGGCTATGACGTGCATCGTTTCCAGGCGGGCGATCATATCTGGCTCTGCGGTATCAAGGTGCCGCACGATCACGCGCTCGAAGGACACTCCGATGCCGATGCGGGACTGCATGCCCTCACCGACGCCATTCTCGGCGCCATCGGTGAAGGCGATATCGGCCTTCACTTCCCCCCTAGCGACGAGCGCTGGCGCGGCGCGGCGTCGTGGAAATTTCTCGACCACGCGGCAAGCTTGGTTCGCGACAAGGACGGCATAATCAGCCATTGCGACGTCACAATTGTTTGCGAACGGCCGAAAGTCGCGCCATACCGCGAGGCGATGCGCGCGCGGATCGCCGAAATCCTGCAGCTCGACCTCTCGCGCGTGAGCGTGAAGGCGACAACGACGGAAGGGCTCGGCTTTGAGGGCAAGCGCGAAGGTCTCGCCGCTCAAGCCGTGGCGACCGTGCGGCTACCGTGAAAGTCATCCTACTCAAACCAGGTGATGAAGAGCTGCTGGCGCGCGCGGAAGCGGCCTTCAATTCAAATGTTCCCACGCGTACGCGTTGCAGTATGCTGCTACGCGAGCCGTCCTACGTCATGGCCGTGGCGATGACGGACAACAACGACATCATGGGTCGCGTCTACGGCAACGTGCTCCACCGTTACGAAGCGACCGATCTGCTGCTCTACGAAGTCGACGTGCTGGAGGCTCATCAACGAAAGGGTGTCGGACGCGCGATGCTCGATTATCTCAGATCTCTTTGCACCCGACGCGGATACGGCGAAATGTGGGTGCTCACCGAGCCCGACAATGAAGCAGGCAATGCCCTTTACAAGTCGGCGGGCGGCAAGCTCGAGAATTCACCTACGAACATGTACGTCTTCACGCTTACGCGGTCATGATAGTTACCATTCTCTCCACTTTTTTCGGCGTCGGCTTCGTACGCATAGCTCCCGGGACAGTCGCAAGTTTCGCTGCCTTGCCCCTCGCCTGGCTGATTACGTGGAAGTTCGGCGTCACGGCACTGTGCGTCGCAAGCCTCGGAACTTACGTGCTTGGCGTGTGGTCGTGTGGCCAATACGCCGTTCGCAGGGGCATTGCAGATCCGTCTGAATGTGTCATCGATGAAGTCGCCGGACAGTGGTTTGCCTGTGCCGTCGCGCCACTTTCGCTCATTGGGTTCGCGATAGCATTCGTGCTGTTCCGTTTTTTCGACATCACCAAGCTCTGGCCCGTGTCGCTCGGCGAGCGGCTGCCAGGCGGCCTTGGCATCATGACGGATGACATGATCGCCGGAACGCTTGCTGGCGTGATCATTGCGGCGCTGCGTCTACAGGGCCTAATCTAAGGCACCCAGCCACACAGGTCGCGCAATGTTCCCCTCTCCGCTACTCCGTCTTGCCGAAGTCGTACTCGCCGACGCACGCATCGCACGCTTGCGCATCGCGACGGCGGAAAGTTGCACTGGCGGGCTCATCGGCGGACTGTTGACGGAAATTCCTGGCTCGTCTGACGTCTTCGATCGCGGCTTCATCGTCTACACCAACCGCTCCAAGCAGGATCTGTTGGGGATACCCGGCGATCTGGTCGCCGACATGGGCGAAGTGTCGGAAGCCGTCGCGCGCATGATGGCCGAAGGCGCAATCGAGAATTCCAACGCGCAACTGGCCGTCGCAGTGACGGGCATCGCCGGTCCGGGCGGGGGCACGACGATGAAGCCGGTCGGTCTCGTCCATGTCGCGGCTGCCCGTGAGGGCCGCTCGATCCTGCATGAGGCGCATCGCTTCGGCGACATCGGCCGCACGGAAGTGCGCCTGAAGACGTGCGAGGCCGCGCTAACCCTGCTTCACCGCTTGATCTGAGAGTGCTTTCGCGCGCGCTTCGAAAGCATCCGCCATCTTCACATAGACTTTTCCGAAGGCCGCGCCGGCGACAGCGTTCAGCACCCGATTGCGAAATTCGTAGACCAGCGAGAATGCGACTTCACAACCCTGGGAGAGCGGCGTAAAGCGCCAATGATTTTCCAGCTGCTTGAATGGACCCGATGTCTGCGCCACGTCGATGGTGCTCGATGCTGCATCGAGGATCACGCGGCTGGTATACTTTTCGCGCAGCGCGCCATAACCCACAGCCATCTCCGCGATGAGCACGTCGCGAGTCTTAACGCGCTCGCGCGACAGAACACGTAACGCGACGCACCAAGGAAGGAACTTCGGGTATTGCTCGACGTCGGCCACTACCCGGAACATCAGATCGGCGCTGTAGGGGACGGTGCGGATTTCCGAATGCGACGTCACGGGCGCTGCTTGGCCAACCTTGCCGCCCTGAGCGCCGCAAAGTCGCTATCGGCATGGTAGGAGCTTCGCGTCAGCGGCGTTGCCGACACCATCATGAAACCTTTCGCGCGCGCAGTGGCTTCGAGCGCTTTGAATTCATCCGGCGTCCAGAAACGGTCAACGGGCGCGTGCTTGCGCGTCGGCTGCAAGTACTGGCCGATGGTAAGAAAATCGACGCCTGCGACGCGCAGATCATCCATCACCTGCATGACTTCCTCGCGGCTCTCACCCAGACCGACCATCAGACCCGACTTGGTGAAGCCCGCCGGCGCCAGTTCCTTTGCACGCTGCAGAAGACGCAATGAAGCAAAGTATCGCGCGCCGGGCCGAATCGTCAGATAGAGCCGCGGAACAGTTTCAAGGTTGTGGTTGAACACATCGGGGCTCGCAGCCATCACGACCTCGATAGCGCCAGCCTTGCGCAGAAAATCCGGCGTTAGAATCTCTACTGTCGTCGCCGGGCTCGACGCGTGGATTGCTGCTACCGTCTTTGCGAAATGTTCGGCGCCGCCGTCCGCAAGATCGTCCCGATCGACCGAAGTGATGACGACGTGCTCGAGGCCGAGTTTGGCGACTGCCATGCCAACGTTCGAAGGCTCGTGCGGATCAAGTGCGCCGGGCAGACCCGTCTTCACATTGCAGAATGCACAAGCGCGCGTGCAGGTGTCGCCCATGATCATCATCGTGGCGTGGCGACGGCTCCAACATTCTCCGATATTGGGACAGGCCGCCTCTTCGCAAACGGTGTGCAGATTGTGCTCGCGGACAATCGCTCTAGTCGCCAAATATTCCCGCGATCCCGGCGCCCTGACACGAATCCACTCGGGTTTGCGCAGCACAGCGGAGTCGGGACGGTTCGCCTTTTCCGGATGGCGCAGTGGCGGATTGAGACGGTCGATCAAATCAGTCATCTAGTCCTGATATAGTCAGTCTGACCCGTGAAATCACCGGGGAATGAACCATTGGCGCGCTACTGCGTTGCCAGAGGAGTAAGGGAGATGGACATGGCCGCAACGAAAGCGCGCAGGAACCCCACAAAAACAGCGTCGCACGGAGCGGTTCGCAGGGCGCGATCGTCACTGCTTGCTGATTTTCCCATGCGAACCGCGTTCGTCGTGGCCGGCGTTATCGGGCTCGCGGCGTTGGGTATAGCCCTTTTAGGACCACGGCGTTTCCGCGATGAGATCGTCAGGCCAATCGGCGCGCTCGCCTATGAGCCGCTGGCCGCCGCAGTCGCTCCTCAGGCGGATCGTGCTTGGGCGGAAACACGCGCCTGGCGTGACCGTGTCAGACGCATTCTCGAGTCGATTAATACGGCTGAAGTACGCGATCAGGTGGCCTCGCGCCTGTCGGATTGGATCGAGCGTTTCCGCGGCTGAGCTAGGAAGATAGTCAACGCGCTGGACCTGGTCCGTGTGAAGACGGCAAAATTCCGCTGTTCGGGGTGACCAAACCGGATGCGCCAATTTCGGATGCGCGTCCGATAAGAACGCTGGGTGGAAATGTGACCGTCGCGAGTATCGCCGCCGCATCGGGCGAAGAAACGATTCCGTTCGACATAACCCGGTCGCAGCAGCCCGTGTTTCGCGCACTGGTCGAGGCGCGTTCGCGCTTTGGGCCCAATCGCGCAGCGCTGGTCGACGGTGACGAACGCGTCCTGAGCTATGAGGACATCGTTCGCGCCGCGCTGGCGCTTGGCCATGCATTGAAACGCGGCACGAAATCCGGCGAGTCCGTCGGTATCATGCTGCCGACGGGAGCGGCATCGATCATCGCGTTTTTCGCGGTTTCGGCATACGGGCGCGTGCCGGCTATGCTGAACTTCACGAGCGGCGCAGCGGGAGTGCGCAGCGCGATCAAGACCGCCAAGATCAAACGCGTCGTGACCGCGCATCGCTTTGTCGAACTTGGCAAGTTCGAGAGTTTGATTGCTGAAGTCGGCGAGGACTGCGAGCTCGTCTATCTCGAAGACGTGCGCGAGAACCTGTCCCTCCTCGACAAGGCGTTTGCCGCGGTCGGAACGATCGTTCCGGGGCTGGTGACGGCAAATGCGGTCGGCGCAAAGCCGGCCGTGATCCTCTTCACATCTGGCACCGAAGGCGAACCCAAAGGCGTTGCGCTTTCTCATGTCAATCTGTTGTCGAACGTCGAGCAGGTCCGCGCCCACATCGCGCTTTACGAGACCGATATTCTGTTCAATCCGCTCCCGACCTTTCACTGTTTCGGACTCACGGTCGGATCGCTGATGCCGCTTCTTCTCGGCATCAAGGTCATCTGCCATCCGACCCCGCTGCAACCGCGCGAGATCGTGCGCCGCATCCGGGAAACAAAAGCGACCATACTGCTCTCGACCGATACGTTCATTTCGCAATATGCGCGCGCCGGCGAACCGGGCGATCTCAACTCGCTGCGACTTGCGGTCTGCGGTGCGGAGCGCCTGCGCGACGAGACACGCGCCCTGCTCCGCCGGAAGTATTCGATCGAACTGCTCGAAGGCTATGGCGTGACCGAGGCTGCGCCAGTGATTTCGGCCAACCAGCTCGGCGCCAATCGCTCGGGCACGGTCGGACGGCTGATGCGCCACATTGAGGCGCGTCTCGATCCCGTCGAAGGCATCGCCAATGCCGGCCAGCTTTTCGTCAAGGGTCCGAACGTGATGCTCGGCTACATCAAGCCGGAGCGGCCCGGCGAGATTCAGCCACCCGAAGGCGGTTGGCATGACACCGGCGATGTCGTTTCGATCGACGCTGACGGCTACATCGCTATCAAAGGGCGGCTCAAGCGCTTCGCCAAGATCGGCGGCGAGACCGTTTCGCTTGCCGTGGTCGAGAGCATCGCGTCGGCATTGTGGCCGGACTATTTCCACGCCTCCGTCGCCCTGCCCGACGGTCGCAAGGGCGAACAGATCGTTCTCGTCACCACCAAGCCGGACGCCGACCGGCATGAACTTGTCGGCTGGGCGCACAATCATGGCGTTTCGGAGCTCGCCGTGCCGCGACGGATCATTCACGTCGAAGACGTTCCGGTGCTCGGCACGGGCAAGACCGACTATGTCCAGGTGCAGAAGATCGTCGAAGCCGAAGTGCAACCGGCCGCCAACCAATCGACTGGATAGTCAGAACTCCGCCTCGAGCTCTTCGACCGCGTCAGGCTCGGCCTTCGCGGCCTCGATCCATTCGAGCATGTCGGGAAGATTGAGGATCGTGTCGCAATAATCCGTACACAGACGATCTAGCTTCACGTGGTAGGTGATGAAGCGCGTACACACCGGTGCATACATCACGTCGGCGAGTGTCGGCTTGTCCCCGAAGAGATAGGGACCGTCATAGCGCTTCAGGCATTCGCGCCAGATCGCAACGACACGGTCGATGTCGAGTTGAGCGCCGGCCCAGATCTTGAAATTGGGATAGTCCGCCTTGAGATTCATCGGCAGCGCCGAGCGCAGATTGGCGAAGCCGGAATGCATCTCGCCGGCGACCGCGCGGCAATGCGTGCGAACCGCGAGATCCTTCGGCAAGATGCCAGCCTTGGGATGGCTTTCGTGCAGATATTCCGCGATGGCGAGCGTGTCCCACACCTTGATGTCGCCATCGGTGAGACACGGCACGAGGAACGACGGTGAGAGCAGCAACAGCTCGGCGCGCGCGCCCGGATCATCGTTCGGCAATAGCTTTTCGCGGAAATCGAGTCCCGCCATGCGGCATAAGAGCCAGCCGCGCAGTGACCACGATGAGTAGTTTTTGCTCGAAATCGTCAGGAGTGCTTTGCTCATGGCAGACGATTCTTCCGCTAAGGATGATTCAATTATTTCGCACTGCAGCATGAAATGCACTAGTATTTTTCGCTGTCAGGACGTGAAATCGGACAAATATTGCCGCGGCGCACAAGTTCCGATTCGTGCGCCTCTAGGGGGCGTGTATCTAGCGTGATGTTGTACGACGCCTACCAGGCACAGTCCGATCTGCTTGCGCCTTGGCGCGCCTGGGCGGGACTGACAAGCGCGCTCTACCGCGAGACGTATGCCGGTCCGCGCGCCAATTACCTGTTCAAGGGCATTGCTGCCGCCGCGGAGATCATCAACCGCGCACATCTCATACATGAGCGACCCGCATTTGCGATCGACACCATCGAGATCGCGGGCGTGAGCATTCCGGTCAAAGAAGAACGAGTTTTTGAAACCCCTTTCGCGACGCTTCTGCGCTTCAAAAAGGAGATCCGTACCGAGCAGCCGCGCGTGCTAATCGTCGCGCCGATGGCGGGTCATTTTCCGACTCTGCTTCGCCAAACAGTGAAAACCATGCTCGCTGAACATGACGTCTACATCACCGATTGGAAGAGCGCGCGTGATGTTCCGCTGAACGCCGGCAAATTCGGAATCGATGAGTACATCGAGCACACGATCTGGTTCTTCGAAAAGCTCGGCGCGGGCACACATGTCGTGGCGGTTTGCCAACCCTGTGCGGCGCTGCTTGCGACCGTCGCCGTGATGGCGCAGAGCAATCATCCTTGCCAGCCGCGCAGCATGACATTGATGGCCGGTCCAATCGATACGCGCATCAACCCCACCGCGGTGAACGAGCTTGCGACGGGCCATCCGCTCGAATGGTTCGAGAAGAATCTGATAACGACCGTTCCGCCCCGCTACGCCGGCGCGCATCGCCGCGTCTATCCCGGCTTCCTGCAATTGTCGGCGTTCATGTCGATGAACCTGCCGCGCCATGTGCGCGCGCACCTCGATCTCTTCGAGCACATCCGCAAGGGTGAAGACGAAAGGGCCGACGCCAACAAGAAGTTCTACGACGAATATTTTTCCGTCTCCGACCTGCCCGCGGAGTTTTATCTCGAGACAGTGCGCAAGGTGTTCCAGGAATTCGAACTGCCGCGCGGCCGCTTTGAATATCGCGGCCGCCGCGTCGAGCCCGGCGCAATCCGCAAGACGGCACTGCTGACCGTCGAAGGCGAACGCGACGACATTTGTTCGGTTGGGCAAACGCTGGCGGCGCACGAACTGTGCACCTCACTCAAGCCGTTTCGAAAGAAGCACTATGTGCAGCCCGGCGTCGGACACTACGGCGTGTTTTCGGGCACGCGCTGGCCGACGCAGATCTATCCGATCGTTCGCAATGTGATCCTGGCGAACAACTGATTCGATCGCCCGACTCAACGTTTCATAGCAGCGATCAAGGTGTGGACGTTTTTGATGTGCTCTCGCACCTCCTTCCGGAAATGGTCCATTTCCCGGGTTCGACCGCCATGGACAAGGCGGTTGCGGTTACCGACCGGCGCGCCGGGTCTTGCAGAAAATCTTGCATTTTTGCCGTTCAAATCCCCCGATTCCGATCTAACTGATTGAATATACAGTGCAATTGTATTGGATAGATTCTCTGAAAAAGCTGAGTTTGAAATCACGCGCGCGTGGAATCGGCGTCTCAGCTCCTCCAGCGCACTCCCCTTTCTGTGCAATGTGTCCTCCCGTTGCATCGGCAACATAAGATTATAGACCTATATAGGTACACGATCTTATACTGCAAGAGGGAGATGATCCATTCGAGCGGAAAATTGCACGAAGGGGCAGATTTTTCAGCCGAATCTAATTATTTTCAACTTCAGTACAGTTCACTCTTGAATAGTATGAAGTTCATGCTAGATATGAGTTCGCAATAGCTGAGGAGGCGGATAAAGGCGCGTTGTGACCGAAGAATCCCCTTTCACGCGCAAATTCCGCAAAGAACTCATGGCCGGGCTCTCATCGCTCGTCCTGCTGGCCGTGCTCGCGCGCGCCGGGCGGGAAATGTACGGATACGAAATCGCCAAGGCGGTCAAAGCCGAGGGCGAAGGCGGACTGATCTTCAAGCAAGGTGCGATTTACCCGGTCTTGCGGTCCCTCAATGCCACGGGCCTGCTGCAAAGCCGGGTGGAGGCGTCGGCGTTCGGACCGCCAAGGCGCTACTACGACATCACCGAGGATGGTCGCAAAGCACTTGCCGAGTGGCAGTTCGCTTGGCGCGATATGCGCGAGTTCGTCGACGACGCCCTCAAAGCCGGAACTGTTCCTCCAGGAGTGACGCCTGATGGTCGCGCCGGCGCATCCGCCTGAAACTGTCAGCGCCTATCTGGCGCAGCTGCGGCAGGCGCTGAAGGGCGCCCCTGCCGGACTGATCAGCGATGCGCTCGCCGATTGCGAGGATCACCTCAACAGCGAGATCGCGCAGAACCCGCAATTGAGCGAACCCCAGATCCTCGCGTCCGTCGTCGAGACGTACGGCACGCCCGAGGAGATCGCAGAGGAGTACCGCGATATGGAAACCACGATTTCGACACCCTTCCCGAAAGCCGAGATGCCCGAAGAGCGCCGCTTCGGCTTCTTCAACGTCGTGTCGGATCCGCGCACCTATGGCGCCCTGCTCTACATGCTGCTGTCGCTGGCAACCGGCATCTTCTACTTCACCTGGGCGGTGACCGGACTTTCGCTTACGCTCGGCTTTGCGATCCTTATCATCGGCATTCCCTTCGCGCTTCTCTTCATCGCCTCGGTGCGCGTGCTCAGCTATGTCGAAGGGCGTATCGTCGAGGCCCTCCTCGGCGTACGCATGCCGCGCCGCCCGCCGGCGGAACCCGCCGCAGATGACGGTCTGCTCACCAAGATCAAGGAAGCGTTCACCGACGCGCGCACCTGGTCGTCACTGTTTTATATGCTTCTGATGCTGCCTTTGGGCGTCACCTACTTCGTGCTCGGCGTCGTCGGACTCTCGGTATCGCTCGGCGTCGTCGGCGGCTCGATCTTCAGCCTCATCACCGGCGAATCGCATATCCAGATCCAGGAAGCGCCCTATCTCGAACACCTGCTCCACACTGCGCCCGGACTCATCGTGTTGGCGGTCATCGGAATTTTGATGTTCTTCGTCGTGCTGCACATCGCGCGCGCTATCGGCTGGGTGCATGGCAAGATTGCAGAGGGCCTGCTGGTTCGGCTGTAGGCGCCTCGGCCTGGCTCAATTTGGTAACGGATGCGCGCGCACCAACTCCACAGCGCGAAGTACTCATTTGTTCGTCGAATAGGTAAAACACCTAATATTCGCAAGATGTTCTTAACCCCGCTGTAAGGGTTGACGCCCATATTAAGCATAGGGCTATATGCACCCCGCACGCCGGCTTTGTGTACCGGGGGCATAACACTGGGCTGGGGTTGAAGCGCGGCTCGCGCGTCAGCACTGCAAGACAGGAGCCGACGTGAAGGGTCGACCGGTTTCGACGCAAGTCTCATCGCTCGTATCGGATTGGCGCGGTTCGCTGACCGCCGCATCTGCCGCCGTGTCGACAAGCGACGGGCGCTGGGCGGTAGTTTCAACGACAATCACGGCACTCGTCGCCGGCACGGTCGCGTGGCTGGCAATCAACGCTATGCCGCCGATCCAGTCGCGCGCGCATGAAGCGAGCACGACCTACCTGCCCTACGCGCTCTTCACCGATCTAGTGCATGCCGGCAATCGGTTTGCCTCGACCTCGCCATTCTCCGCGCGTCAGCGCTTTCAACCCTCGCCGACCGACCTCGACAGCGCACTCGCCGCGGAAGATGCCGAGGACGGCGATCAGGCGGCGGGTATCGATACGCGCACGCTGACGCTCAATTCCGGTGATACGTTTGCCGGCCTGCTCGAGGACGCTGGCGTTCCCAATGCCGATGCCAATGCCGCGGTCGCCGCTCTGGCCAAGATTTTCAATCTGCGCGGCGCCAAGGCGGGCCAGAGCGTGCAAGTCACGTTTCAGGCGCCGCCGCAGTCGCAACCGCTGCCGCTCGACACCACGCCGGGCGTCATCAATATCCCCCTGCCCGATCAGGACGATGCCGATCCCAACGGCGTGGTGACGCCGGCCGAGCCGACGCCGGTGGGACGCCTGCTCTCCATCGCGTTTTCGCCGACGGTCGAGCACAACATCACCATCGCGCGCACCGCCGACGGCGGCTTCACCGCCAACGATGTCGTCAAGCAGCTCGTCCAGCATCATCACCGGGCTGGCGCGACGATCGATTCCTCGCTCTATCTCGCCGCGACGCAGGCCGGCATCCCGACCGACGTCGTCATCGAGATGATCCACATGTTCTCCTACAAGGTCGACTTCCAGCGCGACCTTCGCCCAGGTGACTCGTTCGAGGTCTATTACGACTACTACTACACGCCGGAAGGACTCCCGGCGAAGCAAGGCAATATCGCCTACGCCGTGATGCGCACGCGCGGCAAGGAGATCACGCTCTATCGCTTCCAGTCCGATCCCAACCAGCCGGCCGACTACTTCGACGCCAACGGCGAAAACGTCAAAGGCATGCTGATGAAGACGCCGGTCGACGGCGCGCGCATCTCATCCGGCTTCGGGATGCGTTTCCATCCGGTTCTTGGCTACACGCGCATGCACAAGGGCATCGACTTCGCTGTGCCCGTGGGCACGCCTGTGATGGCTGCGGGCACGGGCGTCGTGAAGCTGGCCGGCCGCATGGGCGGCTATGGTAATTATCTGCGCATCGACATGGGCAATGGCTACGGCACCGCGTACGGCCACCTGTCGCGCTTCGCGCCCGGCATCCATATGGGGAGCCACGTCCACCAGGGCCAGATCGTCGCCTATAGCGGCAACACCGGCATGTCGACAGGCCCGCACCTGCACTACGAAATTCTCGTCAAGGGCGAGCAGGTCAATCCCTTGACGGTGAAAGTCGCGCAAGGCCGCAAGCTCGCCGGCAAGGAGCTGCGCGTCTTCCTCGACTCGCGGCTACGCACGGACGGTCTTCTGGCGGCCACTCCGCTCGAGTCCAAGGTCGCTGATATCGCGACCGATCTGCGTCAGGCCAAGGCGCGCTAGTTTCCGAAGCGATGGCCGCTTCATCCGATCTTTTCGCCACAGGCGATTTCGTCATCGGACCCGACTATGCGCCCGCTGTCGAATTGACCTTAGATCCCAGTGCTTCGGTGGGAACCGTTCGCGCCTTCACGATGGCGTCGCGCGACAGCGTGATTTATCCGGGAATTCAGAGCATCGACAACGTGATCACCAGGCGCCGCGATGCCTATGGCAATCGCATTGCCGCGAGCGAAATCGAGCAATCGATTGCCGCGCCCTATATCCGTACGGTCTGGGTCTACACGCCCAGGCAGCTCAATCGCAGCGCGCCCGCGCCGCTGCTCATCGTCCAGGACGGGCACGGTTATCTCAATCTGGTTCCGCGCGTGCTCGACAATCTGATCGCCGCCGGGCGAGTTCCCGCGATGGCCGTCGTGCTGATCGATTCCGGCGGCGGCGATGCGCAGGGAAGTCAGCGCGGCCTCGAATACGACACGCTGTCGTCGCGCTACAGCGACTTCGTCGAGACCGAAGTGTTGCCGCGGGCGGCCCAGGAATGCGGCATTGCGTTCTCAAACGATTCCGATGCGCGTGCGACGATGGGCGCAAGCTCGGGCGCGGCGGCGGCGTTCACCATGGCGTGGTTCCATCCTGAGCGCTATGGCCGTGTGTTGTGCTATTCGGGCACCTTCGTGAACCAGCAATCACCGCCGAACGCCAGGACGCCGCGCGGCGCGTGGGAATATCACGACCATCTCATCGCCGAAGCGGAGCGCAAGGCGCTGCGCATCTGGCTCGAGGTCGGCGAGAAGGACCTGCATCACGACGATCCGGAAGAGACCTGGCACAACTGGCCGCTCGCCAACAAACGCATGGCGGCGGTCCTGAAGGCCAAAGGTTATGACTATCGCTTCACCTTCTCGCTCGGCGCGCGCCACGTCGATCCACGCGTCGCCGCGCAGACTCTTCCCGGCGCACTCGAATGGTTGTGGCACGGTTACCGTCCGGCCTAAACCAAGATCTTACTTTTTGAGAATGACTCGGATTCTTCGTCCCTCGCCCTTCGACAGGCTCAAGGTGAGGGACGTGAATAAAACCTCATCCTGAGCTTGTCGAAGGATGAGAGTGCGACTCACTCTTGTACGATCTCGCTCTAGAAAGCGATCAATGCACCGCGCGACTGCGCTGCGGCGAGTGCTCGATGTCGAGATCGTCATCCGCTGCGGCGAACTCGACGCCGTTGATCGAAAGACCGGATTTCCCGACGCTCACCTTTACCTTGGACCCGTCGAGGATCTTGCCTTCGAGCAGCAGCTGGGCCAGCGGATCCTGTAGACGACGCTGGATGACGCGCTTGAGCGGCCGCGCGCCATAAACCGGATCGTAGCCGGCGTCGGCGAGCCAGGCGCGCGCCTTGGCATCGAGCGTGATCTCGATCTTGCGGTCGGCGACAAGTTTGTCCAGACGGCCGATCTGGATTTCCACGATCTTGTCCATGTTCTCGCGGCTCAGGCGATGGAAGAGAATGATCTCGTCGAGCCGGTTGAGGAACTCGGGCCGGAAATGCGAGCGCACCGCCTGCATTACCGCGGCTCGCGCCTCGCGCGTTTCATCACCGGTCGACAGCAACTCCGTGCCAAGGTTCGACGTCAGGATGATGACCGTGTTCTTGAAGTCGACGGTGCGGCCCTGCCCGTCGGTCAGACGGCCATCGTCGAGCACTTGCAGCAGCACATTGAAGACGTCGCTGTGCGCCTTCTCGACCTCGTCGAACAGGATCACCTGATAGGGCCGGCGGCGGACGGCTTCGGTTAGCGCGCCGCCTTCTTCGTAGCCGACATAACCCGGCGGAGCGCCGATCAGCCGCGCCACGGAGTGCTTCTCCATGTACTCGCTCATGTCGATGCGCACCATGGCGCTGTCGTCGTCGAACAGATAGGCAGCAAGGGCCTTGGTCAGTTCGGTCTTGCCGACGCCGGTCGGACCAAGAAACAGGAACGAGCCGATCGGACGGTTCGGATCCTGCAAGCCGGCGCGCGCGCGGCGCACGGCGTTGGCAATCGCGCGTACGGCTTCGTTCTGGCCGACGACGCGCTGTTCCAGCGCGTCCTCCATCTTGAGCAGCTTTTCGCGTTCGCCTTCGAGCATCTTGTCGACCGGAATTCCGGTCCAACGCGAAACAACCTGCGCGATGTGTTCGGGCGTCACCGCCTCGTGAACCAAAGCGGACTTCTCTCTGTCTTCGATTGCCTTAAGCTTGCGCTCGAGATCGGGGATTACGCCATAGGTGAGTTCGCCGGCGCGGGCGAAATCGCCTTTGCGCTGGGCCACTTCGGCGTCCATGCGCGCCTTGTCGAGTTTTTCCTTGAGGCCCTGGACGTCCTGAACCGATTTTTTTTCTTCCTGCCACTTCGCCGTCAGCACGCTGGCCTTGTCTTCCAGTTCAGCGAGATCATGTTCCAGCGTGACGAGGCGATCCTTTGAGGCTTTGTCGGTTTCCCGTTTCAATGCCGCCTGTTCGATTTTGAGTTGAATGATCTTGCGGTCGAGCTCATCCAACTCCTCAGGCTTCGAATCGACCTGCATGCGCAGGCGCGACGCCGCCTCGTCCATCAGATCGATCGCCTTGTCGGGCAGGAAACGGTCGGTGATGTAGCGATGCGAGAGCTGTGACGCGGCGACGATTGCCGAGTCGGTGATGCGCACACCGTGATGAACTTCATACTTCTCCTTCAAGCCGCGCAGGATGGAAATCGTATCCTCGACCGTCGGTTCGCTCACGAAGACGGGCTGGAAGCGACGCGCCAGTGCTGCGTCCTTCTCGACATGCTTGCGATATTCATCGAGCGTAGTAGCGCCGACGCAATGCAGCTCGCCGCGGGCGAGCGCCGGCTTGAGCAGGTTGGAGGCATCCATGGCGCCGTCGGCTTTACCGGCGCCCACGAGCGTGTGCATCTCGTCGATGAAAAGGATGATGTTTCCTTCCGCGCCCGTGACTTCGTTGAGCACGGCTTTGAGCCGCTCCTCGAATTCGCCGCGGAACTTGGCGCCGGCGATGAGCGAACCCATGTCGAGCGCCATCAGTTTCTTGTTGCGCAGCGATTCCGGTACGTCACCATTGACGATACGAAGCGCCAGGCCTTCGGCAATCGCGGTTTTTCCCACGCCCGGTTCGCCGATCAGCACCGGATTGTTCTTGGTCCGACGCGCGAGCACCTGGATCGTGCGGCGGATTTCCTCATCGCGCCCGATTACGGGATCGAGTTTCCCGGTGCGGGCGAGCTCGGTGAGATCGCGGGCATATTTCTTGAGCGCATCGTACTGGTTTTCCGCGGTCGCGCTGTCAGCGGTGCGACCCTTGCGTAAATCGGAGATCGCTTTGTTGAGATTTTGCGCGGTGACGCCCGCGTCCTTCAGAATGCGGGCACTCTCGCTGCCCGTCGCCATGGTGAGCGCGAGCAACAGGTATTCGGCGGTGACGAACGAGTCGCCGGCCTTCTTGGCGATCTGTTCGGCATTGTCGAACAGCCGTGCAGCTTCGGGCGAGAGATAAACCTGCCCGGACGAACTCTCGACACGCGGCAGCTTCGCCAGTGCGCGTTCGACACCGTCGCGCACCTGCTCGGGCTTGCCGCCGGCAGCTGTGATCAGCCGTGCTGCCAAGCCTTCCTCATCATCGATGAGTACTTTCAACAAATGGTCGGTGGTGAACTGCTGGTGGTTCGAGCGTAGCGCCAGCCCTTGGGCCGACTGCATGAACCCGCGCGCCCGCTCAGTGAATTTCTCGGGATCCATTCATACCTCTCAAGCCCCTGCCAGAGACGCTTTAGAGGCCGTCTAGGCAAGTCTCATTGATCTAGAATAAGGCCCCAAACGGGCACCTTTCCATTACGCTATTTGGGTCTGCAGTCCTTTGAGTTCAAGGGCCAGACTCGGCCGATTTAGGCTCGGAGACTGGAATTTGCTCGAGGCGCCAAAGCGGCGACAGCAATCCGATCATGGGCGAGGCCACCAGTCCGCCAACGGCTAGGAACAGCGCCACACGCGGTCCAAGTGCGGAACCCAGAATGCCCCCGAGCAGAGCACCGACGACGGAGCTTGCGCCGGCGCCGACGAAAAAAACTGACGCGGCGCGTCCCAACACATCGCGCGGGATCACGCTTTGTCTCAAACTCGCCGCCGGGATGAGTGCGGCGACGGCCATGGAATCGCCAATCAGTTGCGCGAGCATCAGCGAGGCGATCTTGAACCAGAGCGGACCGCTCGCCAGCGGCACGAAAACTGACGACACGGCCGAGATCAGAAATCCGAGCGATATCGCCTTTCCGACACCGACCAATCTAGCGAACCGCGCGGAGATCGCCGTTCCGAGCAGCGAGCCAATGCCGCCGACGGCGACCGTCATGCCCATCAGTGCGGGTGACAAACCCAGCGTCTTGATGACGAAGATGACGTAGAGAGCGCTGAAGACGCCGCCGAACAGCGGCGAGACGATCGCCATCAAGATCAGCGGGCGCACCAACGGACTATGCGACATGGCCGTGAAGCCGACGCGCAGATCGCTCAGCAAAGTCGGGCGGCGCTCCGGTCGGCCGGAAGATTCTTCGCGGGCGCTGATTGTTCCCAGAAAAAGAGCCGACATCAGATAGGTCGCCGCATTGACCGCGATCGCAAACGGCGCAGTGAGAACCTGCACCAGAATGCCGGCGAGCGCAGGGCCTCCGACTTCGGCTAGCGAGTCCGTCGCAGAGAGCTTGGTATTGCCTTCGATGAGATGTTCGCGTGCTATCAGATGCGGCAGATAGGCGTGATCGGCGATGTCGAAGAAGACGCCGAGGCCACCCATGAGTGCGCCGACGACGTACAATTGCTCCATGCGCAAAAGGTGAAGCCATGCCGCGATCGGAACGCTCAGCAAGACCACAGTCCTGAGCAAATCGGACGCGATCATGAGCGATCGCTTTCCCCTGCGATCGACGAAACCGCCGGCGAGAAATCCGACAATGACGCTCGGACCGGTAACGAGTGCCGCGAGAATGCCGAGTTGAAACGGCTTGGCGTCGATCGTCAGCACCGAGGCAAGTGCAAGGCCCTCGCGCGTGATGCGCGCGCCGAAGGATGAAACGGTCTGGGCGGCCCAAAGCCGCATGAAGCCGGCGTGCCGCCAAAGCGCACCGGACGGAAGTGATATCCGCACAGGATTCCCCAATGATGTGAGTATAGGCCGGACTCGCCCGCGCGATGCACGGACGTTCGCTTCTCAACCGTCTCGCCCCTAGGGCAGAAACGGGAAGGATCAGGCGATAGCGAGAACCTTCATGGCACTGCCTATTCCGCAGTTTCCTCTTCGCTCTCGTCCTCGTCCTCGCTGGCGCCTTCGGCCAGGGTAAAGGAAGGAGCGTTTTGGTTTGGCTGCTGCTGATTGTAGGACTGCTCGCCGCCCTGGCCGCCGGGTCCGCGGTTCTGGTTGGCGTTCTGCTGTTGTTGCTGGGCCTGCTGCTGCTGATATTGCTGTTGCTGCTGCGCCTGTGCCGCCATGATGCGGTAGTAATGCTCCGCATGCTGAAGATAGTTTTCCGCCATCACGCGGTCGCCCGAGGAATTGGCATCGCGCGCGAGCTGCAAGTACTTTTCGTAGACGTTCGCCGCCGAACCGCGGATTTTGACCTCCGGTCCGGACGAATCGAATGTGCGGTTGGGATTATGCCCACCGCCGCCATTGTTGTTATGGCCACCGCCTGCGTGTTGCGGCCTGCGGCCGCCTCTGCGTGAACGCTTCACTTCGTCCCCTATTCTAGAACGAGCTTGCAACTGCCGGATGCACTTTCGGTGCGGCGCTATAGCCGCGACCGGACGGACGCCTTACCGTGCAGGGCTCGTCTTTCGCTTGGTACAAGAACCGCGGCATAGCCGCTCCGGCGCCCCCCGGTCCTTTGGACCGCCGCCGACAGGGTCCTATGTCCCCACGGACTGGAACCTAGCGGTTTGCCCCATTTTTTCCAACAGGTTTCTGGAAATTACGCCGGCTTGCGGTGCTATTTCGCCCCACCCGGAACTCTCACGAGTGCAATGCAACGCGGAATCCCCGCCAAATCAGGGCGCACGCTAGCGACAGAGAGCGACCCGCCTTCGAAAATGTGCCGCACCCCTGTCTCCTGTCCCGCACCAATCTCGATGAACGCCCTGCCCTGTGGCGCGAGCAGCGTGGCGATTCGCGACGCCAGAATGCGGTAGGCGTCGAGCCCGTCGGGACCGCCGTCGAGTGCTTCGCGCGGCTCGAACTGGCGCACTTCGGGTGAGAGTGCGCCGATGTCGCCGCTTGGAATATAGGGCGGATTGCACACGATGACGTCGAAACCCGGTGACGCATCTTCGAGCCACCCGGATTGGATCAGGACCGTGCGATCTTCCAAACGGTATTTCGCGACGTTCCGCCTTGCCCAGTCGAGAGCCTCTGCAGCGATGTCGACGCCGACGCCGCGCGCGCTTGGATATTCCGTGAGCGCGGCGATCAAAAGGCACCCCGAGCCTGTGCCGAGATCCAGGATCGACAGTGGCGCGGACTTGTCGGGAAAGCTCTTACAAACGGCCTCGATCAGCGTTTCACTATCGGGTCGCGGAATGAGCACGCCCGGTCCCACAGCGAAATCGAGACTCCAGAACTCCTTGTGTCCGAGAATGTAGGCGAGCGGCTCGCGCGCCAGCCGGCGTTCGACGAACGAGGCGAACAGTGCGGGCGCCCGACCGGTACCGCGCGCCACCAGCGCGCTTGCTTCGATCTCCACCGCGAAGTTCCACAGCAATCGTGCATCGAGCCTTGCACTGTCGATTCCAGCGGCGGTAAATCGCTGCGCCGCACGAGCGACCGGATCGTCGCTCAATTTTCCGCTTCCAATGCCGAGAGCCGGTCCGCCTGATCCTGTGCCACCAACGCGTCGACGATGTCGCCGAGTTCATCGCCTGAGATGATCCTATCCAACTTGTAGAGTGTCAGATTGATGCGGTGGTCGGTGACGCGGCCTTGCGGAAAATTGTAGGTGCGGATGCGCCCCGAACGGTCGCCTGATCCCACCATCGACTTGCGTTCGCTGGCGCGCGCGCTGTCGAGTCGCTCACGCTCGATTTCGTAGAGCTTGGCCCTCAGGAGCTTCATCGCCTGGGCCTTGTTCTTGTGCTGCGATTTTTCCGTCTGCTGGGCAATGGCGATGCCGGTGGGAAGGTGGGTGATGCGCACCGCGCTCTCGGTTTTGTTGACATGCTGGCCGCCGGCGCCCTGTGCGCGATAGACGTCGATGCGCAGATCCTTGTCATCGATCTGGATGTCGACGTCTTCGGCCTCGGGCAATACCGCGACAGTCGCGGCCGAGGTGTGAATCCGGCCGCTCGCTTCCGTAACGGGCACGCGCTGAACGCGGTGAACGCCGCTTTCGAACTTGAGCTTTGCGAAGGCACCACCGCCGTTCACTTCCAGCACGGCGTCTTTAATGCCGCCGAGATCGCTTTCGGTCATCGCCATCAGTTCCGTCTTCCAACCTTGCAGCGCACAGTAGCGCGTGTACATCTGCAAAAGGTCGTGCGCGAACAGTGCCGCTTCGTCGCCGCCCGTGCCGGCGCGGATTTCGATGATCGCGGATGAAGCATCGGCGGCGTCTTTTGGCAGGAGTTGGATCTGAAGTTCGCGCTCAAGCTCCGCGAAGCGTTTCTTGAGTTCACCGCGCTCCTCCTCTGCGAGCGCGCGCATCTCAGGATCGGTCTTCGCATCGGCGACCAGCGCCTCGGCTCCGGCCAGCTGATCCTGCACGGACCGATAGTGGCGTACCACGTCGATGACGGGCGCAAGTTCGGCATGTTCCTTGGACAGTTTGACGAAGCCGGCACCGCCTGTGCCCGAGGCAAGCTCCGCCTCAATCGCGTGAAAGCGATCCAGTAAGCGCTCGAGCTTGGCGGTCGGAATCATATGTTGGCTCGCGCGATGCTATCGCACCGCATGGCCGCAATAACAATCATGCGAAGCTACTGCGCGGGTTCCAGAGCCGGCGCCGTGTTGCCGCGTGCGGCTTCGATCTCGGCGGCCTTCTTCTCGCAGAGCTCGACGACATGATCGAGCAGCTTGTCATTATCGAGGCGATAGGCCGGCTTGCCGTTGAGATAGATCATGCCGTGGCCCTTGCCGGCGCCGCCGCCTGTGAAGGCCAGGTCGGTCTCGCGCGCCTCGCCCGGGCCGTTGACGACGCAGCCGATGATCGACAACGACATGGGTGTCGCGATGTGCTTCAGCCGGTCTTCGAGCGCGCGGACGGTTTCGATGACATTAAAGCCCTGCCGTGCGCAGCTTGGACACGAAACAATGTTCACCCCGCGATGGCGCAGGTTGAGCGATTTCAGGATGTCGAAGCCGACGCGCACCTCCTCGACCGGATCGGCCGAAAGCGAGACGCGGATCGTGTCGCCAATGCCGCTCCACAACAGCATGCCCATGCCGATGGACGACTTCACTGTGCCGGAGATCATGCCTCCAGCTTCGGTGATGCCGAGATGGATCGGGCAATCGACGGCCTCGGCCAGTTGCTGATACGCCGCGACGGCGAGGAAGGCGTCCGACGCCTTCACGGAAATTTTGTATTCACGGAAATCGAGGTCATCGAGAATCTTGGCGTGGTTGAGCGCGCTCTCCACCATGGCTTCGGGGCACGGCTCGCCGTATTTCTCGAGCAATTCTTTTTCCAGGCTACCGGCGTTGACGCCGATACGCATCGAGCAGCCATGGTCCTTGGCGGCCTGCACCACTTCCTTGACGCGTGCTGCGGAGCCGATATTGCCCGGATTGATGCGCAGGCACGCCGCGCCGGCGACCGCGGCTTCGACGGCTCGCTTGTAGTGGAAATGGATGTCCGCAACGACGGGGATGTTGGACGCGCGGGTGATGGCGCGCATCGCCTTCGTCGCATCTTCGTCGGGGCAAGACACGCGCACGATGTCGCAACCGGCTTCTTCAATCGCACGAATCTGATCGATCGTCGCGCGCGCATCTCCCGTCACCGTATTCGTCATGGTCTGAACCGAAATCGGCGCGTCGCCGCCGATGGCGACCTTCCCGACATGGATCTGACGCGACTTGCGCCGGTGAATATCGCGATAGGCACGTACGCTCATTGTGGGGAACCTGCTTTGTTTGAGCGGTCCACGATCGCCTGCGGGTCGAGCGAGATCGCTTCGGCCACACCGGTACCGGATCCGGCGAAGCCCATCGACTGACCATCAAGATCAACCTCAACCGCACCCACATTCGTCGTCGTCAACGTCACGCCGACCCGATTGGGCACCTGATACGTATCGCCGGGATTGAGAGTGCGGTTGATGTAGACGACTCCGTCCGGACCCTGAATAAGGATGCGCGTGGCTTTGTGGGCGCGCAGAACAACGCGCGCGTTGCTGTTCTGCAGGCCGTAGACGACACCGGCTGGAAGGGGCGCATCCGTCACAGGCGCGGCTGCCGGCGTCGAACCCGGTTGAGTGACAACGGGCGTGGTCGGTGGCGTCATGGCCTGCGGCGGCGGAGCGGGGTGCGACGCGGCGTGCACGACCGTGGGTTTCTGCGCCAGTTGCGTTGGCGGCGCCGGAGTGGCCGGCTGGGAGAACATCGAAGTCGCCGACGCGATCAAATAGTAGATACCGTAGAGCAGCAAAAGCACGACGATACCGACGCCGATCTTCCAACCCTGCGGCAAGCGGCGATGGTCGTCTTCGTCGATGACGTTGACGTGTGGCAGGTGGTCGGCATCGGAACGTCCGGCGATTTCGGCCTTGAAGCGTTCGACGCATTGCGCCGCGTCCAGTCCGAGATAGTCGGCGTAGGAGCGTACGAAACCGACCGCGTAGGTTCGACCGGGCAAAGCTTCGAGCCGGTCTTCTTCCAACGCTTCGAGATGGTCCTTGCGGATCTTCAACACCTTCGAGGCGCTCGCCAGATCGTCGCCCCGACGCAGGCGCGCCGCGCGCAAGTCCTGGCCGATCGTCTCGAGCGGCGTATCGCTATCGCCGGAAATCTCGCGCAAATGAATGCGGCGGCTCTTCATATTGCCGCTGTCATCAAGCGTCAGGCGGGTCACTTTGGTCATCGGCAACAAATATACACCCTAGACTGGGCCAGCCAGCCAATTCTTTGATTTTCGACCAGAAATCAACCCTTTCGTGCGCGAAACGATTCAGGGTTCCCGAAATGTTGACGATGAAACCATCCGATTGAAGAGCACGACTATTTTAGCGCGATACCACGCTCGGCGGCAAAGGCAGTGAGCCGGGTGCGCAGGCTATGATCGGTCCGACCGCAGAGCTTGTCCACGAAGGGCGCCACTTCGCTGAGACTCATGCTGCGGATCATCATCTTGATGGGCCCGATGTTGGCCGGTTGCATGGAAAGCGTGCGCAAGCCCAGACCGAGCAGGGCCATGGCGTCGAGCGGCTTTCCCGCCATTTCGCCGCAGAGCGACAATTCGCCATGGGCTTCGGCGGAACTGTTGACGATGAGGCGGATCAGGGTGAGTGCGGCGGGATTGAGATTGTCGTAGCGGCGCGACACGCGCGGGTTGGTGCGATCGACAGCGAAGACGAACGACAGCAGGTCGTTCGATCCGATTGAGACAAAGTCGGCGTTGCGCATGAGCTGCGGCAACATGAAGGCCAGTGATGGCACTTCCAGCATTGCACCGACGAGAACCTGACGAGGTCGATCCATTCCGATCAGGCGCGCCCGCTCGATCTCGCGGTCGACCATGGCGCGGGCGCGGTTGAATTCGTCGACGTTCGAAACCATCGGCAGAAGGATGCGCAGCGTCCGGCCGGCGGCAGCCATCAGCAAAGCGCGCACCTGATAGCGCAGCAGCGCCGGGCGATCGAGCGCAATCCGGATGGCGCGCCAGCCAAGCGCGGGATTTGCCTCGCGTTCCCATCGGGCGTAGGGCAGCACCTTGTCGCCGCCGAGATCGAGCGTGCGGAAGACGACCGGCTTGTCGCCGGCGGCCTCGATGATGCTGCGATAGAACGCCGCCTGATCGGAAAGCCTGGGCATCGTCTCGCCGATCATGAATTGCAGTTCGGTGCGGAACAGTCCGATGCCGTCGGCGCCGGACTCGTGAAGGTGCGGCATGTCGAGCTGAAGTCCCGCATTCATCATCAGCTTGATCGGAACGCCGTCCTTGGTCACCGCCGGCAGATCGCGCAGTGCCGCGAAGCGCGCTTGGGCGTGCTCGCGCAAGGTACGCTTGGCCTCGAACGCGGCGACGATCTCGGCCTGGGGCCGCAGATGGGCTTCGCCGGACTCGCCGTCGACGACAATGCTGTCACCGACCCGGGCCGAGTCGGTGATGCCTTCGGCCGAGCCGATCAGCGGCAACCCCATCGAGCGCGCAACGATGGCGACATGCGAAGTGGACGCGGCGTCTTCCAGAACGAGTCCGACGAGCCTTTCGCGTCCGTAATCCAGAAGTTCGGCGGGCCCCATCGCGCGCGCGACGATTACCGCGTTCATCGGCAAATCCTGCACGGCGGATTCACCCGTGAGATGGCGCAGGAGCCGGCGTGCCAGATCGTCGAGGTCGTGCAGCCGTTCGCGCAATACCGGATCATCGAGTCGGTGCACGCGTACGCGCATCTCATCCTGCACACGCTCAACTGCTGCCTCGGCGGTCAGGCCGGTGCGGATGGCGTCACGCATGCGCTGGCGCCAGCCCTGGTCGTGGGCAAAGAGACGGTAGGCCTCGATCACTTCGCGGCCTTCGCCCGTCAGGTCGAGTTCGCTGGAATCCAGCATCTCGTCCACGGAATCGCGCAGCGACCCGATCGCGTCTTCCAGGCGCGTCAATTCTTCGGCGGGATTGTCCGCAATCATACGCTCGACCAGTACGCGCGGCTCGTGCAACACCACACGCCCCACGGCAACGCCTTCGGATAGCCCTTCGCCGTGAAACACGCGCGGGCGATCGACGCGCAATTCGGGCTCGTCGAGCTCGGCAATGTTGAAGAGTCCGCCTTGGGCAACGACCTCGGCCAGAACCATCGAGACGGTCTGCAACGCCTCGACTTCCTCTTCCGCATAGAGCACAGCGGCGCGGTTCTGCACCGTCAGGACGCCGAACACCTGTCCGCCGCGCACGATCGGCACGCCGAGGAACGATTTGTACGGGTCCTCACCCGTCTCAGGCCGATACGAAAAGTGTGGGTCGGACGGCGCGTCACTCAGATTGACCGGCTCGGCCGTCTCCGCGACGAGGCCGACAAGCCCCTCGCCTTCCTTCAATCGCGTGTTGTGCACCGCCGCCCGATTAAGTCCCTCTGTGGCGAAGAGTTCGAGTGCCTTGCCGGCGCGGCGCAGATAGATGGAACAGACTTCGGCCACCATGTTGGTGGCGATCACTGTGACGAGCTTGTCGAGGCGCGTCTGCGCACTCGTCTGCTCCGCCATGATCTCGCGCAGGCGCCTCAGGAGCAGACGTGGGCCGCCCGCCGCGACTGCCATCAGGCCACGTCCAACTCGTAGGCAGAGTGCAGCGCGCGCACGGCGAGCTCGACATATTCCTCGGCAATCAGGACGGACACCTTGATCTCCGACGTCGAGATCACCTGGATGTTGATGCCCTTTTCCGAAAGCGTGCGAAACATCGTCTGGGCCACGCCGGGATGGGCACGCATGCCGATGCCGATGATCGAGACTTTGGCGACGTCGGCATCGTGGGTGATTTCGCGGTAGCCGATCTGGGGTGCCGCCTTTTCGATCGACGCCAAGGCATGCGCCAGTTCGCTACGCGAGACGGTGAAAGTAAGGTCGGTCTTCTTGCCGTCCTCGGACACGTTCTGCACGATCATGTCGACATTGACGCCGGCATCGGCGAGCGGCCCGAAGATCGCCGCCGCAATGCCCGGACGATCCGGAATCTTGTGCAGCGTGATCTTCGCCTCGTCGCGCGAATAAGCGATGCCGGTCACGGGTTTCTTTTCCACGATGTCGTCCTCGTCGCATAAGAGCGTGCCGCCCGCGTCGGGATCGAAGGTGGAAAGAACACGGGTGGGCACGCGATGGAGCATGGCAATTTCGACCGAGCGCGTCTGCAAGACTTTCGCACCCAACGACGCCATCTCGAGCATTTCTTCGTATGCAATCGTCTCCAAGCGGCGCGCCTTCGGCACGATTCTGGGGTCGGTCGTATAGACGCCGTCGACGTCGGTATAGATGTCGCAGCGATCCGCCTTGAGTCCTGCAGCAACGGCCACCGCCGAGGTATCCGAACCGCCGCGGCCGAGCGTCGAAATGCGATCGTGCGCCGCCACGCCTTGATACCCCGCTACGACCGCCACTTCCCCGCGCCTCATGCTCTCGCTCATCAAGTCGGGATCGACGCCTTCGATGCGCGCATGACCGTGCACAGAAGTCGTGCGGATGGGGATCTGCCAACCCATCCAGGAACGCGCCGGAACGCCGAGCGCGCCGAGCGCAACGGCAAGGAGTCCAGCCGTGATCTGTTCGCCGGCCGTCACCACGACATCCTGCTCGCGTGGATCAGGTATGGCCGCGGTGTTGGCGCCCGGCGCCTTGGCGATCTCGCTGGTCCAGCCCAAGAGCTTGTTGGTTTCGCCAGCCATGGCGGAAACCACGACGGCGACTTGGTTACCACGGTCGCGCTCCTTCTTCACCAGTGCGGCGACATGGCGAATACGGTCCAGGTCGGCCACGGACGTGCCGCCGAATTTCATCGTAATTTTGGCCATTCACCCGGTCCGTTGCCGCCCGCCTGTCCAGGGCATACATAGACGCCGACCGCCCGACGCTCAATGTGAATTCGAAAATGCATGACGCCAGCATAGACGAAGCCGAAGTCGCTAAATTTTCCGCGTTGGCGCTGGAGTGGTGGGATCCGGCCGGCAAATTCGCACCGTTGCACAAGTTCAATCCGATACGCCTGCAATTCATCCGCGACGCCGCGCTGTCACACTTCGCGCGCGCGCCAAAAAGCCTTAAACCGTTCACCGGCCTGTCACTGCTGGATATCGGTTGCGGCGGCGGACTCTTGTGCGAGCCCATGGCGAGACTCGGATTCTCCGTCACAGGCATCGATCCGTCGCAAAAGAATATCGGCACGGCAGGCAGCCACGCGGCGGCGTCGGGCGTCGACATCGACTATCGCAAGTCGACCGCGGAGGCTTTGCTCGCTGAGGGTGCAGCCTTCGACGTGGTGCTCAACATGGAGGTCGTCGAGCATGTTGCCGATCTCAGAGCCTATCTTCGCGCGTGTGCCAAACTCGTGAAACCCGGCGGCTTTATGATCGTCGCCACGCTGAACAAGACACTCAAGTCGCTAGCGCTGGCCAAGTTCGCCGCCGAGTACGTCTTGCGCTGGTTGCCGCGTGGAACGCATGACTGGAACCGCTTCGTGGCGCCTAGCGATCTTCGCAGGATGCTTGAAGAGTGCGGGCTCAACCCTCTGAAAACGCAAGGTGTCGCTTTCGATCCGCTCGCGTGGGAGTGGCGGCTCTCCGCTGATGTCGACGTGAACTACATGGTGGTCGCCGGACGTTGAGGCGCAGCTCAGTTGACACCGTCGAGATCTGGCGGCAACGGCGCGACATCAACGCCTTCTTCGACCAGTTCCTTGGCTTCCTTCAGCGTCGCTTCGCCGTAGATGTGACGCTCTTCCACTTCGCCGTAGTGGATCTTGCGGGCCTCCTCGGCGAATTTCGGGCCGACATAATCCGCGTTCTCCTGAACATATTTGCGCAAACCCGTCATGAACTGGCGCATTTTCTTGGATTCTTCGGCCGTGGCCGTGGGCTTCTTCGCGCCCGCCACGGCCGGTGCCATGATGGCCTTCGAGACGGATTTTGATTCACACAGCGGACAGGCGATTTTGCCGGACTTTACCTGGGCATCGAATGCCGCCGAATCCTTGAACCAGCCCTCGAACTCGTGGCTGTTCTGGCAAACTAGATTGTAGACGATCACGCGCTAACCTTTGCTGCCCCGTTGTGGGATTATACTCCGAACATGGGGGCCGGAACCACCATTCGCAAGCGTTTACTGATGTCTGCGGCGAGTTGGCAACAGCGCGAGCATCAACCAGGCGCCGATTGCCGCCATTTTCTCGTCCTGGGTCCAGGGCGGTCCCATCTGTTTACCGAACTGGATTAGACGCTCCTTGGCCGTCACGACGGGCACAGGCAGCTTGTGCAGCTCGACCTCCACGTCACGCTCGCGCACCCGACGAACGGCGATTTGCTGTCGCTTGCAGGCCACAGCAACAGCATCGCGATAGAATTCGCCTTCGGCGGCGTGGATCAGAGTATGTGACGCAAGGATCCCTTTGAGATCGGGCAGCGGCTTTCCCGAAGCGGTCAACACGCAGCACGCGCTCACCGGGGAATTCCGTTGAATGTCGGCAAGCGCCTTCTCCGCCAGTGCGGCGGTCGAAGCAGCGCACCGCGTGATGAATTGCTCCGCCTTCGCAAACGTCATCGGTTCGGCTTCGTGGAACGGCTGCTTCGAACCTTTGATCGCAGGGTCACAAAGCGTCATGCGAGCGCGCGCGTCGATATCGGGATGCATGGAATCACCGCTCAGCACCACGTAAGCGGCCCAACCGGAATGGGCGCGAACGCCGAGCGCGGCGGCGTCAGGGCGACTTGTACGGCCGGTCATGCTGCAAGCTTGGCACGCGTGCGCGCGCATCCGTGGCAGCAGCCGGATCGATATCCGCCACGATGACGCTAGGCTCAGTGCCTGCTTCCGCCAGGATCTCGCCCCAGGGCGCGATGATCAGCGAATGGCCATAGGTCTTGCGGCCATTGGCGTGTGTTCCGCCCTGGGCGGGTGCCATGACGAAGGCTCCGTTTTCGATCGCGCGCGCACGCAGCAAAACATGCCAGTGCGCCTTGCCCGTCGTTTCGGTGAAGGCCGACGGCACCGTCAGAAGAAAGGCGCCCTTTTGCGCCAGCGCGCGATAGAGTTGCGGAAAGCGCAGGTCGTAGCACACCGTCATGCCGATCTTGCCGAAGGACGTCTCTGCCAAGGTCGCGCTGTCTCCGCCGGCGACCGTGTTGGACTCGCGATACTTCTCGCCGGATGGCAGATCGACGTCGAAGAGATGGATCTTGCTGTAGCGCGCCGCGATGCGGCCCTTGGGATCGATCAGGAACGAGCGATTGGCCGTCTTGGTATCGCTCACCTTGATCGCAAGCGAACCAATCAGCAGCCAGGCGCCAAGTTCCTCGGCCAGCGCGCTGAAGGCCGGTAAAGCAGGATCGTGCGCTTCGTCAAAGCTGCGCTCGAGCTTTGCGCCGCCATCGGGCGCCATCAGCGTGGTGTTTTCGGGCGTGGCGATGAACTGCGCACCCTTACCCTTGGCGTCGCGGATCAGTGCGCAAGTCGTGCGGATATTTTCCGCCACATCGTCCGTCGAGCGGAGCTGGACGCAAGCCGCGCGAAAGACGCTCATGACGTGCTCAGCAATTGGTCGAGTTCGCCATCGCTCTCGAGCGCGTAGAGGTCATCGCAACCGCCGACATATTTTTCGCCGATGAAAATCTGCGGAACGGTGCGTGCGCCACTGGACCTGTCTTCCATTTCCTGTCTGGCATCGGCGTCCATGAAGACATCTACTTCGTCGAAGTCCGCACCCTTCTTTTTGAGGAGCGCCTTGGCGCGCACGCAATAAGGACAAATGGGCGTGGTGTAGATCTTGACCTTGGGCATCGCGGGCGACTCAGAGGCACCTTTCCATGACAGTTATATAATATCGCCCGCTAACGGACGAACAACGCGCGCGAGCGCCAAAACGTACACTTTTGCCGCTCCAGCGCGCTTTAGCGCCCGCGCACAGGCGTCGGCGGTTGCGCCGGTGGTTAACACGTCATCAACCAGCAATATGTGTCGTCCCGCCATGGCCGATTTGTGGCGCTCGGACACCTTGAATGCTCCCCTCATATTGCGCCGTCTCGCCTGGGCTGAGGGCATTGCCCCCTGGCTGGGAGTCGGGCGCGTTCTTATTAGAGCGGTGAGGTCGACCGGCCTGCGCGCCAACCGGCCGAGCGCGCGGGCGAGTTCAGCCGATTGATTGTAGCGCCGGCTCCACAATCGCCCTGGATGTAGCGGAACTGGAAGTATGACGTCGGTTTCGGCAAGGAGTTCACGTCCGCCGCGGTCAAGCCAGCGCCCGAAGGTGGGTGCAAGATCAAGTCGGTCCGCGTGCTTCAGCGCCAGAATGGGCCCGCGGCTTTTTTCGTCGTAGCGCATCACGGCGCGCGCCTTGTCGAATGCCAGAGGTCTCGCATGACAAGCCGCGCAACGCATTGTGCCACCCGGGTCGAGGTCAAATGGCAATCCGCAGCAATCACACAACGGCCCGTCGATGAAGCGGATCTGTTGCCAACAGTCGCCGCACAACGCACCCGGATCGGATACCGGCGTTCGGCAGGCGATGCAAAGCGGCGGAAACAGGAAATCCAAGATGCGTCGTCCCACCCGCAACGTACTTGCTTGCAAGATGTTCATTTGGCCTATCCTAGCGCGATGACCAACGGGCCGCCCAGGATTTTTGATCGACACGCTATGACATTGCGTCGACTGCGTGCGCAGCGAATTGCGGCCGACAGGTTTCTGGTGGAACAGGCGGCCGAGGGTCTGTCATCACGCTTGAAAGCAGTACGGCGTACGTTCGTGAGCGGAATCGATCTCGATGGCTCCGATACATCGTTCGCAATCATTCGGCCTCACGCCAGCAATTGGTCGCGCGTTCTGCTGCAAGATGACGAGTCGCTCGTCGGCGAAGCGCGCCAATTCGATCTCGTCACCAGCGTATTGTCATTGCACGCGGTGAACGACCTTCCAGGCGTTTTGGTGCAGATCGCGCGCGCGCTCAAGCCGGACGGATTGTTCGTCGCGGCGCTATTCGGCGGCGAGACCCTCTTCGAGTTGAGAGAGTCGCTTGCCGCAGCCGAAATCGAAACGCTGGGCGGTATAAGTCCGCGGGTCGCACCCTTCGCCGACGTACCCGATCTGGGCGGGTTGCTGCAACGCGCAGGCTTTGCCCTACCTGTCGCGGATGTCGAAAGGACCGTCGTGCGCTATCGCGATCTGTGGACGCTCTTCGCTGACCTTCGCGCGATGGGCGAGACGAATGTGCTGGTCGAGAGGGACCGCAAACCGTTACTGCGCCAGACTCTTGCGGCCGCTCTCGCGCATTATGCGAGCAAGCACGCGGATCCGGACGGCCGACTGCGGGCGACGTTCGATGTCGCCTATCTGACGGGTTGGTCGCCCCACGAAAGTCAGCCGAAAGCGCTGAAGCCCGGCTCGGCGGTCGCGCGGCTCGCGGATGTATTGCACACGACCGAGCAGAGCGCCGGCGAAAAAGTACCCAAACGCTAGAGGTTGGCTGCGATCTTATTAAAGAAGGCGTCTCTCACCGTCGTGCCGACCTGCGTTACGCCCGCGATGATCAAGATGGAAATGAGGCCGGCGATCAACGCATACTCGATGGCTGTCGCGCCACTCGCATCGCGCAACACGCGGATCAGAGCAGATCGCGCAGCATTGCGATGAGCGGCAAATCGGCCGGTGGCATCGGGTATTGCGACAGCTCGCGAGGCATCACCCACTTCAACGCCGTGTGTTCGTGCGCCGTGGCCACCCCTTCCCAGCGCCGGCAGATGTAGAGCGGCATCAGCAGCTGAAAGTCCGGGTAGGGATGCGAAGCGAAAGTGAAAGGTGCCAGACAGGCTTCTTTCACCGTGATCCGCAGCTCCTCCTGGAGTTCCCGAATCACGGTGTCCTCCGGGCGTTCGCCCGCCTCGACTTTGCCGCCAGGAAATTCCCATAGGCCCGCCATGCTCTTGTCCGGCGGGCGTTGTGCGATCAACACGCGGCCGTCCGGGTCAATCAGGGCGCAGGCGGCCACCAGCACCAGCCTTTGCCTCGACGAAGTCACGATGCTGCGCACCCCTTTAATGTTGCATGAATCCGAAAGCTAAAATTCTCGCAAAATGCTTTGCCACCAGATGAGCTCGCCGTCGTCCGGATCATAAGAGACGCCAGTTCGGGAAAAGCCGTTCCGTTCCAGGACGCGCTGCGAAACGATGTTGGCCGAAGCAGTCGCAGCAACGACAACGGAAATTGTGTGGTCGCGGCGCGCGTGCTCGAGCATCGCGCGGACGGCACGCGACGCGTAACCGCGATCACGCTTGCCGGCGGCGATGCCGTAGCCGATTTCGACCTTGCCGTCGTTCGAACGCGGCTGTTTGTAGCTGCATAGCCCTACGACTTCGTCGCCGGCGACAATCAGCCAACTCCCATGACATCCTTCTTTGCGCATTCGCGCGGTCATGTCGCGCAACAGTCGAATAATGCCGTGCGAGTCCACACCGCCAGGCGGAAGACGCAGGTTGGGGAACGGCGCGGGGATTTCTCCCAGCATCCATGCGAAGTGCGCGTCGACGGCTTCGATGAGCCTGGTGTCCTCAGCTGCGATAGCTGCCATTGATGTCGATATAACCGTGCGTGAGATCGCAGGTCCAGACGCGCGCGTTGCCCTTGGCAAGACCCATGTCGATGGTGATCTCGACTTCGCGGCCCTTCACGGCTTTCGTCGCAGCCGCTTCGTTGTATTTCGCGGCCCGCTCGCCCTTGTCCGCTACGACCTGGTCGCCGAATGCGATGCGGAGTTTGTCACGGTCGGCGGCTTCACCCGATTTGCCGATAGCCATGACGATGCGACCCCAGTTGGCGTCATCGCCGGCGATCGCGGTTTTCACCAGCGGCGAGTTGGCGACCGACAGCGCAATGCGTTTGGCGGCGTCGTCGGAATCCGCGCCGGTCACGTCGATGCGGATCAATTTCTGAGCGCCTTCCCCGTCGCGCACGACCTGCAACGCGAGGTTGAGAAGAACGGCATCCAGTCTTTGACGGAATTCGTTGAGACGCTTGTCGCTTGCTTTGGAGACCGCGGAATGATGCGCACCTTTACCCGTCGCAAAGAGCAAAAGCGTGTCGCTGGTCGAGGTATCGCTGTCGACGGTGATCGCGTTGAACGATGGTTTGACCGCCGCAGAGAGCAATTCTTGAAGCACTGAACTCGGCAATGCCGCGTCGGTGAATACGAAAGACAGCATGGTCGCCATGTCGGGCGCGATCATGCCCGAACCTTTGGCAATGCCGTTGATCGTGACACGCTTGCCATCGATCATCGCCGAAGCGGTTGCAAGCTTCGGATACGTGTCTGTCGTCATGATCGCTTCGGCGGCCGCCCGCCAGCCGTCTGCCGCGCCTTCCTCGGCAAGTGTGCCTAAAATCTTGGTGATCCGTCCTGCGGCCAGCGGCTCGCCGATCACGCCGGTCGACGCAAGAAACACTTCGCTTGGACGACAACCGACCACGGCGGCGGCCGACTCCGCGATTTGCCGCGCGCCATCGATACCCGCCTTGCCCGTGAATGCGTTGGCATTGCCGCTATTGACGACCAAGGCGCGGGCGCTGCCGCTTTTCAGATTTGCCTTGCACCAATCGACGGGCGCAGACGCCGTCTTCGACTTCGTGAAGACTCCGGCGACCTGAGTTCCCGGCGACAACACGGCGAGAAGAACATCGGTGCGATCCTTGTAACGGACGCCTGCCGCACCGGTGCTTAGTCGGACGCCCGCCAAGGGGGGCAGTTTGGCTAAGGTTTTGGGCGCTAGCGGCGAGACGGCGACGGCGGCGGCCTTCGCCGATTTGGCGGCAGTCCTCCCCTTTCGCATCATTGCGCCCTCGCCCGCGTAATCGGGCGGGCATGTGACCGGAATCGGCTGATTTGACAAGGGGGTGAGCCGTTCTTATCTCTCCGCCGCGGCTGCCACGCCGGACAAGAGCCCCAAGGCCCGCACCACCAGGCCGTCTTACGAGGATTTCATGCTGGGTTTCAACAGCATAGCGCAACGGTTTTTCGGTTCTGCAAACGAGCGAAAGCTCCGTCCATTTGCCGCCAGAGTCGCCGAGATCAACGCGCTTGAGCCGAAATACGCGGCGATGAGCAATGCGCAGCTAAAGGAGCTGACGCCGGCCTTCAAGGAACGCCTCACCAAGGGCGAGACGCTCGAAGACATCCTGCCCGAAGCATTCGCCGTGGTACGCGAGGCGGCGAAACGAACGCTTGGCCAACGTCACTTCGACGTGCAGCTGATCGGCGGCATGGTGCTGCACTACGGCAACATCGCGGAAATGAAGACGGGTGAAGGCAAGACCTTGGTCGCCACCCTGCCCGTCTATCTCAACGCATTGGCCGGCGAAGGCGTGCACGTCGTCACGGTGAATGACTACCTCGCCAAGCGCGACGCCGAGTGGATGGGACAGATCTACGCCTTCCTCGGCCTCACCGTCGGCTGCATCGTTCACGGTCTCACGGATGATGAGCGCAAGACCGCCTATGGCGCGGATGTGACCTACGGCACAAACAACGAATTCGGCTTCGACTATCTGCGCGACAACATGAAATACTCGATCGCCACGATGAGTCAGCGCGGCCACTCCTACGCGATCGTCGATGAAGTCGACTCGATTCTGGTCGACGAGGCACGTACGCCCCTGATCATTTCCGGGCCGACCGATGATCTGACGGCGATGTATGTCGCCGTCGATGCCATGGTGCCGCAACTCGTGAAGGCTGACTACGAACTCGACGAGAAGACGCGCAATGTAACGCTCACAGACAGCGGCAACGAGCATATGGTGGAGCTGCTTCGCGCCGCCGGATTGCTCGAAACCGGCGATCTCTATGACATCGAAAACATCTCGGTGGTGCACCACGTCAACCAGGCATTGAAGGCGCACAAAGTCTTCCAAAAGGACCGCGACTACATCGTCAAGAGCGGCAAGGTCATCATCATCGACGAATTCACCGGCCGCATGATGGAGGGCCGGCGCTACTCCGAAGGCCTGCACCAAGCGCTCGAGGCGAAGGAAAAGGTCGAAGTTCAGCCCGAAAACGTCACGCTCGCCTCCATCACCTTTCAGAACTACTTCCGCCTCTACGACAAACTAGCCGGCATGACGGGCACGGCGATGACCGAAGCGGCCGAATTCATGGACATTTACAAGCTCGACGTCATGGAAGTGCCCACCAACGTCGCCGTGCAGCGCACCGATGCGGACGATGAAGTCTATCGTACCGCCGACGAGAAGAACGAGGCGATCATCAAGCTCGTCGAACAGTGCCGCAAGAAGGGCCAGCCGGTGCTGGTCGGAACGACGTCGATCGAAAAATCCGAATTGCTTTCCGAGCTGATGAAGAAACGCAAGATCGATCACAACGTGCTGAACGCTCGCTATCACGAGCAGGAAGCGGCGATCGTGGCGCAGGCGGGCGCACTCGGCACGGTCACCATCGCGACCAACATGGCCGGCCGCGGCACCGACATCCAGCTCGGCGGTAATGCCGACATGCGCATTCGCGTCGAGTTGGGCGGCGTGCTCGACGAACCCGAGCTTGCGCGCCGCGCCGACGAAATCCGCGCCGAGGTTCGCGCCAACAAAGAGAAAGTCATCGCTGCCGGAGGGCTCTACATCGTCGGCACGGAGCGGCACGAAAGCCGCCGCATCGATAATCAGTTGCGTGGCCGCGCCGGCCGCCAGGGCGATCCGGGCGCGTCCAAATTCTTCCTGAGCCTGCAGGACGATTTGATGCGTATCTTCGGCACGGAGCGCATGGACTCCGTGCTTTCGCGCCTGGGGCTCGAGAAGGGTGAGGCCATTGCCCATCCGTGGGTCAACAAGGCGCTCGAAAAGGCGCAGCAAAAGGTCGAAGCGCGCAACTTCGAAATGCGCAAGAACATCTTGAAATACGACAACGTCCTCAATGACCAGCGCAAGGTGATCTTCGAGCAGCGCCGCGAAATCATGTCCGCCGACGAAGTGAGCGACCAGATCGCCGAATTCCGCCAGGAGGTGGTCCAGGATCTCGTTGAGCGCCACATTCCCGAAAAGGCCTATGCGGAACAGTGGGACGCGGCAGGCCTGCAAGACGAAATTAAACGAATCTTTGGCATCGAGCTTCCTGTCATCGACTGGACCAAGGAAGAAGGCATCGCCGACGAAGAAGTGCGCGAGCGCGTGCAATCGGCCGTCGAGAAACGCGCCGCCGAGCGCGCCGCCAATTTCGGTCCCGAAATCGTTCGCTACGCCGAAAAGACGATCCTGCTTCAGACGTTGGATCACGACTGGCGCGAACACATCGTTCAGCTCGATCACCTGCGCCAGTATGTCGGCCTGCGCGGCTACGGTCAGCGCGATCCTTTGAACGAATACAAGAGTGAAGCCTTCACGCTGTTCGAGGGTCTACTGGTTCGCATGCGCAGCGACGTCATCCGCCAGCTCATGCATATCCAGGTCGCGGAGGAGGCACCGCCGCCTCTGATCGATCCTTCACCGGCGCAAATGCGCGCTTCGCACATCGATCCGCTGACCGGCGAAGAGGAAATCGCCGATCCGCAGACTCAAGGCGCGCCGCCACGCGCCTTCCAGCGGCCACGCGACATTACGGTCGATCCCAACAATCCGCAGACCTGGGGAAAGGTGCAGCGCAACGCGCCATGCCCCTGCGGCTCTGGCCGCAAATTCAAGCACTGCCATGGCGCCCTAGTTTGAGACTCAGGCCGCAAAGTTGCCGTGATTTGTTGATCGGATTGTGCTGCAATCAGTCGTGGCGCCAAGCGCCGCCGCGCGAGGCGCCCCAGCTTCTGGGGGTCATCATGGCAGTTGGCTTTCTCGTCGTCATCGCACTCGCTTCGGCCATTACGGCGCATCCCGCAGAAGCGGCGGACACACGGCTCGCGGCCAGCAGCCCGATCACGCTCAGAGTGTGCAATCACACGAGCAATCCCACCCTTGTGGGCTCGAGTTTCATCCCCGTCGGTGGCAGGGAGTGGCGCAACAAGGGTTGGACGAAAGTGAACGCCGGCGCGTGTCGCGACGTCTTCACAACCACCAATCGCACCTTCTATGCGCGGGCCGAAGTCCAGGGCCACTCCGATGAATATTGGGGAACGGACATAAAACAGTGCGTGGAATATCCCGGCCCCTACGATTTCATGACAGGCTCGAACGACACCACCTGCCCCGAGGGCGAGCCGCAGCAGTTCACCACCTTTCACTCCGATGGCCGGCCCGTTTATGTGTGGAATCTCAATCCTTGAAATAACGGCCTGAGCGGCGTTGCCGCTCGCCCGTGGCTTGTTTAACCTACGGCATAAGATAACCGTGCGCCCGCGCCAGGTTTGCGCAGGCACCGGGGGGTCAAGTCTAAACGGGGTCTCATATGCGCATCAAAACCTCATCGCGCGGCATGCTCTTTGCCGCGCTATCCATCACCTTTGCCGCCGCAGCATTCGCACCTGCTCGCGCCGAGTCCATCGACGACAAGCGCGCCCGCAAGGAAGCGGAAATTCCGATCTGCAGTCACAAGATCGGATCGCTGGCGGTGCACGAACCGGACAATCACTGGTGGGAAGGATTAGGCCTGGCGTCGCCCGAAGCGGTGATCAAGGTCCTTGTGATGAAGTCCCAATGCTTCACGCTGCTGGATCGCGGCAGAGGTTTTGAGGCCGCACAGCAGGAGCGCGCGCTGGCGAGCGGCGGCGATTTGCGACCGGGCTCGAACATCGGACGCGGTCAGGTAATGGCAGCCGACTACGTGCTGGTGCCCGATCTCGTCTCCAAGAATTCGAATGCGGGCAATACCAATATCGGCGGACTGCTCGGTGGCTTCGTCGGTGGCGGCGCCGGCGCGATCATCAGCGGAATCAACGTATCGAAGAAGACCGCGGACGTCGTGCTGACGATTACCGACGTGCGCTCGACTGCGCAGGTCGCCATGACGGAAGGGCATTCCTCCAAGACCGATGTCGGCTTTGGCGTGGCGGGCGGCTGGGGCTCTTGGGGTGGCTTCGGCGGCGTCGGCGTATCGAGTTACACCAACACCGAAATCGGACAAGTCGTGATCCTGGCCTACATCGACGCCTATACTCAAATGGTGAACCAGCTCGGTGGAATTTCGGACAATGCTTCCGCCGACAATTCGCGTCAGGCTGTAACCATGGTCAAGCCGGGGCACATGTACAAAGGTCCCTCGCCAAATAGCGGCGTCGTGCGCAGCCTCTCGGCCGGCATGATGCTCTACCCCGACGGTAACAAGGATGGCGTTTGGTGGGAAGTCAGCGACGAACTGGGCAACAAGGGCTGGGTTTCGTCGCTCCTTGTCCAACTCTCGAGATAGCTGTTCGACGATTGCGAAGTGAACAAAGGGGGCTCCGCGCCCCCTTTCTGTTTTGGCCGCGGCGGCTCAACATGCGCTCAGCCGCCAACCAACGAGATCGTCCATGAACGCCTTCAAGATCGACGTGCCGCAAGTCACCCTCGACAAGATCCTGCGCAAGGTGCGCGACTATGAGTGGCATGAGATGCCGCGCGGCGACGGGCTCGAAGGCAGTTGGGCCTACGGTGCCAATCTCGATTACATGAAATCCTTGTGTGCGTACTGGCTCGACGGCTACGACTGGCGAAAGTGGGAAAAGGCGCTGAACGCCTTTCCGCAGTTTACCGCGCGTGTCGAAGACATCGATCTGCATTTCTATCACGAAGTTGGATCGGGCCCGTCGCCGAAACCACTCATCCTCAGTCATGGTTGGCCGGGTTCGGTGTTCGAATTCCTGCACGTCATCGACAAGCTCGCTCATCCCGAGAAGCACGGTGGAGACGTCAAAGACGCTTTCACCGTCGTCGTTCCGTCGCTGCCGGGCTACGGTTTTTCCGGCAAGCCGAAGCGGCCGATCGGGCCGCGCACGACAGCGCGCTTGTTCGACAAGCTGATGACCGACGTGGTGAAGCTTCCCAACTACATCGCGCAAGGCGGCGACTGGGGCAGTGCGATCTCCGCTTTGATGGGATATGAAGGCAAAGGCTGCCGCGCCGTGCACCTCAACATGATGGGCTGGGTGTCGCCGGGTGTCGGTCCGGAGACGCCTGAAGAAAAAGAATTCGCGGCCAAGGCGGCAGCGTTGTTCCAGGCGGAAGGCGCTTACTTCATGGAACACACCACCAAGCCGCAGACGCTGTCATACGGAATGATGGATTCCCCGGTCGGGGTTGCGGGATGGATCGTCGAGAAATTCCATGGCTGGTCCGACTGCCGTAACGGGTTCGAGAAGGTCTACACCAAGGACCAATTGCTCACGAACGTGATGATCTATCTCGTCACCCGCAGCTTCAACACCGCGACTTGGATGTATCGCGGTCGCGCGGAAGAACAGTTCTCGATGCCGATTCCGCGTGGCGCGCGTTTGGAAAAGCCGACCGGCATTGCTGCCTTTCCCGTCGATCTCATCCCGTTTCCGCCGCGCAGCCAAGTCGAACGCAGCATCAATGTCGTGCGCTGGACGAGCTTTACGCAAGGCGGCCATTTCGCGGCGCTGGAGCGGCCTGACGATCTCGTCGGCGACATTTGCGCCTTTGCGCGGACGTTTGGTTAGACAGCGAGGTTACGACCCATCTCGAGATATTTGTCGCGGCGCTCGCTGCGCAGCTGTTCGCCAGGCGTGCGATCCATTTCCGCAAGCGCACGCGCGATCTGTTCGCCGACATTGAGGATCGTCTCCTCGGGCGCGCGGTGTGCGCCACCGACCGGCTCTGGAATGATGCCGTCGATGACCTTGAGGGACAGGCAATCCTGCGCCGAAATGCGCATCGCCGCTGCCGCGTCTTGCGTCTTCTCCGGCTTTCGCCAGAGGATCGAGGCGCAGCCTTCCGGCGAGATCACCGAATAGACCGAGTGTTCGAGCATGAAGACGCGATTGGCGGTGGCGATGGCCAACGCACCGCCCGATCCGCCTTCACCTATGATGGTGGCAACAAACGGCACGCGGATGTCGAGGCCCGCCTGCGTCGAGCGCGCAATCGCTTCCGACTGGCCGCGCTCCTCAGCCGCCACGCCGCTATAGGCGCCGGAGGTGTCGACCAGCGAAATTACCGGCAAGCTAAAGCGGTTCGCCATCTCGAAGAGTCGCTCGGCTTTGCGATAACCTTCCGGCATCGCCATCCCGAAATTGTGCGTGAGGCGCGACTTGGTGTCGTTGCCTTTCTCATGGCCCATGACTGCAACGGCGCGACCGCGAAACCGCGCCAGCGCCGCAATTATGGCGTGATCGTCTCCAAATGAGCGATCGCCGGCCAGCGGCGTGAACTCGTCGAACAGAGCGCGGGTATAGTCGGAGAAGTGCGGGCGACCCGGATGACGCGCGACCTGAACCTTCTGCCACGGCGTCAGCTTCGCGTAGATGTCGCGGAGCATGCCGTCGGCCCTAGCCTGTAGCCGCCCAACCTCGGCATCGATCTGCATGGCGGGGTCTTCCTCGGCGAGCTTGCGCAGCTCCACGATCTTGCCCTCGAGTTCGGCAATCGGGCGCTCGAATTCCAAGTAGGTGTGCATCGGTCTCTCGCGTGGCGCCGCGACGGAAAGCGGCCGATCGTCGGCGGACAGGGGGGCTGCGGGCCGGCAATCCGGCCGGGTCGGCAAGCGTTTCTATCCTGATATGCGCTTTTCCTGTCACAAATCCAGAGGCTCGTCCGTCTTCATGCTGTAGCCTCGGAAATTGCCATGTTTACACGCGCACTACTTCTGCTTTTGGGCCTTTTTCACGCGGCCAATGGGCTGGCGATGCTGGTCTTGCCGGCGCCTTGGGCGCTGAGCGTGGTGCACGATCCGTCACCCTCGCATCTCGAATTTCACTTCATCGCCGACATCGGCATGGCGTTTCTGGCGAGCGGCGCGGCTCTCATCTGGAGCGCCCGGCGTGGCCAGGCATTCGCGCCCTGGGCCATTGCAGGTGCGGCGTGGCCGGCATTGCACGCGCTGATTCACATACGCGAGTGGGTGATGGTTGGGCCACCCGCGACGACTGCGGACATTCTCAACGAAGGGATCGGGGTCATCTTGGCTGGGGTGGCGGGCGTGTTGCTCGCATATCTCCGACAGCGACAAGGAGTTCCATCATGATCAAGTGGTTCACTCACCGCTACATCCGCAATTTCGAACGCCGCTACGCGTATGACGGCACCTACATGCACGAACTCGCCGACATCTCGGCGTCGGCGTTCGGCCGCTTTGCCATGATGCAGACGGCCGGTGGACAATGGCGTGGCGACGCACCCAAGGATGCCTGTTTCGCCGCGGGAATTGCCGGCGCCTTAGTCGAGGATTGCGGACCTTGCGTCCAGATCGCATCCGATATGGCGGTCGAAGCAGGCATGGCGCCCGATATCATTCGAGCGCTGCTATCTGGCGCCCCCACCCATGCGGATGCACAGCTCGGCTTCGACTATGGTCGAGCGCTACTCCTGGGCGATGACAAGCTTGATGGATTGCGCGAAGCGATTGAGGCCAGGTGGGGCAGGAAGGCGTTGATCGCGCTTTCGCTGCGCGCCATGTCGGCGCGAAACTTCCCGGTCCTCAAACGCGCCATGGGACATGCGAAAACATGTCAACGGGTTCGAGTCGGGAATTCTGAAATCGCCGTCCATCCGACATTGAAAGCCGCATGACGGACACGTCCCTCGAAGTCTTTCAAGAGCACCGAACACATCTGCTCGGAATCGCCTATCGCATGTTGGGCGAGATGGGGTCGGCGGAAGACATCGTGCAGGAGGCCTGGTTGCGCTGGCAGCGGACAGATGCCGCAGACGTTCGCGACGCGCGAGCCTGGCTCAGCGCGGCAACGGTCCGCCTGTCGCTCGACGCCCTGCGCAAGGCACGAGCACGTCGAGAGACCTATGTCGGCCCATGGCTGCCCGAACCCATTCTGCCCGATGACACACGCGCGCTTGCCGCCGACGCGCCCGCGGCGCGTGCCGAACTCGCCTCCGACCTCTCGCTGGCGCTGCTACATGTGCTCGAGCGGTTGTCACCAGAGGAACGCGCGGCGCTCATCCTCCACGACGCGTTCGACTGCGATTACTCAGTAATCGCGCAGACGCTCGAGAAGAGCGAGCAAGCCTGCCGCAAGCTTGTCTCGCGTGCGCGCGAGCGCGTGAGAATTGGGCGGCCGCGCCACACCGTGACCAAGGAACAGCATCGCGCGCTCGTCGAGAAATTCATTCTCGCCGCGTCCAGCAACGACCCAAAACGGATCTCGGGCATGTTCGCGGGCGATGTCATCCTCTATTCGGACGGCGGCGGTCGAGCGGCGGCGGCGTTGAAGCCGATCTATGGCGCGGACAAAGTCACGCGCTTCACGCTCGGCGTGATGCGTAAGTTCGGGCCGGCCGAAGGCTTTGCGATCGAGCAAACCGAGATCAACGGCGTGCCTGGCCTATTGTTGCGCACTATTGACGGAATGCACTCCGCGCTGACGATGGAATATGACGGCGAACGGATCAGCGCCGTCTATCTCGTGCGCAATCCGGATAAGCTTATGCGCATCAGCCGCCCGTCTTCTGCCGGATCATCGCCATCTGCTTGACGATGACTTCCGCCTGACGAATCGAAGCGGCATCGATCAGAACGCCACCGAGCGATGCGGCGCCGGAACCGGTCTTGTGGGCGTCCTTCATCGAGGCGAGGATCGCTTCGGCGCGATCCACTTCTTTCTTCGGCGGGGTGAAGATTTCGTTGGCGAGCTCAACCTGGCTCGGATGGATCGCCCATTTTCCTTCGCAGCCGAGAATGGCGGTGCGGTTGGCCTGCGTGCGAAAGCCTTCCGGATCCTGATAGTCGCCGAACGGCCCGTCGATCGCCATGATGCCGTGCGCACGCGCCGCCTGCACCAAGCGGAACAGCGGATAGTGCCAGAGATCGTTCCAATGGCGCTCGCGCCTGCCCTGCTCGTCCTTGTCGGTCAGCATCACATAATCCGCATTGCCGCCGCCGATGTTGGTGGTGCGCATGCCTTGCGATGCCGCGTAGTCGGCAGCGCCGAAATGAAGACTCTCCATGCGCTTCGACGAGCCGGCGATTTCGTCAATGTTTTGCAATCCGAGCACGGACTCGATGATGACTTCGATGCCGATCTTCTTTTTGCGGCCGGACGCCATGGACGCCTGGGTGATGAGCCAGTCGATGGCATAGACGTCCTTGGCGTTGGCCACCTTGGGAATCATGATGGCGTCGAGCTTCTCGCCGCCCTTTTCGACGAGCGCGATGACGTCCCGATAGCACCAGCCCGTGTCGAGCCCATTGATGCGGACGGTTATGATCTTGCCCTTGAAGTCGACATCGTTCAGCGCTGCTACGACATTGTCGCGCGCCTTGTCCTTGTCGGCAGGTGCGACGGCATCCTCGAGATCAAGACACACGCAATCGGCGGGGCCGGCGGCAGCCTTTTCGAAGAAATTGGTCTTCGAGCCGGGAACGAACAGCTTGGAGCGATAGATGCGAACGGGCGCGATGCGCTCAACGGTGGTGAAACTCACGGCAAGTACTCCGGCGACGGCGAAACCGGGACCGTGGCGCGAGTGGCTGCGCCCGTCAACTGCGGGTCTTTGTCTTCTTGGCCAGCGGATGGGCGGCTTCGACGACCTGCGACAGGCGGTCCTTGGCGACATGGGTGTAGATCTGCGTCGTCGCGATGTCGGCGTGGCCGAGCATGGTCTGCACGCTGCGCAGATCTGCGCCCCCCTCAACGAGATGCGTGGCGAACGCGTGGCGGAGCACGTGCGGCGAAAGCTTGACCGGATCGAGCTTGGCGCGAACAGCGAGCTCCTTCAGCATCTGGTGGCAACGCCGACGCGTAATGTGTCCCTCGGCGCCGCGCGAAGGAAAAAGAAACCGCTCGGCATGGGAGCGACGCGCGCCTGCCGGTAAAAAATCGTCGCGTACCTTGAGATAGGCCGTGATCGTATCGCGCGCGGTCTTGTTGAGCGGCGCAAGACGTTCCTTCTGGCCTTTTCCTCTCACCAGTAAAAATCCGTCGCGCGCACGTGCGGTCGCAAGCGGCAGCGACACCAATTCCGACACGCGCAATCCGGAAGCGTAGAGCACCTCGAGCATGCAGGACATTCGGATGCCTTCGATGGATTCCATGCCCTGTGCAGCCTCAATCAACGCATTCATGTCTTCGTGCGACAGAGTCTTGGGAAGCGGTCGCTGGCGCCGCGGCGCCTCGATCGCGTCGGTGGGATCGTCCTTGCGGTTGCCCTCGGAATACAGAAAGCCAAAAAACTGACGCAGGGCCGAAAGACGCCGTGCCTGTGTCGAACCAGCAACGCCGGAGCGCGACAGGCCGGAAAGGTACATTCTGACGTCGTCGCGCGTGGCGGCCTTTGCGCTGCCACCCTTTGCCGCGCGATGCGCGACAAAGTCGACAAGGTCACGGCGGTAGGCCGAGAGCGTGTTGATGCTGGCGCCACGCTCGGCGCCCATCATGTCGAGGAAGGATTCGATCAGCACGGCGTCGCCGGCCGTCATCGCGGCACCGGAAGCGCCAGCCCGGAGGCTTCGAATCGATTAGTTCGGCAAATGATCATTGGGGATGACCTGCTCGACCGGGTGTTGGACCGGCACCACGCGCCCGCCATAGACGGAGAGCCCAACGGCAGCCGCGATCACCAGAATCCCAAGACCCAATGCAATCCCTGATCCCCAGCCCATCGCTTCTCTGTTCCTTGTCACACGGACCGTTCTCTACCCTGTTTGTGGCGGAATTGGTGGCTATCCTGCAAGTCCTGCTGGCGAGGCGCGGGCAGTGCGTGTAATCGAAAGCCATGACATTGAACCGGACAGTCGCATTGGTGGGCATGATGGGAGCCGGCAAAAGCTCCGTCGGCCGGCGCCTGGCCATGCGCCTCGACGTCGCGTTCCGCGATGCCGATACGGAGATCGAATCAGCGGCGGGGTGCACGATTTCGCAAATCTTCGAACGTTATGGCGAGCCGGCATTTCGCGACGGCGAGCGCAAAGTGATCGCGCGGCTCTTGAACGAGCCGCCGCATGTCCTTGCGACCGGCGGAGGTGCTTTCATCGATCCGGGGACGCGTGCGGAGTTAAAAGAGCGTGCCATCACGATCTGGCTGAAGGCACCCGTCGACCTTCTGCTTGCACGCACGCAGCGTCGCGACACGCGACCCTTGCTGCGCAACGGCGATCCGCGAGCCACGCTCGAGCGGCTGCTAGACGAACGCGCGCCGATTTACGCGCTGGCGGACTTCACGGTCGACAGCAGGGAAGGACCGCACACGACGGTCGTGGAACGCATCGTCGCGATGTTGAGCGAATGCGGAGCATATGCCGCATGACAGAGAAGATAACCGTCGCGCTCGACGCCAGAAGTTACGTCATTCATGTTGGTCCGGATCAGGTATCGATGGCCGGATCGCTACTGGCGGGGTTGGCGCATGGCATCGTTCCGGTCGTGACCGATGAAAACGTCGCCAAATTGCATCTCGATCGGCTGTGCGCGGCGTTGCGCGCCTCAAACCTCGACCCCAAGCCGATCATCCTCGCGCCTGGCGAAAGCACCAAGAGCTACGCAGACCTCGAAAAACTGTCGAGTGCGCTACTCGACACCGGCGTCGACCGTGGCGGTTTGATCGTGGCCTTCGGCGGCGGCGTGATCGGCGATCTCACTGGTCTTGCCGCGGGGTTGCTGAAACGCGGCATCGCATTCGCGCAAATTCCAACGACCCTGCTCGCCCAAGTCGACTCGTCGGTCGGCGGCAAGACCGGAATCAACACAGCACAAGGCAAGAATCTCATAGGACTTTTCCACCAGCCCAAAATCGTGATCGCCGATACGAATCTGTTGCGCACGCTGCCTCGGCGTGAATTACTGGCGGGATATTCAGAAGTCGTGAAATACGGAGCGCTTGGCGACGCGGCATTTTTTGCTTGGTTGGAAGCAAACGGCCCGAAGGCACTGTCGGGTGATTCATCGGCCATGACGCAGGCGGTCGCCTACTCCTGCCGCATGAAAGCCGACATCGTCGCGCGCGACGAGCGCGAGACGGGTGAACGCGCGCTCCTCAATCTGGGTCACACGTTCGGCCACGCTTTGGAGGCCGCAACCGGATACTCCGACCGCCTGTCGCATGGCGAAGGTGTCGCCATCGGCATGGTGCTTGCCTTCCGCCTGTCGCACGCTCTGGGCGTGTGCGACGGCCAGGATACCGAACGTTTTTTGCGGCACCTGGGTTCGACCGGGTTGCCGGTGTCTATCGGCGAGATCCCGGGCGCCCGACCGCAAGCAGACGAACTGCTTGCGCACATGGCGCACGACAAGAAGGCGAGAGACGGCCGACTGACTTTCGTGCTCGTTCGCGGCCTCGGCAAAGCCTTTGTCGCAAATGACGTTCCACTCGATTTGGTACGCAAGGTACTGTCGAACTGACGACGCTGCGCTGGCCCCACGGCCCGCGGAATGACATTCTGATATCCGCCAAGATCGAGACTTACACGATGGATACGTTGCTATTCGCCTCCTTCGCACCGATTGCACTGTTACTCGCATTCGGAGCGTTCTTCTCAGGCTCGGAAACCGCACTGACCGCCGTTTCGCGCGGGCGCATGCATCAACTCGAGAAGGATGGTTCGCGCGCCGCGCGCGACGTCAACCGTCTCGTCGCCGACCGAGAAAGGCTGATCGGCGCGCTCCTGCTTGGCAACACATTCGTCAACATCCTCGCGTCGTCCATTATGACGATGGTGCTCGAATCGCGCTTCGGCTCGCGCACCGTGTACGTCGCAACAGCGGTCATGACGATTTTGATCCTGATTTTCGTGGAGGTACTGCCCAAGACGCTGGCCATCGCGCGCACCGACCGTTTCGCGCTCGCGGTCGCAACCGCGGTTCGGTTCGTGGTGATCGTACTCGCGCCAGTCGTAAACGCCGTCCAATATCTGGTCTGGCGCGTCCTTGCGGTGTTTGGCGTGCGCCAGCAGGACATAGCGGCAACTCAAGCGCACGAAGAAATCCGCGGCACGGTCGACCTGCATCACATTGAAGGCGCGGTCGAACGCGAACATCGCGACATGATAGGCGGCATTCTCGACCTGCGCGAGCTTCAGATCAGCGACGTCATGATCCATCGCAAGAGCATGATGACGATCGATGCCGACCTTCCGCCGCAGCAAATTCTCGATGCGGTGCTCGACTCGAAACACACGCGTTTGCCGCTCTGGCGCGAACAGCCCGAAAACATCGTCGGCGTGCTGCACACCAAAGACATCGTTCGTGCCGTCATCGAACGGAAGGGTTCGGTCGAGGGCGTCGATGTCGC
>Ga0070712_100000061_pt1 | contig 54506 bp, 49 predicted proteins | sample LARL81metaG_FD_71396 | JGI IMG/M metagenome (GOLD analysis project Ga0070712, IMG submission 71396) | Corn, switchgrass and miscanthus rhizosphere microbial communities from Kellogg Biological Station, Michigan, USA - LAR L8-1 metaG | ecosystem: Host-associated > Plants > Roots > Rhizosphere ...
CACACGACCGCCAGCCACAGCGCGCTCCCGAGCCGGCCGCGCTCGAAGATCCGCTCGACCAGCCACAGCATCCACGGCAGCATCACCGCCACCGCCGGCAGCGTCTCGTGCGTCAGCCAGACGATGTTTATCGACGCGAACGCGAAGCTGACGCCCGCCAGCAGCCCCGGCAGGACGCCGAGCCGCAGCTGGCGCGCGAGCAGGTACGTCCCGAGCCCGCCGACCCACAGCTTCAACGCCGCCGCCACCCCGATCCCGTAATTGATCGGCAGGATCCACAACGGGATGCTGAACGGAGAGAAGATCCCGGTCTGCGGATTCGCGAAGAACGGCGTGCCCGCGAGCACGTGCGGGTTCCACCCCGGCAGCGTCCCTTCGCGGATCAGCCCGCGCGCGAACGCGCGCCACGGATAGTCGGCCGTCGGGACGTCGATCAACAGCCGGTTGAGGAAGCTGCCGAGGTCGGGCGGGGCGCGATCCTGCCACGGCGGAAAGCCGTAGAGGATCGCCGACGGGGACAGGATCTTGCCACCGACCAGGACCGGCCACAGGTAGACGAGCACGACCAGCGCGAGCAGCCCAATCGCGATGCGATCCGCCCTCGCTCGGCTCCCCCAAGCCATCGGCCGATCCTCTCAGAAAGCGGCACGCGGATGGTTGCTTCCACGAGATTCGTGGAAGCAACCATCTGGTTGACGTCTCGCCGTATAATCGACGGCGATCGGTCGCTCGCGAAGCTTCATTGGGGGAGTCGGCGGGCGGCTTGCACGATCGATCGTGCCGCGACGTGCCCGGCGCGCGCGGGACCGTCGGCGTGCGTCCATCCACCGACGACGATCGGCCGCTTCGCCATGCGCTCTGCGTTCGCAACAGGACTGCTCGACCTCGCCGCCGACGACGAGCGCATCATGCTGCTCACCGGCGACCTCGGCTTCGCCGTGCTCGAGCCGTTCGCCGAGCGCTTCCCCGACCGCTTCCTCAACTGCGGCGTCGCCGAGCAGAACATGGTCGGCGTCGCGACCGGCCTCGCGGAGGCCGGCTACACGCCCTACGTCTACTCGATCGCCACGTTCGCGTCGATGCGCGGCTACGAGTTCGTCCGCAACGGGCCGATCCTGCACGAGCTGCCGGTGCGCGTCGTCGGCGTCGGCGGCGGCATGGACTACGGCCACAACGGCGTCACGCACTACGCGCTCGAGGACGCCGGCATCATGCGCGTCCAGCCCGGGATCGCGGTCGTCGCGCCGGCCGACCCCGAGCAGACGCGCGCGGCGCTGCCGCAGATCCAGGCGCTGCCGGGCCCCGTCTACCTGCGGCTCGGCAAGGAGTCGACCGGCGTGCCGGGCCTCGACGGCCGCTTTGCGCTGGGGCGCGCGGAGCGGATCGGCGACGGCGGCGAGGTCGCGCTCGTCGCGCTCGGCGGGATGGCGTCGACGGCGGTCGAGGCCGCGGCGGCGCTGCGCGCCGAGGGGATCGACGCCTTCACGCTCGTCGTCTCGAGCCTGCGCCCCGCGCCGGCCGACGACCTCGCCGAGGCGCTCGCCGACGCGCGTCTCGCGCTGACCGCCGAGGCGCACTACGTCGACGGCGCGCTCGGATCGCTCGTGGCCGAGACGATCGCCGAGCGCGGGCTCGGCTGCCGGCTCGTGCGCGCCGGAGTGCGCGCGACGCCGATCGGCGCGACCGGCGAACGCGCCCACCTCTACGAGCGCCACGGTCTGTCGGCGACGCAGCTCGCGCACGCCGCGACCGCCGCGCTGGACCTCGCCGAACGCTGACCTCGCACGACTCGAGAAGGACCGGATGCGTCATGCCCGACACCACTGACACCGTCACCGCGACCGAGCCGGATGCCGCGCCGGCGTCGGCGCCGTTCGCCTCGCTGATCCTGCCGATCCACAACCAGGCGGACCACATCGACCGCGTCATATCCGGCTTCCTCGCCGACTTCGCGAAGCTCGACCGCGCCTGCGAGCTGGTGCTCGTGCCCAACGGCTGCCACGACGCCTCGCCGCAGATCTGCGCAGCGTGGGCCGCGCGGCTGCCGGAGCTCGTGCAGAACGTCGAGCTGGAGCGCGGCGGCTGGGGGCGCGCGATCAACGCCGGGCTGGCGGTCGCGCGCGGCGAGGTCGTCGGCTTCACGAACTCCGCCCGCACGCGGCCCGAGACCGCGACGCTCATGCTCGCCTACGCGATCGCCTACCCGGACACGGCGCTGAAGGCGTCGCGGCGCATCCGCGAGAGCGCGCTGCGGCGCGCCGGCTCGGTCCTCTACAACTTCGAGTGCCGGCGCCTGTTCGACCTCGCGACGTGGGACATCGACGGCACGCCGAAGTTCTTCCCGCGCCGCTTCCACCACCTGCTGGAGCTCGACAGCGAGGCCGAGCTGTACGACCTCGCCTGGATGCGCGCGTGCCGCTACGCCGGCTACCCGGTCGTTGAGATCCCGATCTACCCGACCGAACGCTTCGGCGGCAGATCGAGCACGAACCTGCGCACCGCCGCGCGGATGCTGCTCGGCGCCTACCGCATGCGCGGGTCGCTGCACAGCGCGCCGCCCGGCGGCGCGCCGCCGGAGGCCGAACGCCATCCGGCCGGCGAGCCGCACGTGTCGGGGATGTCGACCCGCCCACCCGCTGCGCGCGATCGCGGACGGTTCGCGGGTTGAGCCGCGACGTCGCGGCGCACGGGCGCACGGGCTCCCGCGGACGGGCGCGAAGCGCGTCCCGCGGCGCCGCGCGCGAGCTGAGCGCCAACGACACCGCCTGGCTCGCCGTGGTGCCGGTCGGGCTGCTCGTCGCCGCCGCGATCGCCGTGCTCGGGCCGCCGCTGAGCCACGTGCTGTTCGGACACAGCACGACGCGCTTCTGGCGCGACTCGCTGTTCGTCGTCAGACCCGAGCCGGTCGAGCAGGCGCGCTTCCTCGTCGCGCTGAGCGCCCCGCTGCTGCTGATCGCGGCGGTGCTCTACGCGGCGCGCCGCCCGCTGCGGCTGCCGGCCGCGCTGGCCGCGCGGGGCGCGTGGGTCGCGCAGGCGGCCGGCGTCGCGTTCGCGGTCGCGTGCCTGCTGATCCAGCGCCAGGTCTCCTACGAACCGCTGTTCAGCGGCGGCGGACCGCCGTTCCATCGCGCGTACTTCAAGGACGCGACGCTGCTGGTGGCGCTCGCCGGCGCCGCGGCGCTGCTGGCCGGCGCCCGCGACGCGCGCGTGCGCGCCCGCTTCGCCGCGTGGGCGCGCGAATCGCGCACCCGCCGGATCGCCGCCACGGCGCTGGCCGTGCTGCTGGTCGTCGTGTGGCAGCTGCACGCGTTCGCGACCGAAGGCACGGTCGGGCGCGAGCACTTCGCCGCCGCTTACCACATCCAGTTCACACTCGACGAAACCGCCGCGGTGCTCGACGGGCGCTCGCCGCTGGTGAACTTCGCCGCCCAGTACGGCTCGCTGTGGCCGTATCCGGTCGCGGCCGCGATGGCGGCCGTCGGGCGCTCGATCGGCTCCTTCAGCGCGATCATGTGCCTGCTGAGCGGGATCGCGATGCTCGCGATGTACGGCGTCCTGCGGCGCGTGACGCGCAGCGCGATCGCCGCACTGCTGCTGTTCGCGCCGTTCCTGGCGACGAGCTACTTCCTGCTGCGCGGCCCGCTCGACGCGCGCTACACGTTCGCGAACATCTACTCCGACTACCCCATACGCTTCGCCGGCCCGTGGCTGCTCGCGTGGCTGACGGCGCGCCACCTCGACGGCGCGGGGCCGCGGAGGCGGATCGTCCTCTTCCTCGTCGCCGGCCTCGTCGCGCTCAACAACGTCGACCACGGGATCCCGGCGCTCGGCGCCGCGATCGGCGCGCTGCTGTGGACCGAAGGACGGCCGACGCGCGCGCGGCTGCTCGCGCTCGCGCGAGACGCCGCCGCGGGCGTGCTGGGAGCGGTCGTCGTCGTGGCGCTGGCGCTGCTCGCGCGCAGCGGCTCGCTGCCTCACCCCGGCCTGCTCGTGCGCTACGCGCGGCTGTTCGCCGTGGCGGGCTACGAAATGCTGCCGATGCCGACGCTCGGCTTCCACACGGTGATCTACCTCACGTTCATCGCCGCGATCGTCGTGGCGACCGTCCGTGCCGTCGACGGGCAAACCGATCGCCTGCTGACGGGGATGCTCGCGTTCAGCGGGATCTTCGGGCTCGGCGCCGGCGCCTACTTCGCCGGGCGCTCGCATCCGGAGGTGCTCGTCGCGTCGTTCGGCGCGTGGGCGTTCGCAGTCACGCTGCTGCTCGTCGCAGGGCTGCGCGGCTACGCGCGCCAGCGCTCGCGCTGGCCGGGGCCGGCGCTGGCGGCGTGCGCGGTCGCGTTCGGCATCTGCGCGGTGTCGCTGGCGCAGACGCCAGCGCCGTGGGAACAGCTGCGCCGGCTCGAACGCACGGGGGCAAAAATCTTCCACGCGCCGGCCGGCCAGCAGCTCGTCGCCGAAACCGCGCACCGCGGCGAGCGGGTCGCGCTGCTGTTCCTGCTCGGGCACTGGATCGGCGCGAACCTCCACGTCACCGACGTCACGCCGTACACGGGCGGCATCTCGATGCCGGCGCGCCAGCAGCTGACGGACACGATCCGCGCGCTGCGCGACGAAGGCGGCACGAAGCTCTACCTCGACTCGACCGTCCACCCGGAAATGAGCGGAGCGCTCGCGGCCGCCGGCTTCACGCGCGTCAGGCAGGACCGGCAGCGGCTACAGCTGTGGGTCGACCGCCGCTAGCGTCTCAGCACGGCGAGCAGCGACAGCCCGGCGGGCAGTCTGCGGCCGCGGCGCAGCCACACCGCCTCGAGGCGCATCGGCGCCTCGAGCGCCGGGAACATCCACTGCGGCGCGATCCCGACGTCGGAGGTGTGCTCTTCGACCGGCTGGCGGCTGAAGCGGTGGAACAGCCGCACGACCGAGGCCGGCGGCAGCAGCAGCGAGTTGAAGTACGTCGTGCGCTCGACGCTCCAGCCGACGTCGACCGCGGCGCGGCTCAGCGTGCGGCGGTTGTAGCGGCGGTAGTGGCGGTTGCTGACGTCGTGGTTGGACCACAGCGTCTGGTAAGCCGGCACGGTGACGAGCGCGTGCCCGCCGGCCTTGGTGACGCGCCGCAGCTCGCGCAGCGTGACACGGTCGTCCTGCGTGTGCTCGACGACGTCGAGGCAGGTGACGAGATCGAACGTCTCGTCCGGCCACGGCAGGTCCTCGACGACGCCCTCGTGCACGTCGACGTGACCGCGCTCGCGGGCGGCGGCGACGTTCTCCGGCTCGATGTCGAGACCCGACACGTCCCCGTAGGCGACCAGCTCGTCGAGCAGGCGGCCGGAGCCGCAGCCGGCGTCGAGCACCTTCGCGCTGGAGCCGATCCCCAGCTTGGCGATCTCGTCCTCGACGATGCGGCGACGTCCCCGGTACCACCAATGGCGGTCCTCGTTGTCGCGCATCGCCTGAATCTCTATGCGGTCCATAACGAGCCGAATTATGCCAGGGCGCTGCGCGCCGTGCGCCCGTTGCACCGCATGCGGGGCCCGGGCCCTGCGATACTCGGCGCATGAGGCGCCAAGCGGGGCGACTCGGGGGACCGGAGGCGCGTCCGTGCGGATCGCGGCGCTGAGCAGCACCGAGCTCGCCAACTCCAACTATCGCGTCCGGCTGCCGCTGGCGATGCTCGCGCGCAAAGGCCACGCGGTGGTCGAGAACGAGCGCGGCCGGCCGCTGCCGCCTTCGGTGCTGCTCGGCGTCGACGTCGTCCACGTCCATCGCGTCGCGTCGCCCGAGCTGCTCGTCATGGCGCGCGAACTGCGTGCGGCCGGCGTCGGGCTCGTATGGGACAACGACGACGACGTGACGGCGATGCCGAAGACGAACCCGCTGTATGCCAGATTCGGCGGCCATCGCAGCCGCGAGGCGCTCGCCGGCGTCCGCACGATGGTCCGCCTCGCCGATGTCGTCACGACGCCGAGCGAGGTCCTCGCGGCGCAGTACCGGGAGCTTGGAGCGTCCGACGTGCGCGTGCTCGAGAACTACCTTCCGAACGAGTTCCTCAAGGTCCGCCGCGCCAGGCACCAGGGCGTGGTGATCGCGTGCATGGCCGCGCTCGAGCACCAGGTCGACTACCAGCGGCTGGGCCTGCGTGACACGCTCGCGCAGCTGCTCGACGCCCATCCCGAGCTGCGCGTCGTGAGCGTCGGGCTCCGGCTCGGGATCACCTCCGAGCGCTATGAGGCGGCGAAGGAGGTCGGCTTCCCGGACCTCGCCTGGCGCCTGTCGTTCGCCGACGTCGGAATCGCGCCGCTCGTCGACATCCAGTGGAACCGCGCGCGCTCGAACGTCAAGCTCAAGGAGTACGGCGCGGCGGGACTCGCGTGGCTCGCCTCGCCCGTCGTCCCGTACCTGGGGATGGGGGAGCGACAGGGCGGCCGGCTCGTGCCCGACGACCGCTGGCACGAGGAGATCGAGCGGCTGATCGTCGATCGTCGCGCACGCCGCAAGCTCGCCAAGCGGGCTCGTCGCTGGGCCGCCGGGCAGGGCATCGAGCGCCATGCCGATCGCTGGGAGGCGGCGCTGAGCGACGCCGCGCAGCGGGCGCGGGCGCGACGCGACGCGGGATCGCCGCTCACCCGCGCGCGCGAGCGATCGCGGCTTTGAGGGCGTCCTCCCACAGGCCCACGTTCGCGGAGATCGCCTGGGCGCGGCCCCAGCGGGCGGCGCGCTTGGCGAGCTTGCGCCGCTCGCGCGGGTGCAGGAGCAGCCGCTCGATCTCCTCGTACCAGCGGTCGTCCGGCACCAGCCGGCCGCCCTGCTTCTCGCCGAGGCGCGCATAGGGCCCCACCGGCGAGGCGAGCCATGCTCTGCCGAGCGCTGCGTATTCCTTGACCTTGATGCTCGATCGCCCCTGGTTGAAGGGGATGTCGGCGACGACCGCCATGCCGATGTCCCACTGCGCGAGCACCGGCGGCAGGTCGAAGAAGTCGACCCGCTGGATCGGCTCGTAGCGCTCGTGGTCGAGCTTGAATCTGATCCCGATCGTGCGCACGCGCAGGTGCTCGTGCGCGTCGAGCAGGCGCCCCAGCGCGTCGCTGACGGGAACCCGCTTGACGTCCAGATGGTGCTCGGTCCCGGCCAGCCAGCCGATCACGACGTCCTCGCCGTTGGAGGGCGCGCTCGCGCGCAGCGTGGCATCGGGCACGTAGTTCTCGATCACCTGCACGTGCTGGGCGCCGTACTCGCGAAAGCGCTGCGCGACGACCTCGCTCGGCGACGTGACGAGGTCGGCCATCTGGATGATCCGCCGTATCTGCGATCTCGCGCGATCGCCCGCCAGCCCGCCGTAGTCTCTGTAGTTGGCGTCGTCCCTCGGGACGGCCGTCATGTCGTCGTCGTTGTCGTAGACGACCGCGATGCCGCGCTGCTTGGCGACTCTCACGAGATCGATCACTTCGAGTTCGTGGCGGCGGTAGACGTGCAGCACGTCGCAGCCGGACACCAGCTCGGGATGGAACGTCTCGCCGGATCTGCCCGGCCGCGCGACCTGGCGGATCTCGTGACCGCGTCTGTTGAGCGCGAGCATCGGGCCTATCCCGCGGTACCAGCCGCCCGGCGCGTTCGGATGGGCGATGAAGGCTATGCGCATCCGCGATCCGTCCCCCCGCAAATCGACGTTTCCCGAATTGATGAAGATTGAACGATCCCTGAATTCGGGCCGAGCGTATCACCAGCTGGTACAGTCGCGCCGGGGGAATGGAATGACCGCGGACACGCTCGCACACGAGATCCGCCGCGCGATCGTCGACGAGTCGATGCGCGCGCGCGTCGGCCACATCGGCTCGGCGCTGTCGATCGCCGATCTGCTCGCGACGCTCTACGGGGGGACGCTGCGGATCGACGAACCGCACGACCCCGAGCGCGACCGGCTCGTGCTCTCCAAGGGGCATGCAGCGCTCGCGCTTTACGCCGCGCTCGCCGCGAGCGGGCGAATCGACCGCGAGCTGCTGTCGACCTACTGCGGCGAGGGCAGCATGCTCGGCGCCCACCCCGAGCACGTGCTGACAGGCGTCGACTTCTCGACCGGCTCGCTCGGCCAGGGGCTGTCGATCGCGGCCGGCGCAGCGCTGGCGGCGCAGCGCAGCAAATCGCCGCGGCGCGTGTTCGCGCTGCTGAGCGACGCCGAGCAGAACGAGGGCTCGATATGGGAGGCGGCGATGTTCGCGGCCCACCACGGGCTCGCGAACCTGATCGCGCTGATCGACCTCAACGGGCAGCAGGCGCTCGGCTACACGCGCGACGTGCTCGATCCCGGGCCGCCGCCGCGCGCGCGCTGGGAAGCCTTCGGGTGGGACGTGCACGAGCTCGAAGGCCACGACGCCGGCGCGCTCGCGGCCGCGATCGCCGGCCTCGACACGACCGCCGGCCCGCCGCACGCGCTGCTGTGCGAGACGACGTTCGGCAAGGGCGTCTCGTTCATGGAGAGCCGCATCGAGTGGCACTACCTGCCGCTCGACGACGAGCTGCACCGCCGCGCGCGCGAGGAGCTCGACGCGGCGGCGGCGGGCGCCGCGGCCGCCTAGCGACGATGGCGCCGGAGCGCGCGCTCGTGACCGGGGCCGCCGGCTTCATCGGTGCGGCGCTGGCGCGCCGGCTGCTGGCCGAGGGGCACGCGGTGACGCTGCTGGTCGGGCCCACCAGCGACCTGTGGCGCGTCGAGCAGCTGCGCGGCGACGCCGAGCTTGTCGCCGTCGACCTGCGCGACGCGGGCGCGGTCGAAGCAGCGATGGGACGTGCGCGCCCCGAGCTGGTCTTCCACCTCGCCGCGCACGGCGCCTACTCGTGGCAGCAGTCGCTGCCGCGGATGATCGAGACGAACGTGGCCGGCATCGCGCACGTCGTCGAAGCGGCGCACCGCGCCGGCGTGCGCGCGATCGTCAACGCCGGCTCCTCGTCCGAGTACGGGCTCAAGGACCACGCTCCGCCGGAGTACGAGCTGCCCGAGCCCAACTCCGGCTACGCGATCACGAAGGCGGCCGCCACGCTCTACGGCGGCTGGGCTGCGCGCTCGCGCCAGCAGGCGGTCACCACCCTGCGGCTGTACTCCGCATACGGGCCGTGGGAGGAGCCCAGACGGCTGATCCCGGCGGTCGTCGTGCACGGCCTCGACGGCAGGCTGCCGCCACTCGTCGACCCGCGCATCGCGCGCGACTTCGTGTACCTCGAGGACGTGCTCGACGCGTTCCGGCTCGCGGCCGAGCGTGCGCGCCCCGGCGAGGGCGCCGTCTACAACGTCGGCAGCGGCGCGCAGACGACGCTGCGGGACCTGGCCGAGGCCGCGCGGCGCGTGTTCGGGATCGCGGAGCAGCCGGCGTGGGGCTCCTTCCCCGCGCGCCACTGGGACACGGACGTGTGGGTCGCCGACCCGCGCCGGATCGAGGCCGGGCTCGGCTGGCGCGCCCGCACGCCGATCGACGAGGGGCTCGCGGCGACCGCCCGCTGGCTCGAGCAGCGCCCGGAGCTGGCCGCGCGCTACCGCGACGCGATCGCCGCGCCGGCGTAGCGATACACGACATGCGCTGTTGAATCCCCGCCCGCGCGGGAATAGCGTCGCGCCGTGGCCGCGTGGTGGCTTCAGATCCAGGTGGAGCTGGAGGGAGGTGCCGGGATCGTGTGCGACCCGGCTCCGGGACGGGTCCTGATCGTGGGGCCCGGGCACAGCTTCCTGCAGCTCGCGCAGGCGATCGACGACGCGTTCGCGCGCTGGGATGTCGCGCACCTGCACGCGTTCGAGCTGCCCGACGGGCGTCTCGTCGGCCTGCCGGGCCGGCGCCCGTCGCGCCGGCTCGACGACCGCCGCCTGCGCGTCACGCACGAGCTGGGCCTGGGCGACGCGTTCCGCTACACCTTCGACCTCGCCGCCGGCTGGCGCCACCGCTGCCGGGTGCTCGACGAGCCGGTCGACCCGCTCGCCGCGTACGGGACCCAGCCCCGGCGCCCCGCGATCGTGCGGGGCTGGGGCTGGATCCCGGACCAGTACGGGCGGGTCGGGCCTACCTGCGGCTGACCCGCTTCGTGGCCGGCGAGGGCCGCGGGCAACCGGCGACGTGGAGCCGCTGGTCGACCACGACGACCTTGCCGCTCTGCGCGCGCATCGTCACGCCGGCGGTCGCCGCCCGCGCGCGTGCCGTGCAGAGATTCGACACGATCCCGACGGGACCGTTGTGCCCCGACACGAGGCGCAACGAGAACCTCGCGATCGGGACGTCGGGGATCGTGTCGAAGTCGCTCGCCAGGCGCCTGCCGCCGGGGATCGAGACCTTGCCGGTCAGGTCGATCGCGATCTGACCCGGAGGGTCAGCCCGTAGGGCGACCACCAGGTCGGGCAGCACGCGCGCCGGGTTCTTGACGAAGTAGACCGGTCCGCGCAGCGGGTCGCGCAGCAGCGGCGTGACCGCGACCGCGGAGCCGACCCGCGTCGCGCTCGTGCAGCGCCCGGCCTGGAAGTCGGCCAGCGGGCAGGCGCGGTCGATCACCGGCAGCAGCGCGTTGAGCGTGCCCGGAAGCGTCACCTTGACGCCGCGGAGGCTCGCCTGGCCGGGACCCGAGGTCAGCGTCGCCGTCAGCGGCGTCGAGATGCCCGCCTTCGTGTGGCCCTTCGAGCCGATCGTCAGCGACAGCTTCGGCGCGAACGGCAGCGCGGCGCAGCCGCCGACCTGGAAGCGGACGCTGCTGCTCGCGCTCGCCCCGCCGGTCGAGGCGATCCGCGCCGAGGCGCTCGCCGGCGCGCAGCTCGTCGGGTTCAGCGCGAAGCCCGGCCGGTCGATCCGCACGTCGACGAGCCGCACCTGCAGCGGGATCCCCTGCAGGATCGTCGGCAGCGGATCGGAGACGACCCGCAGCGCCGCCGTCGCGCGGTCGACGAGCACCTGTGCGCGCACGACCACGTCCCCGAGGTCGAGCGGCCCGGCCTGCGCGTGCACGACGATCGAGAGGCCGTACGGCGCGCCCTTGTACGGGCCGGTGATGTACGCGCGCCCGTCGGTGATGTAGAAGGGGCTCGGGCCCGGCCCGGCCGCGATCGACACGGTCCCGATCCGCGAGCCGTCGCCGCAGGTTCCCGCGTTCGCGGCCGTGTCGGAGCACAGCACGGCCGAGCCGAGCCGCGCGAGCAGGCCCGGCGGCAGCGACACGTCGACGCCGCGCAGCTCCTGGTCGGCGTCGGCGCGGGCGAACCGCGTCACGATCGCGGTGTCCCTGCCGGCGACCGGAGTGCCGCTGCCGGCGCTGAAGCTCGGCGCGAAGCCGCGCGCGGCGCAGGGCGCGCCGTGGCCGTCGGCGCTGATCGTGAGCTGGCTCGTCGCGTCGACCGGCGCGAGGCTCCCGTTCCAGGACGTGAAGCGCGCGGTCGTCGTCTGCACGCCGCAGGTCGGCGACGTCACGAGCGGCGCGCGCGGCCCGCCGTCGAAGTGCAGGCGCAGGCGTGAGAACGGCAGCGGCGGGTTGTCGAGGAACGTCGTCGTCAGCTGCCCGCTCGCCGGATCCGGCGCGACCTTGCCCGGCAGCTTGACGATCACGCCGGGGCCCTTGGCGACGACGTAGATCGCGAGCAGCGAGCCGAACGGGTTGTCGTCCTGCGCCGCGAGGTAGATGCTCCCGGTCAGCGGATCGGGCAGCAGCGGCGTGTCGATCGAGACGGTCCCGATCTTCGAGCCGTCCGGGCAGGCGGGGTCGTGGTTGGTTCCCAGCCCGATCTGGACCGGCGTGCAGGCGAGCAGCCCGTCGGCCGACGACGGCGAGACGCTCATCCCCGCCGGCAGCGTGACGGTCGCGTCGCGCAGCGGCGGCGTCGCGATCGCGGCGTCGCTGCCGCTCTGGGCGTAGAGGTCGGTGGCGTCGGCGACGGCCGCGTCCTTCTGCGGGACCGACAGGTCGACGTCGAGCCCGGTCGGCGTCGACGGCGTCTGCGACTCCGGTCGCACCGCGATCGACGGCTGGAACGAGAAGCGCGCGTCGTCGCAGCCGGTCGGCGTGATCGTCGCGCCGGTCTGCAGCGGCGTGAAGACGCCCGGGTCGTCCCATGCGTCCGCGCGCATCCGGATCGCGCCCGCGGTGTCGCACTGCGCCGGCAGCGTCAGGAACGGCTTGATCGGGGCGTTGGCGAACGGCGCGCCCATCGCGGTCGTCTCGTCGGCAGTCGGGTCGACGCGCAACGGGTCGTGGGCCGGGTCCGCGGGCACGCCCCACAGCGTGAGGCGCGCGCTGCGCAGCGGCTGCGCCTCGATCATGTCGGGGATCGTCGCGACGACCGCGTAGCGGTCGGCCGGGTCGAGCGAGACGCGGATCAGGACCGGGTTGCCGATGAACGACAGGCCCAGCTCGGCGACGACGCCCGGCGGCGGCGCGATGTTGTAGACGGGAACGTCGGTCGTGGCGTTGACGACCGCGAGGCTCTTCTCGTCCTGGAGCAGGAGATCGATCGAGCCGACCTGGGTGTCCGCCGGGCACGACCCTTTCTGGTCGGGCCCCTGGACGTTGAGCAGGACCGGGTTGCAGCGCGGCACGGCCTGCGGATCGCCGATCAGCCCGGCGGGCAGCTTCGTCTCAAGCGTCTTGACGTGGCCGTCGGGCTCGGTCCAGAGCAGATCGCCGAACGTCGGATCGTCCGGATCCTCGCTCAGCTTGAGGTTGGCCTGGAAGTCGATGCGCGCCTCGAACGGATGCGATCCGGCCTGGCGCACGGGGCTCGCCGACGCGTCGAGGCCGTCGAGCAGATCCGCCTGGAAGCTGCCCGGGACGAAGCCGAAGCCGGCCGGCGCGTCGCTGAACGGCGTCGGGTCCGTGGCGGACGCATCGGCGGGCGCGCCTCCTCCGCTGATCGCCGCCGTGTCGTCGAGCGTGCCGAGCGGATGGCCGGCGTCGACGTGGACGGTCAGGAACAGGGGCGGCGCCGCGCCGCGCAGGCTGGCGTCCGTCGCGGCTGGCCGGACACGGTTGCCGCCGCCGGCCGGGTGGGTGCACGTGACCGTCGGCGCGGCCGAGAGGTCGCAGCTCCACGCGCTCTCCGACGGACCCGTCCCGATCGGCGTCACGCCCGCCGGCAGCGTGTCGACGACCGTGTAGGTGCCCGACGTGCTCGTCGTCCCGACGTTGAACGCCTGCAGCACGTACTGGCCGTCGCCGTCGGGCTGGAAGCGTTGCGGCCCGTGCGACACGCTCAGGCTCCAGGCGACCGCCCCGAGCGCCGGCGAGGCGGTCGCGAGCAGCACGGCAGTCGCGAGCGAGGCCGCCGCCGTCAGCAGCGGCGCACGGCGGAGCGCACGCGGGCGACGGGACGGCGCGAAGCTCGTCGTCCTCATCTCGGTCACGGTCTCCCCCGCCGCTTCAGCGGCAGCGTCAGCGTCAGCCGCAGCCGCCGGCTCGCCGGCGCCTCGGAGTAGCGCACGGCGATCGCGAGCACCAGGCGCCCCCGCGTGGCGAGCTGGCGTCGCGCAGCGGCGGACAGCCGCAGCGCGAGCGTGAGCCTGCCGCCGGCGCGTGCCGTCTTCGACGCCTTCGCGACGGTGCGGACGCGGCCCGCGAGCGTGCCCTGCGCCGTCGCGGCGACGCGGCCGGCGCCGCTGACGCGCACCGTGAGCGTCACCGTCCCCGCCTTCGCGAAGCGCGCGCGACGGGCGGCACCGATCGGCGCGACGGCGAGGCTCCCCGGCACGATGTTGCCGCGGTCGAGCAGCGAGGCGCTCGGCGCGTCCGGCAAGCTCGGCGGCGGCGACGGCGCGCCGTGGCAGGCGTCGCCGCTGCAAGGCGGCGACGGCGCGGGCGATGGCGGGAAGCCGCCGTCGACGCGCGCGTCGTAGAGCTTGGTCGCGTCGTCCGCCGCGTCGGCGGTGAGCCGCGCGACGTCGACGAAGAAGAAGTCGCGGCCGTCGGGAGATGCGCCGACGACGCGCGGCGCGGTCTCCTGCGAGCGGGGCGTCGTGCCGTCGGTGATCAGCTTCACGACGCCGGCGTGCCACTCGTAGATGTCGGCGGAGGCGTTGACGTCCTCCGGCACGAGCGGGTCCGCGGTCGAGAAGAAGACGGTGGCGCCGTCGTCGGTCACCGCGCGCAGGTCCGGGCGTACCGGCGAGGAGCCGAGCTCGGTCAGCTGCCCGCTCACATCGGAGGCCGGGGCGCCGGACGAGGGGCACGACAGGCACGTCACGGTCCCGTCGCGGTCGTCGTAGCGGTAGTACTGGAAGAAGCCGCCGTTGCTGCGCCGGCTCAGCGCGTCGAGGCCCGGCTGGTCGGAGGTGAAGATGAGGACGTCGCCGTCGGGCGTCGCCTCGCCGCCGTCGATCGAGCGCGCCGCGATCCCGTTGACCTGCGCGACGAAGTGGACCTGGCCCGAGCCGGCGCGCCAGACGTAGAGGTTGGGCGCCGAGGGGTCCCCCGCGGACGGCGCGTCCGCGAGCCGGCTCGGCGAGGTGAAGTACAGGTGCGACCCGTCGGTGGAGACGACCGCGTCGACGTCGAGGCCGCTGATCGGGCTGACGTCTGCGTTGGGCACGGCGCAGGTGACGCAGACGTTGGCGCCGGTCGACGCCGTCCAGCGGTAGACGTCCAGGTCGCCGGCGTCGCCGTCGGCGTCATCGGCGGGGTCGAGGCTGGTGGCGGTGCGGTAGTACACCTGCGAGCCGTCCGCGCTCGCCGACAGGAAGCGATCGACGCCGTTGTCGGCGTCGGCGGCCACCGGCGGCCCGGAGACGAGCGTCGTGGCGCCGAGCGACAGGTCGCGCATGTAGAGCTGCGGCGCGGCGCTGCAGCTCGGGTCGTCGCCCGACGTGACGAAGAAGACCTTCGATCCGTCGCTCGACGCCCAGTGCTGCGTGACGGAGGGCAGACCGCCGTCCGTGAAGCCGGGAGCGGAGCTGTCGGTCGGGACCCGCACCCCGCACGCCGGCGCGGCGCCCGTGCCGGGGAGCCGGCTGACGAGCACCGGCGTGCCGCTGCCGAAGTCGTAGACGTCGCTCGTCCCGGGTTGGTGGGAGGGATCGATCGCCTCGGGCGTGTCGGCGAAGACGTGGGCGAGGTCGTCCGAGGCGACCGCCGGGACTCCGAAGCCGCCGAAGAAGACGGGGAACGCGTGCAGCAGCGTCTGCGCTCCGTCGCCGCCGAGGCGGCCCAGCAGCTCGTCCGGCGAGCCGTTGCCGAGACTGTCGAACATCGCGACGGCGGCACTCGAGAGCCCGGGCGTGGTGGCGACGATCGAGTAGTTGGACCTCAGCATCTGGGCGCGCGGCGGCAGGAAGCTCCGCGACTGCCAGCCGGTCGCCGTGCGCGTCGCCGCGTAGAGCGGCTCGAGCCCGGTCGTCGATCCGGGCGCGCTTCCGAGCAGCCCGTAGAGGACGCGATCGCCGGCGGCGGGGGCGAGGTAGACCGCGTGCATCTGCGTCGCCCCCTTGTCGGCGAGGCTCACCAGCTCGTAGCCACGGTGGTCGACGGCTCCGGGCGGCCGCAGGATGTCGTCCGCCGGCGCGCCGGCGGCAGCGGCCAGCAGGGCTGCGACGGCCGCGAGCGCGATCGCCGGCCCACGGCGCATCGAACCTCCGAGACGCTTCATGCGGGGTCTCTCTTTCCCTCGTCGCACCGAGACGTTTGCGACCCGTCTCGACACCGATGCGGCTATCGGCGGCGGACCATAAACGTGTCTGGCTCCCATTGCAAGCACAACCGACTAATCAGTCGGTCTTGCCCTTTGGCCCGCGTGTCCGTTACAGTCGGGACCGTCCAGGGGGACGAGGGCCCACTGTCGCCATGACGGTGGGGTCTCTTACTATAAACAGGAGTTAATATGACCAAGAAGCTGTGCCTCAGCGCGAGCCTCGCGCTGGCCGCGCTGCTCGCCGTCGCCGGCAGCGCCGCGGCGTTCACGGCGACCGTCTCGCCGGCCGGCTCGATAACGTCGACCACGCCGACCGCCGAATTCATAGGCGGCTCGACGACGATCAGATGCGCGCTGACGCTCAGAGGCAGCCTCAACGCCAGCGTCACGCTGATCGCGGGCGCATCGCTCGGTAGCATCAGCAGAATCGAAGTTGGAACCTGCTCGGGCGGCAGTGAAGTGACCATCCTAGGTCTGCCTTACGACCTGCCATACCAGGGCTCCGAAGGCACGCTCCCGAACGAAGTCACGGAAGTGAACTTCAACGTCAGAGGCGTTTCGTTCAACCTCGGCCTGTTCGGGGGCTTCGTCAATTGCCTATATTCCGGCAACCAGCCGTCGATACTGAATGTGGCGGGCTCGAACCCGTACACGACGGAAACGATCGAAACCGAACCGATCTCGCTGAGACTCCTCAGAGGCGGCTTCGGCTGCCCCTCGACAGGCAGAATGCGGGCGACGTTCAACCTCTCGCCGAGTCAGAGAATCACTGTCAGCTAGCCGCGTCGGCCGACCCGGCACGCCGCATCGAGCGGGGCGCCTCGGCGTCCCGCTCGTCGTGCGGACCGGGTCACGGAGGGGGAGGGATTCGAACCCTCGATGGACGGAACCCGCCCATAACGGTTTTCGAGACCGCCGCATTCAACCGCTCTGCCACCCCTCCAGGGGCCCTGACACTCTAGCGTGCCGCCACCGTGCTGCCGCGTCAGCGCCGGCCCGCGAAGAAGCTCGACAGCAGCGCGCCGCAGTCCTCGGCGAGCAGCCCGCCGGCGACCTCCGGGCGGTGGTTCAGGCGCGCCTCGCCGAGCACGTCGAGCACGCTGCCGGCCGCGCCGGCCTTCGGGTCCCACGCCCCGAACACGACACGCGGCACGCGCGCCAGCACGGTCGCGCCGGCGCACATCGCGCACGGCTCGAGCGTCACGTACAGGACCGTGTCGAGCACGCGCCAGCTGCCGAGCTGCGCGGCCGCCACGCGCAGCGCCAGCAGCTCGGCGTGCGCGGTCGGGTCCTGGCGCAGCTCGCGCTCGTTGCGGGCCGCCGCGATCACCTCGCCGTCATGCACGACGACCGCCCCGATCGGCACGTCGTCGTGCTCGATCGCGCGCTGCGCCTCGCGGATCGCCAGGCGCATGAAGTACTCGTCGCGGGGGAAGAAGCGGTCGCTCATGAGGCCGGAGGGCGCCGCGGTCGCACGGCGCATACCCTGTTGAAGAAACTTTCAGCTGCCGATGATGTCTTAAAGACCGGCTTGCGCCTCCTTTCCCCAACCGTCCTCGCCGCCGCGCTGGCGTGCCTCGCGCTCAGCGCGCCCGCTGCCGCCGGCCCGGCCGCCTACGCGCCGGGCCGCGTCGTCGTCGCCTACCGCGACAGCGGCGGGGCACCGGATCCGGCGACCGAGCGGGTCCTGCGCGTCGCGCCCGGGACGGTCCGCGCGACGGTCGCGCGGCTGCGCAGCGAGCCCGGCGTCGCCTACGCGGCGCCGGACCCGATCGCCCACATCAGCGACGCCGCCCCGCTGCCCGACGACCCCGGCATCCGCAACTACCCGGGCGGGCTCGCGGCGCTGCAGTGGAACCTCTTCGGCCCCTGGGGCGTCGACGCGCTCGACGCCTGGGGCAACCTGCCGGCGAGCGCCCGCGGCGCGCGCGGGATCCGCGTCGCCGTGCTCGACACCGGCGTCGCCTACCGCAACCTCGGCCGCTTCCGCCGCTCGCCCGACTTCGCCGCCGCGACGTTCGCCGCGCCGTGGGACTTCGTCGCCGACACGCCCTACCCGGTCGACCGCAACGGCCACGGGACGCACGTCGCCGGCACGATCGCCGAGGCGACCGACAACGGGATCGGCGTCGCGGGGCTCGCGTGGGGCGCGACGATCATCCCGGTGCGCGTGCTCGACGCGCAGGGCTACGGCGACGCGGCGACGATCGCGAAGGGGATCCGCTACGCGGTCCGCCACGGCGCGCGCGTCATCAACATGAGCCTCGAGTTCTCGACCAGCGTGCGGGCCGCCGAGATCCCCGACATCACACAGGCGCTGCGCTACGCCAACCGGCGCGGCGTGATCGTCGTCGGCAGCACCGGCAACGAAGGCCAGGCGCAGGTCGCCTATCCTGCGCGCACCGGGCTCGTGATCTCGGTCGGCGCGACGACCGACGACGGCTGCCTCGCCGACTTCTCCAACGACGGCGTCGGGCTCGACCTCGTCGCGCCGGGCGGCGGCGACGACGCGAGCCTGTCGCGCGACCCGCACTGCCAGCCGGGCCGCCACGGCCGCGACATCGTGCAGATGACGTACACGGACTCGGTCGGGCGCTTCGGGCTGCCGTCCGGCTACGACGGCACCTCGATGGCGGCGCCGCACGTCTCCGCGACGGCCGCGCTCGTGCTCGCCAGCGGCGTGCTCGGCCGCGCCCCCACCCCCGGCCAGGTCGAGTGCCGCCTGAAGGCGACCGCCCGCGTGCTCGGGCTGCCGCGGCCCAACCGCGTCTACGGCTACGGCCTCGTCGACGCGGGCGCCGCGACCTCGCCCGGCGTGCAGACGCCGCAGTGCCTGACGTCCGCGGCGCGCAAGGCGACCTGAGACGCGCTCGCTCTGGTAGTTAAGGGAGGTGCCGTCGGGGGACCGGCTCCTCGCCTTACGTCGCAGCCGTCGCGTCGCGCGCGCGCTGGCCGCGCACGAACACCGCACGGCCGCGGGGCTGATCGCGCTGCTCGTGCTCGCCTACCTGTGGCCGGTGCTGCTCGGCGGCCGCGTCCTGTCCCCGGCGGCGATGCTCTACAAGCTGCCGCCGTGGACGTCGCTCGCGCCGGCGGACTTCACGCACTACGTGAACATGTCGCTCGCCGACGTGCCGCTGTCCTACTACCCGTGGGACGCGCTCGCGCGGCGGCTGATCCACGCCGGCACGTTCCCCGCATGGAACCCGTACGCGCTCGCGGGCACGCCGTTCTTCTCCAATCCCGAGGTCGCCTGGCTGAGCCCCTACAGCCTGCCGCTGTGGATCCTGCCGCTCAACTACGGGCTCGGCGTCTCGGCGGCGCTGAAGCTGTGGATGGCGGGCTTCGGGACCTACCTGCTCGTGCGCGAGCTGCGGCTCGGCTTCTGGCCGGGGATCGTCGCCGGCTTCGCCTTCGCGCTGTGCGCGTTCAGCGTCGTGTGGCTGAGCGCCGGGGTGTTCCTGGCGGTCGCTTCGCTGCTGCCGTGGACGCTGTGGCTGATCGAGCGGATCGTGCGGCGAGCGCGCTCGGTCGACGGGCTCGCGCTGGCGGGGATCGTCGCGTGGGCGATGGCCGGCGGCCACCCCGGCGCGCAGGTCCACCTGCTCACGGCCGCGGGCCTGTACGCGCTCCTGCGGGTCACGTGGGGCGTGCCGGGCGCAGGCGCGGCCGGCTCCGGCTCCGCGCGGGCGCGGGCGCGGCGGCTCGGGCTCGTCGGCGCGGCGCTCGCGCTCGGCGTGCTCGCGTGCGCGGTCGTGCTGCTGCCGGCCCAGCAGGCGGCGACCGGCACGGCCGGGGCGGCGGCGCGGCGCGGCGGCGGGGCCGAGCCGTTCTTCGGCGCGAACATGCCGTTCGGCGTCCTGCGCACCGTCCTGTTCCCCGACTGGTGGGCGCGCCCGAGCGAGTTCGAAGCCGGCCCCGGCAGCTACAACGAGCGCACGTTCTACACCGGCGCCGTCACGCTGCTGCTGGCCGCGATGGCGGTCGTCTCGCCCGGCGGCTTGCGGGCGGCGTGGCGGCGGATGGCGCCGTTCGCGCTGCTCGGGCTGCTCGGCGTCGGGGTCGCGCTCGACGCGCCGGGGCTGCATGCGTTCGTCGTGCACGTCCCGCCCTTCGACCAGGTCCAGAACCAGCGGATGGTGCTGTGGCTCGAGCTGGCGGTCGCGGTGCTGGCCGCGTTCGGGCTGCAGGCGCTGCTCGACGCCGGTGGGCCGGGGCGGCGCGCGTGGGCGGTCGTCGCGGCCGGGGCGCTCGCGGGGCTGGCGGGGATCGCGGCGGCCGGGATCGGCGGCGGCGCGATCGGCGCGGCGCTGCACTACGTCCTGCACCGCTCGGGAACGGAGCTGGCGCGGCCGGTCGCGCTCGCGAGCGTCGCCTGGTGGCTCGTGTTCGTCGCGGCGCTCGCGGCGGCGCTCGCGCTCGCGCGCCGCCGGCCGCGGCCCGGCGCGCTGCTCGGCGGGCTCGTGGCGCTCGTCGTGGCGCTCGACATGCTCCACTTCGCGCACGGCTACCAGCCGATGCCGCCCGCCTCGACGGCGATCCCGCCACGCACCGCGACCGTCGCCTTCCTGCGGCGGCACGCCGGCGACGGCCGCATAGCCGGGGTCGAATTCGCGCTTCCGAACGACTGGACGACGCTCGACGGCCTGCGCGACGCGCGCGGCTATGACGCGCCGCAGCCGAGCCTGCGCTTCCTGCGGCTGTGGCGGCTGCTGCACCCGAGCCAGTACGAGCACACCGGCTTCACCTTCGAATCGCTCGACGCGACCGGGCTGCACGTGCTCGGGCTGCTCGGCGCGCGCTACGTCGTGACCGGCGTCGGTCAGCCGGCGTACGGGCTGCCGGTCGCGTACGGCGACGAGCAGGCGACCGTGCTGGAGAACGCGCTCGCGATGCCGCGCGCGATCGTCGCCGGACGCGTGGACGTGGCGGCCGGCGAGCCGGCCGAGCTGGCGGCGATCGCCGCTCACGCCTTCGATCCGCGTCGAGACGTCGTCGTGCGCGGTGCGGACTTCCGCGCGGCGCCCGCCCCGCGGGGAGCGGCCGGCAGCGCACGGGTCGTCGCCGACGGCAACGCGCGCGTGGCGCTGCGCGCGAGCCTCGCGCGCCCGGGCCTCGTGGTGCTCGACGACGCGTGGGAACGCGGCTGGAGCGTGCGCGTCGACGGCCGCCGGGCGCGTGCGCTGCGCGTCGACATGGTGCTGCGCGGCGTCGTCGTGCCGGCCGGGCGCCACGCGATCGTCTGGAGCTACCGCGTGCCGGGCCTGCGCGCGGGAGCGGCGCTGAGCGCGCTCGCGCTGCTGGCTGCGGGCGCCTGGGGCGGCGCGCTGGTCGCGCGCCGCCGCCGCGCCACGCGCTGAACGGTTCCCCGTTGCCTGCAGGCGCTTCGCACCGCGATGCTAGGCACATGCGCATCGCCTACCTGGCCGATCCGACGACCGGCAACGGCTTCTACCGCGGGTCGGGGCCGATGGCGGCGCTCGCGCGCCGCGGCCACGAGGTGCGCAAGCTGCCGACCGACACGAAGGACCCGCCGGTCGCGATGCTGCGCGGCGCGGACGTGCTGCACATCCATCGCTACATGGAAGAGTGGACGCTGCGGCTCGTCGAGGTCGCCAAGCAGCGCGGCGCGGCTGTCGTGTGGGACAACGACGACGACATGGGCTCGATCCCGAGAGGGACCCCGGGCTACCGCGTGCACGGCGGGGCACGCTGGGAGCAGCGGCTGGGCGGGATGCGCAAGATCTTCCGCCACGCCGACCTCGTGACGGCGCCGAGCGAGGCGCTCGCGCAGCGCCTGGGCGAGCTGGGCGCCCCCAATGCGACCGTGCTCGAGAACTACGTGCCCGACGACTTCCTCGCCGCTACCAGCCGCCCCCATCCGGGGATCGTGGTCGGCTGGATAGCCGGCCTCGAGCATCGCCTCGACGTCGACCGGCTGCCGATCCGCGACGCGTTGCAGCGGTTGCTCGACGAGCGCCCCGACGTGCACGTGACGACCTTCGGGCTCGGGCTCGGGCTGCGCAGCGACCGCTACCGGCACGTCGACGTGGTCGCGTTGATGGAGCTTGCGCAGGAGGCGGCCGCGTTCGACGTCGGGATCGCGCCGCTCGCCGACATCGACTTCAACCGCGCGCGCTCGAGCATCAAGCTCAAGGAGTACGCGGCCGCCGGCGTGCCGTGGCTCGCGTCCCCGATAGGCCCGTACGCCGGCCTCGGCGAGAAGCAGGGCGGGCGGCTCGTCGCCGACGCCGACTGGCACGCCGCGCTCGCGCGGATCGTCGACCGCGCGCGCGAGCGCCGCAAGCTCGCCAAGCGCGCCGCCAAGTGGGCCGCGGGCCAGACGCTGTCGAGGAACGCGGAGCGCTGGGAGGCGCGCTTCGCCGAGGCGCTCGAGCGCGCGCGAGCCTGACCGGCTACGTCGTGCGGATGATGAGCACCGAGCAGGGGGCGTGGTGGGAGACCTTGTTCGGCACCGAGCCGAGCAGGAAGCGCTTGGCGCCCGTCATGCCCTTGTTGCCGACGATGATGAGGTCGCTGCCCTGCTCCTCGGCGACGTCGAGGATCGCGTCGGCCGGGTCGCCCTGGCGCGCGAACGTGCGCACCGTCGCGACGCCGGCGGCGTTCGCCTCCTCGACGACCTCGGCGAGCGTCGCGTCGACGTCCTCGCGCGGGTTGATCGACCACTGCAGGTCGCGCGGGGCGGCGGTCGCCTCCTCGCGCAGGCGCGCCTCCGAGATCGGTTCGTAGGCGCTGACGACCTCGAGCGTGGCGCCCGCCAGCTGCGCCAGCTCGATCGCCTGACGGACGGCCTCGCGGGCCGTATCCGAGCCATCGGTTCCCACGACGATCGAGCCGAACACGCGCCTTCTCCCTTGGTGGCTGGACGGTTGCCGCGCGCGGATCATATGCCGCCGGTGGCCGGGCGGCTACACCAGCTTGACGATCGCGATCACGGCGCCCGCGAGCACGAACACGACGACCGCGGCCTGCATCCAGATCCAGGTGGGCGACATCGGTTGCAGCGTAGCGCCGCGGATCAGGTGCCGGCCCCGCCCGCCCCCTCCGCCGCCAGCCAGCCGTCGCAGAGCACGCACCAGCCGTCCTGGATGCGCCGCAGCGAAAAGCCGCGCTCGTGGCGCAGGTGCAGGTGCAGCCGCGGGTCGAACGCGGCCAGCAGCGTCTCGGCGGCGTACTCGGCGTCGATCGCCGGGGCCGCCTCGCGCAGCAGCAGCGTGAGGTGCACGCGGTAGGAGACGTTCGGGCCGCCGAGCGTCGAGGAGCCCTGCGCGCCGGCGGCGGCGAGCAGGCGCGCGTCGCCGTCGAGCAGCTCCAGCGAGCGGCGCCCGAACGCGTGCAGCCGCTCGCGCGGCGGCGCGCCGGGGCCGAGCGGCGGCGCGCCGCGGAGCAGCTCGTCCTGGAACGCGCGGTGGCGCTCGCCCAGCAGCGCGAACGTGAGCCCCGCGCGGTCGCCGAAGCGCCGGTACATCGTGCCCATCCCGACGCCGGCCGCGCAGGCGACGTCGTTCATCGAGACCTGCTCCGGGTCGCGCTGCGCGAACAGCCCAGCCGCCGCCGCGAGGATTCGGCGGCGGTTGCCGGCCGCGTCGGCCCGCTCGGTCAGCTCCGCCGGGCGCTCGGTGAGCGGAAGGTCCTGCATCGGCCCATCATGCCGACTCCTGGAGCGGCGCGCATGCCCCGTCGAGCAGCGCCGCGACGCGCTCCGCGAGCGCCTCGCGCAGCGCGGGGTCGCGCAGCGCTCCGCCGGCGTCGAACGCCTCGTGCGCCTGGCCGACCGGCAGCTCGCCGTCGACCACGCGCGCGCCGATCGTCGCGAGCACCTTGCGCGCCTCGGCCTGCGCCCAGACGGCGCCGAACAGGCCCTCGCTCGCGCCGACCACCGCGACCGGCTTGTCGCGCAGGGCGTTGCCGGGCCACGGGCGCGAGGCCCAGTCGAGCGCGTTCTTGAGCCCGCCGGGGAGCGAGGCGTTGTACTCGGGGGTGGAGATCAGGACCGCGTCGGCGTCCGCGATCGCCCGTCGCAGGTCCGCGACGGCGGGCGGCGCCGGCTCGACGTCGAGCTCCTCGTCGTAGTGCGGCAGCTCGGCGAGGCGGTCCCACACGTCGAGCTGCGCGCCGGCCGCCGCGAGCTCCGCGGCGGCGGCGCGCAGCAGCGCGCGGTTGTGCGAGTCGCGGCGCAGGCTGCCCGAGATGCCGAGCACGCGCATCGCGGCTACTCCTGCTCCTGCGCGAGCAGCGCGAGGTCGATCGTCAGCTCGACGTCGTCCGCGAGCGCCTTGGCGCCGTTGGGCAGGTCGGCGTTCCAGCTGACGCCGAAGGCGGTGCGGTCGATCGTGGTCATGAGCCCGAGGTGGGCGCGACGGCCGCTGAGCGTCTCGGCCTCCGGGGACCAGCTGCCCTCGGCGCGGACCGCCTGCGTCGTGCCCTTGATCGTCAGCTCGCCGTCGACCGTCGCGCGGCCGTCGGGCGCCAGCTCGACGTTCGTCGAGCGGAAGGCGATTTCGGGGTGGCTCGCGACGTCGAAGAAGTCGGCGGCGAGGACGTGCTGGCGGAATTGCTCGGGCGTGGTGATCGAGATCGACTCGACCTTTGCGGCGCCTTCGAGCGCGACGCCGTCGGGTCCGGCGCTGAGCGTTGCGGCGACGTCGTCAAGCGTCCCACGGTACGTCGAGACGCCCATGTAGCGGACGGCGAAGCCGAAGCTGGAGTGGATCGGATCGGCGGCGTAGACGCCGCTGAGCGGTTGGAGCGTGGCGGTGGTGGACATGCGACCTCCCGGATCGGAGCTTGTAAGCGGATTTCGTTCCGTTTATTCAGCGTAGCAGATCCGGAGCGTGTTCCGCTTCTGTCGTGTCCGCGCTTGCGCAGTGGACGACTGGCGCCGCCGGGGCGGGGGTAGGTGGAAGACATGCGCGTTCCCGTCCGCTCGGAGGCCGACGCGTTCCGGCTCGTGCTGACCGGCGCGGCCGCGATCGTCGCGTGCGTGCTGGCCGGCTGGCTGCTCGCGCCGCTCGCCGGCGTGGGGCTGTTCGTCGTGCTGCTCGCCGCGGCCCTCGTCGTCTTCCTGCGCGCGCCCGACCCCGGCCGTCGCAGACCGCTGCGCGAGGCGGCGCACGCGCCCCATCCGCATGGCGCCGCGTCAGGCGTCCGTCATGTGCTGGTGGTCGCGAACGAGACGCTCGCCGGCGACGAGCTGCGCGAGCGGATCGTCGGCTCCAACGGCGGGCCGGTGGAGGTCGACGTGCTCGCGCCCGTCCTGACGTCGCACGCGCACCTCGCCGTGACCGACGTCGACCGCGAGACGCACGCAGCGCAGCGCCGGCTCGAGCGCTCGCTTGCGTGGATGCGCGCGCAGCGCATCCGCGCCCACGGCAGCGTCGGGCGCACGAGCCCGGAGCAGTCGATCGAGGACGAGCTGCGCGACTTCGGCGCCGACGAGGTGATCGTCGTCACCCACCCCCGCGAGCGCGAGAGCTGGCAGGAGCGCGGCGAGCTCGAGCGGCTGCGCTCCGAGCTCGACGTCCCGATCGCGCACGTCGTCGTGGGCGACGGGGCCTGAGCGGGCTCGACAGACCGGATAGTGGGGGGAGCAGGATTCGAACCTGCGTAGGCAGAGCCAACGGGTTTACAGCCCGTCTCCTTTAACCACTCGGACATCCCCCCGAGCAGGGACGGAAGCATAGCGACCCCGCGCCGGGCGGCGCGGGGTCGCGGAGGCGGTGCGGCGGGCGTGGCGCGCCCGGATCAGGACGCGTCGCGCAGGCGCTGCGCCTCGGGCAGCGCCTCCAGCTTCTTCAGCGTGTGGTTCTCGATCTGGCGGATCCGCTCGCGCGTGACGTTGAACGCGCGGCCGACCTCCTCCAGCGTGCGCGGGCGCCCGCCCGACAGGCCGAAGCGCATCTCGATCACCTCGCGCTCGCGCTGCGGCAGTGCCGCCAGCGCGCGGCGCACGTTGTCGCGGCGCAGGTTCTCCGACGCCAGCTCGAACGGCGACTCGGCCGTCTGGTCCTCGACGAAGTCGCCCAGCTCGGACTCCTCTTCCTCGCCGATCGGCTTCTCGAGCGAGACCGGCTGCTGGGCCATCCGCAGGATGTCCCTGACCTCGCGCACCGAGCAGTCGAGCTCCGTCGCGATCTCGTCGGGCGTCGGCTCGCGGCCGAGCGTCTGCACCAGCTGGCGCTCGACGTGCACCACCTTGTTGAGCTTCTCGACCATGTGGACCGGGATCCGTATCGTCCGGCCCTTGTCGGCGATCGCCCGCGTCACGGCCTGGCGGATCCACCACGTCGCGTACGTCGAGAACTTGTAGCCGCGCCGGTAGTCGAACTTCTCGACCGCCCGGATCAGCCCGAGCGAGCCCTCCTGGATCAGGTCGAGGAACGTCAGCCCCCGGCCGAGGTAGCCCTTCGCGATCGACACGACCAAGCGCAGGTTGGCCTCGATCATCTGCTGCTTGGCGCGCATGTCGCCGCGCTCGATGCGCTGCGCGAGCGTGACCTCCTGCTCGGCCGTGAGCAGGTTCACGCGCCCGATCGAGCGCAGGTAGAGCCGCAGCGAGTCGAGGCTCGGCTCGACCGTCAGGTCGATCTCCGGGCGCTTGCCGGCCGCGCCGGCGCCGTTGACGCGCGTGTCCGGCCGGTCGCCTTCGACCGCGCCGTCCTCGCTGACGGCCGGGCGGCCGTCAGCTTCGACGACGTCGATGCCCTGCTCCTCCAGGTGCGTGTGCAGCTCCTGGACCTGCTCCTTCGTGACCTCGATCTCCTCGAGGCAGGCACCGATCTCCTCGTAGGTCAGGTAGCCGCGCTCCTGGCCCTCGGCGATCAGGGTCCGAAGCTCGTCCGTCTCAGCGATCGGAGCCTCGTCCGCCAGCAGTACTGCTCCAGCCTTCTCCCTCACGTTTCCGTTCCTTCGAGACGCGATTCGGACCTGCCGACGGCAGACCCCCCTCTCCTCACTGCCCCTCGTAACTGAACGCTACGTCCGCGACGGCTGCCGCGATAGACCGAGCCTTGTTGCGCTCTCCCGCCCGAGGGCGCGGAGGCGGCTTGCGGCCACGGCGGGAGTGATACCACAAAGACCGCGGGCCGCGGACCGTTGCGACGCGCCCGCTACTCTGTGCGCCGGAGACTCCCTGCACATGCCGGATTCCCGCATCATCACCGTCGACCAACCCGACGTCCAGGCGCGCCTCCCGACGCTCCACGTCAGCCTCTCGCGGGTCGGCGTGACGGGCGTCGAGAAGGTCATCCGCATCAAGCAGGACGGCTCCGAGCAGCTGTTCTCGGCGCAGCTGGAGTGCTTCGTCGACCTCGGGCCGCGCCAGAAGGGCGCGCACATGTCGCGCTTCGAGGAAGTCGTCAACGAGGCGATCGGCGAGGTGATCCTCGGCGAGGCGACCTTCAAGGCCGAGACGCTCGCCGAGCACATCGCGCAGCGCGTGCGCGAGCGCCAGGGCGCGCGCCGCGCCGAGGTGACGATCGCCGCGCGCTACCCGGAGCACAAGCCGGCCCCGCTGTCGGGGATCCCGACGCAGGAGATCTACACGCTGTTCGGCTCGGCGGTCGCGTCGGAGGCCGGCACGCGCCGGCTCGTCGGCGTCGCCGCGCAGGGGATGACCGCCTGCCCGTGCGCGCAGGAGCTCGTCGCCGGGGGCGCGCGCGAGCGGCTGCGCGCCGACGGCTACGGCGACGAGGAGATCGACCGCATCCTCGACGCGGTGCCGGTCGCGACGCACAACCAGCGCGGGCTCGGCACGCTGCACATCGGCTGCACCGAGGCGTGCGAGGACGAGATCGAAGCGCGCACGCTGCTCGACATCGTCGAGGGCTCGATGTCGTCGGAGATCTACGAGCTGATGAAGCGCAGCGACGAGGGCGCGGTCGTCGAGAAGGCGCACCGCCGGCCGCGCTTCGTCGAGGACTGCGTGCGCGAGATGGTCCGCGGCGTGGTCGATCGCTTCGACGCGATCGCCGACGCCGCGTTCGTCTCGGCGCGCCAGGAGAACCTCGAGACGATCCACCAGCACAACGTCGTCGCCGAGCGCTTCGGCACGTTCGGCGAGGTGCGCGGGGAGCTCGCGAGCGGCGAGCCGCTGCGCACGCACACGTCGCTGCGGGCGTGGCTGGACGCGGCGGGCGGCTGAGGCGCCGCGGCGCGGATCAGGCAGCGCCGCGCTCGGTGCGCGCCGCCCGCTCGCGCTCGCCGAAGCGCCGCCGCACGCCGAGGAAGTAGTCGACGCCCGACGCGACGGTCACCGCGACGGTCGCGTAGACGAGCACGTCGACCCACGCGGGCGTCGGCGAGCCGGCGACGATCAGCGCCAGCACGGCGGCGATCTGCAGGCACGTCTTGACCTTCCCGAACATCCCCGCGGCGATCACGACGCCGTGCTGCGCCGCGGCCGTGCGCAGCAGCGTGACGGCCAGCTCGCGCGCGATGATGACCATCGCCACCCACGCCGCGAGGCGGTTGAGCGAGACGAGCGAGATCAGCGCGGCGACGATCAGCAGCTTGTCGGCGAGCGGGTCCATCAGCTTCCCGAACGTCGTGATCGCGTTGCGGCTGCGCGCCAGCCAGCCGTCGAGCAGGTCGGTCGCCGAGGCGACGACGAACACGATCGCGGCGAGCAGGTCGCCGTCGCGCGTCTCGCCCAGCAGCGCGACGACGAGCACCGGCACGAGCAGGATCCGCAGGACCGTCAGGACGTTGGGGACGTTGACCGGGAACACGAGCGCGGTCCAGCGTAGCGGTCCGGGCGCGCTCGCCTCGCGAGCCGCTCTGCGGCGCGGCTAGTCGATCGCGGCCTCCTCCGCGTCGAGAACGATCTGCTCCCGGAGCCAGCTGGCCAGCTCCTGCTCGGACAGCCGACCGGTCGCGACGCGGTCGATCATCGTCCGCAGGCCCCCGCCGTCGGATGCGGCTCTCCAGCTTGCCCTGTTGCGCTCGACGAGCTCGATCGCGCATGCCCCCGCGACCCGCTTGTTGCCGTCGTCCAACGGGCGGCCGCGCACGAGTCGCGTCACCAGGGCGGCGACCTTGTCGTGCAGCTCGGGGTACAGCTCGACGCCCTCGACCGTGCCGAACGGCGCGTCGAGCGCGATCTGCGCTCGGTCGATCGTGGGCTGGCGTACGTTCTCGCGCGCCGGCCGACCCAGAGCGCCCTCCACGATGAGGAAGTAGTCCTCCAGCGAGATACGTTGCATAGGTTGCAAGATACCAGAATCATTTGAATACATTTTCCGGGGTTGCAACTAGTATATGGTAGCTGAGTATTCTGATTTTGATATCCTGATATCGCGATGCCCAGGTGCCGTGCATTCGACAAGAGGGGGATCACATGCCGAAGGCAATGACGCTGCGTCTGTCCGAGCAGCTGGCGGCCGATCTGGAGGCGATGGCGCGCGTCGATGACGTGCCCGTCTCCGAGGCGGTGCGCATCGCGATCGAGGAGCGCATCGAGGCCCGCCGCACCGACAAGCAGTTCCAAGCGCGCCTGCGTCGGATCATCGAAGAGAACCAGCGCGCGCTGGAACGGCTCGCACGCTGAGCGCCCGTCGCCGCCGGGGGAGCGGCGACGGGCGCCGGCCCGCTCGACGCGCGATGATGCGTGTGTGCGGGCGATGGTGCTCGACGCCCCCGGGCGGCCGCTGCGCGCCGCCGAGCTTCCCGATCCGGTCCCCGGGCCGGGCGAGGTGCTGCTGCGCGTGCGCGCGTGCGGGGTCTGCCGCACCGACCTGCACCTGCGCGACGGCGAGCTGGAGCCGGGGCACCTGCCGCTCGTGCTCGGCCACCAGATCGTCGGCGAGGCGATCGGCGGGGATGCGCCGGCCGGCGCGCGCCTCGGCGTGCCGTGGCTGGCGTGGACCGACGGGACGTGCGCATACTGCCGCGGCGGCCGCGAGAACCTCTGCCCGAACGCCCGCTTCACGGGCCGCGACGCCGACGGCGGCTTCGCGCAGCTGGCCGTCGCCGACGCGCGCTTCTGCCTCCCGCTCCCGCCCGCGGCCGACTACGGCGACCTCGACGTCGCGCCGCTGCTGTGCGGCGGGTTGATCGGCCACCGCGCGCTGCGGCTGGCCGGGGACGGCGAGCGGCTCGGTCTCTACGGCTTCGGCGCCGCCGCGCACATCATCTGCCAGGTCGCCGTCCACGAGGGGCGGCGCGTGTTCGCGTTCACGCGCGACGGCGACGACAGCGGCCAGGCGTTCGCGCGCGAGCTGGGCGCGGAGTGGGCGGGCGCGAGCGACGAGCCGCCGCCCGAGCCGCTCGACGCGGCGCTGATCTTCGCGCCGGCAGGCGCGCTCGTGCCGCTCGCGCTGCGCGCCGTGGCGCCCGGCGGCAGCGTCGTGTGCGCCGGGATCCACATGAGCGACATCCCGTCGTTCCCCTACGAGCTGCTGTGGGGCGAGCGCGTGCTGCGCTCGGTCGCGAACCTGACGCGCGCCGACGCGACCGCGTTCCTGGAGCTCGCCCCGCGGATCCCGGTCCGCACGCGCGTGACGCGCTACGCGCTGGCCGACGCCGAGCGGGCGCTTGCCGACCTGCGCGCCGGCGCGTTCGAGGGCGCGGCGGTCGTCGTGCCGTGAGGCGTGACGCTGTGCGGCTCAGGCGATCGGGTGCTCGATCGCGCCGAGCGACTCGATCTCGACCCGCACGACGTCGCCGGACTGCAGGAACCGCGGCGGGTCCATTGCGACGCCGACGCCGTTCGGCGTGCCGGTGAGGATCAGGTCGCCCGGCTCGAGCGTGCACGTCTCCGAGATGAAGTCGGCGAGCGCGCGGCAGCCGAAGATCAGGTCCGAGGTGCTGGCGTCCTGGCGCAGCTCGCCGTTGACCCACGAGCGGATCGCGAGCGCCTCGGGGTCGGGGACCTCGTCTGCGGTCGTGACCCACGGCCCCCACGGGCAGAACGTGTCCGCGCCCTTCGCGCGCGTCCACTGCGGCTCGCGGCCCTGCAGGTCGCGGCCGGAGACGTCGTCGGCGACCGCGTACCCGGCGATCGCCCCGCCGGCCCCCATCACGACCGCCAGCTCGGCCTCGTAGTCGAGCCGCCGCACCACCGCCGGGCAGCGCACCGGCCCGCCGGGCGCGACCGACGAGCTGGGGAGCTTCATGAAGACGATCGGCCGCTCCGGCTTGTCCAGCCCGGTCTCCGCCGCGTGCGCCGCGTAGTTGAGGCCGATCCCGAAGATCGCGCGCGGCTGCGGGACCGGAGCCAGCAGCGTCACGTCGGCGAGCGCGAAGTCCGGGCCGGTCGCCGGCGAGCGGTCGCCGCTCGCGAGCCGGTCGCGCACCGACGAGCCGTCGGAGAACGGCATGACGCGCTCGCCGATCACCTCGCCGGCGAGCACGTCGCCGCCCGGCGCGCGGAAGGTCGCGAGCTTCATGGCCGGGAGCCTATCCCGGCCGCACGGCCGCGCGCTCAGCCGACGGGCGCCGACGCCTCGGCTGCCTCGACGTGCGAGACCGGCAGGCCGAGCCCCCGGGCCTTCGACACCAAGTCGAGGTGCAGCCACCGCGACACCCGCCGCGGCAGCGTCGAGATCACGATCTCGTCGTAGCGCCCCGCGTTGACCGCGTCCTCGATCGCCATCAGCGGCTCCGCGTCGCCGACCGAGCCGGTCACCGGAGATCCGGCCGCCTCGCTCAGCCGGGGGAGCACGGCGTCCAGCACGCCGGCGGCCGTGCCCTCGTCGCCTTCCTGAGGGTCGACGAGCTTGTGCAGGCCGTGCGGATGCGCGGGCACGACGAGATGGAACGTCGCGGGCCCGCGCGCGGCGCGAGCGCGGACCGCGTCGAGCAGTCCCTCGGTCGCGGCGGTCCGGTTCGCGACGAGCAGGACGTGGGCGGTCTCCGACATGGCGCGCCTCCTGTCAGTGGTGACGTCTGTTGCGAAGTCTGCCCAGCGTACGCCTACCCGACGCGCTGCGCACCGCTGTAGACGACGACCCGGCCATGGCGCGCGAAGCCGCACAGCGTCAGCCCCCGCTCGCGCGCGAGCGCGATCGCCAGCGACGTCGGCGCGCCGACGCCGACGAGCACCGGCGCGCCGGCCATCACCGCCTTCTGCACGAGCTCGAACGAGAGCCGCCCGCTGACGCACAGCAGCGATTCCGACAGCGGCACGAGCCCGCCCTCCAGCGCCCAGCCGACGACCTTGTCCAGCGCGTTGTGGCGCCCGACGTCCTCGCGAACGCACCGCAGCGTGCCGTCGGCGTCGAACAGGCCGGTCGCGTGCAGGCCGCCGGTGCGCGCGAACTCGGGCTGCACGAGCCGGTCGGGCAGCGCGGCCAGCAGCGAGCGCGCGACAACCGGCGCCGCGCCGCCGGCGGGCGCGGGCAGGTCGAGCAGGACCTGCTCGATCGCACCCTTGCCGCAGACCCCGCACGACGACGTCGTGTAGAAGCGCCGCTGCCCAGGATCGCGCAGCAACGGCCCGCGCACGTCGACCGCGTTGCCCGCGAGGTCGGCGGGAGGCCCGGCCTCGGGCCAGCGGTCGATCAGCCCCTCGCCGAACAGGAAGCCGGCGGCGAGGGCCTCGTCGTCGCCGGGCGTGCGCATCGTGACCGCGAGCGGGATCCCGTCGACGCGGATCTCCAGCGGCTCCTCGACCGCGACGAGGTCCTGCGCGCCGTCGCGCTCGATCGCCGCGTGCATCCCGCGCACCCGCACGCCCGCGTCGTCATCGCCCATGACATGGGATCGTATGCCCGCGAATCGGCGTACCGTATGTCTCCGATGCGCCGCCCGCGTGGTCTCAGCACCCGGCTGCTCGTCGCGATATGCATGCTCGCCGCCCTGCACATCGCGGTCTTCGCGGTGCTCCTGACGGCGCTGCGCGCGCAGCAGTCGGCCGCGCGCGACGCGCACGGCGCGGGCAGCATCGCGGTCGCAGCCGGCGGCACGCGCGACGCCCTGGAGCAGCTGTTGGTGGCCGAGCGCGGCCTTGCGATCGGGAACGGGCGGCCCCCGTTCGTGCGCGCGTGGGAGGGCGCGGCAGCCTCCCTGCGCACCACCTCGACGCTGCTCGTGCAGCAGGGGCGGCGCATCGACGCGCCGACCGCGACCGCGCTCGGCACGCAGGCGCGCCGCTACGTCGCGACCTCCTCGGCGGCACTCGCCGCGCTCGCCCGCTCGCGCCCCGAGCTCGCGCGCGCCCGGATCGCGCGCGGCGCCGAGCGCCCGGCGCAGGCGCTCGACCAGCGCCTCGGCGCGCTCCAGCTGCAGGAACGCAACGCGCGGCAGGCGCGGCAGGACCATGCCGAGGCACTCGTGCGGATCGCCTGGATCGCCGGCGCGACCGGGATCCTCGCGACGCTCCTGTGCGCGCTCGGGTTCCTCGCCTACGTGCGCCGCGCGCTGCTGCTGCCGCTGCGGCGCGTCGCCGACGCCGCGCGCGCGCTGGCGGCCGGCGACCTCGGCGCGCGCGTCGCCGGATCGAGCGAAGGGACCGGCGAGGTGTCCGAGCTGGCGCAGACGTTCGACCAGATGGCGGCGTCGCTGCAGGACAGCCGCGTCGCGCTCGAGCGGCGCAACGACGAGCTGGGCACCCGCAGCCGCGAGCTGGTGCAGGCGGTGCGCTCGGCGCGCGAGGGGACGAGCGTGCTGCGCGCGGTGCTCGACGCGACGCCGGATGCGATCGCGCTGCTGCACCGCGACGGCTCGGTGCTCGTCGACAACCCGCCGATGCGCGCGGTGCGCGACGCGTTCGGGGCGCGCGCGAGCGCGATCGACCAGCACGGCGTGCTCGTGCCGCTCCACGACGTCCAGACCGACGCGGAGCGCCGCGACGAGATCTCGCTCGTCGGCACGCCGCGCACGTTCGCACGTTACGTCGCGCCCGTGCACGACGGGCGCGGCCGGCTGATCGGGCGCCTGCTCGCGCTGCGCGACGTGACCGGCGAGCGCGAGGCCGAGCGCGCCAAGGACGAGTTCTTCGCGCTCGTCTCGCACGAGCTGCGCACACCGCTGACCGCGATCCTCGGCTACGTCGAGCTGCTGCTCGGCGAGGACGGCGGCCAGGCGGACGGCTCGGCCGACGCGCGCCGGCACCTCGAGATCGTCGAGCGCAACGCGCGCCGGCTGATGCGGCTCGTCGGCGACCTGCTGTTCGCCGCGCAGGTCGAGACCGGCACGCTGCTGTTCGACCCCGGCGAGGTCGACCTCGCCCAGCTCGTGCGCGACGCGGTCGCGCTCGCGTGCCCGCAGGCCGAGCAGGCGCAGATCGCGCTCGAGGCGCGGATCGCCGAGATCGAGCCCTGCATCGGCGATCGCGACCGGCTCGCGCAGGTGCTCGACAACCTGATCTCCAACGCGCTCAAGTTCACGCCGGCGGACGGGCGGATAACGGTCGGACTGGAGGCGAGCGACGGGCGCGCGCGCCTGACGGTCGCCGACACCGGGATCGGGGTCCCGCCGGACGAGCAGCCGCGCCTGTTCGACCGCTTCTACCGCGCCTCCAACGCGACCGCGCGCGCGGTCCCGGGCGCCGGCCTGGGCCTGACGATCGTGCGCGCGATCGTCGAGGGCCACGGCGGCACGGTCCGAATCCGCAGCACGTCCGAGCGCGGCACGACGTTCGCGGTGCTGCTGCCGTTGCACCCCGCGCCGCTCGCGACGCGCCCGGCGACGTCGGTCTACTCGGCCGGCGGGCGGTAGCGGTAGCCGAAGCCGCGCACCGTCTCGATCGGCGAGGCGGCCGCGTCCCAGCCGAGCTTGCGCCGCAGGTAGCCGACGTAGAGCTTGACCTGGTCGCCGCCGAAGCCCTCGGTGTCGCCCCATACGAGCTCGAGCAGCCGTTCGCGGCCGAGCGTCTCGTTCGGATGGCTGACGAACGTCGACAGCAGCTTGAACTCGAGCGGCGTCAGCTGCACGCGGTCGCCGGCGGCGGTCACCTCGCGGCTGACGTAGTCGATCCGCACGGCCGCGTCCTCGTAGGCGCTGCGAACCTCCGGCGGGCCGCTTGTGCGGCGCAGCAGCGCCTCGACGCGCGCGAGCAGCTCCTGGCGCCCGAACGGCTTGGTGACGTAGTCGTCGGCGCCGCCGCGCAGGCCGCGGACCTTGTCGAGCTCGCCCGCGCGGGCGGTCAGCATCAGCACCGGCACGTCGCTGACGTCGCGGATGCGCTCGAGCGTCTGCCAGCCGTCGAGCTCGGGCATCGTGATGTCGAGCACGACGAGATCCGGCTGCGAGCGCTGGATGCTCTGCAGCGCCTCGACGCCGTTCGCCGCTTCGATCACGTCGTGCCCGGCGCGTTCGAGCAGGACCCGCACGAGGCGGCGGACGTCCTCCTCGTCCTCCACGACCAGCACCTCGGCCGTCTTCACCTCGTTGTGAATACCAGATCGCGGCGCCCGTCACGAGCCCTCGCCGCCAGCAGGTGGATCGCCGACGCGCCGTCTGGGAAGCTGGCCCGATGCGCATCGCCGTGCTGACGAGCCGCGACTGGGTCAACTCGAACTACCGCGCATTCCCGATCGTCACGCTGCGATCGCGCGGGCACGAGGTGCAGCTGGACTGGGACGCCGACAAGCGGCTGCCCGGTGGGCTGACGCGCTTCGACGTCGTGCACGTCTACCGGCTCAACACGCCGGAAGTCCGCCGCGCGCTGTCGCAACTGCGCGAGCGCGGCGTCGGGATCGTGTGGGACGACGACGACTTCGCCGGGCTGCCGACGCTCAGAGGCGACGCGATCCGCTCGCAGAGCTTTCGCGCCGACATGACGAAGGTCCTGAAGGTCGCGCACGTCGCGACGACGCCGAGCGCGGTGCTCGCCGAGCACTTCCGCGAGTGGGGCGGGCAGCGCGTGCGCGTGGTCGAGAACTTCCTGCCGGGGACGTATGCGCCGCCGGTCGGAGCGGCTCCGCGCAACGGCGCGGACGCGATCACGATCGGTTGGATAGCGGCCGTCGAGCACGTCTACGACCTCGAGCAGCTCGGCATCACCGACACGCTCAAGCAGCTGATGGCGGCGCATCCGCAGGTGCGGGTCGAGAGCGTCGGCGTCAACCTGCGCCTGGCGCCCGAGCGCTACGAGCACCTCTATCGCCTGCAGTACGCCGACCTCGCCGAGCGCGTCGCGACGTGGGACATCGGCATCGCGCCGCTCGCCGACATCGTGTTCAACCGCGCCAAGTCGAACGTCAAGCTCAAGGAGTACGCCGCCGCAGGGGTTGCGTGGCTCGCGTCGCCGATAGGTCCCTACGAGGGCTTCGGCGAGCAGCAGGGCGGGCGCCTCGTCGCCGACGACGGCTGGTACGAGGCTTTGGAGCGCCTGGTCGCGCGCGAGAAGGACCGCCGCAAGCTCGTCAAGCGCGGGCGCCGGTGGGCGGCGACGCAGACCGTCGCCGCCAACCTCGACGCGTGGGAGGGCGCGATCAGCGAGGCGGCAGCGCTCGCGCGTGCCTAGCCCAGCACCGCGCCGAGGCGCCGCTCGAGCGCGTCGCCGAGCACGGTGCGGACCGGGCCGTCCTCGAAGCGCTCGACGAGCGCGGCGAGGAAGCCCTCGATCACGAGCCGCTTGGCGATCGGCTCGGGCAGCCCGCGCGAGCGCAGGTAGAAGAGCTGCTCGGGGTCGATCTGGGCGATCGCGGCGGCGTGCGTGCAGCGCACGTCGTTGGCCTGGATCTCCAGGCCGGGGATCGCGTCGGCGTGCGCGCGCTTGGACAGCAGCAGGTTGCGCGACTCCTGGAAGGCGTCGGTCCGCTGGGCACCGGGGTCGACGATGATGTTGCCGCGCCAGACCGCCTCGGAGCGGTCCTGCAGGACGCCGCGGAAGGCGAGGTCGGACGTCGTGTTGGGGGCGGCGTGCTCCTGGGTCGTGTCGAAGTCGACGTGCTGGCGCCCATGGGACGCGTATGCGCCGGTGACCTTGCCGTCCGCGCCGGGACCGGCCAGCTTCGTCTCCATCCGCACCTTGCCGCGCGCGGAGCCGAAGCCGAACGCGACCCAGTCGAGCGTGCCGTCGCGTGCGACCTCGGCGCGCTGCGTGCCGAAGATCCAGCTCTTCTCGCTCAGAGCTTGACCGCAGACGAACCGCAGCTGGGCGTTCTCGCCGACGACCAGCTCGACGACGGTGTTGAGCAGCGTGTCGCGCTCGGGCTCGGAGGAGAGGTACTGCTCCCACACCTCGGCCCGCGCGCCGTCCTCGACGACGATCAGGCTGCGCCAGTCGAGCGCCGTATGGTCGGCGTCCTGGACGACCGTGAGCAGGATCGGGCGGTCGAGCGACACGCCCGCCGCGACGTGCACGAACGCGCCGCCGGCGAAGCCGGCCTCATTGCGCGCCACGAACGCGTCCTCGCCGGAGACGACCGCGCCGAGGTGGCGCTCGACCAGCTCCGGGTGCTCGGCCGCCGCGCGTTCGAGCGACGTCACGGTCACGCCGTCCGGCAGGCCCTCGGGCGCGACGACAGTGGTCGCATCGACCTGGGTCAGCACGAGCGGCTCCGCGATCCCCTGGAACAGCGGCTCCGCGCGCTCGGCGGCGCCCGCGTCGCCCGCGCCCGCCGACGCATACGCGTCGAGGTCAAGCCCCGAGATGTCAGTGAACTCCCAGCCGGGGTGGCCCTTGAAGCTGGGAAGGTCGAGCGAGGCGGCGAGGGTCGCGGCGCGCGAGCGGCGCTCAGCGAGCCAGGAGGGGGAAGGCGTTCCGAGCGTAGTAGTCATAGAAGGAGCTAGGTCAGATCGCCGGTGTCGATCGGTTGAGATGGCGTCGGATCGGCGTGCCTGGCAAGGAAGCAGGGAGCGTGGCCTACCCAGGTAGGCGAGCGACCGATGACGCCGCCAGGCGCGCCGAGGCGTCAGATCAGCCGATCGAGCCCTCCATTTGCAACTCGATGAGTCGGTTCATCTCCACCGCATACTCCATCGGCAGCTCCTTCGTGATCGGCTCGATGAAGCCGTTGACGATCAGCTTCGACGCCTCTTCCTCGGAGATGCCGTGGGACTGCAGGTAGAAGATCTGCTCCTCGCCGATCTTCGAGACGGTCGCCTCGTGGCCGACGTCGACGTCGTCCTCGCCGATGCGGATCGTCGGGTAGGTGTCCGAGCGCGACTCCTCGTCGAGCAGCAGCGCGTCGCAGACGACCTTCGAGCGCGCGCCGTGCGCGCCCTTGGCGACCTCGAGCAGGCCGCGGTAGGAGCCGCGCCCGCCGTCCTTGGAGATCGACTTGGCGAAGATGTTCGAGGTCGTGTTCGGCGCGGCGTGGACGATCTTGCCGCCGGCGTCCTGGTGCTGGCCCTTGCCGGCGAACGCGATCGAGAGGATCTCGCCGTGGGCGCGCTCGCCCATCAGGTAGACGGACGGGTACTTCATCGTCAGCTTCGAGCCGAGGTTGCAGTCGACCCACTCGACGGTCGCGTCGCGCTGCGCGATCGCGCGCTTGGTGACGAGGTTGAAGACGTTCTGCGACCAGTTCTGCACGGTCGTGTAGCGGATCCGCGCGCCCGGCTTCGCGATCAGCTCGACGACGGCGGAGTGCAGCGAGTCGCTGCTGTACGTCGGCGCGGTGCAGTTGTGCGAGACGACGCCCTCGCAGACGTAGCTCTCGTCGTCCTCGACGCTCATGTTGAAGACCTCGCACTCGGCGTGGAGCGTCTCGATCGAGGCGATCGGCTGCCACAGGTAGCCGTCGGCGAGGATCGTCTGGGCGTGGGTTGCGCGCTGCGGGCGCGGCTCGCGGCCGAGGACGAGCCGCTCGAAGACTGGATGATCCGTCTTGCAGATCGCGATCTGCCACATCTGCCGCCGCGGTGCCGGACGGTCCGTGACGCTCAGCGACGCCCGGATCCCGAGCGACAGCAGCAGCTCGCGCAGGCGCTGGGCGACGTCGCGGTTGGTCTGGTTGATGCGGTACAGATCGAGCCGGGCATCGTAGGAGCCCTCGCCGTCGTAGAGGCCACGCACCAAGGCGGCACGATCCCGCTCAGACAGCGAGAAGACCCAGTCCGGGATGCGCAGCTCGTCCGTCGTGCGACCAAACGTCTGGGCGAAGAAGCGCGCAGCGCGCACGGAGGAGAACCGGAGCGAACGCCCAGCCCGCGCGCCCGCGTAGTCGTACTCCCAGTCGTCGAGGCCGAACGCGCCCCCGACCACCTCGCGCACGAGCTCGCGCAGCTCCTCCTCGTCGGTCGCGCTGTCGAACGACAGGTACGACGTGTTGGCGCTGACGGACCCTTCGGCGAGGTACAGGCCGAAGACGCGGCACATGCGATTGTCGACGGCGACCTGCTCGGCGACGGCCGCGTGACGACCGCGACCGACGAGCACCTCCTCGGTCGCGAGCACCTGAGGCTCGGCCTCGACGTCTATCGTCGCCGGCACCGCGAGGTAGTCGCCCTTGCGCAGCTCCTGCGCCGTCAACCACTGCGACTCGAAGGTGCGGTTGTGCTCGCGGTCGTGCCCGCGGCGCGCGACGAGGAAGGGATGTCCCGGGGTCACCGCGAGCGAGCGGTATCCCTCACCCTGGAAGCGGATGTGATGGATCGGCCCGGAGCGGCGGCGCCGCATCGGCTGCGTGACGCGGCGGAAGCGCCCGCGGTGGGTGAGCACCTCGTCACCCGCCTCGATCTCCTCGATCGGCTTCTCGCCCTCGCGCACCCGCACCATCGACCCGGCGAGATGGCACCCCTCGACATAGTGCACGTACGAGCCCTCGTCGGCGATGATGAGCGTGCGCTCGAACTGGCCCATGTTCTCCGTGTTGATGCGGAAGTAGGCCTGCAGCGGCATCTCGACGTGGACGCCGGGCGGCACGTAGACAAACGAGCCGCCCGACCAGACGGCGCTGTTCAAAGCCGCCAGCTTGTTGTCGTTGGCGGGGATGACGGTCGCGAAGTACTCGCGCACCAGCTGCTCGTGCTCGCGCAGCCCCGAGTCCATGTCCATGAAGACGACGCCCTGCTGCTCCAGGTCCTCTCGAATCTGGTGGTACACGACCTCGCTCTCGTACTGCGCGCCGACGCCGGCGAGGAACTTGCGCTCGGCCTCGGGGATGCCGAGGCGGTCGAACGTCTTCTTGACGTCCTCGGGGACGTCGTCCCAGGAGCGCTCGGCGCGCTCGGAGGCGCGCACGAAGTAGTGGATGTCGTCGAAGTCGACCTCGGCGAGCATCGGCGAGCCCCAGGTCGGCATCGGGCGCGCGAGGAAGTGGTCGAGCGCCTTCAGGCGGAACTCGCGCATCCACTGCGGCTCGCTCTTGAAGTCGGAGATCTTCTCGACGAGCTCGCGCGTCAGCCCCTTCGGCGCCTTGTAGAGGTAGTTCTCGGCGTCGTGGAAGCCGAAGCGCTCGGCGTAGTCGGCGTTGATGCCCTTCAGCGCATTCTGCTCGGCGATCGTCTCGGGCGTGGCCATGTCAGTCAACCTCCAGCGTGATCACGTCGCCGGCGAGCCGGACCGGGAACGTCTCGACGGGGACGTAGGCCGGCAGCGTCAGCGGCTTGCCGGTCTTGAGGTCGAAGCGCGAGCCGTGGCGCGGGCACTCGACGGTGCAGCTCTCCTGGTCCATCTCCCCCTCCACGAGCGGACCGTCGTCGTGCGAGCAGCGGTCCTCGATCGCGTAGACGGTGCCGGCGCAGTTGAAGACGCCGATCTCGAGGTCCTCGTGCTCGACGAGGCGCATCGCGCCTGGCGGCAGCTCGGCGATCGGGCAGACGGCGATCTCTTGTGGCATGAGGCGGATAGAAGTCCTAGCGGGCGGATCGGATTTACGCCGTGAAGTGTAGCGGCGCGGGCGCGGGCGACGCGGCCAGGTCGCGTCAGGCGGCCTCGTCGGCGTCAGGCCACGCGGCGGCGGCGCCCAGCGCCGCCGACTTGAGCACCTTCAGGCACAGCAGCGCGCACTTGATGCGCGTCGCGCTGATCTCGATCCCCAGCAGGTCGAGGACGGCGGTCTTGTCGAGCGCCATCACGTCCTCGACGGTCATCTCGACGACCTCCTCCGACAGCATCGACGCGGCCGCCTGCGAGATCGCGCAGCCGTGGCCGGAGAAGCGGATCTCCGACACGCGCCGGTCGTCGCCGAGCGCCAGCTGCACCCGCAGCGTGTCCCCGCACAGCGGGTTGTTGTCCTCGAACTCGTAGTCGGGCGCCGCCAGCTCCGGCTGCGGCGGCGTCCAGTTCTGCGGCCGCTTGTAGTGCTCCAGGATCTGCTCGCGATAGAGGTCGTCCACGACCTACACCCTAGTCGCGGCACGGCGGGTCGGTGGGCCGCCGCGCTACCGCGTCCAGCTCGGCGACGCGGCGTCGTGCGCGAGCACGTGCGGCCGGCCGCCCTGCCAGGGGATCGTCGCGACCGCGGACCGCGATTGGTCGGCCGGGAAGCGGAAGGGCCCCGTGACCGGGATGAGCGTGGCGAGCACCGTGCTGCCGTCGTGCGAGATCCCGGCGCCGGCTACCGAGCTGCCACGGACGCGCAGCTGGCGCGCGCGGCCGCTGGGAACCTCGACGGTCCACGCGCCGTCCCGGGCGGGAATGCCCCTGTCCGACGACGTGTCGAGATCTGCCAGCAGCCGCCGGCCGTCGTCGGACCACGCGGTCGGCGACAGGCCCGACGACAGGGGGCCGGGATCGACGTGCGTGAGCCGACGGACCCCGTGGCCGTCTGGTCGCATGAGCCAGAGCTGCGCCGGGAAGAGGTCGCCGCCGGGGCGCCGGGAGCACTTCCGCGTCCGCGAGAACGCGATCTCCGACGGACCCCACAGCGGGTTGCTGGCGAGGCCGTCGTGCGTGAGCGCGCGCCGCCCGGATCCGTCCACGTTGGCGACGAACAGGTTCGAGCAGCTGGGCCCCGACCTGAGCGCGGGGGCCTCTGCCCTGAGGCTGACGATAACCGAGTGCGCGTAGACGAGCTGGCGGCTGGAAGGCGAGAAGCTCGCTTCGAAGCCGAGACGCGCGCGATCACATGCTTGGCGCCGCTGGCGACGTCGACCACGACGAGCCGCTCGTCCGCCTCGACCGCCAGCTCGCTGCCGTCCGCCGACCACGCCAGCAGGATCAGGTCCTGCGCGCGCAGCAGCCGCCGCGTCGGCGGCGCCGTCCCGGCCGGGCCGCCGCTCGGCGCGATCACCAGCGACGAGCCGGAGCGGTCGAGCTCGTCGAGCGCGACCGTCTCCCCGTCCGGCGAGATCATCGCCTGGTCAGCCTCCACGCCAAGCCGCACCCGCCCGCTGCCGTCGGCGTTCGCACCCCACGCCACCGGGCTGTCGCCGTCGAGCCCGACGAGGTACGTCAACCGCCCGGCACCAGCCGGCGCGGTCGCGGCCGGCGCAACGCCAGCGACAGCCAGCACGGCGCCGAAAGCGCCGAGGAGAGCAAGCACACGCCGCATCGACCGCACCGTACCGGCGCTTCCGCAGCCCGTCTGTCGCACCGGCGACACACGGGCGGCGGCGGGACGGGCGGCGGGACCCGCCGCGAGAGTCCCAGCGGGACCCGCCGCTATAGAAGGGCCGGATCGTCGTCTCTGGCAAGGAAGCAGGGGTGAAGCCGTACACGCGTACGGCGAGCCCCGATGACGCCGCCAGAGGCGACGAGGCGGCCCTTAAATAGCGGCGGGGAGCGTGGTCGCGACGCTCCCCGCCGGTTCGCCGCTGGCCAGCTCGCGTCCCCGCGAGCACGTCAAGGCGGCAGGTCTGACCGGGACAAGCCCGGCCAGCCGCCTGGAATGCTATCGAACGCGTTGACCCGAAGTAAAGTGCGTTGAACGACGTCGTACAGAGGTGCGCGCACCCCGTATCGCGGGGGAGCGGTTAGAAGTCGAACACGCGCCGGACCTCGTGCAGCCCGGCGACGAGCGCGTCGATGTCGTCGCGCGTGGTGTGGGCGGCGAACGAGGCGCGCGTGGTGGCGGGCGTGCCGAGCCGGCGCATGAGCGGCTGGGCGCAGTGGTGGCCGGCGCGCACGCAGACGTTCGTGCGGCCGAGCACCTCGGCGACGTCGTGCGGGTGGATGCCGTCGAGCGCGAACGAGACGAGCGCGCCGCGGTGCTCGGCGGCCGGGCCGTAGACGGTCAGCCCGGGGACCTCGGCGAGCCGCTCGAGCGCGTAGGCGGTGATGTCGGCCTCGTGGTCGTGCACCGCCTCGATCCCCAGCTCGGAGAGCCAGTCGACCGCGGCGCCGAGGCCGGTCGCCTGCACGTACGGGGTCGTGCCGGCCTCGAACTTCCACGGCAGCTCCTTGAAGGTCGAGGTCTCGAAGTCGACCGAGCCGATCATGTCGCCGCCGGACAGGAACGGCGGCATCGCGTCCAGCAGCTCGCGCCGCCCCACCAGCACGCCGATCCCGGTCGGGCCGTAGACCTTGTGGCCGGTGAAGGCGTAGAAGTCGGCGCCGAGCGCGCGCACGTCGACGGGCAGGTGCGGCACCGCCTGCGCGCCATCGACGACGACCACGGCGCCGGCCGCGTGCGCCCGCGCGCTGATCTCCTCGATCGGGTTGCGCGTGCCGAGCACGTTGGAGACGTGCGCGACGCAGACGAGCTTCGGCGCGCGCTCCAGCAGTGCGTCGAGCGAGTCGAGGTCGAGGCGGCCGTCCTCGGTCAGCTCGACGTACGCCAGCTGCGCCCCGACCTCCTGCGCGAGCAGCTGCCACGGCACGATGTTCGAGTGGTGCTCCATCGGCGTGAGCACGATCGTGTCCCCCGCGCCGATGTTGCGCCGCCCCCACGCGTAGGCGACGAGGTTCAGGGCCTCGGTCGCGTTCTTGGTGAAGATCGTCTCCGCGGGCGCGGCGCCGACGAAGCGCGCGATCCGCTCGCGCGCGCCCTCGAAGCGCTCGGTCGCCTCCTGCGCGAGCGTGTAGACGCCGCGGTGGATGTTCGCGTTGTGCAGGCGGTAGGACTCGTCGAGCGCGCGCAGCACCGCCGCGGGCTTCTGCGCGGTCGCGCCGGCGTCGAGGTAGACGATCCGCCGCCCGCCGAGCTCGCGCGCCAGGATCGGGAACTGACCCGCGACCGCGGCGGCGTCGAAGCTCGAGCCGGCGGTCATGGCGGTCATGCCGCCGCCTCGACCTCCTCGCGGATCCAGCCGTAGCCCTTCTCCTCCAGCACGCCGACGAGCTCGGGCCCGCCCTCCTTGACGATCCGCCCCTGGTACATGACGTGCACGTGCGAGGGCTGCACGAGGTGCAGGATGCGCTGGTAGTGGGTGATGATGAGCACGCCCATGTGGTCGCCGGCGACCGCGTTGACGCCCTGGGAGACGACCCGCAGCGCGTCGATGTCGAGCCCGGAGTCGGTCTCGTCGAGGATCGCCATCTCGGGCTTCTGCAGCGCCAGCTGGAGGATCTCCATGCGCTTCTTCTCGCCGCCCGAGAAGCCCTCGTTGAGGTAGCGCGAGCTGAACTCCCGCGGCACCTCGGTCAGCTCCATCGCCGCCTCGACCGTCTGGCGGAAGTCCTTGAGCGAGATCGGCTGCTCGCCGCGCGCCTCGCGGTGCGCGTTGAGCACCGTGCGCAGGTACTTGGTGACCGTCACGCCGGGCACGGCGACCGGGTACTGGAAGGCCATGAAGAGGCCCATGCGGGCGCGCTCGTCGGTGTCGGTCTCGGTGATGTCCTCGCCCTTGAAGAGGACCTGCCCGTCGGTCACCTCGAGGTTCGGGTGGCCCATGACGACGTTGGCGAGCGTCGACTTGCCGGAGCCGTTGGGGCCCATCAGGGCGTGGATCTCGCCCTTGCCGACGGCGAGGTCGACGCCTTTGAGGATCTCCTGCTCGCCGGCGCGGACGTGGAGGTTGCGGATCTCGAGCTCTGCCATGGTCTCCGGGGGGTCGGTGGGGGGAGGTCAGGCCGCCGGGGCGGCGATCTCGCGGCGCGAGAACTCCACCAGCTCGGCGAGCGTGGTGGTCTGGAGCGAGCGGGCGATGCCGCCCTGGACGCGCGTCCACAGCAGCTTCGTCGCGCAGTGGTGGCCGGCGTCGGGCTCGTGCGAGCACAGCACGCGCTCCGTGTGGTCGGTCAAAAAGCACTCCATCGGGGCGATCGCGCCCTCGAGCGCCAGCACGACCTCGTCCATCGTGATGTCCTCCGCCGGACGCGCGAGCCAGTAGCCGCCGTGCGCCCCGCGGGCGCTCTGCACGAGCCCCGCCTTCTTGAGCCGCGCGACGACCTGCTCGAGGTAGGCGAGCGGCAGCCGCTCGGCCTCGGCGATCGCCTTCAGGCTCGTCGGCTGGTCGGGCGACTGGCGCCCCAGCTCGACCATCAGGCGCACGCCGTACTCGGCCTTGGAGGAGAAGATCACGCGCCAAATCCTACCAGCGGGGTCGGGAAAACCTCGGCGCGTGCGCCGCACGGCGGCGCGCTCGCGCCGCGATGAGGCATCATGCTGGTGTCGTGTCAGGCAACGTTCACCCTGTCTGGCCGGCCGCTCGTCGCGGCTGGCTGTGTCCTCGGTCGGGGCAATGGCGCTGCCATTGCACCGTCCCTGCGTCCTTGCCAACCACGACGAGCGCCTCGCCAGAGCAGGGCGAACGTCACCGGACACGACACTAGGACGTGGCGGCAACGACGCTTCCCACGCTCGCCGGACCCGAGGAGGTCGCCGACGTCGCCCGGCTCGCGCGGGCGGCGGGGCGGCTCGGGATCGACACCGAGTTCATGTCGGAAGGGCGCTATCGCGCGCTGCTGTGCCTCGTGCAGGTCGCGGTGCCGGACGCCGGCGCGCCCGGCGGCGTGCGGATCGCGCTGTTCGACCCGCTCGCCGACGGGCTGGAGCCCGCACCGCTGGCCGCCGTGCTGGCCGATCCGGCGATCGAGGTCGTGCTGCACGCCGCGCGCCAGGACGTCGCGCTGCTGCGCCGCGTCTGGAGCACCGAGGTCGTCGACGTGTTCGACACGCAGGTCGCCGCCGGCTTCGCCGGCTTCGGCGCGCAGACCGGCTACGGCAACCTGCTCGGCGCCGCGCTCGGGCAGCGCGTCGGCAAGACGGCCAGCTACACCCGCTGGGACGCGCGCCCGTTGTCCGACGAGCAGCTCGCCTACGCGCGCGAGGACGTGCTGCACCTGCTCCAGCTCAGCGACGCGCTGCACGAGCGCCTGAGCGCGAGCGGCCGGCTGGAGTGGGCGCGCGAGGAGTGCCGGCGGCTGGAGGGCGCGACCGACGAGCGCGATCCCGAGACGGCGTTCGAGCGCCTCCCGCGGGCCGGCTCGCTCGACCCGCGCTCGCGCGCGGTCGCGCGCGAGCTGGCCGCCTGGCGCGAGCGCACCGCGGCGGCGGAGGACAAGCCGGTCAACACGATCCTGCAGGACGCCGCGCTCGTCGAGATCGCCAAGCGCAAGCCGGCGCGCCCCGCCGACCTCGAGCAGATCCGCGGCCTGCACGGCGGGCACCTGCGCCGCCGCGGCGCCGAGCTGATCGCGGCCGTCGAGCGCGGTCGCGCGGCCGATCCGATCCCGCGCGAGCCGCGCGGCCCCGGCTCGGAGCCCGGCGACGCGCCGCTGATCGCGCTCGTCGAAGCGGTCATCCGCGCCCGCGCGCTGGAGGCGGGTCTCGCGTACGAGCTGGTCGCCTCGCGCGCCGAGCTGGACCAGATCGTGATCGCCGCGCGGCGCGGCGATCCCGAGCCCGACGTGCGCACGCTGCGCGGCTGGCGGCGCGAGCTGGTCGGCGGCGAGCTGGCCGAGCTGTTGGCCGGCAAGCGCGCCGTGACGATCGCCGGCGGGCGGATCGAGGTCCGCGATGGGGATTGAGCGCGCCCGCTGGCGCGTGCTGCTCGTCGCGCTCGTCGCGCTCGCGGGCGGCGTCGCGGCGGCGGGCGCGACGTCGGGCGGCACGGGCAGCAACGGCGGCGCCGCTCCGGGCGCGACGCCGACGACGCCGAGCGTGCCGGGCACGTCCGGGAGCACGACTCCGTCGCATCCGCACCGCCGCCGCGTGCGCCGGCTCGTCGGCTGTGACGCGGCCGGGCCGGCGTTCGTGCCCAACGGCTCGCACCGGCGGCGGGTCGTCGCGCTCACGTTCGACGACGGGCCGTGGCCCGACACGCCCGCGTTCCTGCGCGTGCTCGAGCGCGAGCGCGTGCACGCCACCTTCTTCCTGATCGGCCGCCAGGTCGCGGGCCACGGGCCGCTGCTGCGGCGCATGCTGGCCGACGGCGACATGATCGGCGACCACACCTGGAGCCATCCGGACGTGGCCGGCGCGGGCGCGTTCGCGGCCGACCAGATCACCTGGACCGAGCGCGCGATCATCCGCGCGGCCGACTTCCGGCCGTGCCTGTTCCGCGCGCCGGGCGGCGCCGTCAGCGGGCCGCTGATCGCGCTCGCGCGCCGGCTCGGCTTCACGACGATCCAGTGGGACGTCGACCCGACCGACTGGGCGCGACCGGGGACGGGCGCGATCGTCGCGCGCGTGCTGTCGCACGTCCGGCGCGGCTCGATCGTGCTGATGCACGACGGCGGCGGACCGCGCGGGCAGACGCTCGCCGCGCTGCCCGCGATCATCCATGCGCTCAAGCGCCGCGGCTATCGCTTCGAGACGGTCACAGCGCTGACGGACACCAGGCTGCGCTACCGCTGAAGCGGGGAGCGGAGGTTCGAGCGCCGGCCTCGCCGGCGCTGTCGGGGCGTTAACACGCGTTCGTCGTGTTGCCGGATTTTGGTATGTTCGGCTCAGGGTCTTTGGGAACGTCGGTGTTCCCACCAGCCGAATCTGCAGGGGGACGGTGATGTCGAGAGGTCAAACCGGCCGCAAGCCGCGGCGCCAATGGGCGCCCGACGCGCGTGCCCTGGGCATCGTCGGCGACAAGTGGCTGATGGTCGTCGTGCGCGACCTCGCGCCCGGCCCGCTGCGGCTCGACGTGCTGCGCAGATGGCTGCCCGGCGTCTCGGCGGGCGCGCTCGAGGCGCGCCTGGCGAAGATGGCCGAGGCCGGCCTGCTGGAGCGCCGCCGCCATCGCGAGCTGCCGCCGCGCGTCGTGCTCGAGCTGACCGACGAGGGCCGCGCGCTCGCCGGCGCGATCGGCGAGCTGACGCGCTGGGAGCTGCAAACGCGCTGGTCGGCGCCGCAGGAGGACGAATGGGTCGACGTCGCCGCCTGCTTCCGGCTGGCGCCGTTCCTGCTCGGCACGGCGGCGGCGGACGCGGACTCCGCGGCCGACGGCGAGCTTGCGCTCGTGCTGCTCGACGCGGCCGGCGACGCGCTCGACGCGTGGACGTTCGTGCGCGAGGGCGCTCGCGCACGGATCGAGCACCGCGCCGCGCCGGGCGCCGCCTCGCGGCTCGCCGGGACGCAGGAGGCGTGGGTCCGCGCGCTCAGCCCGGGCGGATCGGCGCGCGAGCTGACGCGCTCGGGGCGCGCCCGGCCGGCCGCCGCGTTCCTCGCGTTGTTCGCGGCGGGGACGGGCGCGTAGCGCGCGCTCCGAAGAAGCTATCGGCGACCACCGCGTCCCCCACGCGGTGGCCGCCGAGCCGAGGGCCGTGAGGCCCTATCGGCGAGAAGCGACGCTGCCAGCGGTCTGTCGCAGCCTGGACGAGGCCCCGGGGTAGAAGACGCCGAGCCATCCCCCGGACTCGGCGGCTCCGGGTCCACATCCCACCGCCAGACTGCGCGCGCAGGCATGTGCCGCTCCGCGCTGCCGAAGAGGATGCGTTGCGCTTCCATGCGCCGGCGTGTCGGTGCCTCCGTCGCGAGCGTCCGCCCCGTGCAGGAGGACGGAGGTCGCGGGCCGGTGCACGAGTCGATCCTCGATCGGCAGGTCTTGACGATCCGGGACGGCTGCTGCCGCGGCACAGCGATGCGTATCGTTGTTTACGCGCGGCAACGTCCCTCCCGATCCCTGTTAACGTTCGGAAACCCGAAGAACAATGAAGTACGGTCGCAGACGCGCCGAAGCACGTCCCCCTCTGGCGATCGGCCCATGCAGCAGCAGATCGCGAGGGGCACGCTAACGAGATGCGCAAGCGACGTCAAGCGGTTAATTCGACTTGATCTTCAAGCATCGTTCCGCGGGATACGGCGCGGTTCACAAAGGCCGCGGAAAGTTCATTGTTCGCGTTCATGAAGAACGAAGCACGCCGACGCGCCGATTGGACGCATGTTTGAGCTTGGCGGGCAGGCGCTCGGCGCGGCCCGCGGCGGTCCGCCGCCCGCACGCGCCGGCGCCATCCTCGTAGGATGGATGCCGAGATGAGTCAGCCCGCGGTCGTCCAGTCCGTCGTGCGCAGCTTCGACCTGCTCGAGGCGGTCGCCGCCGCCGACGAGATCGGGCTCGTCGAGCTCGCGCACCGCACCGGCCTGCAGCCGAGCACGACGCACCGCCTGCTCGCGACGCTGATCGAGTGCGGCTACGTGATCCAGAGCCCGCAGACGCACCGCTACCGGCTCAGCCACAAGGTCGTCGAGCTGGCCGGCGGCCCCGAGCATCGGATCGAGCGCCTGCGGACCGCCGTGCGCCCGCATCTCGTCGCGATCCGCGACGCCGTCGACGAGACGACCAACCTGTGCGTGCTCGACCGCTTCACCGTCGTCTACGTCGACCAGGCCGAGTCCAGCCACGCCGTGCGGATGCTGACCGAGCTGGGCCGGCGCGTGCCCGCGCATGCCTGCGGCGCCGGCAAGGTGATGCTCGCGCACCAGGCGCCGGCCGTCGTCGCGAGCCTGATGGCGCGCGCGCCGTTCCCGCCGCTGACCCCGCACACGCTCACGAGCGCGGCGGAGCTGGAGGCCGAGCTCGAGCACGCCCGCGCACGCGGCTACGCGATCGACCGCGAGGAGTACGAGGACGGGGTCGCCTGCGTCGCGGCGCCGATCTTCGGGGCCGGCGGCGAGGCGGTCGCCGCGATCAGCGTCTCCGGGCCCGCGGCCCGCCTGCAGCGCCTCGACCTGGCCGAGCTGGGCGGGCTCGTGCGCGGCCACGTGGCGGAGATCTCGCGGGAGCTCGGGCACGTCGCCGGCGATGCCGCGGGGGCGCCCGCGCGCGCGTAAGGGACCCGGCGGGCCGGCGCTACCAGACGTCCGGCGTCCGACCCGCCGGATCGCACAAGTCCGCGTACCGGCGTTGGGCCGCACGACCGTTGCCGCCCCGCGGGGCCGGTGACAGAGTGCCTTCAAAGATGGTCGAGCCGAGCCATCGCACCGACGGGACCTCCGCTGACGAGACGCGCCTGTGGCATCCGTTCGCCGACATGGCGGCGGTGCGCCACGCCGAGCTGACGATCGTGCGCGGCGAGGACGTCTGGGTCTTCGACGACGAGGGCACGCGCTACCTCGACGCGACCGCGAGCCTCTGGTACGCGAACGCCGGCCACGGCCGGTGCGAGATCGCCGACGCGGTCCATGCCCAGATGGTCCGGCTGGAGGCCTACTCGGCGTTCGGCGACTTCGCCAACGTGCCCGCGCGCGAGCTGGCGGCGCGGCTCGCCCGGCTCGCGCCGGTGCCGGACGCACGCGTGTTCCTGACGACCGGCGGAGGCGAGGCGATCGACACGGCCGCCAAGCTCGCGCGCCGCTACTGGTCGGCGCTCGGCGCGCCCGAGCGGATGCACCTGATCGGCCGCACGGGCGGCTACCACGGCACGAACGGCTACGGCACGAGCCTCGGCGGGATCGAGCCCAACCGCGCCGGCTACGGGCCGCTGATGCCGGGCACCTCGCTCGTCGCGCACGACTCGCTCGCCGCGCTCGAGGCCGAGCTGCTGCGCGTCGGGCCCGAGCGCGTGGCTGCCGTGTTCGTCGAGCCGGTGATCGGCGCTGGCGGCCTCTACCCGCCGGTCGCGGGCTACCTGGAGGGCGTCGCGGCGCTGTGCGCCGAGCACGGCGTGCTGCTCGTGTGCGACGAGGTGATCTGCGCGTTCGGGCGCGTCGGGCACTGGTTCGCGTCCGAGCGCTGGGCGCTCGAGCCGGACATGATCGTGTTCGCGAAGGGCGTCACGAGCGGCTACCTGCCGCTCGGCGGCGTCGTCGTCTCCGGTCGCGTCGCCAAGCCGTTCTGGTCCGAGCCGGGCACGGTGCTGCGCCACGGCGCGACGTACTCGGCGCACGCGAGCTGCTGCGCGGCGGCGCTGGCGAACATGGACGTGCTCGAGCGCGAGGGCCTCGTCGCGCGCGGCGCGGAGCTGGAGGACGAGCTGCTGGCCGCGCTCGCGCCGCTGGCGGCGCACCCGCTCGTCGCGCAGGTGCGCGGCGGGACCGGCCTGCTGGCGGCGATCGCGATCGAGCCGGACGCGCTCGACGGCGGCTCGACGCCGGGGGCGGTCGCGGCGGCCGCGCGCGAGCGCGGCGTGCTCGTGCGCGCGCTGCCGGGCGCGATCGCGACCTCGCCGCCGCTGACGATCGGGCGCGAGCAGCTCGAGCAGATCGGCAGCGTGCTGGCCGCGTCGCTCGACGCGGTCGCGGCGACGGTCTGAGCGCGCCCGGCGTCTACGCTGGCGCCATGACGTCTCCCCCACCGGCCGACGGCGCGCTGTTCGCGGCCGAGGTCGTCGTGCGCTCGCGGCGCTTCGCGAGCGAGGAGAGCGGCTTCGCGGTGCTCGACTGCGATCACGACGGGGAGCACGTCGTGCTCGTCGGCCCGCTCGTGCACCTCGAGCCGCGCGAGCGCGCCGCCGTCGCCGGCGCGTGGGTGCTCGACCCGCGCTACGGCCCGCAGGTCAAGGTCGCGCAGGCGCACCCGCTCCCGCCGGCCGGCGACGACGCGCTGCTGGCGTACCTGCGCCGCGTGCGCCACGTCGGGCCGCGCCGCGCGGCCGCGCTGCTCGCGGCCCACGGCGCGGGCGTGCTCGACGCGATCGACGGCGACCCGCGCGCCGTGTTCGCGGCCGTCGGCCTGTCGGGCGCGCGCGCCGCCGAGGCGGCCGTCTCGTGGGACGCGCTGCGCGCGACGCGCGGGCTGCACCTGCTGCTCGCGCCGCACGGCCTCGCGCACCTGACCGCGCGCATCCACCGCCACTACGGCGACCGCGCCTACCGGATCGTCGCCGAGCGGCCGTACGAGCTGACGAGCGTGTTCGGCGTCGGCTTCCAGACGGCCGACGCGATCGCGCGCGGCGTCGGGATCCCGCCCGACAGCCCCGCGCGCGCGCGGGCCGCGCTGCTGCACGCGCTCGCCGAGGCCGAGCGCGACGGCTCGACGTGCTTGCCGGCCGCGGCGCTGTGCGCGACCGCCGGCGAGCTGCTGGGCCGCCCGCTGCCGGACGACCCGCTCACCGCCGCGCCGCCGGCGCCCGGCGACGAGCCGCTTGCGCCGTCCGCCCCGGACGAGGCCCTGCTGCGCGCGATGGCGCACGACGGCGACGTCGAGCTGGAGCGCGACGACGACGCGCTGTGGGCCTACCGCGCCGAGACTGCGCGGCTCGAGCGCGAGCTGGCCCGGCGCGTGCGCGCGCTGCTGGAGGCCGCGCCGTCGGGCAAGCTGCACGCGCCCGGCGCCCCGCCCGAAGGGGTCCTGCCCGACGGCGAGGCCCTCGCCCCCGAGCAGTGGGCCGGCGTGCGCGGCGCGTTCGCGCACCGCTTCTCGCTCGTGACCGGCGGCCCCGGCACCGGCAAGACGGCGTCGATCCGCATGATCGGCGCGCTCGCGCGCGACCAGCGCGCCTCGCTGCTGCTCGTCGCGCCGACCGGCCGCGCGGCGCTGCGGATGAGCGACGCGACCGGGCTCGCCGCCTCGACCGTCCACTCGGCGCTCGGCTGGATCCCCGGTGAGGGGCCCACCCACGACGAGGACCGTCCGCTCGCCGCCGACCTGCTGATCGTCGACGAGACGTCGATGGCGAACCTCGAGCTGCTCGTGACGCTGCTGCGCGCGGTCGGCCCAGGGACGCACGTCGTGCTCGTCGGCGACGCCGACCAGCTCGCCCCCGTCGGCGCCGGCAAGCCGTTCGCCGAGCTCGTCGAGTCGGGCCTGGTGCCCACGGCCCGCCTGACGCACATCTTCCGCCAGGCGGCCGGCTCGATGATCGTGCAGGGCGCGCACGCGGTCCGCGCCGGGCGCGCGCCGTCGTTCGCGCCGGCCGAAGGGATGCGCCGCGACCTGTTCCTGGTCGAGCGCGCCGACCCCGTCGCGGCGCGCGAGCAGATCGTCTCGCTCGTCAGCCGGCGGCTGCCCGAGCACTACGGCGTCGACCCGCGCACCGACGTACAGGTGTTCGCGCCGGTCTACCGCGGCGAGCTGGGGATCGACGCGCTCAACCGCGAGCTGCGCGCGGCGCTCAACCCGGACGGGCAGCCGGTCGGAAACGGCCGCCTGCGGATCGGCGACAAGCTGATGCTCGTCGGGCGCAACCTGCACGACCTCGGCGTCATGAACGGGACGCTGCTGCGGCTGCTCGAGCAGGTCGCCGGCGACGACGAGGGAGACGACGAGGACGCGCCCGGTGCGCTGCTCGTCTCCACCGACGCGGGCGCGATCGTCGAGATCCCGCCCGCCGAGGCCGGGCAGCTGCAGCTCGCCTACGCGTGCTCGGTCCACCGCGGACAGGGGATCGAGCTGCCGATCGCGGTCGTCGTCGCGCACCCCGCCGCGGGCGGCCGCTTCCTGCGGCGCGAGATGCTCTACACCGCGATCACGCGCTCGACCGTCGCGACCGTGGTCGTCGGCACGCGCGAGCTGGTCGCGCGGGCGGCGCGCACGACCGACGCGGGGCGCCGCCACAGCCGGCTGGCGCACCGGCTGGGACAGAACGCACGCTGACGTTCACCGGCGCGGACCCGCGCGCGGCGCGCTAGGATCGCCAGGTCGCATGCGTCTGCGGACCTGGAAGCACAAGATCCCCCTGCTGCTCGCCGCCTTCGCGGTGCTGCTCGGGATCGCGGTCGCGCAGGCCGAACCGGTCCAGCAGTTCAGCTTCCAGGTCACGAACATCAAGTCGGGCGGCCGCTTCACGCTGCTGTTCAACTCGCACACGTTCGACACGACCGGCGCCGTCCCGCCACCGATCACGAGCAACTACTTCCGCATCCCCGCCGGCGCGACGATCCCGAAGGTCTTCCGCACCAAGACCTACTGGTGCAACGGCCAGGCGCTGCGCTCGGCGCTCGACAACCGCCCCAACGGCCAGGGCTTCGCCGACCGCGTCGCGAACCTCAAGCCGTTCATCCGCTCGCTGGCGAAGAGCAGGGACAGGTCCGACCGCGCGGCGCGTGCGCTCGCGCAGACGTGCGAGCGCTCCCGGATCGGCGGCGGCACCGTGATGGTCGACGCGCGCAACTACAAGGTCGCGGTGCTCAAGGACCTCGTGCGCGGCAAGTTCTCGATGTTCATGGCCAAGCCGACGGTGCCGGGCGGCGTCGCGGGCTTCGTCGTCATGGGCGCGGCCGACACGAGCGCGCCGATCGTGAAGGCCAACCCGGTCATCGCGGGCGTCCACGTCGCGCTGAACGCGAACTTCGTCAACGACCCGTCGCCGGACGGCCTCTACGGCTACAAGCTGATGCTGCCGACCGGCCCGATCAACGGGATCAACGTGAGCCTCGCGGAGATCAACGCCAAGATCAGCGGGCTGACGCTGCTGAAGGGCGCCTGCCTGGCGCGCAACCACCGCGGCAAGTGCACGCGCAAGCAGAAGAAGACCGCCTTCTGGTTCACGCAGCCGAAGTGCCCCGCGTCCGGCCTCATCACGTTCCAGGCGTTCTTCGGCTACGCGCCGCCGACGCCGAGCATCACGAAGACGCTGACGCTCGCCTGCCCGAAGTTCTCCTGACGCTCGCGGTCGGCTGCGGGCCGTTCGGGCCCTGGCCGTTGCTCGGCGGGTCCTGACGCGGGGGCGGCGCCTTTCCCGGGGGCAAGCCCGCGGGAAAGGCATCCGACCCCCGCGCCACCCGCCGCCCGCACGTCTGGTCCCGGGCGGCCCGGAGCCGCCGCCCCGCAGCCGGAGCCGCCCCGGCATGGTGGCGGTGGGATGCCAAGGGAACGCGAAATG
>Ga0070712_100000062_pt1 | contig 54058 bp, 44 predicted proteins | sample LARL81metaG_FD_71396 | JGI IMG/M metagenome (GOLD analysis project Ga0070712, IMG submission 71396) | Corn, switchgrass and miscanthus rhizosphere microbial communities from Kellogg Biological Station, Michigan, USA - LAR L8-1 metaG | ecosystem: Host-associated > Plants > Roots > Rhizosphere ...
CGCCATAGCTTCTCCCACTCCCGGCAACGCCGCGGCGCTTGCGAAACGATTCGGCATCCCGCGCGTGTTTCACCGATTACCGCGAGAGGTTGAAAGAAAAAGATATCGAGCTGGTCACCATCGCTGCTCCGAACAGCCTTCATTGCCAAATGGCAAAGGATATCGCGGCTGCAGGCAAACACATTGTCTGCGAAAAGCCTCTGGCCACGACGATTGCCGAAGGCGAAGAAATGATCGAGGCAGCCCAGAGCCACGGCGTTCTGCTGATGTACGGAGAGGAGCTTCTCTTCACGCCGAAGTACTTAAAAGCGAAAGAAATGGCCGATGCCGGCGCGTTCGGAAAAATCTACCTGATCAAACAAAGCGAAAAACATTTCGGACCGCACAGTGAATGGTTCTGGGATGTAAACCGCTCGGGCGGTGGCGCGTTGATGGATCTGGGTTGCCACGGTATCGCCTTCTGCTGGTGGTTTCTTGGACGGCCGGCGATGACATCCATCTACTGTCAGATGGGCACATATGTCCACTCCAAAAAAACCCGTGCCGAGGACAACTCGCTATGCATTATCGAGTTTGCGGACGGGGCTGTGGCGTTGATTGAGAATAGCTGGGCGCATCGTGGTGGGATGGATGACCGCATTGAAATCCACGGCGAAGATGGCGTCACCTACGCCAACTTGCACATGGGCAATGCCTTGACCACCTATAGCGAAAATGGCTACGGCTACGCCGTGGAAAAGGCCCCGACGACCAAGGGCTGGGCCTATCCCGTGTTTGAGGAGCTGTGGAACTATGGCACGCCGCAGGAGTTGAATCATTTCGCGCGCTGCGCCCGTGGAAGAGAAACTCCGAAAATCACTGGTGAAGATGGCCTGGCCATCATGCATGCGCTTTACGCCGGATATGCCTCCGCCGGCGCAGGGCGCAAAATAGCACTCCCGTTCGCAGCGCCCTCGCTGAAGAAACCCATCGATCTCTGGCTCAATGCCCGAGCCGGTGAGATGCACACAAAAGCAAATAAGTCGTTCGATTTTCAAGTTGAGGGGGGCCTGTAAAATGCCCATCGCAGATCTTCGCGCCTTCATTCGTGTGCACCATCATTTGCAAGACTCAGGCTTCAATCAAAGGCGCAATGACGGAGGGAAGAGTGAGTGAAACAAGTAGCCTGCGTGAGAGCGGGTCAGTGGCCGAGATTCGACAGCTACCGGGATTGGTCATTGGCGTTGACGTGGGGGCTACGAAAATCGCAGCTGGCCTGGTAGACGACCAGGGCAAGATCCTCGGACAGACACGCCTGGCAATGCCGGCGAATGGAACGGCGTCCGCCGGGTTGAACGCAGTCGTTTCTGCTATTGATTTACTTTCAGCCAGATGTTCAGTTGACCCGAGGACGAACCCATTGCTTCGTGGCATTGGCATCTGTTCGCCTGGACCGCTTGATCCGAAGCGCGGCGTGATAGTCAATCCTCCAAACCTCCCGTGCTGGCGTAACTTTCCGCTTGCGGCGGAAGTTTCAAATATCTACCGCGTGCCGGTGAGCGTAGACAACGATGCGAATGCGGCGGCACTAGCCGAAGCGCGATGGGGCGCGGGGCGCGGTTACCCCAACGTGTTTTATGCGACGATCGGCACAGGAATAGGCACGGGGATCGTGCTGGATGGCCGCATCTACCACGGTCGGACTGGTGCTGCAGCGGAGGGTGGGCATGTCAGTGTCGACTATCGAGGTGCGAAGTGCCGCTGCGGTAAACGAGGTTGCATCGAGGTATTTGCGTCTGGTCCGGCAATTGCCAGACGCGCGCGTACCAAGCTCGCAGAAGGACTGAACCACCGGTCGGCTGTGCTCGAATTGGCCAACGGCGACATCGAGGCCGTAACCAGCGAGACTATCGGTCAAGCTTATGAGGCAGGTGATCCCCTGGCCAAAGAGGTATTGCAGGAAACTATTGCGTTTCTGGCGCACTGGCTGGGTAACATTGTGGATTTCCTGGAGCCCGATGTAATGGTCATCGGTGGAGGCGTTGCATTGATGCTCAGTCCGTTCTTCGACGAGATTAAGAATCAACTTCCCGGCTGTTGTGTTAACTCACGTTGTCAGGAGATTCCACTCGTCATGGCCCACTATGGTGCAGATACGGGTATCGCGGGCGGAGCGGCGTTGTGCGCCGTGGCAGATCACGCTCCTTGAGCAGCGACTCTCATATCCGTTCTGAGCCCCGCCGAACACTCCGAAGATTATCGACCAAACAGATTGATCATCTTGTCACGAGAGGAGTCGATGTGCACTTCCATAGCGTTGCGCGCTTCGGCTGCCTGGTGTGTCTCGATGGCTTTAAGAATGTTGGCATGACCGATCCATCCGGGCACCGTCTGGGTGCAGAGAGTGTCGAGGCGGCTGACGTAGCCCAGCGTCAACTGGAGTTGGCTGGTGACTCTTTCATTGCCGGCTAACTCCGATAGCCTGCGGTGGAATTGGGTATTGGCACGCAGGATCTCGGCCAGGTTGGCGCGTGGCGCGGTTTCGGGAGTCACGATTGAACGCAACTCCTCGATTTGCCCAGGAGTCGCGGTGGCCGCCACTTTTTCAGCGGCGAAACACTCAAGCACTTTCCTGTACTCATACATGTCAATGATGTCGCGGACGGAAATGGGTGTCACCATGAATCCCTTGCGAGGTATACGGGACAGCCACTTGTCCTGCATCAGACGGGTACACGCTTCACGCACCGGTGTGCGGCTAGTGCGGCAGCGTGCTGCCAGATCCTGCTCAGAAAGAAATTCGCCGGGAGCCAGCCGGGCGGTGATTAGCCAGTCGCGCAGGATCCAATAGACACGTTCCACTTCGCCCAATTTCTGCGCCTTCGCCTTGGTGAGGGGAGTCAATCGAAAACGACCGTCTTATTTTCGTAAAACAGGATACGACGTTCCAAGTGCCAGCGTACAGCGCGAGAGAGCACGACGCGTTCCAGGTCACGTCCCTTCTGGATAAGGTCGTGTACCTGGTCGCGGTGAGATACGCGAGCAACGTCCTGCTCGATGATGGGTCCCTCGTCCAACTGCTCGGTGACGTAGTGGCTGGTGGCCCCGATCAGTTTTACACCACGCTCGAACGCCGCATGATAAGGCTTGGCGCCAGTAAAAGCGGGAAGAAAGGAGTGGTGGACGTTAATGATTCGTTCCGGGAGACGAGCCACAAATCGCGGGGACAAAACCTGCATGTAACGGGCCAGGACGACGAGATACTGTTCTCGAGCAAGTCGATTTGCCGTGTTTCCACCTCCAGTTTGTTCGCGGACGTAAGCGGGAAATGGTGGAAGGGAACACCGTAGAAATCAGCCAGGGACTCTGCGTCCGGATGATTGCTGACAACGAGAGCTATATCGCCCGCCAGTTCTCCAATCTGGTGACGGTGGAGCAGGTCAATCAGACAATGCTGGTAGCGGGAAACGAAGAGCGCAATTCTCAGGCGATGCCCGGCCCATGCCAGCCTCCATACCATCCTGAATTCGCCGGCCAGGCGAGTTAATTGTTGCCGGAAGGCAGCTTCATCGAGGTCGAAGCGGTCGAGTGACCACTCGATCCGCATGAAGAACTTTCCTGCTTCGTTGTCCTGGTGTTGGTCCGCATGCAAGATGTTGCAGCCATGGGCATAAAGAAACTGGGCAATGGCGGCCACAAGACCGGGGCGGTCGGGGCAATCGATTAAAAGAATTCCAGAGCGCAAAATTATTAATGGCCCTTTCGTAATACGCACAGTATACTGCAAGTATACTAGATCGATATGTGCGGAATCGTTGGGTATTTCGACAAGACCACGGCGAACCAGACAGCAGTCGGGGAACGACTGCTCAAAATGCTGGAAGCGTTGGCCTGCCGTGGTCCAGATTCGGCAGGCGTGGCGATGTTCGGTTCTCTGCCTCCCCGGCACCTGGTGGCGCAGGTGAAACTTGGAGACAGCGACAATCTGGCGGAGCGCGCACAACTGGTCACCGAGTTGGCGAAGGAGTTCGGCGGCGAAGAGTTTTCGCGGGCCGATGCCTATCTGCGCTTCCTCTTTAAGGAGGTCGACAACCTCAAGCCGTTTCTGTCAAAGATTGAGTCCGCGGGCCATGACGTGGAAGTCGTGAGCGTTGGGCGGCGCCTGGAAATTGTGAAAGAGGTAGGCTCACCCGGGCGTTTGGAAAAGGCCTTCCAGGTTTCGAAGTTCCAGGGCAAATATGGAATCGGTCATACGCGGCTGTCCACCGAATCAGTGGTCGACCTTAGTCATTCCCAGCCATTCTGGGGACACGGATATGCGGACCTGGCTATCGTGCATAACGGGCATATCACGAACTACCATCAGCTTCGCCGCATTTATGAGCAGCGTGGCGTGCGCTTCTACACAGAAAACGATTCCGAGATAGTGGCCACATTTCTAGCCGACAAATTGCGCCAGGGGAAAGACCTTGAAGCGGCTTTGCATTCCATGATTATCGAACTAGACGGTTCCTTCAGCTGCCTTGTCGCCACCGACAAGGCGTTCGGTTTTGTGAAGGATCCGTTTTCGTTCAAGCCGTTGCTTTTTGCGGAGACCGACCAGTTTGTGGCGGTGGCCACGGAAGAGGTTGCGCTTCGCGGAGCAATCCCGGGCAACTACTCGGCCCGGGAAGCTCAGGCCAGGGAAGTGAAGGTATGGCAAACATAGACGCGAGCGCGCAAAGCGTTCGCGAGATCAACCAGGCGATCCGACACGGGATTGGCCGGAAGGAAGCCGTTATCGTACAGAACCCGGGCGCGCGTCACAATCTCGGAGTGGCGCTGTTGGAGGTCGGTGAGGTTCGAATAGCTGGTAGCGTTGGATACTACTGTGGTGGCTTGAGCGACGGGGCTTCGATTGAGATCGAAGGCAGTGCGGGATGGGGGCTGGCAGAATCCATGTTAAGCGGCACAGTCCGGGTGCATGGCAATGCCGGCAGCGGTGCAGCCGCCGCTCTCCGCGGTGGCACTGTTGTGATTCACGGAGACGCCGCGGCGCGCCTGGGAGTCTCGCTCAAGGGCGGAACTGTTCTGGTGGGCGGCAACTGCGGTTACATGGCTGGATTCATGGCACAAAAGGGCACGCTGGTCGTGTGCGGCGACGCGGGAGAAGCCTTTGCCGATTCGATGTATGCCACCGAGTGTTATGTGGGGGGCAAGGTAACCAATTTAGGAACGGACGCCGTGCTGGCGACGATGGACCCCGGCGACGTTGTACGGCTGGAGGAGATGTTGGCCGCGTATCTTCCTCCGGCGTTGCGCAAAACCAAACCGCGGGCTGTCGATTTCAAGAAAGTAGTATCGGGCCGAAAGCTGTGGAACTTTGACAAGCGAGCATGGAAGATCTGGCAGGAGGCCCTCTAGCGTGCCGGAACTACAAGCAAGTGGAATCTTTGCGGCGAGGGTGATTGAGGACATTCAGTCAAAGGCCGACTCCGGCCTGTATGCCATCCGCGGATTTGGCACGCTGCGCGAGCGCCGCTGGGCGACTTTTGATGACCTTACTTTCCTTCCATGCTCACTGACTCGCATTCCGCTGGAGGGCTATCGCGAAAAGTGTTCGACGAAAACCGTTCTCGGCAAGCGCTTCGCCAAGAAGCCTATCGAACTGGACATTCCTGTGATGATCACAGGAATGAGTTGGGGAGCATTATCCTACAACGCAAAAGTGGCGCTAGCGAAAGGCGCAGCCGCGGTGGGATCTTCCAACACCACCGGTGATGGCGGGATGTTGAAGGCGGAGCGGGAGAACAGCAGGACGCTGATCTATGAAGTTTTGCCTTCGCGCTACGGGATCAATATTCACGACATGCGGATAGCCGATGCCATCGAGTTGACCATCGGCCAGGGCGCCAAACCAGGCACCGGTGGATTGCTCCTGGGATCGAAGGTTTCGGATCGAATTGCCGAGCAACGCGATTTGCCGATCGGAGTCGATCAACGCAGTCCGGCCCGTCATCCGGATTTTCTGGGCCCGGATGACATGATCATCAAGGTCGAAGAACTCCGCGAAGCTACCGACTGGCAGGTCCCCATCTTTATCAAGATGGGCGCCAGCCGGGTCTACGACGATGTGAAATTGGCGGTGAAGGCGGGAGCGGATGTGGTCGTGGTCGACGGCATGGAGGGCGGCACCGGCGCCTCGCCGGCGATTTTTCAGGAACACACGGGCATTCCAACCCTCGCGGCCGTTTGCGAAGCCCGGGCCGCATTGCAAGACAGCGGAGTATACGGCGAAGTGCAGTTGATTATCGCAGGCGGCATACGCGACGGTGTCGATGCCGCCAAGGCCATGGCCCTGGGGGCGGATGCCTGTTACATCGGCACCGCATCGCTCATCGCTCTCAATTGCAACAAGCCCATTTACGAGGAAGACTATCGCGCAATCGGAGCCGCACCCTACGCCTGTCATCACTGCCACACTGGACGCTGTCCGGTCGGCATTACCACTCAAGATCGAGAACTGATGAAGCGCCTCGATATCGAAGAGGGTGCCGAACGGGTGCGCAATTTTCTTCGCACCATGACGCTTGAGATTCAGATGTTGGCTCGCTCGTGCGGGAAATCCGACGTACACCATCTCGAGCCCGAGGACATGGCTGCTCTTACGCTCGAGGCCTCGGCCATCTGCAATCTTCCGCTGGCGGGCACAAGAAAGGTATTCGGCCGGTAATGTCCTTCATACTGCCTTGCCCACATTGCGGGCCGCGTTCGGTGTACGAGTTCCGCTTCGGGGGGGAAGTAAAGGAGCAACCGCCAATCGATGCTCCCGAAGCTGCCTGGATCGACTATCGTTTCAACCGCGCGAATATCGCCGGCACGCAAAGGGAATGGTGGTTTCATCGTTCCGGATGTGAGCAATGGATTCAGGCGGTGCGCAACACAGTTTCGAATGAGGTGCTGGAGTCATTCCTGCCTCAGGAGACGGGACGGTGAAGTTCTTTTTTCGAGGCAAACCGGTCCAGGCCATGCCGGCAGACACTATTGCCTCCGCGCTCTATCGCGCTGGTCAGCGCATCTTCAGTCGAAGCTTCAAATATCACCGACCCCGCGGTTTGCTCTGCGTCTCGGGCCATTGTCCCAATTGCCTGATGAACGTGGACGGAGTTCCGAACGTACGAACCTGCATCACTCCGGTACGGGAAGGCATGAGCGTGAAGTCGCAGAACGCTTTTCCTCGCCTGGAAACCGATTTTCTCTCGGCCACACAGTATTTCGACCGACTCATGCCGGTGGGTTGGTACTACAAGACTTTCACTCATCCCGCCATGTGGCATGCGGCGGAGCCGATCATCCGCAAGGCAGCGGGTCTCGGCGAAGTACTATCGACTCGACCGGCAGAATATGAGCACGAATGGATGCACACCGATGCCGCAATCATCGGTGGTGGCTGGGCCGGTATCCACGCGGCGCTGGCGATGGCTGAACGCGGCGACTCGATCGTGCTGGTAGACGACCAGCCCACTTTAGGCGGCCAGTTGCTCTACCGGAAAAGTGCGGGCACTGTGCCGGCAGAGGCAATCGAGAGGCTGCAGAGCGCGGCCAACGTCACGATATTGCAAGACAGTTCCTGCTTCGGGATGTATGAGGGAAATCTGCTGGGAATCCTGCGACGAAATCCTCATTCCGACGCCACCGAGCGCCTGGTGCATTTGCGGACCAAGCGCATCGTGGTCGCGACGGGCACGTTTGAGACGCCAATTCTTTTCCCGAACAATGATTTGCCCGGCGTGATGCTGTCCACGGGAGTGCGACGGCTTTTAAATCTCCATGGGGTTGTCGCGGGTGGGCGTGCGGTCGTTCTGGGCGGCGGTGGGGTTGCGGAGGAGATCGCGTCTGAATTACGCGCGGCCGGGGTTGAGATCGCGGCCATTGCACGACCGGAAGAAGTTATCTCGGCTCGCGGGTCGGCAAAAGTCTCGGGCATCCAGACATCCAACGGCAATTTCACCTGCGATCTTATCGTGGTTTGCGGCCCGCACGTTCCCAATGCCGGCTTAGTGGCCCAGGCTGGCGGAAAACTAGAGTGGAGCAGCGATCATGGAGCTTTTCTGCCAGCGGATTTGCCACCTAATATATCGGTGGTCGGCGATGCTGCCGGCGAGATGCCGCCCAACGCGGACCCTCCGCTTTCGACGGACAAGCGAGCGTTCGTGTGCTTGTGCAGCGATGTTTCCTGCAAGGACCTTTGCGATGGAATCGCCGAAGGTTTCGATCAGATTGAAACGTTGAAGCGTTATACGACCGCGACCATGGGTCCGTGTCAGGGACGCATGTGCCAACCGTCTGCGATTGGAATTTGCGCCCACGAGACGGGAAAAACCATCGCTGAGACGGGTGTAACTACTTCGCGCCCGCCGAATCCATCTGTAAGTCTGGGTGCGCTCGCAGGCCCAAGCCACCATCCCACACGCTTCACACCCATGCACTCCTCGCACCAGCGGATGGGCGCGGTTTGGATGGACATGGGGGGATGGAAGAGGTCTCGCTATTACAAACGACATGTGGCCGCGAGTGAGAGTGAGTCGGTTCTGCTTGAACATAAGAGTGTCCGCGAAGCGGTGGGAATCATCGACGTCAGCACGCTGGGCAAGCTCGATGTGCGCGGCCGGGATGCGGGCAAGCTGCTCGACCTGGTGTACACGCATAGATTTTCAGAGTTGCGCGTCGACCAGGTTCGATACGCTCTGATGTGCGATTCAGGTGGAATCATTCTGGATGACGGCACGATCTCGCGACTCGCAGAAGATCGATACTTCGTCACTACCACAAGCGGGAACCTTGATTTCGTTCACCAGTGGCTGCAATGGAACCTCGTGGGCAAGGATTGGGACGTACACATCTGCAATGTGACGGCGGGTTATGGCGCGATGAACCTGGCGGGACCCAAGAGCCGCGATGTACTCGCGAAGCTCACCGATTGCGACTTGAGTTCGGCCGCATTTCCTTACATGGCGTGCCGCGAGGCCAAAGTAGGTGAAGGCCGCGCGCTCTTGTTGCGGATTGGTTTTGTCGGCGAAACCGGATGGGAGATTCATTGCCCAGCCGAATCCGCGGAACAGGTGTGGCAGATGTTGCTCGATGCGGGCAAGGAATTCGGAATCGAAGCGTTTGGCGTGGAAACGCAACGTCTGCTACGGCTGGAAAAGCGTCACGTCATCGTCGGAGTGGACACCGATGCACTCACCAATCCTTATGAAGCGGGGCTGGGCTGGGCAGTCAAACTGGATAAGGAAGATTTCGTCGGCAAGTCGCTGCTTGCTCATGCCGCACAAAATCAGACTCGGGAAAAGCTGGTCGGCTTCATTTTGAATGAGGCAGGCTTGCCGAAAGACGGTGCCGCTATCGTGATGAATGGCCAGCCTGCAGGCAGGGTGACCAGCAGTCGTTTCTCACCAATTCAGAATGGAGCGATCGGTCTGGCATTCGTTCGGGTCTCAGAGGCCCGGGAGGGCGCTTCCATCCAAGTTCGCGTCGACGGAAAACTGACCCCGGCCACCGTCACCATGCGGCCTTTCTATGATCCGGAGGGCGTGCGCTTGCGGCAATGATCCTATGAAGAGATCGGCTCTCCATTCCGAGCATAGTAGGGCTGGAGCAACCTTCGGCGAGTACTCCGGCTGGGAATTGCCGGCGTACTTTGTCCATCCCGATCTGGAAGTGGCGCAGATCCGCAAATGCGTCGGGGTGGCCGACCTCAGCTATCTTTCAAAATTCGATTTGAGGAACAAGCCGGAACAACAGTCATGGTGCCTGAGCGCAACGCGCTATCTGATCCTCAGTGAGACCTCGAGTCCGGTTCCGTCTGAAGCCATCGATGTCAGCAGTGTCTATGCCGTTCTGTGCCTGGCTGGCCCGAACAGCAGAGAGGTGTTGCGGAAGTTGAGTTCCCTGAACGTCGGCGATACTGTGTTGCCCAACTTCGGTTGTGCGCAGGCCAGTTTGGCGCACATCCCAGGGATTTTCTTGCGCAAGGACATCGGAGCGATTCCCGCGTTTCATCTCCTGATCACGAGGGACTATGCGGAATCGGCTTGGAAGGCGATCCTTCAGGCCGGGCACGAGTTTCGCCTTTGCCCAAGCGGAGTGGAGGCGCTTCATTCTTTATCGAACTAAAGGTTTGCCATCAAATCATGCAGCTTTTTGACAAAACCCGAATGTGGCGACGTCACGAATTACAGTCCCACTACGACGTGGTGATCGTCGGTGCGGGCGCACACGGGCTAGCGGCCGCCTACTATCTGGGTAAGGAACACGGTGTACGGAAGATCGCGCTCCTGGACAAGAGTTATCTGGGGGCTGGGGCCAGCGGCCGAAATACCGCCATCCTGCGTTCCAACTACAGGACCCCCGAAGGTATTTCGTTTTACGACGCTTCCCTAAAATTATATGAGCGGTTGTCGCAGGAACTGGAATGGAACCTGCTCTTTAGCCAGTGCGGTCACATGACGCTTGCGCACAACGATTCGTCGGTTACAGGTTTGCGCGTGCGCGCCGAGAATAATCAAGTGCTCGGGGTGAACAGCCGAATGATTGATACGGAAGAAATCCGCAAGCTGGCCCCTGCGATCGATCTCAGTCGGGATGCAAGCTATCCGATCTTGGCGGCGCTCTATCATCCACCGGGCGGAATCATTCGTCACGATGCTGTGGTTTGGGGCTACGCGAGGGCCTGTGATCGTATGGGGATTGAAATCCATCCTTATACGGAAGTCACGGACATCAAGGTAGAGAACAATAGGGCAACCACGGTGATGACCAAGCGCGGGCCGGTAGCGGCCGGGGCTGTACTGAACGCGACTGCGGGATGGGCGTCGACAATCGCGAGCATGGTCGGTGTGAAACTGCCGATCGTGACTCATCCTTTGCAAGCGTGCGTCACCGAGCCGCTGAAACCGTTTCTGGATGTCGTCATCGTGTCGGCGACGCTGCACGTTTATTTGAGCCAGACGGACAAAGGCGAGTTGGTTATCGGCGCGGAAATCGATCCCTACCAGTCGTACTGTATGAAGGGCACGCTTCCGACGTTGGAGCAGATGGCAACCTACACCCTTGAACTCTTTCCTCAACTGCATGGGGTCCGAGTGTTGCGCCAATGGGCTGGAATTTGTGACATGACGCCGGACTTCGCCCCGATCATGGGCGCTTCGCAGGAGGTCAGTAACTTTTATTTGGACGTGGGATGGGGGACCTACGGATTCAAGGCCACCCCGATTTCCGGGAAGTGCATGGCAGCCCTGATTGCCACGGGGAAAACGCCAAGCTTGATCGAGCCTTTCTCCCCGAGACGGTTTGCCACCGGACAATTGGTTGGAGAGAAGGCGGCAGCGGCCGTGTCGCACTAAGAATAAAACCGTGAGCGAGAGAATACGATGATTGAACCCGATAAGTTGAAGTCCGAGTTAATCAACAAAGGCGTCGAATATCTCTTGATTTCCTTCGTGGAATTGACCGGCGCGCCCAAGGCAAAGCTGGTTCCTATTTCCCATCTGGAGGAATTCTCGCAGGACGGTGCTGGCTTTGCTGGTTTCGCCTGCGGCAATGTCGGGCAGCGTCCGCATGACCCGGATATTTCCAGCGTTCCTGACTTTCGTTCTTTGACCATTCTCCCCTGGCGCCAGAACATCGCCTGGGTGACGGGAAATCTTCATGTTGAAGGTAAGGCTTGGCCATTTTGTCCGCGCACCGTGCTGATCCGTCAACAGGAGGAGGCACTCAGGCAAGGATATGTCGTGAATATCGGCATTGAGCCCGAGTTCATGCTTCTCAAAAAGAGCGACACCGGCGAGTTTGCTCCATGGGATGTTCTGGATACACTTAGCAAGCCCTGTTATGACCTACGGGCCCTGCATCGCAATCTCGATATCATGACCACCCTGCTGCGCTACATGCAGGATCTGGGCTGGGATCCCTACGCGAACGACCACGAAGACAGTAACTGCCAGTTCGAGATTAACTGGACATACTCCGATGCACTAACCACGGCCGATCGCCAAACTTTTTTTAGATGGATGGTGCGCACCGTAGCCGAGCAACACGGACTGTGGGCCACCTTCATGCCGAAACCATTCAGTCATCTCACAGGAAATGGCGCCCATGTGCATTTGAGCCTCGCCGACGAGAATGGCAAGAACCTATTTCTGGACCCGACTGCGGAACTTGGTTTGTCCCAAATAGGCCGCTGGTTTATGGGAGGAGTGCTGCGACATGCGGGCGGGCTGTCTGCCTTGGTCGCGCCCACGGTAAATAGTTACAAGCGTCTGGTGCGCGGCGCGCCTCGTTCGGGAGCGACTTGGGCTCCCGTATACATCACCTACGGAGCGTCTAACCGCACCCAGATGATCCGCATTCCGGCGCCGGGCCGCTTCGAAATACGGGTGGTAGATGGCGCCGCCAATCCTTATCTGGCATTTGCCGGATTGATCGCAGCAGGTTTGGATGGAATCAGACAGAAGATTGATCCGGGACAACTGAATCTTGACAACCTTTACGAATTACCCGACGAGCAGGTATCGGCGCGCAAAATTGAGGTATTGCCCGAAACTCTCGACGAAGCCATCAACGCCATGAGCAAAGATTCTGTCGTGAAGGGCGCGCTGGGTAAGGCTTATGCCGAGTTGTATTTGACGGTCAAACGAGAAGAGTGGCTGGCTCACAACCGCACAGTTAGCTCCGCAGAACGTGAGCACTACTTGGCGATCTATTGAGGCCGGGCTCTGCCCGGATTTGGTGACCGTTCTCCGATCGCAATGCTACCGATCTACCGGTGCCAGTACCCGTACGAAGGCCCTCACTGCGTCGAAAGTCACAACTCGTCGATTTCAGGGATAATCACGTATTCGAAATCCTGACCGAACGTTCTGGAGAGGCCTCGAATCCCGACGCTTTCTAGAAGTCGCCGGTGGGGAGATACGAAGCGATTCGGGCAGACAACCAGAACCGATTTGCAAATCCAAGTGTGGAATAGATGAAATCGATTTCTTTACATTAGGGCTAAAATCTACTTCCCCTCAATTATTTTCGTGTTAAAGGATTTCTTAGTTAATTACTAAACACACCACTAAAGTGTTTATTTAAAGTTTATTACAAGAAACTAACGCCTCAACGACGGGAATCTTGACAGAACTTCCTCAGCAGGCGCATCCTTGAGATATGTCTGTAATGGATTTCATGTTTTTGGCCTTGCGATGTGTGGAGAATAAATTCTGTGACTCGGTTTGGTTATTGTTGCTGTGACCGCCAGCCATACTGCGGAATTTCCAAATTGGGTTAAGCTATTCATTCTCTTTGCGACTGGATCGCATTTCCAATGCGCGAAAAAGATTCTCCGGCCAAACCAAAGTCTTTGGCCACCACCATCAAGGAAGTTGCTCAGCACGCCGGCGTGTCCGCCGCTACTGTGTCGCGGGCTCTTTCGGGTTCGGCCGGCGTCCGAGAACCGCTGCGCTCACGAATCCTCGAGGCAGCGCGGTCACTCTCCTATAGCCCCAACCGTGCCGCCCGCGACCTGCGCGTACGTTCGAGCCGAGCGGTTGGAGTCCTGATTCCAGACATCGAGAATCCATTTTTCACCAGTGTAGTTTGCGGGATTGAGGAGGTTATCGGTAAAACCGACTACTCACTGCTTCTGGCTAATTACAATGAAGACCCCGATCAGGAGACGCGCCGTCTGGAGTTGTTTCGTGCCGAAGGGGTGCGTGGCTTGATCTTCGCCGCCAGCCGCACACCGTCCAGCCTTTATGCAGAACTGGGAAAAACCGGCATGGCGCTGGTGGCGGTGTCTCGCGGCCTTTCACGTTTGCGCATCGATCAGGTTACGGTCGCGAATCGCGAGGGTGCCCTGGCTGCGACCTCGCATTTGATCCAGCTGGGTCATAAACGTATCGCCATCATTAACGGGCCTCTGCTATTTACGACTGCGCGCGACCGCCAGGCGGGTTATGAAGACGCGCTCCGCGATTCAGGCATCGGCGTGGATGAGAGCCTCATCGTCAACTGCGCTTTCAAACAGACAGCCGGCTATTCCGCCATGCGGCAATTGCTGGAATTGGCCAATCCTCCCGGTGCAGTATTTGCCGGAAGCAATTTGCTGACGCTCGGCGCCTTGCAGGCCATACATGAGAGCCATCTCGCCATTCCGGACGAGATCGCGATTGTGGGTTTCGATGACATGCCCTGGGCAATGTCTCTGCGCCCTCCTCTGACAACTGTCGCGCAACCGGCATTTGAGATGGGGCGCACTGCTGCCGAATTGCTGCTCGCTCGCGTTCGTGAACCGTCCTTACCGGGCCGGCAAATCGTGCTCGAGACGCGGCTCGTCGTTCGTTCTTCTTGCGGATCCGAAGGCACCAAGGCCGACCCGGCGACACCACTGGTGAGATGAGCCACTGAGCTCGCATCGATGGTGATATGCGGCCCGCGGTCTTTGCTGTTTTAACCAATGCCGAAGTTGTGCATCGACACCGTAGCAATGAATCCAGCCAGCCACAATCCCGTCGTCGTGCCGCTTCCCCAACCCGATAGGTCTTCTCTGGTGACAGCGTCCCCCCGCCAGCGTTGGGAGGTTGTAGGTGCGATAGTTGTTGTCTCTTTCTTGACGATTCTGGCTCGCGCCGGCATCTCCGGGGCCAAACTTGAGATGGCCCATGACTTGAGCATTAGCGACCTGGGCTTCGGTCTGGTCTTCGGGGCCTTCGCCCTCGGCTACGCCGTGTTCATGGTTCCTTGCGGCTTGTTGGCGGACCGATGGGGCCCCAGGAAATCTCTCACTCTCAGCGTCTTCTTTTGGTCGTTATTCACGCTGTGTACAGGGCTGGCTTCTGGGATTTCAATACTGATCGGCATCCGATTCTTATTTGGTCTGGCCGAGGCGGGTGTCTATCCGCAGGCTGCACGCGCCCTCCACAATTGGACGCTTGCGCGCGAGCGCGGGCTGGCCTTGGGACTTCTGAATATGGGTTCCAGACTAGGCGCGGCTTTCGGATTATTGGCCGCCCCTGTGTGCGTGGCATGGCTGGGTTGGAGAGAGAGTTTTGTGTTCCTGGGAATCATCGGCGCGATATGGGCCGCGGTCTGGTTTTGGTGGTTTCGTGACACGCCCGGAATCAAGTTGAACCGGCACAACGTAGAGGCTTTCTCAGCTGGGGACGAGAACACTCGCGCAACCAACAAGACCCCCTGGCGGGCTTTTCTTTCGTCGCGAAACTTCTACCTCATTACCTATCAGTACTTCGCCTCCCAATTTACGTTTTTCATTTGCTTGAGCTGGCTGTTGCCATTTCTGAAATCACGCTTCGGTATCACCACGAGCGCAGCAGGACTGTACTCAAGTATTCCCTTGTACTGTGGGGCGCTCGCCATGTGGATGGGCGGCACTGCCATCGATCGGATTTACAAGGCTGGCAAGTGGAAATTGTCGCGCCGACTGCCGGCCATGTTGGGTTTCGGGCTGGCTGCTGCGACGTTGCTCCCGGCCCCTTTTATGCATTCGCCGGGATGGTTCATCGCCTGCTTCGCTTTAACCACATTCGGGGTGGATCTCACCGTGAGTGCCAGCTGGCCCGTCTGCTGCGATGTGGGCGGCAGGTATTCGGGGACGCTGTCAGCGGCCATGAATACTATGGGGGCATTGGGTTCACTGGCAAGTTCGTTGCTATTCCCTGTCCTCATCGGTTGGGCTGGAAACATAAGGGTCTATTTCTATCTCGCCGCACTCCTTAATATTGTTGCCGTGGGTTGCTGGAAATATATCGAACCGACCCATGGCCTTCTCCCGGAGCAGAACTAGGGTTCGCGCGAAAAATGAACGATGTGGAACATACGAATCGGTAGCTGGCTCGACTTACATCCTCGTTCCATGTCCCCAAAAGCTTTCTGGTCACACGCCACAGCGTCGTTGCAAAAGGAGGAAGTCATCAACTCCGCGAAGGGTCTGCTTTCGGGCAGTTCATTGATGATGGTCTGTCTTATTGCTTCGCGACAGCCGTGATCCCAAGTTCTGCCAGAAACTGGCGGATGGCCTCGTACGCCACGATCTGCTGATCGGCTGTGAAGTCTCCGTGGTCGCCACCGGCGATGGTAAGCAACCGGTTTCGGACTCCGGCTTTGTTCAAAGCATCGCGTAATCGGGTGGCGTGCGAATACGGCACGATCTGGTCAGCGTCTCCGTGAATGGTCAGCACGGGAGGCAGGCCGGCGACCACGTAGGTAAGCGGCGAGACGCGCCTGGCAAGTTCCTCACGATTTGGTGCGCTGCCCAACCACGAAACGGCATAAGACCGGATGTGAGGTCCTTGCAGCATGTCTGCCACATCGGTAATGCCATACCAGTTGATCACAGCAGCGACTTTCGGACGGAAATCGGTCCATTGACCCTTATGACGCCTACTGCCTACGTCGTCATCATTGGCGCACTCATTTTCGAATCCGGCAGAGAATGGAATCATGGCCGTGGTCAGCGCTAAGTGTCCCCCGGCCGATTCGCCAGTCACAATCACTTTGCTGAGATCGAAGTGATACTTTTGCGCATTTCTTGCAATCCAGTGCAGGGCGCATAAGCAGTCTTCCACGGCGGCGGGCGCCGGAGAGACCCTAGCGAGCCGGTACTCCACGTTCACCACCGCGAAGCCCATCTGAAGATACGGAAGCGCGCCAAGAATTGACGCTTCCTTCGTACCCTCGATCCAACCCCCGCCGTGGATTGTCATGACCACCGGCACAGCAGCCTTTTCTCTCGGCGGATAGTAGACATCGAGCTTAGCTTGGTAGTTGTTGGCTACAAGATATGTAACGTTGGGCTCGACTTCGTAGGCATTCTCAACCTGCGCGCCCCACCGTTCTGCCTCCGGCAATTGCGCCCAACTGGTTGCTCCCCAGGTGAAGAACATCACGAGTGCGATCACTCGGCGTAGCCCGCGCATTGTGTCCCCATGCAGGGTCATTTTGTGGTGTTGGGCGAATCTATGATGGCCGACAGCACTCCAGGCAACAAGTTTTCTTCTCCCCAGTTTTGAGGTGCGTATCCCAACCTCGCCACCACCAGGTCAAGGGAAGGCACGACATAAAGCCGGCTGGCGGTAAACCCTCTGAAGGCGAAGGTATCCCTCGGTGCAGTCGGCCAAAGCACGCCATCCGTGTTAACCCAGAACGTGTACCCGTAACTGGGATTCATTTTCTGGGAACTCTTGGTGGCCAGTTCGATCCACCAATGCGGAACGATCTGCTTGTCCTGCCATTTTCCGTCGTGCGCCATCAAGTAGCCCAAACGTGCAAAGTCGCGAGCGGAAAAACGCAAGCCGCTATGTGGATTTGTGTGCGGTCCGATGTTACCTTCCACCCCGCCTTGCCAGTCCCAGCCGACATTCTGAATACCGATCGGGTCGAAGACTCGCTCTTTCATGAAATCGAAAAGTTCACGCCCAGTCGCGTGGTAGAAGAAGAGCGACAGATGCGCGAAGCCAGTGTCAGAGTATTCCCATGCCGTGCCCGGCTCGCTGGTCAATTTCGCCGCCCATTTTCCAAAACGGTTCGGCTGCTTTCCCAGAGCAATCTCGAAGTCGCCGCCGCCGGGTGCAGAGCTCAGGCCGATCATCCCATGGTCCTCGCCTGGAATTCCCGAGGTCATGGAGAGTACGTGCCGCAGTTTGATCTTCTTCTTCTCGGGATCGGTGAGCGGGAAGCCCTCCGGCACAAAATCATAAATGGGAGTCTCGAGATCGATCTGCGCATCGTGCGGGAGCTTGTGGTTCCGGCTATCATCCAGGAGCAAACCGAAGGCTATTCCAGTCGATGACTTGGTGCAGGACCAGCCATCAAAGGTTGTAGTCGGCATGGTAGGAACGCCATACCACTCGGCCACGAGGTAGCCCTTGCGAATGATCACAATTTGCCATGGTCCTGCGAACAGCTGCAGAAATTTATCCCGGATCAGGTTCAGCTTGTCAGGATCCATGCCCGCCAGAGAACGCACTTCATCGGGGGTCTTAGTCCATCGCCAGCCGCCAGCCGACTCGGGGGGAGGGGTGTAAGTCTGCGCGAACAGGCTTGGGATAAGAACAATGGCAAGAATGGTCAGGAATGCAAATTTTGGTGTCATTTCACTCTCCTGTGTTTACTTGACTTGTAGAAGAAGCACACTGGTCTCTGTCATCGTTCTCTCTCCAAAGCCTCGCAACTTTCCGTTTCCATCCTTACGGATTCGTATCTTTCCGCCTCGCCCTCTCCCGCGCTTCCGCTGCGAATGATCATCATCGCGCCTCGGTTAAGAGTTCCGGGGTTGCGCCACTCGCGCCACTCCATATAGGCGAATCCGGCGATGAGTGATATCACGAACAGATACGGAGTCAGGTTGTAGGGCCAAGGGGGAAGCGGATAGACGGTCACAAAGAAGACAGGAAGCAAGGCGAGTGTCGCTACCCACGGAACCAACACATGCCGCCAAACCGTGAAATGGGTAGGTTGTTCGCGTCGCATATAGCGCGTCAAGGCTAGGTTCGCCATGACATAGAGGACGACCACTGCCAGCGTGGTAATCGTTCCCAAGAAATCGAAGATGTAATCGGGGCGCAATATCAAGCCGACGAGAAGGATCGCTGCCATCCCAGCTATCTGAGTAAAGGAGATCGCAACCGCAGGTGTGCGGTAGATAGGATGGATACGCCCGAAACTGGCGGGGAGTGTGCCCGCCCGGCCCATCGTGTACATTACGCGTGACGCGGAGTTGGCGCAGGCGATTCCGACAGCAATTGCGCAGTTGATGATGGCAAGGACAACGAACCACCAGCCTGCCCCCCACAGTGAATGGCCGAGAACATAATAAGGATTAGCATTGGAGGCAAAGGAGCCCATGTCCCCAGTGCCCCACCCGATTGCGCTCGCATAAGACATGAAGATATAGAAGGTGCCGATACTGATGAGTGAGAGCAGGACTGCCTGGCCGATAGATTTGCCCGGAAGTCGAGCCTCCTGAGCGAGCGGCGCCGGTGCCTCAAAACCGGCAAGCGCGAGGACGGAGAAAACCATGCCAGCCAGGATGCCCCCGAAGTGATGGGGCGATGAAGCGGGCGTCAGGGGAGCAAGGTAAGTGGAACCGTGCCCGGGATGGACCAGAAATGTGATCCCAAGCGCCAACATAATGAGCAGTTCGATGCCACCCAAAAGGGTCGAGATCCGCGCTGAAAGCTGGATACCACGGTGAGTGAGTGTCCAGATCAGTGCAGTCGTCATCGATGCGAAAATCCACCAGGGGACGTTCAAGTGGAACTCCGCTTTCAACATGTCGGAGAGAAGGTAGCCAAGAAAACCTACCGCCGCGGCCGCGCCGATGATCTCATAAACGAGGTAGCTCCAGGTCGCCATGAACCCACCGCGGCTCCCGAGTCCACGAGTGGCGAATGAGTAGTAACCACCACTTGATGGCACATACTTGGAAAACTGAAATACGGTACTGCCGACAAACATACACACGATCGTGGTGAGCACGAATGAGAGCGGCATGGCGGGTCCAGCCTGGTGTGCAATGGCGGGAAATATGAACACGACGCTGGTTGCTGGTGCGATGTGCGTGACTGCCTGGAACACCAGCTCCGGAAGACCGAGCGAGTTGCGCCGGAGTTGAGGCTCGGCGTCGTTGGTCATACCGGACACGTATGGATCTCCCTTCAGCCTTCTGGTTTGTAAAGTGAAAACTCGCCGCCCAACGCTAACCCATCTTGTTCGCTCTGACCGGAACTGGAAGTCGCATCAATTTTTCGGTTGGCCGCTTTCGTCCCATTCGTATTTCATCAGCGCCAGTTCAATCGATCTCCTAGGTACAGCCACACGAGCGGAGATATTGCACTCCTCGGTCAGCCCATTCCTGCTCCATCTCGACTGTCGCCTCGACTGACTCTCTCAGCGGCGGCCACTGCTCCAGAATGGCTGACACGTTCTTACCGGGGGGCATCTGTTCAAGCAGCCACGGGATAGCCAGCCAACCCGCCCCCGCCGGCGCCCCGCTAACCACGAAGCCCATCATCTGCGGCACCCGGTCGATTACGAAGTCCTTTACATGGAGGTTTACGGTGAGAGGGGCCAGGGTTTCGACGACGACTTCCGGTGTCTCTAGTGCTCCAAGGGAATTCACGGTATCCAGGCAGATGCCCACGTGACAGCTTTCCAGTCTGCGCACGAGAGCCGCCAGATCGCGGCAGGAATGCTTTTCGTAATTTTCCAAACCGAGCGTTATCCCGTGGGCTTCAAACTCCGGCAGCACTTCGCGAATCCATTTCTCTGCCTGTTCCAGCGATGGTTGCTGCTCGACGCTACGGGTTAGAGTCCGAAGCAGCACCGCGTCGAAACTGAGCGCCAGGTTCAAGTAGCGAAGCAGGTGGGCGGGCTCGACACCCCGGGTTCCGACTTCGATCCTAACGCCCAAACCGAGGGCCTGATCACGAGCATCGCGGAGCTCGACCGGGTCCAGTTCGTGGAGCGGCAAATTATCGGCCACTTGCACAATGCCAACTTTGAGCACCGCGGCCCGGTCGAGCAAATCCGCCAGTCGAATTGGCCGCGCCGGCCGCGGAAATCCAGTGACTCCGATCGCCCAGGGATACGTCCATGAACTGATACCCAGGCGCATGCTATCGCTTTACGGCCTCAGCTTCGGCTGCATCCAGGCAGCGCCGGTAATTATCGGTGGCTTTGAAGGCCGGGACAAAGACCGTGGCCAGCTTCAGGGGCTCATCACCGGAGTTGATTATCTGATGTTGCTCGCCCGCCGGAACCCAAAGTGCCACATCCTCTTGCACCAGTGTCTCCTCTCCCTCGTGCACGCAGATTCCTTTGCCGGAGACGATGTAGATCAGTTCCGGCCGGTCATGGCGATGATAATCAGTGCGACCGTTCGGCGGAAGGATGGCATGACTGAAGGTGATTTCCTCGACACCTTCCTTATCTGGAGCGAACAACACCTTGATCTGACGTCGAAAGGGGGCAGGAATCTCGACCCCCTTCTCTTCCCAAGCCTTAACGATTTTCACGCGACATTCCTTTCATGTGGCTCTGCCCAGCCATAAACCGGGGGCTCGAATCCCTTTTTGCAGTGTCATGGACAGGAAATTACACAATACTTGCAATAAATGAAATCGATTACTACTAGATTCGCACTCAAATATACTCTGGGAGAAATTCGTGTCAAGCGAATAATCCTGAGACAATACGGCCATAACGATCATTCTGCACAGACCTTTTTCGCGTTCGCGGATATACGTTTTGCGAGATAATATTGAAAACGATTACTTTAAATCTTCACGAAAACTGATCCCTTTCTCAGACTCGGAATTGGATTCGGTACGAAGCCTCGCCAATGGGAGGTCACGCTTAGTGTTCCGTCAAAACCAGGAGCTGAATCGGCTCTCGCGAAATTCGATATTCCCTTCCCTGCCCACGGTCAGTATCGTGTGGTTTCTACGATTCCATTTAAACGCAGCTTGTAAGAAATGAAACGGAAAGGATATTCGGAATGATGCGAATGGGGGGGCGAGCGGTGCTCTTGCTGCTGGTAAGTTATGCAGCAGTTTATGGCCAGAGCCAGGCTTGGTTGAAAGGCTTGGCCGAACCGCGCGACTACATACAGAAACGCGTGTCTAGTTACGACCACTCGGGAGGAAATGAGGACTACAAAAAGATCGCGCGGGGAGATACCCTCACGATTCTGGACGAACCCGGGCCCGGAATCATCACGCACCTCTGGTTCACGTTTTCGTCTGAGGAGATGTACCACCTGAAAAAATTGGTGTTGCGAATATATTGGGACGGGGAAACAACACCCAGTGTGGAAACTCCCATCGGCGACTTTTTTGGATTGGGCCTAGGCGAGTACTTCACGTTTGATGCCCTACCTTTGTCCTCTGCACCGAACCATGGGGTGAATTCGTACTTCCCCATGCCGTTTCAGAAGCGTGCGCGAATCACTCTGGAGAACGCCGGAAAACAGAAACTGGATGCGCTGTACTACAACATCGACTATCAAGCTTATACAAAACCGCTACCGGCGGACACTTTGTATTTTCACGCGCAGTACCGTCAGGCTTCGCCGAACCCAGGCGTCGCGGGGGATTGGAAAGACAATGACGACCCGCTTCAGAACGGCAGGAAAAACCTCGCGGGTGAGGGCAATTACGTTTGGCTGGAAGCCACCGGACGAGGACATTTCGTTGGCGTGACCATGTCCGTTTTACAGAACCAGGATTATTGGTGGGGCGAGGGCGACGACATGTTTTTTGTCGATGGAGAAAAGCTGCCTTCGATCAACGGAACAGGGACTGAGGACTATTTCCTGGGGGCATACGATTTCGGGGGCAAAGCATTTTCGTATGCGCTCTATGGTGCGCCCGTCGTAGGAGAGGAAAAAGCAGGGAGCCGAAGCAGCGTCTACCGCTTCCACCTGGATTCGCCCATCCCCTTCACAAAATCGCTGAAAGCGACGATCGAACACGGACACGCCAACGGCAGGTCTGACAATTATTTTTCAGTGGCTTATTGGTATCAGACCGAACCGCACGCGGCATTTCCCGCATTACCTCCGGTGGAGGACCGATTGCCGCGCTTGCATGCTGTCGGCGGCCCAGGGAACGCGGCGAAGTAGCAGAAGCAGCACCGACAATCAGCGCTACCCAGTGCCGACGCGGGCGTCTTTCCAAATATCGATCGCCCCTTCCTGCGCATGGCGGTCGATGTCCTTCAGTTCCACATCCGTAAATCCGAGTTTCTTCACGGCATCGAGCGAATCGTCGAGTTGCTGTACGTTACGCGCTCCGATCAGCGCCGTGGTCACCCGATGGTCGCGCAGCACCCAGGCAATTGCCATTTGCGCAAGCGTCTGCCCTCGCCCACGTGCGATTTCGTTCAGCGCCCGCACCCGTTGCAGATTCTCATCGCTCAGGAACTCTTTCTGAAAGGAATCTTCCGCCGTTACGCGCGAGTTCTTCGGTACCCCATTCAGATACTTGTTGGTCAGAAGTCCCTGCGCCAGCGGAGAAAACGCAATGCAGCCCACACCCAATTCGTCCAGCGTTTCCAGCAACCCCTCTTCCACCCAACGGTTCAGCATGGAATACGACGGCTGATGAATTAACAGCGGTATCCCCATGCTCTTCAAAATATGCGCCGACTCCCGGGTTCGCTCAGGACTGTATGAAGAAATGCCCACGTACAAAGCCTTGCCCTGATGCACTGCGTGCGCCAATGCGCCCATGGTTTCTTCCAGCGGAACATCCGTTACCGGCCTGTGGGAGTAGAAAATATCCACATATTCCAGCCCCATGCGCTTCAAGCTTTCGTCCAGCGACGCCAGCAGATATTTGCGTGAGCCGCCGATTCCGTACGGCCCCGGCCACATGTCCCATCCAGCTTTGGTCGAGATCACGAGCTCGTTTCGAAGCCCGGCAAAATCCTTTCGCAGAATCTCCCCAAAATTCTCCTCCGCCGATCCGTAGGGCGGCCCATAATTGTTAGCCAGGTCAAAGTGGGTCACGCCACGGTCGAACGCGCGCCGGATCATCGCTCTGCCCGTCTCGAATACGTCGGAGCCGCCGAAATTCTGCCATAGCCCCAGCGATATCAGCGGCAACTTTAACCCTGATTGCCCGCAGCGCCGAAATTGCGCCCCCTCATATCGCTTCGCATCCGGTACATAGCTCATTTCCACCGTCTCCGTTTCTCGTTTAAGCCGTCTTCCCAAGGCTGGCGCACGCACGCACACTCTGAAGTGTCCGACAAACAATGCGCGCTAGGGCTGACTCTTAGGACTGTATGGGAGCATCACCGATTGTAGTCCGCAAATGACTCTGTGAGTAGGTTGGTCGTAGCGAGACCGGTTGCCGCCACCCGGAACGCGCGTTTAAGCCACTTCCTAAGCGCGCAGCGATCGTGCCTTCGGGGCCGCCGTCGATTTTCTGATCACCAAATGCGTTTCCACTTGCTGCTTGCTGCCCGCGTTCTTTGAGGAACGACGCATTTTGTCCAGTATTTCGAAACCGAGTCTGCCCAACTCTTCTTGGGGGACATGAATTGTGGTCAACGGTGGGCAAGCTAAGCGGGAGAATAGAATGTCATCCACTCCCACCACAGATACGTCTTCGGGCACCCGAATCTTTGCTTCCTGCAGTGCGCTGATGGCTCCGATAGCAATCAAGTCGTTGCCGCAAAGCAATGCACTGGGCAGCACCGTCTGGTTGAGCAGTGACCTGACCGCCGACATTCCGCCGTCCACTCTATAATTGCACTCCACCACGTGCTCGGCACGCAAACCGCGCATGGCAAGACAGTGTAAGAAGGCATCCCGAGTTGTGGCGGCCGAGCCGATATGAAGCGGACCGGAAATAACTCCGAAACTCTTGTGCCCGAGCGCTACGAGATGGTCAATCGCCTGAAGCATTCCCTTGGAGAAGTCAATCTCTATCTTTCGGGCACGAGGAGGATTTGGTCCCACGCTCAAAAGGACGACGGGTATGCGGCGATTGGCTAACGCTTTGAGCTGTTCTACGCCAAAAGTCGAGGTCATGATGGCAACGCCGCGGACCCCTTCGCCTAGCATTCTGTTGACAGCCGCTTCCATACGATCGGGCTGATATTCGGTGTTGCAAAGCAGAAGCTCTAATCCGCGGTTGGACGCAGCCGTTTCAAAACCCCGAATCACCTCCGGGAAGAATGGGTTAGCGATCTCAGAGATGATCAACCCGACGAAGTTACTCTGCCCGCGAGCCAAACGACGAGCGTGAACATTTACGCGGTAGTTCAGTTCTTGCGCCACCGCCCAAACCCGTTTGCTAGTCTCAGGCGAAATCGACTTGCCGCGCTTTTTGTTCAGGACAAACGAAACCGTGCTCAGCGATACTCCCGCCCGCTCCGCCACATCCTTCATCTGAACTATCATGAGTTATTCCGGCTCCGCTCAACCGAATGGCAACATAGCCTTGACAATACGAACACCGGCATGTTTCACTGTAACCGCTTTAGTAAAGCGATTTACTAATCTGCTCAAAACGTCACCGTAGCATAAGCCCTATGCAATTGCAATCCAACAATTTGGCGCCACATCCCTGGGATGTCGCCAGCGTATCTGACATGTGCGTGGACCTGGTGGTTCGAGGAAACGTCCGCCCTGAATTTCACCAGGTCGAGCAGATTGTAGGCGATTATTCCCTGGAGTTGGGAGGCTCGGCCAATATTTTTGCCAGCCAGCTCGCCAAGTTGGGGGCCCGAACTGGGGTCCTTGGTTATGTCGGAGCGGACATGTTCGGCGAATTCGCCCTTCAGGCGCTACAACAGATCGGTGTCGATGTCACTCGCGTCAAGAAACTCTCTTCCCTGAAAACCGGAATCGGCATTCATCTCACTGAGAAGCACGATCGCGCTATCCTCACCTACCCAGGAAGCATCGATGCCACCCACGCCGAAGACCTCGACGACACCCTACTGCACTCCTGCCGTCATTGGCATCTCGCCAGCTACTTTTTGCTGCGAAACCTTCGCTCCTCCTGGCCAGATTGGATGCAGAAGTGCCGAAAGATGGGCCTAACTACATCGCTCGATACAAATTGGGATCCGGACAAACGGTGGGATGGGGTCGCCGACTTGTTGCCCTACATCAACGTCTTTCTCCCGAATGAGGCAGAGGTACTATCCCTCACCGGAGAGACCGATGCTTGGAAAGCCGCCAGGCTTCTCGCCTCCTATGGCCCGCTAATTGTGGTGAAACGCGGTGAGAAGGGAGCGATTGCGGTAAAGGGCAATCAGACCTGGCAAATCAATGGCTCTGAATGTCAGGATTCGCCGCTCACCATAGTCGACACCACTGGCGCCGGGGATAATTTCGACGCCGGATTTATACACGCCTGGCTCTTGGGTTACGACATCGAGTTTTCGCTGCGGCTGGGGCACCGCTGCGCATTGGGCAGTCTAAGTTCCCCCGGCGGCATCCATGGACAGCTTCAGGAGTTTGTTGGCCCTAAAATAGTCGACACTGTAACTGCAAAGGATGGCAGATGACAAAGTTTTACCAGGACATTTTGAACGAACCAGCGGAGCTCTCGAAGTCGTTGGACTACACGCTGCGAGACGGGAGAGCGTCCCTAGAAGAAGCTGCTCGTATTCTGAGGAAATCCGAGCAAATCTATATCGTCGGCATCGGCAGCAGCTGGAACGCGGGCTTGGCCGTCTTGTCCTTTTTCAATGCCGCCGGGCGGCCCGCCATGTTGTGCGATGCTTCGGAAATATTGCATTTCGGGGCGGTCCCGAAGAATGCGGCGATCATCGTTCTATCGAGAAGTGGCAAAAGCACCGAGATCGTTCAACTGCTCGACAAGCTAGCCTCCCGCGAAGCAAAAATCATTGCAATTACCAACACCCCGAACAGTCCGCTCGCCTTGGGGGCGGATGTCGTTCTCAAGATGATGGCGGCCTTCGATCACGCGGTCTCGGTCTCCATGTATTCGGTGTTGGCCATGATCGGAGGTCTTCTAGCGTCTGCGATTGACGGCGGTCTCGACAACTCCCTTGGGGTGGAGATCCAGAGTGCCGCATCCGGCGCTGCGGCGAGCCTATCGACGTGGCGAGAACAAATCGCCGCAAGCGATTGGCTTGATCCACAGGCGCCCACCTATTTGCTCGCCCGCGGCGCCGCCCTGGGCAATTGCCATGAAGGCCGGCTGCTTTGGGAAGAAGCTGCCAAGCTGCCTGCTTCAGCGATGCCGACGGGGGGCTTCCGTCACGGCCCACAGGAAGTTGTTCGCCAAGGATTGCGGATTGCCTTGTGGATTGACCGGGAAACCATGCGCGCTCAAGACCTGGCCCTGGCTGCGGATCTGAGAAAGCTCGGCGTGAAGGTGCTATTGATCGGTCAAGATCTCCCGTCGGATGCCGGCGAGCTGATATTGCAAATCCCCCCGATAAGACGGGAATGGCAGTTTTTGATTGACATCATCCCCATACAGATTGCGGCTGAACTCCTGGCGCACGCCGGCAATCAGGATTGCGATACATTTCGCCTTTGCCAATACATTGTCGAAGATGAGGGAGGGATTATCCCTCGTGAAGCACGTCTCGAACGAGTGGCGAAAGAGTAGCGAGATGAAAATTCCCCGCTGGCTCCTGTTGGCGACGATTGTCCCGATATTGTGGGGCGTGTGGGGAGCCCTGATCGAGATTCCGGAGAAGTGGGTCCACCCCACGTTCCCTCCGACTCTTGGATACGTTGCCTGGGCGTTCACCATGGCTTTGGTGGCTGTGTTCGCCCTCCGTAACATTCATTGGAAGTTCGAGTCGGACGTTCGATCAGTTAGGTATGGTTGTGCCGTTGGATTCTCGGGTGCGGCCGGGCAACTGCTTCTGTTCTGGGTTCTGACGCAGGGTCCGGCCTACATTATCTTTCCCATCATCTGTCTCTCACCGGTGATAACCATAGTTCTTTCTGCCGCTTTGTTGCATGAGAGAACTCATGCGCTGGCCGCTACCGGAATCGTTTTATCGTTACTTGCGATCTTTTTCCTTTCCTTGCAGGAGCCCGGAACCGGTCCGGTTCACGGTTACGGTTGGTTCGCGATCACCATCTCAATTTTCCTGATGTGGGGATTGCAGGCTTATTTCATGAAATCATCCACGGACCGCATCAGTCCTGAGGGATTGTTCGTTTACATGGCAATTGCGGCGGTCTTGCTTTGTCCGATCGCATGGCTGATGACAGATTTCTCCGCGCGCATCAACTGGGGACTTTCTGGACTGTACCTTAGTGGCTCGCTGCAGTTGTTGAACTCTCTGGGTGCTCTCCTCCTTATTTACGCCATTCGGTGGGGGAAAGCGATCATCGTGGTCCCGATGATCAACGGCCTGTTCCCCATCGTCACCATCGTCCTTTCGCTCGTCATTTATCGTCGCATTCCCACAACCTACAACTTCATCGGGCTATTTTTGGCCATGATTGCCATCTTTTTGATGGCATTCGACGAGGTCAAACACGGAACTCCTGTGGCAGATGCAACGATCGTGCAATGCCGGGAGCCGATGGCACTGCGCTAGCGGCTCGTAGGGCCAGGTGGCACCGTCGTCATTTTTATTGGAGAATTTTCTGGGAGAAGAAATGGGCAGACTGTCCTTCATAGCGGTCGCGACTCTCGTGCTGATCGCGGACTGCACAGCCAAGGCGGAGGTTCCCGCCGCGATCCATAGCCAGGGATGGACGATTACCGCCAATCCAGAACTGGGCACGCTTAGCGTTTGGCAGGAAAGCCTGGGGGTGGTCTTGCAGGATGTCCGGTTGAATCTCCAGGGGGAACATGGTCCCTTGCTTCTGACGGGCTGGTCAGTCGAGAAAAGCAGTCAGTCTTTGTTGACCATCCACACGGTTCACCCAATGGCTGCGTGGACCTTTGAAGTTGGGTCCGATTGCTTGAAGATTTCGAGCACGCTTACCAACGGCATGATGACGGCCGAAGCACCAGCGCCATTGAACCGAATACCGGCCCGTACACTTGACACGCGTGGCACGCCCGTCGAATGGGTGGGAACCAATGAAGCCATGCTCGAGTATGGAGGCGAGGAAACCCGCAATCCATCATTCCTCCCTTTGACCAACCCCGAAGTCATGTACCTTGCGCTGGGGCTGGTATCGGCGTCAAATTTTCACGCCCTATTCGACCGTAAAGCCGACACGGTCATTCAATTCACTGACCAGACCTCGTTGCGTCGAGCCGATCAGGATGAAACTGTGTTGGATATAAAGATGCCGGTTCCGGGGAATGCCTTGATCCGTTTGATTCCCGAGTATTACACCAAGGTTCTTGGGGCGCCATTCTATGCTCCGCTCGACGACACATATTTCAACACCTCTCCCATGGTCTGGTCGAGTTGGACCGGCTACTACGAGGATGTCAATGAGAACGACATTGTCCGCAATACGGACTGGTTGGCGAAGAATCTCAAACCGTTTGGCTTCCAGTTTGTACAACTAGACGACGGGTATGACCGCGGCAAAAATGGCGAGCACGCCTGGATCGAGAACTGGGACAAATCAAAGTTCCCCCACGGGCCACAGTGGCTGACGAACTACATAAAGTCCAAGGGCATGCACGCCGGCCTGTGGCTGGTGCCCAACTCTTATGCCGGAGCCGTCGAAGGGCATCCCGATTGGTATGTACGTTCAAAGGATGGGGAATTGGTAAAGGATTACCAGACTTCGGTGCTCGATTCCAGCAATCCAGCGGTCCTAGAGTTTCTCAAGAAACTCTTCACCACGTTGAATGACTGGGGATTCGAGTATTACAAATTTGACGGTGAGGGCTCGATTCCCCAAGCCATGGCGGAACTGGACAGGAAGAAGCTCTACCGGGACTCATCGGAGCCGGTTGCTGTCTACCGCGACAGATTGAAGACGATCCGAAGCGCCGTCGGGCCGCGTGTCTTTCTCGAGGGCTGCCCGGCAGGAATGCCGCTGCACGGAATCGGATATTTCAACTCCTATTTCAATGGCAACGATCTCTATGACAACTGGCAGGGAATGTATCCGCTGTTCAGTTCAATCAACGGGAACGCATTCTTCAATCACATTTTCGCCTATGTAATGCCGGGTGAAGGTTTGGAACTCGGCAACCCCATGACGCTGGAGCAGGCCAAGGCGCACCGGGCGCAGGGAGTGCTGAGAGAGATCTCCAATCGCGAGACTCCGGTCACGGGAATCGGCGTGACCGATGCCGAAGCCCGCACCCTGGTCAGCTTTATCTCCTTGACTGGGGTGGCGTATCCGGTCGGCAATGTGATGCCCGATTTGCCGGCCGAGAGACTTAAGCTTCTGCAGCAAACCATGCCCACCATGCCGATACTTCCGCTTGATCTGTTCAGTCGTGGAACCGACAACCGAATCGCAACATTTCAACAGGAGCGTCCCGATTATTACATTCACAATTATCCCGAGATACTGGACTTAAAGGTGAAGACGAAGTCGGAAGCTTACGATGTTGTGGGCCTTACCAACTGGCGTTCTGAAACCGCAACCAGGAAAATTTCGCTGGTTGATAAGCTGGGACTCGATGCCGGCTCGAGTCACATCATCTTCGATTTCTGGAATCAGAAACTTCTGGGTGTGTTTGGTGATGATGTAGAAATCGAGATCGGACCTCACGACACCCGAGTGCTGTCGATCCACGCCGACCTCAATCGGCCTCAGCTCATTGGCAATTCTCGCCACGTCACCGGAGCCTATTCCATCCTGGATCAGAAATGGGATGCCACGAAGAATACCCTATCTGGAACCTCCCAGTCGGTGCCCGGTGAACCTTACACGCTGTGGTTTTACGTTCCAAAGGGAGCGGGCGTAGCAAATCTCGGTGTAATTGCGAAAGACGGCCGTAAGATCTCGGCACAAAGTCGGCTGCAAGACAACTCGCTGATGGTGAGCTTTGAAGGAAAATCGGAACCAGTGACATGGACGATTAGTGTTGTCCGCACTCCCACCAATTAGACGGACGGCACCCTTCGCAAAGGGTGCCTTTGCACCAACGATCACTACGGTGTGCCTGTTTTCGCCGGGCGGAATTGTTCGACCACAGCGGCGAGATCGCATTCTCCTTGGCCTGCCGCAATTGCATGCTCAAAAACCTCAAGTGCCGCCGCACCGCAGGTCAGATCGATGGACTGGCGTTTGGAGTCCTGAATGGCATACTTCAAATCCTTGGTCATGAGCCTGACGAGAAAGTGTGGCTGATATTCGCGATCCAGCATTCGAGCTCCGAGCAGCTTTATGATGGGACTACCCGGAGCACCCCCCGGTGAGAATAGCCAGCGCCCTATGCGGCTCAATACCGCTTCGTTCGATCAGGCACAGGGCCTCCGCCAGGGACGCGGCCTGCACACCGCACAGGAAATTATTGATTAGCTTCATTCGGGCGCCGCTTCCATCAGGTCCCAGGTAGACAACATCTCGGCTCATGGTTTTGAGCACAGGTAAGACTCTCGCAAGCGTTGCCTCGGATCCGCCTACTAGGAAGCGCAGCTCGCCGCCCGCTGCTTGTAGTTTGCTTCCAGTTACCGGCGCATCGAGCAATTCGCAGCCTCGAGCGCGCGCCGCGGCCTTCAGCTCATGGATCCACTCCACCGTAACAGTACTGGACTCAACGAGAATGGCACCTGGAGCGGCGCTGGCCAAGGCGCCGCCCTTCCCTAGCCACACTTCCCGGCAGCCTTGATCATCGGCAAGCATGCTGAAAATTACGTCCTTGCCGGAGGCCGCGTCTCCCGGCGATTTCGCCAGCTCGGCTCCGCGTTCAACCAGCGATTGCGCCTTCTTTGGCGTGCGGTTGTAAACAGTAAGGGGATAGCCAGCCGCCAGCAGGCGACCGGCCATGCCTGAGCCCATCAGTCCAAGTCCTAAGAACGCAACCTTGGTGGATTCCATGGAGTTCGAGTTCAGCCACCTCAAACAAAAGCGTCCGCTAAATAAGAGAACCGACTTCGAAGGGAGTATCCGCCTCCGTCATCACGAGAACAGGGTTACGCAATGGGCGTCCAAAACCCTCGAACTGGACCTCCATTACATCTCCGTCGGCAAGACGTACTCCCTGCCCGAAGCTCAGGGTATGAGCTCCGAGGAAATGAACGTGCATGTCTCCCGGTCGCTGATGCAAAGCGAACTTGAAGTGGTGATGTTCGAGGTTGCGGAGGCTATGACACATCTCTTGCTCGCCGGTCCGGATCTCTTGTGACCAATGCTCACGGCCATTGCGCACGATGGTCACTTTTCCCGGAACAGATTGGAAATCGGGGTCGATCCAAAGCTCCGGTCCAAGCGAGAAGGTGCGCAATTTCGATGCGGCGAGGTTCAAGTAGTTCTTCTTCTCGCATTGATGGTCGGAGAACTCGTTCCCCGCGGTCATCCCAATGCGATACGGCCTACCCTCCGGGCCCACCAAGTAGGCAGCGGCAATCTCCGCTTCTTCTCCGCCATCCTCCGCGTAGGGAGGAATCACCAAGGGGTCCCCGTGGGCGCGCATCATCAAACCGTTCCCCTTGTAGAACCACTCCGGCGCAACCCCAATCAATGGAGGCTCAGGGCGACCCGATTCCACACCCCACCGGAACATCTTCATGCTGTCGGTTAGCTCTTGCTTGTCGCTGCTACCATGCATCGCATCTCGATCGCGCGCACTACCAAAGTGGGTCAGGCCCGTGCCCGAGACCAGAAATCTCCCTGGTTCTTGGGGGTGATCGATCGGCGCTAGAAGTTTCCATTTCGCGCCGTGCCTATAAATTGCGTCGTATTCAACCGTGTCTCTTGTCAAATGTTCTTCGATTAGGGTTGTCAATCTCCGGCCACACCGGATGGCCTCTTGGGCCAGGGTAAAGACGGAATCGAAACCCTGAATCAGACGTAGCCAGGGCTCATCGACGACAGCCAACCGGCGAACATCCTCCGCCTTCAATTGCACCAGTCGCACTCTATGATTTCTCCAGTTTTGGAAATACGATTATTAGGTCGATTCTGGATATACCACTTATTGGAGTTGGAGGCCTCTCCAGTATGAGTTGCCCGCGTGATGGTTCGGCACCAGGACCAGATCATAGAGCCTGATAACGACGGGCTGCTGTCTATAGGCAGCAAGATCAAGTTGGATGTGTTCCCAATGGCGGTCCAATGCATTCTCTTGCGTCATCGAGCGTCCTTCTATCAATTGGTCAAGCAATTTATCATTGTTCACAAATACTTGTAGGTGCCAGGCACGACCGGCATCCGCACCGGCGTCGAAGGCGAAGGATGGAGTATCGCTCAGCTTGACGGAGCGCCGTAGCAATGCCCCGCGGACCTCGTCCCGCGGAAAGATCGCCAGTGTCTGGCCTTCCAGATAGGTGCCGCCTCGGATTCCTTCGATCCCCCCACCTGCGCCTCCGAATCCGGCGCGCTCCAGGGTCCAGTCGGGATTCCAGAATTTCGTAAAATCCGCCAGACTAAATAGCTCAGCTTGCTGGGTTATTGGTTGCTCGACAGGAATGATCAGAACATGGGCGTCAAGCCTGGCACCGTGCGATACGAGTAGCTTTTCTCCAATGACTGCCGTTCTTCGGGCAAGGGCAGAGATGCTCTCATCAACTGGCGGCGTGAGATGCAGATCGCCCATGGTGTCGCCCTTCACACGATCGTGCAATGTTGCCACTTGGGTCGCCGGCAGCGCGGACATTCCATGCATCGCCGCCACGACCGAAGCACTATTCGCCGCGTTACAGTCCGTATCTGCAAAGTCAGCCGCTGTGAACGCGAGGTTTTCGGTCGTTGAAAAATCGCCCTTTCCGAACCAGACGCTTGTGGCCACGATCCCCCCATTCACCACAGCGTTGTTGGTTGCGGGATATTCGATACCCCAGCGTTCATTGATGGCCCTGAATATTTCATCCGGTTGCTGTCCGGCCTCAGCCATGGAGATGACCATGTCGAGGCATTTGCGATATGGAGATAACGGCGATATCAGCTGTGCAGCCTTGCGGACGATTTCTTTCGTATCAGTCTCAACAAAACCCAGGCTGATCATTCCAGAGACAAACACCGCCCCATCTGCACCCTCCGCATAGCCATTAATATGAGTCAACCGGCGGGCCATTTCCGCTGCAACGTTCGGCATTCCCGGCGCGAGGGTGCCGTAGACATCGCTGCTGAATTGCGGCCCAATTGTCCACCAGAGTTTGTTATAGCGCGGACTGCCGGTATCAGGCGGCTTTACTCCTTGCTTAAGCAGCAGTAACGCCTGTTCACTCGAACCCCAGCTGCCGGCGTTGTTCGCAAGCCACTGCGCACCCAATTGTTGAACTGTCAGCTGGATTCCATACTTCTCAAACGCCCTGATTGCTACTATTTCGTAGTAATAATCGTCGTCTATCTCGGCGAATCCGCTCCCAGGAAGCAGCGGAGTATCCTTGAGAACCGAGGCTGGCAGATGCTCGAAAAGCAGGCCCGTCCGTTGGCCGATCATCTGCGCCGTCCATATGGCTTGCACACGATCCAGATACTCAGCCCGCGATAGCTGCAGTTTGACATTTCGCTTGAGCATTGCTTGAGACCCCGCTGAGCCCCTACTTGTACATAAAGAAAGAAATAAAAGAAATAGAAGAGCGAGCGCCTTTGTCGACCGGACTTTCATTCTCATCGAAACGTCTCCAATAACTCAGAACGTCAGCTTGAATGCAAGCTGCATAATTCTAGGAGATCCGTAGGAGGTGATCTGGCCGAATTGCGCACTCGTGATGTCTGTGGTCGGGTCTTGCCAAATGGGATGGTTCAGAACATTAAAGGCGTCGGCACGGAACATTAAACCCACTTTTTCCTTTATTTGGAACGTTCTACTCAACGCAACGTCAAGTGCGAAGGAGCTTGGCCCAACTAGCGAGTTTCTACCAACGTTACCGAAGGTTCCTATCGCTTGTTGGGCGAATGCCGCTGGGTTAAACCACTCCGAAGGAGTCTTCTTCGCCGGGTATGGATTTGAGAGAACCTGATCAGGTCTATCGTTACCCTGGGCGGTCCCCGATATGTCTAGTCCTCCATCGTTGATGTTGAGCGGGTCACCAGCGGACCAAAGGACAAGCGACGAAAGCTGCCAGTTCCTGGTCAATCTCGGCACAAAGCCAGAACCAAGAGCCGGGCTTGTCGCGACGGCCGAGAAATTGAAAAGACTGCTGTGGTTGAACATGCAATTTCCACGTTCCATGCTGCGGGAATAGGGGTTCTCGCGGTAAGAGAACGCGACCTCGTTCGACAAGTCCGTATCGCTGATGCAATGCGAAAAGGTGTAATTGCTCGTGATCTGGAAATGGTTTGCAAACCGGTGTTGCAGGGTTGCCAGCAAAGCGTTGTAATTGGAATTTCCACCAGGATCCCCTGAAATGATTGCACTGTAGAACTGGCCTATCGACGGGTTCTCTAAATACAACAGCCGCCTTTGATCAGTTCCAGCCGTGCTGCCCGGGATATAGACCGACGGATTGATATCGTACTGGCCCCAGACATGCACGGTCTTGGTGCCCAGGTAGCTCAGTTGGAACATCCAGTCAGGCGTTAGTTGGCTCTGAAGAGCAAGGTTCCACTGCATCATGTAGGTAGGCTGCATGTGTGTGGGAATAATGTAGTATGTGCCACCAACTGGAAAATACCCAGAACTGGGAAATGGGTTGCCTCCTGGTTGGCTAGCCCACGGGTTGGCGAGACCCCCGCCGGGATCTGTTAGGAAGACCTGAGAAGCAAACGGCGGACTATAAGTCCAGCGCTCGGGATAGTACATCATGCCGGTATCGTGCATCAGCCCGAATCCGGCGCGAATGGTCTCCTTTCCTTTACCGCGAGGGTCGAAAATCAAACCAGCGCGGGGTGAGAATTCCCACCAATACGTTTTTACCTGGCTTTGCCCCTGATGAGCTCCAGGATCGCCTGGGAAAACCAGACCTGCTGGCGCCGCCGGATATTTCGTGCTGACCGTTCCGGTGTCGAACCCTGCTTGTGAAAACTGCGGAGTGCGGCCGAACGCGTCATAGGTAAATTGTGCAGGCTCCCAACGAAGGCCCAGATTCACGGTCAAGCGTCGAGTCGCCCGGAATGTATCTTGTCCATAGAAAGAAAATACTGTCTGACGCAAAGTATCAAGTTGCGGATTCCCTTGGTTGAACTGCTGGATATCTCCCAGCAGCAAGTCCGCCAGGGCGTCCCCGGTGTGGTCCCCGGTAACGACAAATTCCCCATTGGTATAGGTATTGGTCAGCAGATTCCCCTGCAAGCGGCGGAAATCGCCACCGAAAGCGATCTCGTGCCGCCCGCGAACCATGTTGAAGTCATCGGACACCTGATAGGTGTTGGCGTTGAAATGTCCTGGCGAACATCTTCCGCAGCCAACATCGAAATAATTACTCACTTCGACCAAGACAAAATCCAACGGCGCAAATACGTCAATCCCAAGAGTCTGGGGGCTGGGAACATGGGGGGCCACGCCACGATCATCACGGCGCCGGTCAAACGTGGCATGAAATGAATTTAATGTTGTCGGACTGAAAGAATATGTATCGCCGAAAGTGAAACTTTGTGATCGCCCGATCTGCCCGGGAGCCTGAGTGGTGAGAAGATTCGAACCATTAAAGGTCGTCTGCACCGTGAAATCGTATAGGTAGTAACGGCCGTAGAGGGAATGCTTCTGGTTCACAACATAGTCGATGCGACCAATCACCTGATCATCGGGGTTGTTCGCCGGAAGACCATATTGCACTGTGCCACAACGGTCGGTAGAGACTGGAAGATATTTCGTGAGAAGTGTGACGGCTGGCTGACTGAACATGGTCACAGGTATCTGGTTATTCGGGAATGGAGTTTGAGTCGCGGGATTTATCAATTGCCGCCCAGTGCTTCCTGACAGGCAGCCACCAGCTGACGTAGGGGCTTCCAGGGCACTGAAATCACCGCTCAGCGCCGCCGCAGTGGCAACATAACTGATCTGGCTGGGAGGATTGCTACTCTGCCGGGTGCCTTGATACCCAGCGAAGAAGAAGAGCTTATCGCGGATGATTTTACCTCCGATCGTACCTCCAAATTGGCTCCGCTTCAGACTATCGCGTTCAGGGGTATTCTTTTGGATAGCATCCATAAAGCCGTTGCGAAAAAACTCGAATAGGTCGCCATGAAAAAGATTCGATCCCGACTTCGTTACCACATTCACCACCCCGCCCGGGTGCAGCCCATACTGCGCGGGTAAAGCTGTGGTCTGCACGCTAAATTCCTGGAGCGCATCGGGGAACGGCAGCGGCAGATTGACGTTGAAGAGGGGATCGTTATTGTCACCGCCATCTAACAAATAGTTCACACCGTTGGCTTGGCTGCCCGCTACAGAAAACGTTGCCGAGCCGTTTGAGCCTCCTATATTTTTGCTGGTAATCAGGTCGACGCTCGAGCTGGTGGTGGCAGCCCCGGTAATGGTGATGAGCTGAGTGGGATTTCTGCCATTCAACGGCAATTCCACCAACCGGCGGGAATCGATCACTTGTGCAATCGAGTTGTCCTTGGTTTCGATCATCGTCGGGCTCGCCTTTACCTCGACGGTTTGTGACACGACGCCGAGCTGCATCTGCACATTTATGCTGATATTAGAAGCCACCTGAAGATCGATTCCGGTTTGGACATACGTCTTGAAGCCGTTGGCTGAGACGGTCAAATCATAAGATCCAACGTCCAGATTGGGGAATGAATATCCTCCTCCGACAGGGTTCGTCAGCGTGGTGTGTGACCGATTCTTTCCCGTTTCAGTGATTGTGACCTGAGCTCCAGGCACGGCCTGACCACCGGGGTCGGTTACGTAGCCTCCGACTTCAGCCACGGCGACGGCTTGCGCCATAGCTAGAGGAGCGAGAACAGCTGCGAAACTCATGAAGAATACCGCATAGATTGCCGTTTGAACGGGCAGACACAAAATCCGCCTTCTCTTTTCAATCGTTTCTCTCACTGTTCTCCCCCTAACGTGCATGCCAATGGATTCATTAGCCTCTACCGGTTGCACACGTCGCAGTGGCCAACCCCACCCCCGACATACATTCTTCCGTGAGTTTCCCGAGGTACCCGTGCTGCTTCCCAAACCAAGATAAAGCGCTTTACTAAAGCGTTTGTAGTGAAGCACGCACTCGTCGAGGTTGTCAAGAATTTTATCAACGGCGGTCGCCAAGCCAGGGCTTCCTGGCATGGCGACCACCGTTGACTACTGGTCTTGCCACTTGTCAGGAGGTTCTTTCTTTGGTAAGACCAAGAAGGCTTTCTCTCAAGAATGCCCACGCTGCCGAAAGGCAGCCCTCAATCATTAGGGTATGAGTTTCCACTTGAGCCTAACCGTACGCATTACTGAAATAGGGCGGAGACCTCAGAACGAATGCACGCAGCGCCGGAGGTAATCCCTTACGGGTCATGGCCCAGGGATTGGCCGCAATAGCCTATGACAAACGATTTTCCCAAGATGCTCGAAGTGAGGCAGACTTATCCACCCTCGCGGCGATTGGATCTTCGTCGCCTTCTCCACCAGCAGTTCGTCCAGGCAGGTGTTTGCCAGAAGATCAAGCCGGGTATGAGGGTTGCTTTGGGCCTCGGCAGCCGTGGAATTTCGAATCTCAGAGAAATTGTGAAGGCCACTGTTGAAGTGCTGATCGAAGCGGGCGCACACCCTTTTCTAGTGCCTGCGATGGGCAGCCATGGCGGAGCCACTCCGGAGGGTCAGGCGAAGGTTCTGGCAGAGTATGGAATCACCCCAGCGAGCATGGGCGTCCCCCTCGAAACCACCATGGAGGTTCAACAGATTGGAACCGCTCTCGGCGGGCTGGATGTCGTGTTCAGCGTCGTGGCGCTCAAGGCAGACGGAGTGGTCGTCCTCAATCGCATCAAGCCACATACGGACTTCCGAGGGCTCTTAGGCAGCGGTATCCTGAAGATGCTAACCATCGGCTTTGGCAAACAAGTGGGGGCCAACAATGCCCACCGTGCTGCCGCCCGCCTGGGACACGAGATCGTGATCCGTGAGTTTGCCAGGGTCATTCTAGGTGCTGCTCCGATCTTGTGTGGTGTCGCCATTGTTGAAGATCAACACCATCAAACCGCCGAAATCGAGGTGCTCCGACCGGAGGACTTTGTACACCAAGAGGAGAGACTCTTCGGGAAGGCTCGGTCCCTACTGGCGAGTTTACCTTTCGATGCGATAGACCTGCTGATCGTCGACCACATTGGAAAAGAGATCAGCGGAACCGGAATGGACACCAATGTGATCGGCCGTGACATCACGGGCTACTCCACTTCCCTTCTCGCGAACAGCCCTATCAAGCCGCATATCTTTCGTATCTTCGTTCGCGAACTCACACGTGCAACCCATGGTAACGGCATCGGCCTTGGCCTTGCGGACTTTACAACCACCCGTGCAGTGAAAGCCCTCGATCTGCGATACACCTATGTCAACGGGCTTACGTCTATGGGCCTGCTTCCGGCTAAGATTCCGATCTATTTCGATACCGATCGCGAGGCAATCATTGCAGCTCTGGCTACGCTTGCCTCTTCGACTCCGCAGGATCTGCGCGTCGTGCGCATTGCCGATACGCTCAGCCTTGATCGCTTCTTGGTGTCCGAGTCCTGTGCAGACTGGCTCAGGGGGCGGTCGGGCGTGACCACGGTAGGAACGGCACTAGACCTGGAGTTTGACGGAGCTGGCAATCTACTGCCACTCTGGGAACGGTGACACATTCTCGGTGCTGTGGAAGGTCTTGCTTTAGACTCGGGCGGTCACTTTGGCCGCGCTGTCTGGCGCTCGCTACTCCAAGCCCGCGCCACAATCCGCCACTTGGGGTTCGTCCGAGCACTCTGCTCCGTCACAGATGAGAGTTAAACCCGTTTATTTCGCTGGTCTCTGGCAGCGAAGCCCTGCTGAAATCAATATTCCGGCAGAATATAATCAATTTGATATTTGCTAAGCAATTGATCGATTGAAATTGAATTGCGGAGAGTCGTCTCAGCCGCCCTCGACATGCCCACGACAGCCGCAGGGTTTGGAGTCTATGAAAAGACAATCTGGTCGTCGTTTTCCGCCGTCCGACTTGTTAGGCCGCCTGCGTCAAATTATCGTCAAGAGCAAGCTGCAACCTGGGCAACGTCTATCGTCCGAGCGCACCTTGGCCCTAAAACTGGGCGTTGGACGGCCTGCCGTCCGTGAAGCCATCAAAGCCCTGCAAATACTCGATGTTCTTGATAGTCGACATGGCGACGGTACATTCATTAAATCGCTGGCCGGCTTGTCGGGGGGCTGGCCATCAAAGATAGAATTTACGCCCGACGATTTTGACTTGGTCGAATTGCTTGAAGTGAGAAAAATGATAGAGCCCAGCGCCGCTTCACTCGCGGCCGCCCGGCGTGACGCTACACAGCTTGGATTGATTGAGCGTGAGGTGCTTGCGCAAGAAAGAGATCCGGATGATCGGGATTCTCTTGTCCGCCACGACTATCTTTTCCACGAGGAGATCTTGCGGGCGGCAAACAACCGCATATTGCAAGGTGTTTCAGCCCAGCTTGCTCCACTCTTGCTGAAAAGCCGCAAGCAGACCGGCATGACCACCCCGGATACGCGAAAAGTCATTCGTGAGCACCGCATGATTTTTGAGGCCATACGCCTTCGAGACCCAGATTTGGCTGACCGGGCCATGCGGGAGCACCTCGCCTCAACCGGATTCGATCTCGTCGCCTATACCCATCGTACGAAGCAGAAGCGAACGCTTGCCGGCGGTAAGAAGTAATTTCCCTGAGGTGGAAGAGTTGAAGCGCCCAGCGCTAGACACTGTCCACACTGGTTGCGGTCTCATGCCTTCCCCTTGAGTCTCGGCGGCTATCTCACATCTCAACCTTCCAGCCACTGGTCGACCACTTGCATGCACTGGTATTCCCTATTACGATGCTGGGGATGAACCGCATTTTGAGTCGTCCTTAAAAAGAACCCTATGAAAATCTCAAGAGTAGCGACCTATATCGTGGGAAACCCCTGGAAAAATTGGGTCTTCGTAAGAGTTGAAACCGACGAAGGCTTTCACGGCATCGGCGAAGGAACGGTGATGTTTTTTGCCAAGGCGGTTGAAGCCGCCATTCACGAACTGTCGCCCTTCGTGATCGGTATGGATCCTATGCAGGTGGAGACGATCTCACAGCGGCTGACTCGAGATACCTATGCCGACGGTGGTCACATCCAGATGTGCGCACTGGCAGCGATCGAAATTGCTTGTTGGGACATCATTGGAAAAGTAGTCAACCAACCCATCTACAACCTGTGGGGAGGGCGCTGTCGTGAAAAATTGCGGGCCTACGCCAATGGATGGTATCGCGGTCCGCGAACTCCAGAGTCTTTCGCCGAAAAGGCGGCAGAAGTCGTACGCCGGGGCTACACAGCCCTTAAGTTTGATCCTTTCGGGAGCGCATGGCGAACCCTGTCACTCTACGAATTTGATTTGTCCATAGACATCATTCGCGCGGTGCGGTCTGCTGTCGGAGCAAGCATAGATATTTTGGTCGAAGGGCATTCACGCTTCTCTGTGAGTACCGCGCTGCAACTCGCGAATGCAATGGAGCCCTTCCGCCCTATGTGGTTTGAGGAGCCAGTTCACCACGCAAATATCAATGCGATCGTTGAAGTTGCCCGGCGTAGCCCCGTGCCCATCGCCACGGGCGAAAATTTCTCCAATAAACATCAATTTGCTGAGCTCTTAAAACATGACGTTGTCAGTATTTACCAACCGGAACCACTGAATCTGGGTGGCCTGTTCGCGACCAGAAAGATCGCTGATGCGATCGACTCACACTACGGCCTCGTGGCGCCGCATAGCGCCCAGGGTCCAGTCTGCTCAGCTGCGTGCGTCCAGCTGAACGCTTCCTTGCCGAACTTTCTTATCCACGAGATCTTCGATGAATTCAACGAACCCTGGGAGGCTGACATTTTGATGCCCCGCGTCGAAGTGGTGGACGGATATATCTCTGTTCAAGAGCGGGCCGGCCTCGGGGTGGAGTTAAACACTGATGAGATTGGCAAGCACCCTTATCAACAGGAACACCACCTTCCACTTTTCAAGGATGGGTGGGAAGCGCGGGAGGCACAAGGAAACGGGTGATCCGGCTGGTCCCAGTTGCTTGGCCGCCGGTACGAATGGGGGAGCGGGAGGGCATAACTTTCTACCGGAACATAATTCGGAAATGGCCTTTAGCAAGCAGGTTAAAGGATCAAATGGTTGAAACCGAGAGTCCCGAGAATCAGAAACAGCAGGCCGCACATTCTCCAATTCGTTGGGGGATATGCAGTCTCCTCGTCGTCGTAACAGCTTTGAACTATTTTGACAGGCAGGCTTTGCCAGTCGCCGTAGCAGCTCTCCAAAAAGACTTTCCGATTTCGGACCAAGCCTATGGTCGAATCCAATTCCTCTTCCTCTTTGCATATGGCTTGATGTACATCGGTGGCGGCCGAATCATCGACCGCCTTGGGACGCGGTGGGGTTATGCCCTAATGGTATTTTGGTGGTCGCTCGCGAGCGCACTTCAGGGTGCGGTCACAACCGTGTTGGGCTTGGGGATATTTCGTTTTGCGCTCGGTTTGGGTGAAGGAGGCGGTTTTCCAGGCTCCTCGAGAGCCATTTCCGAATGGTTCCCGGCAAAAGAGCGCGCGTCGGCCTTCGGCCTGGTAAATACTGGTTCCAGTATCGGAGCGGTTCTCGCGCCTCCAGCCATCGCTGGCATTATTCTTTCTCTGGGCTGGAGATGGGTCTTCTTTCTCACTGGCTTCTTTGGATTTATCTGGACTCTCGTGTGGCTTAAGTTCTATCGGCACCGCGCTTGCAATTCGCTCAGATCGGTCGGAACGCTTCGGATGGATGGTGGATCGACCGAGTCGCTGCCAATCAAGGTAGTCCCCTGGAGCGTGCTTCTGCGTTTTCGTCAGGTTCAGGGGTTCATGTTGGCTCGTTTTCTTTGTGACTCAGCGTGGTTCTTCTACATTTTTTGGCTCCCAAAATATCTTGGCGACGTGCGACATCTGAATATCAAACAAATTGGATTATTTGCGTGGATCCCATATGCCTTCGCTGGAGCGGGCTCTCTGTTCGGAGGCTGGCTTAGTAGCTTTCTTCTGCGGCGGGGTCTGTCGATTGACATGTCGCGCAAGATCGCCCTGGCTGTGGGGGCGGCCGTCATGCCATGTTCGCTATTCATCGCTGCGTCTCCCCTCAGTTGGGTACTTATCTTCTTCAGCATCGCATTCTTCGGACATCAACTGTTTTCCACCGTCGCTCAAACCGCGGTCGTCGATCTGTTTCCGGGCGTTGCAGTAGCAACGGCGACCGGACTTGTTGGAGGAACCGGAGCGTTCGGAGCAATGATCTTTAGTCTCGTTGCAGGAGGGGTTGTAACTCACTACCACTCTTTTGGTCCACTTTTTGTATTGGCTGCGGTTCTGCACCCGCTCGCGTTCTTGGCGGTAGTCTTTGTAGTGGGCGCGATCGCGCCCATCCGCCTTAACGGCTAAAATCCTGGTTTACCTTAGGGAACGCTTATTGAACCTCTCGCGGAATCATCGTTTGGGCTCAGGAAAGATAGGCTATGGTCGTGTCTATCAACGATGCAGTTGCCCTGTAGGGGTCGCCAGGGGCATCGTATTCGATCGAGCAGTATCCTTTGTACGAATGGTGTCGTAGTATTCCGAATGTTCGCGCGAGATCCACGGGAACGACCTTGCCCTGTGCAGTCCCAATGCTGTCCTTCACATGGCAAATGGCGTACGCATACGCAAACATGGCGTCGATGGCAGGATACGCGTAGTTCTCGTCGTGCCCGTCGAGAGTGTTGCCAAAATCGGGCAGCGTACGAATCCAGGGACTGTTCACTTGCTTGATCACCCGCACGAGGAAAAACGGGTCTTCGCTTACCGGATCATCATTTTCCAGATGTACCACGATATGGTTCGCCGAAGCATATTCTGCGATTTGTTTTAAGCTCTCGCCGAGCCGCTTGACGTTGGGCTTTACATCTTTCACGGGAGCAACATTCGTACGAATGCTGGGCGAGCCCAGGGCAACCGCCACGTCGACCCATTTTTTGCAATTTGCAATCGCCTTCACCCGTTCGTCGTGATCAGCTGCATAAGCACTGTCTTTTCCAGACACTGTCATGTTGACTATCGCTGCCCCCGCGTTGTCGACGGCCTTCCTTAGGTCTTGCAAGTATTTTGGATCGGTCGACGGGAAGTGGCGGCTCCAAGGCTCGATCTTATTGACCTTGAACTTTTCGACCACATGAGTAGCAAAGTCGATGAGATCAATCGTGGGATTGCCACTCTTATGGTGCTCTCCCGCGATAAACTCCCGGAAGGGGTATGACGAAATACAAATTCTTTGACGCGCTTCGGATGGAAATTGGATCGAAGGTCGGGAGGCTCGCGCTGCAGCCGTCAACGTCGGGAAGAAACACGCTCCCGCCCCTCCGATCGCAAGTGCCATCCCACCCAAAAAATCGCGACGGGTACTCTGAGCCTTAATTGCGGGATTTTGATTCTTCATGCTTCTCCTGGCCATCCTGCGGTTTTTCCATCGCATTCCATCGGGATTCGCCATCTCCCGGATATCCGGGTTACAAAGACGGTGCAAGACAATATTATTTAGACCCCGGGACAGGATCGTCGCAACCGACAAACTCCACCAGAATTCGATTGCCCTTGTATTCCAATTCGTCGTGAATTCCGATTTTGGAGGTGTAATAACCTTGAATCGTCAAGTTTTTCAGATCTCGAAAGAATCGAATTTCGGGTAACTCGGTCATGTGGCCGTTGTCAGAGAGCACAGTGAGGACCGCGATTCGTTCTTCGAAGCTTGAATCGACGAATAATTTGCCATTGTGGTGCTGGCTCATAAGATCGACCAGATGGAGCCCCTGACGCCAGTTGGACCTTTGATTGTCATCGACGCTTGCGTGTAGGACCTGCTCGATGTAATCGGCTACCTTGGCAGCCTTCGCGCCACCGGAGTGGCTATCTGCGGGAATCATCGTCTCCGACAACTCTTCGATCAGCGCGTATTCTGCGCGCGTGAAAAATCGAGTGGCGGATTGGGTTTCGCCAAGCTTCGCCTTTGGCACCGATGGTGCGGTGTTGGGTTCAGCCACCTCCGAAGACATGGCTTGCCCTGGCAACAGGGACGCTCCCAGAACCGCCGCCGAAGTCTTCAGCCATTGGCGGCGATCCTGTTTAAGATTGCTTGCTTTGTTAGTGGACATCAACGCTCCTTACAGGTTGCCTTTGCCGAGTTCATCGGCAAGATAGTCGCAAGAGCGCCAGCAGAGAGCCATGATCGTCCAGGTGGGATTCTGACAACCGGCGTTCACGAAAGCGCTGCCATCCACCACGAACAGATTTTTGACGTCATGCGACTGCTCGAATTGATTCAGCACTGAGGTCTTCGGATCATGGCCCATGCGTACGGTGCCAATTTCGTGGATCGACCAGCCTGGAGTCAGGGTTTTTGTCCTCAGATCGACAATCTTGAAGCCTGCGGCCTCAAACATCTCCTGGCCCGATGCCTGCATGTCCTCGACCATGTGGCGATCGTTGTCACCAAATTCGACGTGAAAACGCAGAACCGGTATGCCCCACTTGTCCTTTATCACCGGATCCAGATCGACATAATTTTCGTAGCGCGACAACATCTCACCGAACGCACCCATATCGATGTAGGCACCCCTGTTGTTGCGGACTTCCTCTTTAAAAGAGGAGCCGAAGCCCTTTAAATCTGTGGCATATCCCGGGTACATGCCTTGACCGCCTCCACCTTCAAATCCGTATCCCCGGATGAACTTGGGATGCTTTTCCGAAAGATTCTGAAATCTGGGCAGATAAAAGCCTCCCGGACGGCCGTCATCAAGGGTAGAAGGCTTGCCCACGAGATCTTTCACCAGACCGACAATGTGACATCCGAGAACGTGTTCGCTGAAATTATGCCCCACGTGCCCGCTGGAGTTTGCCAATCCATTGGGATAGAGTCGCGATTTTGACAGCAAGAGGAGACGAGCGGATTCCAATGTTGAAGCTGCGATCACAACCACCCTGGCGCGGACATGGTAGTCCTTCAGGGTCTGCGCATCGATAAAGTGCACGCCGCTGGCCTTGCCCGTGTTCTGGTCAACCGTAACTTCGCGAACCACTGCATTGGTTCGTAGTGTAAGGTTGCCGGTATCCATGGCGGGATAGATCAATCCGGTCGGAGAATCAAATGCCGCGTGGATATCACAACCGCCGTGCCGATCGCAGGCGCCGCGACCATAGCATTGGCTCCGATATTTGTTGTGCTTCAACCCATCAGTAGTGACGCCCGCGCGGTACTGCGTTACCACGCGGCCCATCTTTTTAACAGCTTGCTTCAGCATCACTTCAGAACAGCTCAGTTTTGTGGGACGCTGGAAGATGCTGTCGGGAAGATACGGAAGATTTTCCTTCACGCCGCTGATGCCAAGGTACAAGTCGACCTTGTCATAATAAGGAGCGATGTCGCTGTAGCTGATGGGCCAATCCTCTCCGTAGCCATCTCGCCTCGCGGCCTTGAACTCGTAATCAGATAATCTGAGCGACAGGCGTCCCCATATATTGGTCTTGCCACCCAGGCAGCGAGCCCGAACCCAAGCATAATTGGTGCCTGTGTAGGGGTTCTCGCGCTCATCCACAACGATGTTCTTTACGTAGTCATTGCTGCCGGCGTAGCTGTGAAGATGCTTGGATTTTTCAAAGCCCGGACCGTAGGGAGGCTTGCGGATGGTGTATTCGTTGAAGGTGAGCGCGTGATGGTCCGGCGGAAGCTTTCCTCGATGAGGATTATCGTAGGGCCACTCCATCGACCGCAATTCCTGCTCGATGGGGAGTTTCTTGCCCGCCTCGAGCATCAGAACTTTCAGGCCGTGAGTGGTCAAGACATGCGCCGCCATACCGCCTGCAGCGCCGGATCCGACCACGATCGCATCGTAGGTCTTATTTAGATCGATTCCTGAATCCGCCATCGAGAACATTCTCCGTACGTTGATCTGGTCCCATTGGGTTGCGGTTGTGTTTCCCTGGCAAGACTAACAGGATGTGATCCACAGAGACTCTGTCACCCTGGCGGTGAGCGCAACGTGCAGGCTTTCCCCCCATGGATCCAGATGGATTCAGAAGCTCAAGCTAATTCCGTACCCCGAATTGATCGCAGACTGCTCAGAAATGCAATTTCAAAGCGAATTGCATTTGCCGTTGTGGTATGACCGTCGAGGTGATTGTTCCGGCTGCCCCTGGACCGTCGCTGACGAATCTGTCCGGCAGTGCAAAGACTGGGTGGTTGAAAGCGTTAAACAACTCGAACCTGAACTCCAGGTTCTTCCTTTCCGTGATATTGAACACTTTGCGTAGTGAGAAATCGGTTTCCACGGCGCCCGGGCCCTCAAGGATGTTTTTACCTGCATTGCCGAAGGTGTACTGCGCCGGAAGCGGGAAGCAGTCGAGATTATACCAATGCTCGATTGAGCGCTGACTGCTCGGCAAGTTACCATTGCAAACCGCATTGCTACGAGTCAAGCCCACAGAACCGGTGTTTGAGGGATCGCTGTCAATCTGGGGCGAGAACCAGAAACCGCTATGGATGGTGAATATTCCACTCAGGTTCCAGCCGCCGAGAACCAAGTCGGTAACTCTACCCGAATTCATGAATGGCTGACCTTTTCCGAACGGGAGTTGATAGTCAAAGCTTGTGACCCAGCGGAATGTCGAGTCAAAGTCGGAGCGACCATACTCGTGGCTGAGATCGTAGCTGTTTTGGGGTGTGGGATTGGCGCAGCAGATTTCCGGCTGATCGTTGAGCGACTTGCTGAAGGTGAAGGAGCTCAGGAACATGAGCCCATGCGTCATCCGTTTTTCCGCTTTCAGTTGCAGGGAGTGATAGTTCGAATTCCCACGATCGACGATGTTGTTAAACCCTCCTAATTGAGGATAGGGTCGCCTTGATTGGATGTCACCTGGACCAGGGACTTTAACCTGATTCAGATCGAGCATACTCTGGAGATGCGTTCCCTTGGAACCGACGTACGCAACCTCGAACAACAGCGCTCCGGGTAGCTCTTGTTGGATGTTCAGGTTCCATTCGTCGATCACGGGTGCATGTAAATGTGTATCAGCGCCCTCAGCGGATGTGGTAACAGAGGCTCCCGTGAGAGTGTTCGGGTCGATATGCGGAAATCCTCCGGAAACTGTCAGTAGCGGAGTAACTCCGTCGCTGGTAAAGTTCTGCTCAGCGACAAACGGTAAATTGTAATAGAGCTGGAAGGGATCGCCAGTGCGGGTTTCCTGGTAGCTAAAGAAGCGCCCATAGCCCGAGCGGACGACCGTGTGCGGCAGAACCTGCCAGGCAAACCCAAGACGGGGGGCGAAGTCGGCTTTGTCCGTGGAAACCAGACCACGCGACGCGCCGTTCTTTCCCGCGAGCACCAGTTTGCCGGTGGCGAAATCCAGGTTGGCCATCTGGTCATTGGCGTCGTAAATGGGGGTCGTGTAGTCATACCGAAGACCCAAGTTCAGCGTAAGTTTTGAGTTTACTTTGATGTCGTCCTGGGCGAATCCGCCATACGTATTCTGGCGGTTGTGAAGTGTGCCGCCCAGCGTAATATTAGAGCGAAAAGGTAATCCCAACAGGGCATCCGCTAGGGGATTACCGCCGTCAGCGGAGCCATCAGAAGAGGTAAACTGCCCACCAAAGAAGAAACTGCCTCGCGGAGCGCTGAGCTGCAGCAGGTCGAAGTAGCTGCGGTGGAATTGCGCTCCCACCTTCAACGAGTGCCTTCCACGAACAATGCTGAGCGTATCACCGTACTGAATTTCCTGAGACGTGCTCACGGTTGGCGCGAAGCCAGGGTAGCCAAGGTTGCTGAAGGCCCCACCAACCTGGAAAAGTGTGACGCCGTTAAAGGTTGGATCGTCGGGAACGCCGGGAACTTGGAGATCAGGCGGCGGAAAATGAAGACCATAGGCCGCGACGCCATTGGCATAGTGAGACCGGCCAAGCCCCACACGCACATCGTTGACCATGTTCGGACGTATTGCCCAGGTATGGCCAATGGCGAATCCGTAGGTGTCATTGAAGGAATCTCCTGCGCCGTCGCTACCGTCGGCGAGCCCGGGCAAGGGGGGTGCTTGAAAGCCCCTGACGTGGCTGATGGAGAATCGGCCGAACAGTTGCTGCCTTTGGTTAATCGAATAGTCGATTCGCACATCACCTTGATCAGTATTGTTGGTTCCAGGCGAGTTCACGACGTAATTGTTGGAAGATCCGGGAGCATTCGGCGCTGGGTATAGCGAAATGATGTTGTGGGCGATGGTATCGAAACGGTCAGCAGGGATTATGTTTCCGGGAAAGGGCGTGCGCATAACGTTGCCCCCCACGGTTGTCGAGCTTCCAGGGTCGTAAATCACGGTGTCGGGAAGGAGCGAACTGAAATCACCGTTTATTTCTGCCGGAAGGGGCACGGTGGAGGTTATGGTCGTGGGCGCCGCAATGCGCGTCCCCTGATAGTTGGTGAAGAAGAAGATCTTGTTGCGTTTAATCGGGCCGCCGAACGTGAAGCCAAACTGATTCTGCCGGAACGGCGCCTTCTGGTCATCCTTCGGTTCAAAATATCCGCGGGCGTCGAGTGCCGAGTTGCGCAGGAACTCAAAAACCGTTCCGTGAAAAGAGTTTGTGCCTGATTTTGTCGTGGCATTGATGACGGCGCCGCCGCTACGTCCGAACTCCGCTGAATAGTTACTGGTCTGTACTTTGAACTCTTCCAGCGCGTCAACGCTTGTCTTCACAACGTTCCACCCACCGTAATCGTTGGAATTGTTGTCGATACCATCCAGGATGTAGTTGTTCAGGAGGCCGCGAACGCCGTTTACCGAAAATGCTCCTCCAGCATTGTGGTTAGCGGGTGAAACGGACCTATCGATCCCGGATCCACTTTCCAGAATTCTCGTCACACCTGTCGTCAACACCGCCAATTGCGCGTAATCGCGGCCATTCAAGGGAAGGTCTGTAATCTGCTGGCTCTGGACCACGGTGCCGAGCGCGGAAGATTCCGACTGGAGCAGCGGAGCTGTGCTGTTTACGGTCAGCTCCTGATTTACTGAGCCGACCCCCAGAGTAAAGTCCACGCGAAGGCGGTCCTGCACATTCAGAACAATTCCGGTGCGTGTGATCGCTTTGAAGCCCTGGGCCTCGACTTCGACGCTGTAGTTTCCGATCTTCAGAGGCGTGGCTATGTAGCTGCCTTCGGAGTTCGTACTCACCACAGTTTTCATGTTGGTGCCCGTGTTGATCAGAGTCACCACTGCTTTGGGCACCACTGCCCCGGTGTGATCGACCACCGTGCCGACGATTGTGGCCGCGTCCGTCTGAGCGTAAGCGATGAGCGAAGAGAACAGCCAAGACGCGAGCAACAGACAGCCGATAATCCGAAGGTGCTTCGTCATAGATGTGCCTCGATGGTGGAAGATCGCCGGGCCATTGGATGTACAGTCATGCGGTAGTCGGGAACAGATTTGCGTATTCTTCATGCGTCCTTTACCCCCTCGAAACGATTTCGGGAATGTTTTCCCATCCGGAGCCTCGACCATGGGCGCCTGAGATGGACGTAATCCATTCGCCGCAAGATCTCGCTCGGGTCGATGCTGCATCCGACAAGCCAGACTGGACATGGCGACCGCTTAATCCTGGCCGTGCCACTTTGCCAAGACATTCTTTTCTCTGCTAGGTGGGGATCGACTTCTTCAAATCAAGCGCTTTACTAAAGCGCGTGTGATTGAATCATCCCGCGCAATACGTTGTCAAGTAATATATGAAAACCTTGGATTCCGCTCTGCCTAACCGCCGGCCCCGCTTCCTGGAGGCGGCAGTCGAGATGGGAGGGGAAGGCTGCGTTCAAATACATCGCGGAATCCAGTTTCCGCCTGATCTAGCGCGGGTTGAGACTCGACACTATAGGTGGGAGTTTGAAGCAACACGCCATCGAGGTTGACCAGTAACGGAAGGTTGTCGGCCACCTGCCTACATCGGCTTCGAACTTGTGATCAGTATCCGGTTTGCCGAACGGATCGAGGCTAACCGCAGGAGACTGTGCAAAGTGGCAACCGAGGCGCAACACAGTCGGCGTAGCGAGCCGCCAGGCTCCTAGATTCTGACTGTGAATGTCTTTGGAACCTCTGGCCACTGTCTCAGAGCTTGCGCGATAACCTTCTGAAGGGCCGGACTCACAGTATCAGGCACGGGAAGGACGCAGCTGGAGGCGCGCATGATCCGCCTCTTACGCCCATCGCCGCGCGCTCACCGGCAATGCCAGCATAAGGACTGCCTGAATTCTATCCACAGATTGCCTCAATCTAGTTTCTTAGGAACGTCCAAGTAATAGATCTTCAGGTTTTTCAGAACCCAATTGGCACCGTGGGTGTTGAGTCCAAATCGGACCTTTTTCGTATAGTCCGGTTGGTAGGGAAACGATGAGTAATCCACCGTGAATTTCTCCAACTCTGCATCCTCTTTTTTCAATACGGCGCTGACCCATTTGTCCTGGTATTGGCCGTCAAGACCGGCATTCACATACACACGGAAGGCGTACTCCGTGTCGGCCGCGCCCCAAACGGTTTCTATTTCTCCCAGATCGGAAAATTTCCCATCATGAAAACCCATGAACTTCATGACAGCTCCACCCGTTTGATGGAGGTCAATATTCAAGGACCAGGTGTTGACATTGCTCAGATCGCCGTCCGGTCCGGCGACGTTCAGATTAAAACAAAAGGAATTAGCCCCAAGATCACTCAGAGGCGCTGGAATCATGAATTTTCCCTCCACCGCATAGGGTCTGCGCGGGTCGATGGCCGTACCCCTGCGCACCAGGTGTTGGTTGAAGCTTGAAGAGTAATACATGTCCAGCTGGTTGGGTCGAACGGCGTATTTGAAGCTCGGCTCCGACGGAGCTTGTCTTTCCCATATCCCGTTCGGGCTCGTTCCGTCGAATTCCTTCAGGATCAGAGCCGGTCCGTTTGTATCCATCACCACGGGACTCGGAGCCTTGCCCGCGGCCCATTCGATGGCTCCGGCCACGTGGGAAAGAAAGAGAGTGTCCGTCGTATAGTCTTCGGCGGTGTGTCCCAGCGCGGTATAGAAATAGCGTCCCCCATCGAACTCTTTGAACCAGGCAATCGGATGAGATCCGACATGCCCCCGCATGGCATCGGGTCCCGGGCTGTAAGAACTCTCATCCACGTCCATCAATACATGAGCGTCGGCAGGTGCGGCATCGAAGTTGTACCACTCGTCTGTATGCTCCCATTTCGGCGGCAACATGACTGTGGCAGGGTGGGTACGATCCCACACTCTCAAAGTGGCCCTTTGGATTGGCGGATGGGACATGAACAACACGGAAGCGAGCTTGCGATACCAGGGCCATCCGTCCCGTTCGGTGTCGGTACCACCCTCATGAATGGCGACTGTCCCCTTGCCAGAGCGGTGAAATCTTTCATAGGCTAGTTGCTGTGCTGGGTCCAGCACATTCCCGGAGGTGTTCAGCCATACCACCACATCGTAATTGCGCAGATTCGAATCCGTAAATTGTGCCGCGTCCTCTGTGGCATCCACTTGCCAGCCCCGTTTGGCGCCCATGTCCTTGAGCGCGGCTATTCCCGCCGGGATGGAATCGTGACGGAAGGCCTGGGTTTTGCTGAAAACCAATATTTTAGGCGGTGCGCTTGTGGACAGCACCGGCACGGTGTAAGCAGAAATCAGCAACAGCGACGCTATGCAATGTCTAAACATCACCAGTTCCTCCTAAAAGCGTTTCCATGCAGGTTCGCAACGAGCGATGGATGATCCGAGACGCGCCCCGCTCTCATCGAGGGATTGATCACGCCGGGGGAACTCGGCACGAATGCCTCTTGCTCTGATTGCGACATGCACGCTGCCCCGCTTGCTTTCACCCTGCAAGCTTGTGGAAGCTGAGAGAAACAAGACGAGCAAACTGAGCAAGATTTTCATTGTTGCTCAAGATTGTTAATCGAGATGGAATAACCACGGACTAGATAAAAACCATGTCATGCAATGCAAATAGGGCCCAGGAGCTGCCGGAAGCATGCTATTTCGTGCGGCCGGGGCGGAAATGGAATGTGTACCCCAGGCCCATGGCCAGCAAACCGATTCCCCACCAAATCTGCAAATGCAGGTTTTGCATGGCGATGTTCGGCCCGGCGGAATATTCACTGACTCCCGCGATCAGTATCAGCACGCCGTAAATCATCAGCAGGCAGCCCACGAAGAACCAGATCGAGATCATTGCCTTGGTGCTCATATCTGACGACCTACCAGAACAAAATGTTCAGCGCCACGAATCCGACCGCGACCGCGGCGGCCCAGAAGATGGGGCGTTTGAAAATAGGAAGTTGTCCCATGGACGGAAAAGTAGTCAGGCCGTAGACCAATCCCTTGAGTTCGGCTTCCGGCTTGGGCGCTGTAAAAAGTGTCACAATAACTGTCACCAGCACATTGGCCGATAACGTCCACGTCGCGCGGTAGATATTCTCAGCCATGTCCTTGGCATCGGGAGAAAATGCTACGTATCGCAGAGCCGACGGGTCCAGTTTCACCCACAGCCACAAAAGAAACGAAACTAAAATCCCGGCCAGCAAGCCCCAGAATCCAGCCGCTGGAGTAGTTCGTTTCCACATCATGCCCAGAATGACGGTTCCAAACATCGGCACGATGAAGAAGACAAAAACAACCTGGGCATAGACGATAATGCTGGAAAAATTCATGACCAGGTACGCGGTGCCGATGCTCACGATCACCCCCAAAAGAGAACACCAACGTCCCATGCTGAGATAGTGCGCGTCAGAAGCATTGTCGCGGATCGATGGTTTGTGAATATCGTAGGTCCATACGGTCGCGAAGGCGCTTACGTTTCCTGCCATACCGCTCATGAAACCCGCGATGAGAGCGGTTACGCCCAGTCCAAGCAATCCCGGTCCACAATACCGGCTTAACATGAGTGGAAGAGCCTCGTTGTAAGTATGAACGCCGGCGACGTTCGCCATGGTCTCGGGCACCAACTTGTAAGGCAGCACCGCCAACGCCAATAACCCGGGCAGGATTACGATGAGCGGCACCATCATCTTGAAAAAGGCGCCGATGATTGTACCCATTTGCGCTGACCGCAGGTCCTTCGCCGCCATCACTCGCTGTACCACCAGGAAGTCCGTAGTCCAGTAGCCGAACGAAATCGCGATCCCCCAACCAAAGACGACACCAGTCCAATGAACGCCCATGGGATTACCGGCAAACGATCCCAGGGTTCGCCACATATGGGTAAAGTCCTGGCCGGGAAAATTCTCGCTAATACGGCGGACCAGTCCCGTCCAACCGCCAGTCTCGATCAAGCCCGCCACGGGGATCACTAGGCATCCGAGCCAGATCAACA
>Ga0070712_100000063_pt1 | contig 53564 bp, 38 predicted proteins | sample LARL81metaG_FD_71396 | JGI IMG/M metagenome (GOLD analysis project Ga0070712, IMG submission 71396) | Corn, switchgrass and miscanthus rhizosphere microbial communities from Kellogg Biological Station, Michigan, USA - LAR L8-1 metaG | ecosystem: Host-associated > Plants > Roots > Rhizosphere ...
GGGTCTTCCTGTGCGCTGCGTTCGGAAGCGAGAAAGTCATAGTAGCCGCAGCGACCGCCCGGATAATTCCGGCAGATCGCCGGGCGGGCTGCATACACTGTGCAACTGCGTTTATTCGTATCGAAGAAACGGCAGACTTTGCCGAAATGGGGGTCGGCCTTGCGCCGCATGGCATATGCCTCGTCGCCGTCGCTCTTGGTGAATTTGCGCCGCGCAGTCGAAAAGTCGAGGTCGAAGTGATCTGCCAACCGCTGCACATCACGCTGCGTCAACGGAATGACAGGATAGGAGCAACAATAGCCTGGGCACTTCGCGCAATTGTACATGGACCGTCGCTGTGAGGGTTCTTTCTTTTCGATAGCGGATAATTGCCGCGCAATGCAAAGTGTTTGGCACAACTGGCACGCCCAACGATGTCACTATAGTGTCGCAACATGCCCGAGTTCAGGAACCTACAATTGCCGAACGTGCGTCTGCGCGTTGCCGTGCAGGGCGACGGGCCGCTTGTGGTCATGGTCCATGGTTTTCCAGAATCCTGGTATTCCTGGCGCCATCAGATGAAACCCATTGCCGACGCAGGCTTCACGGCCTGCGCCATCGACGTGCGCGGCTACGGCGGGTCCGACAAGCCGCCAGCAGTCGCGGACTATGCGATGGAACAGATGATCGCCGACGTGATCGGAGTTATGGAAGCAATGAGCGCCGACGGCCGCGCCATTCTCGTTGGGCATGATTGGGGCGCGCCGATCGTTTGGAACAGCGCGTTGGTGCGGCCGGACCGGGTGCGCGCCGTCTGCGGCTTGTCAGTGCCCTATCTCGGCCCCGCCAGCCGGCCCTTCACCGAGATTTTCGATGAGATCTTCACCAAGCGTGGGCGCTTCTTTTACCAGGCTTACTTCCAGAAGGTGGGTGAGCCCGAAGCGGAAGCCGAGGCCGACCCGCGCGCGTTCCTGCGCAAGTTCTACTACGCGCTTTCCGGCGATGCGCCCGATGGAACCTGGCCGACGAACAAGACGGCGGATCAACGCCTGCTCGATGGCCTGGTCGATCCCGACCCCTTTCCGGCATGGCTCTCCGCTTCCGATCTCGATTACTACGTCGGCGAGTTCGAGCGCTCCGGTTTTCGCGGGCCGATCAACCGCTACCGCAATCACGAACGCGATTTCGCCTTTCTTGGTCGATTCAAGGATCGAAAAATCGACCAGCCGGCGCTCCTCATCGGCGGCAATCGCGACCTTGCCTTCAACATGCTGGGGCGGGGTGATCCGATCGCGCTCATGCGCCAGCACGTGACCGACCTGCGTGGCGCCGACGTGCTTGACGGTTGCGGCCACTGGACTCAACAGGAGCGTCCCGCGGAAGTCAGCACCCGACTCATCGCATGGCTGAAATCGCTCTAGGCGATGTCTTCTTTAAACTTATATTCTCCGTTCAGCCATCGGATGATCTCACGTGCGGCAGCGTGATCGATCTCACCGTAGCGGCGGCGGATGCGCTCCGCAGCAGTGCCTAGATGATCGAGCCCAATATCTTGGAAATGGATGATATCGTCTCGAAGCTTCAATGCGAGATCATGGCCGCAGACCGTTGTCGCCGCTTCGAGAAACGCACGACCATATTCATAGCGCTCGCCCAATTTATAGCTTTCGCAGAGACTGAGGGCAGGAATGCGCGAGAGCACCGGTTGCAATGCGGGATTGACGCTATGGGCGGACAAATGAGACCCAATCGCAGCCGGCCTGCCCGCTACGGCGCGTACATGCAGGAACGGCGACATGCGCCGCCCGTCATTGACGGGATAGTTGTCCCAGAGAAATGGTTTGCGCCGAAGCTGGTTGGTCACACGCGCGAGATGGCCCGGCGAATATTCGCGCGAACAGACTTCTTCGCCGGTCCAGAAAATCTCGATTGCCGGATCGAGGAGACGACCGAAATCCTCCAGATAGTTCACCGGACGTCTGCCGAAAAACCTGTCTAGAAGCGGATCGTCGCTGTAGTAACTCGGGCAAACGACGAGCTTGGTGGCTTTCGTACGGGCCGCCGCCCAATGCATGATCTCTGCTTGTGTCTGCGCGAGATTGGGTAGATCGCCGCGCATATCGTCGAACAGGATCGCAAGGTGCTCCACGCCCCACTCGTCGAATTGAGTCAGCTTGGCGGCAAGCCTAGTTTTGGCTTCCGCATTGAAATCACGATAGAGCTCGAAGGGGCTTAGTCCGACACCGAACCGTACATCCATTTCGCGGCAGCGCGCCGCAAGCCGGCGCAGCGCGTCAGTGGTCTCTTTCTGATGTGGTTCGCGCCAGAGTTTGCGCAAATGTGCATCGGCCTTTGGCGCGTACATGTAAAAGCTGAAGCCGTGCGGTTTCAAAAACGCGATCGTCGCCTCGCGTTCCGGCCAACTCCAAGGCTTGCCGTAATAGCCTTCAATCAATCCCAGCGGTGGCGTCATGGTGACCTCAGTTAGCGGCAGTTTCACGCGAGGACATCAGCAGCCGAACTCTATGAGATACAATACGAGCATCACGGCGCCGCCCGCCACTGCGGCGCTTTGCCCGGAATTCCGCCAAAGTCTCGCCACATGCGCCGGTCACACGATGCTTATGATCGTGCTGGTCGTAACCGCTTTAGCCTGGTCTTGCGGGAACGCACAGGTGATTGGCGCATCTTTGGCATCGAAGGTGGGCTTGCGCTAAACTGCTGCCGCCGCCGCGACGCCTGCGCCGCGTCGCGCATGGAGCATTGAATGACAATCGAGTTCGGGGCGACCGGCGCGGCCCTTAGGTGGCGTCAAGAGCGATAATATATGTCCGACAAGCCCGTATTTTTCGATGCCAGCGGCCGGCGCGCCTTGGGCGCCTCCCTCGTGGGATGGACGGCCGCAGTAATAAGTCTTGTGCTTGGCGCGGTATTCGCAGCCAGTCTACTGGCCGTGCCGCAAGCAGCCCAACTGCGCCTTCCCGGCCGCTTGACCGCAGTGCCCAGCCCCACTCTAGAAAAGAAAGCTCTCGACCCTGGATTGTTGCGTTCTGCGGCGCGATTGGCACTTGAAGCGCAGACCAAGCGCAAAGAGCGCGCGCGGCTACGCCTGGAACGTGAACAGCGTCACCTGCCGACGCGGGTTCTTTCGGCGATTCTTCGGCCTCAACCGGGTCGTCCTCTCTCGATCGCTTTCTATCCCAACTGGGAAGCGTCAGCGCCGCTCTCGTTAAAGTCTGCATTGCCCAAGATCGATTGGCTGATGCCGACTTGGCTCGCGCTGCAAGGTCCCGACCTCAATCTGAAGAGCATTCCGGTCCGGCCGTTTCTAGCGGAAGTACGCGGCTCCAAACCCAATCTCGCCATCCTGCCGGTGCTACAGAACGCTACGCTTGGCAAGTGGGACGGTCCTGGACTGGCGCGTCTCTTGGCGGACGAGGCGCGCCGAAAAGACCTGCTGCAAGAGCTTATCGCCTATCTCGCGGCCAACAAGCTTCAGGGCCTCACGGTCGACTTCGAAGAAGTGCCGGCAAGCGCGCATGCCGATCTGGCGTTGTTTCTCAGAGAGTTGTCGACGGCATTCGCGCCACGCGGATGGATTATCGTGATGGCGGCACCATTCGACGACGCTAAATGGCCCTACGGCTCCTATGCGCAGCTTGTCGATTACTCGCTGTTGATGGCCTATGACCAACATGACGAATCAAGCGAGCCGGGAAGCATCGCCGGTCAGAGCTGGTTTGAGACGACGCTCGACAAGCGCATGCGCGTTCTGGCACCGGGCCGTACGATCGTCTCGATCGGCAGTTACGCCTATGACTGGAACGGCGGTCGGGCGGACAATTTGACCTTTGAAGATGCGGTCATCGCCGCGCACGACTCCGAAGCGAAGATCGTGTTCGATGATGCTACCAACAACCCGCACTTCTCCTATATCGAAGATGACCAGACCAAACACGATGTTTGGTTTCTCGATGCTGCGACCGGCTACAATGAAATCCATTCGGCCGACATTTATCGGCCCGCCGGCTACGCGCTGTGGCGTCTGGGAAGCGAGGACCCATCGATCTGGAACGTCTTGGGCAGACCCTACGGCTCGGGTGTGCCTTCCGGCATCCGCAACATCCCGATCAGCGCCGACATCGACTATGAAGGCGAAGGCGATTTCCTTAGCGTCGAGGCGGAACCGCAATCGGGAAGCCGCGCGATTGAAGTTGATCCTCTTTCGGGCGACATCGCCGATGAAACCTATCTAAAAATTCCCACCAACTACGTCATCCGCAAATATGGCAGCGGCGCCAAGATCGTGGCACTGACATTCGACGATGGACCGGATCCGGAGTGGACGCCACAGATCCTCGACATCCTGAGAGCCAAGCACGTCACTGCCACGTTCTTCGTCATTGGCGCCAATGCTCAGGCCAATCCGGACCTTATCCAGCGCATCGTTGCCGAAGGTCATGAACTTGGTAACCACACCTACACCCATCCAAACCTTGCCGACACGCCGCGGCAGGTCGATGCAATCGAGCTGAATGCGACGCAGCGCCTCGTCGAAGCGTTGACCGGTCGCTCCATGCGCCTCTTCCGCCCACCTTATCTCGGCGACAACGAGCCGGGCGATCCCGGCGATATCATTCCCGTCCAAATCGCGCAAAATATGGGCTATCTGACGGTCGGCGAGCGCGTCGATCCGATCGACTGGGCGCTGCCAGGGACGGATGTCATCGTGCAACGCACGCTCGCCCAAATCGCGCGCGCGCCGGAGAACGGCAACACGATCCTGCTGCACGACGCTGGTGGGGATCGCGCTCAGACCGTCGCCGCGCTCCCGGCGTTGATCGACCAACTGCGCGCCAAGGGCTACAAGTTTGTTCCGGCCTCATCTCTTGCTGGCCTGACACTCGAACAGTCGATGCCGCGCCTGCCGCTGACGATCGCGCTATTCAACGATCGTGTCGTTTTTCTTGCCATGAGTTGGGCAGGCCACCTTTTGTACTATGCCTTTATCGCAGCGATCTGGTTCGGAGTTTCCCGACTGCTTTTTCTGGCAGGTCTGAGCCTCTGGAACGCGCGCCGAGAGCGTCGGCAGGCGGGAGCGACGTCTCCCGACACACGCCACGTCTCGGTGATCGTGCCGGCGTTCAATGAAGAAAAGGTCATCGGCGTCACGGTTGAACGGATTTTGGAGAGCGACCACCGCGATTTGGAGGTCATCGTGGTCGACGATGGTTCGCAGGATCGCACTGCCGAAGTCGTGCGCAACCGGTTCGGCAACGATCACCGTGTCGTCTTGCTCAGTATCGCAAATGGCGGCAAGGCTAACGCGTTGAACGTCGGCCTTCGGCACGCGCGCGGCGAGATCATTGTCGCACTCGATGCCGATACCCAATTTCAACCGGACACGATTGCTCGCTTGGTCCGTTGGTTCGCCGACGAAAAGGTCGGCGCAGTTGCAGGCAACGCGAAGGTCGGCAACCGTACGAACATGATTACCCGTTGGCAGGCGCTCGAATACATCGTCGCCCAGAATTTGGAACGTCGTGCGCTCGCCGCGCTCGGAACCCTTACCGTAATTCCAGGTGCGGTTGGCGCCTGGCGACGCTCCGCGCTGGTTTCGATGGGCGGCTTTCGGTCCGATACGTTGGCCGAAGACCAGGATCTCACCATCGGCATGCAGCAGCACGGCTTTCAGGTGCGTTTCGACAGCTCAGCAATCGCCTGGACCGAAGCGCCGTCAACAATCTCCGCGCTCGCGAAGCAGCGCTTCCGGTGGGCTTATGGCACGCTGCAATGCCTGTGGAAATATCGCCATCTCACGTTCAATCCACGCTTCGGTGCGCTTGGCATGATCGCATTACCGCAAGTGTGGTTGTTCCAGATCGCGCTCACCACACTGGCCCCGCTCGCCGACTTGTTGCTGATCTGGCAATTGTTGAGTCAGTGGCTTGCCTACGCCCAGCATGGCGCGGAGTTCAGCAATACTGATCTTGTGACGGTCGGCATCTATTATGTCGTGTTCGTGATTGTCGATCTGTTGGCGGCCGCTTTCGGTTTCATGATGGAACGCAACGAGCAATGGAGCCTGATGTGGTGGCTGCCGCTGCAGCGCTTCGGCTATCGTCAACTCATGTACTATGTCGTTGTGCGCTCGATCTCGACGGCCATCCGCGGCCGGTTCGTCGGCTGGGGAAAGCTCGAACGCACCGGCAACGTTCGAGTCGCGCACTAACGCGGTTTAAGAAAGACGCGTTCATCGTCGGTCCTGACGACTTTGTAGTTTCGCTGCATGGCTCGCTCGATACCACCCGACAGTGGAAACGGCTTGAGCGACTCCAGTTCGATCATCGAAAAGCGCTTGGCGTCAATCTGCTGGATAAGCTGTCTGTCCGGCCGGGCCCCGGCGCGTATAGCCTGGTCGACGTTGAAGACATCGACCTCGGCTTGATGCCCCGCCCAGTAGCACAGCGAGAGCATTTCGCACAGAACCGGGTTGTGTTCGGAACGCAGCAGGGTTATTTCCGCCGCCGCGTTTTTTCGATCATCGTACATTGGACGATACCAATAGTCTCGGCTCGTCCAATCGCCGTCCACCCCGCGCAGCAACCAAGCAAGCGATATGATGTAGGCAAGTGCCAGCCATCCGCCCCGCCACCCATTTTCCAGCCGGTCGAGCAGCAAGCCGGCGCAAAGCCCGAGCGCAATGTCGGCATCGAACAAGGCGTTAGCGTCGACGCCCGCGCCGCCGGAAAGAAGAAATCCTCCGGTGACTGAAACGACGACATAGATGAGAGCGAATCCGACAAATTGGTCGCGTCGACCGATCGCGTAAAGCAGGGCGGCGCCGCATAGCGGCACCACCGCCCAGGGTAGCCAGTTCTGAACAGCGACTGTGATATTTCCAAGTGCATAAAGACGCGGCGACGCTATCTGGTGAAAGAGCGTCGTACCGAAGGCCGTGCGGAAAATTCCGAGCCCAATGAGCGTGAATATCACACCGCTCGCGATAAACATCGTTGCACTGCGGCGGTCGGCGAGCAGCAGCCAGAAAGCCAGCGATAGTGGCAGGAAAATCAAATTGTGTTTCACGAAGAGCGCCAGCACGCACAAGAGTGCCGATGCCACCATGGCCCGCGGGCCACGCGGTTGGCGTAGTGCGACTACCAAACCAAAGAGCGAGATGGCATGACCCAGCAATTGCGGGTCGTTCATTCCTGCATAGTCGCTGGTAAGCATGACACATGAGACGAACAGCAACGCCGCGAAGGTGCCCTGCGTGCGATCGCAGCCCATCTCCCGGGCGGCATCCGCGATCGCTAAAGCGCAGAAGCCGAGCGCCAACAATGACACGATGCGGCCGACGATAATCGCGTCGCCCAAGGTGTGCGCCAGCGATCCGACGATAAAAAACGACAGGGGCGGATAATTGTTGATCATAAGTCCGCCGTCCGGCGGGTAGGGCGAACCCGTCAGCATCGCACGCTGAGCAAAATACGCGTTCCAACCTTCGTTCGGATCGAACGGAACGTGCAGTGCGATGACCGAGACCGTATGAACGAGTCCCGCGACGCAGCCAGCAGCGAGTGCAGCGACTGCAAGACGAAATCCCAACGAATGTGCCCCCCTCATTGCCGCTTGCACATCCTGTCGGGCAACACGTCATAGAGTGCAAAGAAGCTTCCGGTGTAGCGCAAGCGGAGCATCGGCGGCACGCGCGAGAGCGGGCCGTCGCCGTGGATCACGACCGCTTCGTCATAATGACATTGGAAGAAAAGCAAATAGGGAAGCACGTCGCGAATGTCTTCGTCGGCGTCTTTACGACCGGCGGCGAGATCGTTCAATTCGTCGATGTCGGGGGGGGATCCTTGTTGTGCGGTGGCAGCAGCGAAACGGTCCATCGGGGGGACTATTCGGATGATGTGCTGGCCGCGCGTGGTGAATACCAGCGGCGTGAAGACGCCACGGTCGACCACGGCGAACTCTGCCATGTGCCAATAGGGCTGATCGGCGGACCATCCAAGCGAGTCGCCATCCAGGACAGTCAAGAGGCGCGCGCCCGGTTCGATCTGATTTGCAACGGCCCTGAATTCGCGGTAGCGCGCATCGATGCGCTGCCAGTCCAAAGTCAGTACGCTGGCTTGAAACACGAACAAGGCAACGGTTGCGGCGAAGCCGGCTTTTAGCCAGCGATCCGACAACTCGAACTGCGACGAGGCGAGTGTCAGTGCGCCAAGCACGGCTGGCAATCTGAAGTGCACGCCCCAGCCGCCCATCGCCCATTCCGGTGCGAAGATCGTGCACAGCGCGAGCAACAACAATGCCGGTCCCATGCGCCGCGATATTGCGATGCGCCGCGTCACGATACCGGCAATGACCAGGAAGATAATCACCGCTGTGACGACATAGGCGGGTTGATCGAAACCGAGCGCAATCGCCGCTTCGAACCGCTCGCCCATCGTGTCCAGGAGGTTGAATTGCAGCAGTGAACCTGTGCCCGGAGGCTTCAGCGCAAAAAAGAACACTGCCAAGGGAAGATTGAGCAGCGCAAGCACGACAAAGGGGCGGGCAATCCGCCCTAGCGAGCGCTCGCCGCTTTGCCAAAGTTTCGTTGCTTCAAAGCAGCCGATGAAAAGAATAAGCGTTGCAAGCGCGAAGAGATGCGAGAAATAGACAAGTGTGAACGCGGCCGTGAATCCTGCAAGCGGAAGCGGCCCGCGCCTGCCTTCTGTCGCTATCCAGGCGGCCAACACTAGGAAACTCAACCCGGTTGCGAATTCGTAGTTGAAGAACCCCCACATGAACGTCGCGTTATACGTGAACGCGCCCGCAAGCAGGCTTTCGATGCCGATCCTAGCGCGGAGCGCGCGCTGGATTGCCGCCGGTCCGATCACCCACAGCATGACGGTGATCGTCAGAAAAATCTTGGTCGCAGCCTCAAGCGGTATGAACATGGCCATCGCCGGTACGATGACTTCACTCGCGAGGTTCGGCAGGAATGCCCACTCAACGTGGTAGTAGTGCGAAGCACCGCCGGTGATGAGATAGAAATCGGCCAAATGCGCCGGATAGTCGGGCATCGCCGGCGACACCACGCACCACAATGGCGCTGCGAGGATTACGCACGCGGCAATCATCGCGAGGAACGGCCAGTTTGGGCCGCGCGTACTGGTCATGCGAAAGCTTATGCTCGTCCCCGAAGAGAGAGCGTATAGACCCGTGCGACCCTAATGAAAATCCCGCGATTTGGGCAGAATGCGGACTTGGCGCGGGTGGCGGGGCGCGCGCGAATCCGGGCGCTGGTAGGCCAGATCTTTGATGTGCCCCTGGAACGGACGCAGCGTGTCCTCCGACAAACGGTCGAGTTCCTGCGTGCGATCGAAGACCCGTTCGGCCACCAGATGCACCACGCCTTCGCTTTTCTGTACCTTGCCTTCGACCAACAAGAGGCGCGCGCCCATGATTTCGCGCCGGAATGTCTCGACCAGTTTCGGCCACACCACCACATTGGTGATGCCGGTCTCGTCGCTCAGCGTAATGAACACGACACCCGCATCGCCCGGCATCTGACGCACCAGGATCACGCCGGCGCATCGTGCCCGCTTGCCATCGTCGGTCGCCTCGACTTCGGCGCAGCTTTTCACTTTCTCTGCCGTGAACACTTCGCGCAGGAACTGCATCGGATAGCCTTTGAGTGATAGGCGCAGCGTCTGATAATCGGCAAGGACATGCTCGCTAAGCGGCATTTCGGGCAATGGAGAGATGTGCTCCGTCGGAAGTTCCTTGAGGCGCTGCGCCTCGAACAGCGGCAACGTGTGTTGGTCGGGCAGGCGACGCACCGCCCATAACGCTTCTCGCCGGTCCATGCCGAATGAACGAAAGCCGTCGGACTCCGCCAGCACCATCATCGCCTTCTTCGACAGCTCGCTGCGCCGCAGGAATTCCGCGAAGTTTGCATAGCCGTAACCGCGGTTTTCCACGATCTGCCGCGCCCAGTCTTCATGGAAGCCGTCGATCTGGCGAAAACCGAGCCGCATGCACAGGGCGGTGTTTCGTTCAAGCGTGTTGTCCCAGTCGCTGAAATTAGCATCGGGCGCCAGCACGTCGACGCCATGTTCGCGCGCATCGCGCACGATCTCTGCCGGCGCATAAAAGCCCATGGGCTGGGCATTGAGCAACGCGCAGCCAAAGGCCGCCGGATGATGACACTTGATCCAGGCCGAGATGTAGACAAGAAGCGCGAAGCTCGCAGCATGGCTTTCGGGAAAACCGTAAGAGCCAAAACCTTCGATCTGCTTGAAACAACGCTCCGCGAAATCCCGCGCATAGCCGCGGCGCATCATGCCGCCGACCATCTTGTCGCGAAACGTGTCGATGGTGCCGACATTGCGAAATGTTGCCATGGCACGGCGTAACCCGTTGGCTTCCTCCGGCGTGAACTTGGCAGCTACGATGGCAAGCTTCATCGCCTGTTCCTGGAACAGCGGTACGCCTTTGGTTTTGTTCAGCACCTGATAGAGCTCGTCCGGCGGCCCGTGCTCGGGTGACGGAGAGGGATATTCCACCGCTTCCTTGCCGCTGCGCCGACGCAGATAGGGATGCACCATATCGCCCTGGATCGGTCCCGGCCGCACGATGGCGACTTCAATGACGAGATCGTAGAAGCAGCGTGGCCGAAGACGCGGCAGCATGTTCATCTGCGCGCGGCTCTCCACCTGGAACACGCCGATCGCATCGGCCTTGCACAGCATGTCATAGACGGCCGGATCCTCGCGCGGCACGTTGACGAGATCGAAATCTTTGCCTTCGTGCAACCGGATCAGAGCGAATGCCTTGCGGATGCAGGTCAGCATGCCCAGCGCCAGCACATCGACCTTCATCATGCCGAGCCGGTCGATGTCGTCCTTGTCCCACTCGATGAAGTAGCGGTCTTCCATCGCAGCCGGTCCGATCGGCACAATGCTGTCGAGCCGGTCATGCGTGAGGACAAAGCCGCCGACATGCTGCGACAGATGACGCGGAAATCCCATGATCTGGTTGGCGAAGTCCACCGCCTGCACAATCGCCGCGTTCTTGGGATCGAGCATACCCTGGCGCACCTGTTTTTCCTTGAACTCGTGCCCCCAGCTACCCCAAACACTGTTGGCCATCGCTGCGGTGATGTCTTCGGAAAGACCAAAGACTTTGCCGACCTCGCGGATGGCGCTGCGCGGGCGATAGCAGATGACGGTGGCGGTCAAAGCCGCCTTGTCATGGCCGTAACGTTTGTAGACGTCCTGGATGACTTCCTCGCGCCGTTCATGCTCGAAATCGACATCGATGTCCGGCGGCTCCTTGCGTTCCTGCGAGATGAAGCGTTCGAACAAAAGATCGTTCTGCGCCGGATCGACGGCAGTGATGTCGAGTACGTAACAGACTGCCGAATTGGCGGCCGAACCACGGCCCTGGCAGAGGATGTTCCTGGCGCGCGCGAAGCCGACAATGTCGCGCACCGTGAGGAAATAGGGCGCATAGTCGAGCTTTGCGATCAGCGCCAGCTCCTTCTCGAGCGTTCTGAACACGGAATCGGGAATGCCGTCCGGATAGCGTCGGTTGGCGCCGGCCCAGGTCAATTCCCGCAAATATTCGTCAGGCGTCTTGCCCTTCGGCACCGGCTCATCGGGATAATTGTATTTGAGCTGCGCCAGAGAGAAGGAAATGCGCTCCGCGAAGCGGACGGTTTCGGCGATCGCCTCTGGCGCCCCGCGGAACAGCCGTGCCATTTCCTCGGGCGCTTTCAAATGCCGCTCGGCGTTGATTTCCAGAATCTTGCCGGCCTTGTCGATGGCCAGATGTTCGCGGATACAGGTGACGACATCCTGCAATGCGCGTCGTTCCGGCGCGTGATAGAGCACATCGTTAACGGCGATGAGCGGCAGGCGCGTTTCTTCCGCCAGCGCCTTCAGCCTTTGCAGACGACGCATATCGTCTCCGCGATGCAGCATGTAGGCCGCAAGCCATACGCGGTTTGGTGCACGATGGCGCAATGCTGCAAGGGTTTCTCGCACCTTGATGAGCGCACCGCGCGCCGGCGGCATGACAGCGAGAAGCAGTCCTTCCTGCCAGTCGAGCAGGTCGCTCAGATAGAGCGTGCAATCGCCTTTCTCGGCGCGCAGCTTGCCGCATGTGAGAAGACGGCAGAGCCGGCCATAGGCTTCGCGGTCGACGGGGTAGGCAAGGATGTCCGGTGTTCCGTCGGTGAAGACGAGACGTGCGCCGACCAGGAATTTTGGCTTTTTTTCGGGAAGTTCAGGTCGATCGAAGCCTGCATAGGCGCGCACCACGCCGGCCAGCGTGTTGCGGTCGGCAACGCCGATTGCCGCGTAGCCATGCGCGCAGGCCTGCGCCACCAGTTCCTCTGGATGCGAAGCGCCGCGCAGGAACGAGAAGTTCGACGTCACCGCGAGTTCGGCATAGGCGGTCATGCGAACAACCCATGCACGTACCAGCGCGGTACGAATTGTTCGCGGCCATAAAGTCCGTCGCGGTAAAGCCAGAAGCGCCGGCCCGCATCGTCCTCGACACGGAAATAGTCACGTGTCGGCTGCGGATTCTGGTTCTTCCACCATTCCATGGCGATACGTTCGGGCCCTTCGGCGCGAGCGACCGCGTGCAGCACGCGTCGCCAGCGAAAGCGCAAGGGTGGGCCGTCGGGAATCTGCGCCATCACTTCGATAGCTTCGGGCTTTGCCAGCATGCGTATCGGGCGGCGCGGCGCTTCTGCGGGCACGCGGGCTTCCCAATTCAGCTTGCAATCGGGTGCATGCTGCGCCGGCACGGCAATGCCAGCCGCTTCTGGAATATGCGTGTCCTGCGGCTGGAAGGCGAGGATGCGATGCGAACCGAAGCGCGCCGCCAGCCGGTCGATCAGAAATGCGATCTCCTTGTCGTCGTCGGGCCGTGCCTCGAGGCCGATGCTTTCGGGCACAAGCCGCTCGGCATACAGCGCACCAAGCCGGATGAGATCGAAGCCGAAGCCTGGATCGATGGGCTCGGCCAGCGCATCCAACCGCTCGCGGAACAGCCGCGCGATGATTGCAGGCTCGCGCAAAGGACGCGCGGTTTCGAGCGCAATATGTCTAAGCGCACCGTCCGAGCGAAAAAAACTTGCTTCTAGTAATCGCGCACCTTGTCCGCGTTCTTCCATGAGACGGCACAGCGATTGCGCCAGTGCCAGGATAGAATCGGCGATGAAATCCGCCGCCGTCACCGGTTCGGCGAAACGATGTTCGGCCATGTAATCTGGAAGAATGCGGCGCGGCGAGAGCGGTTTTTCGCTTTGGCCAAGTGCCCGCTCAAGCTTGAACACCATCTCCTTGCCGAAGCGTGCGGTCAGTTCGGCACGCGTGCGTCCGGCGACCTGCGCGATGGTTTTAAGACCGGCGCGGCGCAGCGCATGCGTATCCGCGGAAGCAAGATCCAACGCCGCGACGGGAAGAAACGCCACGGCTTCGGCTTCCATTTCGGGCGCTGCGATCTTGCCGTCGGCATAACGGGCCAGCGCGCGCGCCGCCGCCGCCGTCCCTGCAAAGGCTGCACGCACCGTGAAGCCTTGCCGCATGATGGCGTCGCGGACGGTTTTGAGCATTGCCACCTCGCCGCCGAACAGGTGGGTTGCGCCCGTCACGTCGAGCAACAATCCGTCCACGCCGTCGATGGCGACGAACGGCGTGAAGCGGTCACACCAGTCGGCGATGGCGCCGAGAAGTTTGGCATCCGCCGCCTCATCCGCCTCGGCTACGGCAAGTTCGCACACCATGGCGCGCGCACTCGCCAGTGCCATGCCGGGCTTCAGTCCCTGCTGCGCCGCCTTGCGATCCAATGCATAAAGAATGCGCGCATTGTTGCTTTTGATCGAAACGACGAGCGGCCGGTCATCCGGCGATGCGCAGCGCCGCTGCAAGCGATCCGTCGGCAGACGTGCGAACCACAGCGCCAGAATGCGCCGCCTGATCGTCGGGCTTGCGGAAAACTCCATCGTCACAACTCCACTCCATCACCCAGTGCCCGGTCTCTCCTTGCCGGTTGCGAACAAGCTCTGCGTCGAAGCGCGGCATCCCCCAATCGTGCGTTGCGGCGGAAGGAAGGCTGCGAATCTGCCAACGAGTCTGTGCGGCGCTGGGCTCAGCCACTGCAGCCTGGCGCAGAAGAAACGCCGTGACGTTTTTCTGCTGTGCCGCGAGCACGAGCCTGCGGCTCGCTACGAGATCGAGCACTTTGGGATTGCCGATCAGCTCCATGATCACGACGCCAAGGCCGCTGCAGGACAAGGCATCGACGCCGGCGCGCAAGGCATCGGCCGCGTCGGCCGCGCGCAGCAGAAAAAGTCGTTCCGGATCGATGCCGAGTTCGGCAAGACCGCAGGGCGACAGCGCGCCATGCTCGATCGCTGAAAAATCCTGGGCGACCCAGAGCATTCGCTTGCCGGCGTTCGCGCGCTGTGCGGCGCAGATCGTGAAACCCGAAGCACTCGCATCGCCGGCGAAAATCTCGTGCAGCGCGCCGCGCACCAGCCCTCCGTGCAGAGCCGAATCGACAGCTACATGGCCGAGTGGGCAGTGGGTTAAGCGCCTACCTTCGCCCAGAACGGGGTTGAGGAGCGCGCGGGCCTCTTGCAATTTTTTGCCGGTAGCGGACATGGAATGTTCACTATTTGTTCCAGTATGTAGACGCCTAAGGAATAGAGTCAATCTCTCATTATATAGCTGATTTGTATGGCTATTTTCCGGAGCTATGCAAAGTTCCGCGGCCGGAACAGACAGCCCTGAAGCCCTCGGTGCTGTATTTCACCAAGCAAGACTCGATCTGATCGAGATCGTCCGAGCGGCAAACGCCACCAGACGCCCGCTCGATCGCTCCCGTATCCATAGTCGCGATCATGACCGATCCAAGGAACATGTGATAGCTCCAGAACAGATCCGCCTCATCAGCATCGGGCACCGCCTTGCGCAATAGGCCAATGAAGCGTTTCACAACGGGATCGAACATTTGCGACAAAAGCTCCGTTAGCTCAGGCGCGGATGCCGAGTTGCCGATGAAGGCGCAGAAATTGCGCCACCCTTGGCCGCCTTGCCGGATCAGGCCGAACATGGGGCGAAGATACGCTGCGATCACCGGCTCCAATTCATAGCGGCCAGCGTTTTCCGCCTCATAACGGTCCAACTCGCGCAGGCGTTCGGAATTCAAAAGATCGGCGCGGCGCGCAAAGACAGCATCGAACACTCCGCGCTTCGACTCGAAATAGTAATGCAAGAGCGCGGTATCGACGTTCGCAAGTTCAGCGATCTCGCGCACCGTCACGCCATAGATGCCGTGTCGGGCGAACAATTCCTCGGCGGCGTCCAGAATGCGTTCCTTGGTGGCGAAACTTCTGTGCGCACGCTTTGGGGGCTTGTCGTCCAGCAGTGCTCTGCGCAAGGGCCTGCGGCTCTTGCGGACCACACGATCTTTGTCACGCCCTTCTAGGGCGGAAGATGCCGTGCCGTGGATGCTCATGTTCCCTCTATTTCGGCCCCGACGTTAGTTTACATCATTTGCTAAAAAACCAAGGGCGAAAGGGATTGCGCATCCACAAGCATCCGACTGCGGCCCCCTCGCGTGTGATTATGTAACTGCGTAAGCCAGTTAGTGGCTCTGCGGTCACACCAAAATTCCATTTACTTATTAATCAATGAATTGCCTTTGACAGCAAAATTGCACGCATGCATCACTCAACGATCAATGAATTAGCCAACGTGCGGGGAGGTTTGTTCGTGGTGACCAAGCGCAATTCGGTACCGTTTCTGGGTGCACTTTTTCTGACGACCGCATTCACGGTCCCCGCCTTTGCCCAAATCGAAGTGGTCGTCGTGACCGCAGAAAAACGGTCTCAGGACGTGCAAACCGTCCCCATCGCCATCTCGGTGTTCGGCAGCGAGAAGCGCGATCAACTGGGCATTACATCCATTCAGGACATGACGAACTTCACGCCGGGCCTGCAGTACAGCACCTCGACGGACCGTATTTCGCTGCGCGGCGTCGGCCGTCTGACCAACGTGCTCTCCGCCGATGCCTCGGTCGCCAACTATGACGACGGACTCTATGAGACTTTCGCAGTGGCCGCCGGACGTTCTCCGCTCGACATCGAACGCGTCGAGGTTCTGCGCGGTCCGCAAGGCACGCTGTACGGACGCAACGCCATTGCCGGTGCGCTGAACGAAATCACGCGCGGTCCGACCAGCGAGTTCCAGGGCGAGATCCGCACGACCTACAGCAACTACGACCACGTTACGCTCGAAGCCGCGTTTTCCGGTCCGATCGCCGATGGCTGGGAGTACAAGTCGTATACCAACTGGGATTATCAAAATCAGGGCTACGCCAAGAACATTATTCCCGGCACGAAATCCGAATATGGTCGTCTGAACGATCTCTACCTCGACGAACAGGTCCAGAAATCCTTCTTCAACGACAAGCTCGACTTCTGGCTCAAGTACCAGACGGCGTGGTGGTATGGCGGTGCGGGCAACGCCGGTTCTCAATCCGCAGGCTGGAATCCCTATGACAGCCCGACATACGAATTCGGCGCGGCATCAACCGGCCTGAACCCCGGTTACGGCTGCACAGCGCCCGGTTTTACATACGCGACACCGAACACAACCGTGGTGAGTGCGACGAGCCCGCTACCGGCGGCAACAGCCTGCCTCAATCCTGAAGTCAACAGTCCGTGGAAGATAGCCCACCTCGTTTCATATAACGTCGTGCTGCCGTCTTACGACAACGTGAACGCGCATCTGACGTGGCACGCTGACAATTTCGATATCAAGTACATCGGCGGTGGTACCTACTATCACTACATCCTGACTGGCGGCACGCAGAACGGCGGTGAGGGTTCGTCAAATGCGCGCGCGCCGATTTCGTCGTATAGACTCATTTCGAATGGTGGTGTGCCATTCGGTCTTGGTTCGGTCGTTGGTCTGACCGTCAATCCTGTCGAGTCGTTCAACTACCAGGAGAAGAACGGCTTCATCAGCAACGAGGTCAACTTTGTCTCGACCGGTGACAGTCCGTTGCAATGGGTGGCAGGCGCTTACCAGTTCCAGCAGCACTATAGCCAGCCGGTGTTCACGACGAGTCCGGTGCAACCGCAGTGGAACGGCCCCTTCGGCGCTCCAGGATTCTTTTGCGCCAAGACGGGCGGCGTATGTGCGCCGGAAACTGGCTTTCGACGCTTCGACAACCAGCCACATCTACATGCGACCTCGGAGGCGGTTTACGGTCAAGCCGAATGGAAGTTCAACGATGAGCTGAAGTTCACGGGCGGGCTGCGTTATTCCTTGGATCGAAAGTACGGCACTGAAAACGTGCGTATTTTGTGCTTTGGTGTGCCGGCTTGCTTCACCGCTCCGGAAAACAATTTCACCGGCGTCTTCAATTTGCCCGCGGTCGATCTGACACAGCTTGGAACAGTCGTTGCGAGCGGCGTACCCGGTCCGTTGCCCAGAGGTGTAACCGGCGTCACCACCTACGATGCGGCCACGGGGCTGGCGTCGCGCAACTACCATGCGAGCTGGGGAGCACTCACCGGCACTGCAAAAGTCGATTGGACGCCCGACGAGTCGACCCTGGTCTATGCCTCATACAGCAAGGGCTACAAGTCCGGCGGATTCAACATCGGGATCTTCACGGTCTTGAGCTTCACGCCCTGGACCGACAAGGAAAAGGTCGACTCCTTCGAAATCGGAGCCAAGAAATCATTCGGCGATTGGCTGACGGTCGACGCGGCGGCATTCCACTACGCTTACAAGAACCTTCAGGTTCCGTTGGCCGTGGTTCAGTCGGCGGGCGGCCTTGGTCAAAGCGAGACTTCCTTCATCAATGTGCCGGGCTCGATCTCACAAGGGTTCGAGTTGGAGACGATCATCTCTCCGCTCGAAAATTTGCAAGTCCTGTTCAACTACTCCTATCTCGACGCGTACATTTCGAAAGGCGTATTTGCCGACCCGGCCGATCCCAACGCGACTGCGCCCGGCGCCACTCCTGCGTTCACCGATGCGCAGTGCCTTGCCGCATTCGGCACTCCGATCCGCACGGCCACCTCAATCTTCCCCGGCAACCCAAATGCGCCCTGCTCGGTTGACATCTACACAAGAGGAAACGCTCCCGGTTTTACGCCAGGTGTGAATGATCTGGGCTGGAACAAGCCACAAAACCTGCATGGTAACGCGCTGCCGAATGCGCCACGGAACAAGCTTGCTATCAACCTGTTCTACACGTGGCAGACTGATTTCGGTAAGCTCGAACCTTCGGTCAGCTATATCTGGCGCGACGCACAGTACGGCAACTTCTTCCAGCGGTCGTACAACAAGGCGCCTTCCTGGGATCAATGGGATACGCGCGTAACCTGGGTCTCCGAGGACGGTTCCTGGGAGGCCGTTGTCTGGGGTAAAAACGTGTTCGGCAAGATTGGCTATGACGGTGGCGCCATTGGTCACAGGTTGGCTGGCACGATCGATATTTCCTGCCCAGGGTCACCAGTGGGCTCGTGCAACTTCGTCCAGGGCGTGAACAACCCGTCGGGCTATGGCGCAGTGCGTGGTGAAAATGCGACGGGCCAGGTCACGACCTACTCGGTGACACCGCCCGCTCTGTGGGGCATCGAGTTCCACTACAAGCTCTGACGGTCCCGGTCGCAGCATGAAATTGAAAAGGGCGCCGGGCAATCGGCGCCCTTTCGCTATCGTTTTAGCGCGCGAGTCTTTTTTGCCAAACGTTGGAAATCATTGATTGAATTGCCGTCGCACGATAATTTATTCATCAATGAGTTAACGTGAAACGGCGTAAGATCCAACGAACCTGCGCTAGGCGCTCTCCCCAGGAGCACGGCGTGTGGCGAAATCCCTCGGTTGACGCTCCTCCTCGGGCACGGCCGGGGGATTTCTCTTTGCCGCACTTCGCTTCGCTCCGCCGCACGTTGGATTGAGCGCGTCGCAATCGCGGTGCAAGCTGACGCCACTTTGCGGATACTGGCCGATGCCACTGAACGTTCTCTTCATCACGGCCGATCAATGGCGGGCGGAATGTCTTTCGGCGCTCGGCCATCCCGTTGTTCGCACGCCCAACCTCGATGCCTTGGCGCGCGAAGGCGTGCTCTTCGCCAAACACTTTGCCAACGCAGCACCCTGTGGCCCGTCGCGCACGTCGCTCCATACCGGAATGTATCTGCAGAACCATCGCTCCGGCACCAACGGAACGCCGCTCGACAATCGTCACACCAATTGGGCTAAGGAAGCGCTGACGGCGGGATACGATCCGGTTCTCTTCGGCTACACCGATATCAGTCTCGATCCGCGCGAACTGGAACACGATGACCCCTGGCTGAAAACCTACGAAGGTCCGCTACCGGGAATTCGCCCACTCGTGCTGATGGGTGAGACGCCTCATCCCTGGACCGACTTCCTGAAGGCGAAGGGCTATCAAGTTCCCGAGCCCATTGCGCGTGCCTATGGCCAGCGCGCCGCCGGCGTGGACTATGAAGACGGCGCGGCGGTGCCGAAGCCGCTTTCCTATCCGGCCGAAGATGACGACACCAATTTCCTGATCGATCGCTGTATCGATTATATCCGCGACGCCAAAGGTCCGTTCATAGCGCATCTTTCCATCCTGCGCCCGCATCCGCCCTTTATTGCGCCCGAACCCTACAATGCGATGTACGACCCGAAGTCGGTGCCCGGCTTTTCGCGCCTGTCCACCCCGGAGGACGAGGCGGCGCAACATCCCTGGCTCGCATATCAACTTGGGCGGCGTGAATATCGCGCGAGCGCCAACGACAAGAAGCTGCGCCGCTTCAAGGCCGTTTATTACGGCTTGATGAGCGAAGTGGACGCGGCGCTCGGACGCTTGTTCGGCTGTTTAAAGGACACTGGCCGCTGGGACGACACTCTCATCATCTTCACCTCCGATCACGGGGAGCAGATGGGCGATCACTGGCTGCTCGGAAAGTGCGGCTACTTCGATGCGTCGTATCGCATTCCGTTGATCATTCGCGATCCGCGGCGCGGCGCCGATGCCGGTCGCGCGCGCATCGTCGACAGTTTCACGGAAAATGTCGACATCATGCCGACGCTGTTGAGCGCTATCGCTGTCGACATTCCGACGCAATGCGATGGCCGGCCGCTGGATCGGTTTTTGCGCGGCGAAGGAGCGCCGGCCAATTGGCGCGCCGAGGCGCATTGGGAGTTCGACTTTCGCGATCCGACCGACGATGCGGCCGAGCGCCAACTCGATCTCACCATGCACCAGTGCACGATGAACATCATTCGCGACGATGACTTCAAATACGTCCACTTCACGAAGCTGCCGCCGTTGCTGTTCGACCTCAGACGAGACCCCGGCGAATTCATCAACTGCGCACACGATCCCCACTACCTGCCGGTGATGCTGAAATACGCGCAGAAGCTTTTGTCCTGGCGCATGAACCATGACGAGCACGCGTTGAGCCACATCGCACTCACGCATGAGGGTCCTGTGATGCGTGCGGCGCCACGTTACTGAAGCCTGCGCGCACTGGCGCGCCGCGCCGATTTGGTTTAGCAGAATATGACGAAGTGGAGCGGCCAAGCCCTGGAATCGGTCGAACACATTGACGGCGTTCTGCCGGTAAATCAGGCCCGCAGCCGCGACGCGCGCGACAGGTTGCTGCAAGCTGGCGATCGGGTCTTCGCCAAGCTCGGTTACGACGCAGCCCATGTCAGCGACATCGCCGCCGCCGCAGGTTGTTCGGTCGGCAGCTTCTATCGCCGCTTTCGCGACAAGGAGGCGTTCTTCAACGCGCTGCATCACCGCTTCACCGAACGCAACCTCGAGAACTCGGCGCGCTTCTTTGCTCTGCCGGAATGGCAGCAGCAGCCGACGTCGGTGATGGTGCGCAGTTTGGTCGAAGCGACCGCGCACATCATGAAGCGCAACCAGGGCTTCTTTCGCGCGCTGTTTCAGCGCTCGCTTGCCGGCGCGGGCGCCGGCTATTGGCCAAGGATGCGCGCCGGCACGCAAAGACAAGGCGAGCTGCTGGCCCAATTCCTCACCGCGCGCGGCCAGGGTACGCACGAGAATCTCGCGCAAGCCTGCGTCTTTGCCCTGCGCGCGGTCGACGGCGCGCTCGTGCATCGTATGCTCAACGATGGTCCCTATGCCGAGGAAGAGACCGTGATCGACGCGCTGACGCGGATGGCGCTCGCCTATCTTGGAGTTGCCGACTGAGGCGCGTTTGCCGCGTTACTCTTCGGCCACCATCTTCGCGTTCAATGCGCCGATCTTGTCGATCTCGATGCGCACCTCGTCACCGGCCTTGAGCAGTTTCGGCGGCTTCATCGATTGGCCGACGCCGCCGGGCGTGCCGGTGAAGACAATATCGCCGGGGTGCAAGGTCATTGCCTGGCTCAGATAGGCGATTTGGTCGAAGCAGTTGAAGACCAGATTCTTAGTATTCGAACTTTGCCGCGTCTCGCCGTTGACGAGACAGCGGATGCCGAGCGCGTGCGGATCGCCGATCTCGTCCGCTGTGACGATCCACGGTCCGAACGGCGCATGCGTGTCGAAGGATTTGCCCACGATCCATTGCGCGGTGTGGAACTGCCAGTCGCGCACGCTGATGTCGTTGCCCGCCGCATAACCGAAGATGACCTCGTGCGCCTTCTCCTTCGCGACATGGCGGCAGCGCTTGCCGATGACGAACACGAGCTCCGCCTCATAGTCGATGGCGCTTGAAGCCTTCGGCATCTCGATCGGATCGTAGGGTCCGTTGACCGCGTTGGGCAATTTCGAGAACCAGATCTGCTTCTCCGGCGTCGCAGCACCGCTTTCGGCGATGTGATCGGCATAGTTGAGACCGATCGCCAGGATCTTTTGCGGCCGCGGTACCGGCGCCAGCAGATGCACATCTGCGATTCTGTAGCGCGGTTTGCTTTGCGCCGCGATGCGCACGACTCTGTCCTTGAGTTTTGGCCAGTTGGCAATGAGTTCGATCATGCCGGACGGAACGTCCTCTCCGGTAAGATCGACGATCTCCTCACCCTTCACCACGCCGATCCGCTCGTGGCCACCTGCCCTAAATGTTGCAAGCTTCATGCGTGCGCTCTCTTCGGCTTAGTGCCTTTGACGCTGGTGCGGACCATCTCGCGGCGATGGCCGTGATAGTCGTTGAGGGCGAAATGCTGCGTGCAGCGATTGTCCCAAATGGCGAGCGTTCCCTTCGCCCATCTGAGCCGCCAGGTGAAATTCTCGTTCACGGCGTGACGGAAAATGTGCGCGAGAAGTCCGTCCGACTCCGGCTTACTCCAGCCGGCGATGCGCTGAGTGTAAACCGGGTTGAGATAGAGCGCAGGCTTGCCGGTTTCCGCATGCGCGATGACGGCGGGATGGCGCTGCTCGCTATAGGCATCCTTGGAGGGCTCGATCTTCGTCGACATCAGATGCTTCACATTGTCGAGGTAGCCGCCGGTACCATAGGCGGGCCCCGCCGAATGAACCGCATCCAGTCCAAGAAGCGTCTCGCGCAAGCCGGAGGAGAGCGTCTCGAAGGCCACGTACTGGTCCGCCCAAACCGTGTCGCCGCCGACGTCGGGCGTTTCGAGGCAATAGAGCACGGTGAAACTCGGCGGCGCCTCGAGATAGGACAAATCGGTGTGCCAGGCGTTGGCGAAATTCAACTTCTCGTGCGGCTCTTTCAAAATGCGGATGACATGCGGGCGGCCTTCGATCGGTTTGACGAAAGGCGTGATGTCGCGACCGCCAAGCGCGTCGGTGAAGCGCTCCAGATCGTCGAGTGAAAGGTTCTGGCCGGGCAGGGCGACGACGAGATGGTCGAGAAGCGCGCGGCGAATTTCCGCCATCGCCTCCGCGTCGGTCGGCTTTGAAAGATCGGCGCCTGTCACGAAGGCGCCGGCCGAACCGCCCGCCGGCGTGACCGTCACTCTCTCTCTGGTATGGACGCTTGCGGACATGGCGGTCTCCTACTTCAGCGCCGACGAGAAGAATGCGACCGCTAGGCGATGGGCCCTCTCGGTCGCCTCTCTATTATAGCGCATGATGACCTTGCCGCCTTTGCCTTGATGGCCGAAGGGGTCGCTCACTTCCATGTCGATGCCGGGCATGTCGAAGCCGTGGTGGCTCTCAGCCATGACTTCAATGCGGATCTTGGCCCGGTCCTCGGGCCTCAGGCTTGCGACCAGTTTCGCCGAGATTTCCGGGTCGTCATCATATTGGTCGAGCGCGCCGGTGATCAGCAGCACGGGAGCATCGACCAGGTTACCGAATTCGAAGTCCGGCAGCCGATTGTATGTCCAGGTCGCGGGATAGACGGGCATGAAGGCGCCGAAGTGGTCACCCTTAAGGAAGATGTCATTGATCTTGTGCGTCGCGGCCAGCATCGTGGCCACGCCACCGAATGAAAATCCGCCGACACCGATCCGTTCGGCGTCGACCGCGGGATGCGCGCTCAAGAACGCGCGCGCGCCGTACAGATCGGGCAACGTCTCGACGACGGTGCGCGGACGACCCGTCGAGCCGCCAGCCAAACCGCGCGCCGACCATTGGTCCGGTTCCAGCGTGACAAAGCCCGCCGCGTTGAGCACATCGGCATAGCCGTCCTCGCGCAAAGACGGCCCGGCCGAGCCATGCAGCAAGATGACGGCGGGGTGCTTGTCGTTTCCGTCCTGCGGCACGCGAAGTCGAGCGGCGATGGGAAGCGGCTCGGCGTGCAGCGAGCGGAAGGTCACATAGTGAAGGGGCATGCTTGGCTGTTCTCTAACCTCTTGAAAACACTCAATCCGTGTACATTCGAACGGCGACTCTTACAGTTTTCCGCTTCGTGTGCCGCGTTCGGCAATAAAATTGTTCGGAGGTTTTCGCGAATTTTCCGATCCCTCTGCCCTCTCCAAATAACGGAGCCTGAAATAGGACTATTTTCCGATCCTTCAAGGCCCGGTTTCAAGAATTTACGCGAGATCGCGAACTGCAAGCGCTGTCGCTTACGTCATCCGCTGAGCGGGCATGAACTTCACAGGCATCGTCTGCGGACCGGAGATGAAGTTCGACGGCAACCATTTCGGTTCGCTCGCTAGGCGGAAATCCTTCATGCGGGTCAGCACTTCCATCAGCATGGCATCGATCTCGATGCGCGCGATGTGCTGGCCGAGGCAGCCATGCGGACCGGTGCCGAATGCGATGTGTTCGTTCGGCGTGCGCGACAGGTCAAGCGTGTCGGCGCGGTCGAACTTCGCCCCATCGCGATTGGCTGAGCCGAAATACATTACCGCCTTGTCACCAGCCTTGAGCTTCGTGCCGGCGATCTCGACATCGCGCGTGGCGCGGCGGCGCATATAGATCACCGGACTGCACCAGCGCAGCAGTTCCTCGCGTGCCGATGCGAGGCGGCCGGGAAGATCGGCCATCAGCCAGGCACGTTGATCGGGATTCTCCAGCAACGCGATCATGCCGGCCGATAGCAGGTTGCGCGTCGTGTCGCCGCCGGCATCGATGAGGAGCAGAAAGAAGAGCAGGAATTCGATGTCTTCCAGCTTGCGCCCGTCGACTTCGGCCTGCAGCAACTTCGTCGCCAGATCGTTCTTCGGCCGCGCGCGCTTTTCCTCGATCACCTTGCGGCCATAGTCGAACATCTTGAAGACGGCGACGGCGCCTTCCTCCGTCGGCGTGCCGCCCGCCGTGGTGTGGATCGCTTCGGTGAGTTTGTAGAGCTCGCGCCCATCATCGAGCGGAATGCCAATCAACTCCGCGATGACATAGGACGGCATTTCGCCCGCAACCTGGCTCACGAAGTCGCACTCGCCCTTCTCGATCACCTCGTCGACAATCTGGCGCGCCAACTGCTGCATGCGCGGCGTCCGGTCGGCGGAAACCGGCACGGTGAACTCCTGGCGGATCAGGCGGCGGAAATGGGTGTGCTCCGGCGGATCCATCATCAGCATCATCTTGTAGCCGCCGAAGTTGGTCTCCTGGTTCAGCGTATCTTGGATCATGATCGTCGGTTCGGACGAGAAGGCCTGGAAATTCCGGTCGACGTCATAGACGTCCTGGTAGCGCGTGATCGCCCAATAGCCCGGCCCGGCCGGCTCTTCCTGGAAATGCACCGGTTCGTTGGCGCGCAGCCAAGCATATTGCGCGTGCGGATGGCCGTGCGCGAAGCTGTCGGGATGCCACAGATCGATTTTCATTTGCCAAGTCCGCTTGGTTTGCCGTCCACGATCTGGTCGAGATATTCGCTCAAGCCATAACCTGTCAGGCCGTTGCAGGTGTATTCCGTCATGCCTTCGGTGATGCGGGTGTTGAGCACGTCGCCGGAAGGCGTCTTGCGGCGATTGCGCAAGGGGATCAGCGACAAAACTTTACCGCTCACGTCGTAGCGCGCGCCGGATTCGGTCTTCACTTTGGCGCGCAGAGCGGTCTGATACCAGTTCTCGTCCCAGTCGGTGTCGATGGCGCATTCGGTGATGAGGTCATACTTCCCGTCCTTGAACACCATGCCACCTTGACGTGCCGCACCTTCGCTGCCGGCGACGATGGAAAGCATCATGCCGAAGTCACGACCGAAATTCATCGGGCACCAACGGTACCAGTTGATCGCCTGCCAATAGCGTGGCCCCCAACTCTTGTCGCGCAGACCGAAGCCTTCGATCTGGAACGTCTCGTCGCCGATGGTAAACGTGCCCTTCGCCGCCATGTGCTGTTCGTAATGCGCTTTGGCGAAGGATTTCTCTGGATCGATTTCGATCGGCTTGCCGTCTTCGCGCACCGTTTCGCCGCCATACATGGGCGAGACGCCTTCATAGTCGAGGCTCACCTTGCAATCGAGACTGGGGTTTTCGCGAAATGCGCGCGACGGCTCGGCCATGTCGAACGGACGCGCCAGCACACAGGCCTTGCCGTCATAGCTGACCTTCAGCTTCTTGAACGGCGTGATCACGTCGATGCGCATGCCGCCGGCGTTCATCGCTTTGTTGTCGGCGATCTTGGGGCGGCCATACATGAAGGCGACGCGGCCGTCGGGAAGGTAAAGACAGGTCGTCATCTCCGCCTGGCCCTCGTTCGGCCGATTGCCGAGCCGGAACCAACCGCCGATCTTGCGTGCCGGATCGAAGACGTTGAAATACATGCTCTCGTTGTAGTTGGAAGCCGCATCGGGCGTGTGGGTGTATTCATCCTTGGGTTCCAGGCGCAGCTTGAATCCCGTGCGCGTTGCCATCGGGGCCTCCCATTTGTTTTGACGATCTTGTCGCCTTCGCGCCGCGCTGCGCAATCGCGTTGTTTGCCGCGACGACACTTATTAGAGTGGCGCAAAAGAACGCGGGTCTCTTTCCCCAGCGTCAGCCTGCCCGGGAGAACAAAATGGCGTGGAATTTCGGCGATATCTTGGACGCGGTCGCGAGCGTTGTGCCTGGCGATGCGCCCGCACTGATCCACGGCGAGCGCGTGATCTCCTGGGCCGAGATGACGGCGCGCTCCAACAACCTGGCACGCGGTCTGATCGCGCGCGGAGCGAAGCCTCTCGACAAGGTCGCCTTCTACATGCGCAACCGGCCGGAATATTGCGAGGCGCTCGCCGCTTGTTTCAAGGCAAGGCTGACCCATGTGAACGTCAACTACCGCTATAAGCCGGAAGAAGTCTTCTACATCTTCGACAATTCCGACGCCCAGACCGTGATTTACGGTTCCGAGTTCCGCGACACCGTCGCCGAGATTCGCCCACGCCTGACCAAGGTCAAAAACTTCATTGAGGTCAGCGACGGCGAGCCGATCGCCGACTTCGCGGAAGACTTCGACGCCGTGGCGAAAGAAGGCAACGGTGCACCGCTCGACGTCGTGCGCTCGCCGGACGACGAATTCTTCATCTACACAGGCGGCACGACCGGCATGCCCAAGGGCGTGATCTGGGGCCACAACGATCTGCGCGAGACCTCGCTCATTGCGCTGCGCAAGCTCGGTCCTGTACCGGAGAACCTCGAGCAGGTCGTTCTGGCGATCAAACAGGCCGGGCCTGGGCCGCGGCTGCTGCCGGCGTGTCCGCTCATGCACGGCACCGGACTTCTCATGGCGATGAGCGCGATGCTGAGCGGCGGCTGCGTCATCACGTTGACGCACCACTCCTTCAACGCGCACGAGATGTGGGAGGCGGCGCAGAAGCACAAGGCGATGACGCTCGTCATAGTGGGCGACGCCTTCGCCAAGCCGATGCTGGCGGCTCTGGAGGAAGAACCCGGTCGCTACGACACGTCGAGCATCGTGAACATTGTCTCCTCCGGCGTGATGTGGAGCCGCGAAGTGAAGAAAGCGCTGCTTGAGCACATTCCCCAAGCGGTCATGGTCGACAGCTTTGGCTCGTCCGAAGCCGTGGGCTTCGGTACGTCGATGATGACGAAGGACGGCGAAGTTGCGACCGCCAAGTTCACCGTCAGCGACCGCGTCAAGGTGTTCGATGCGGAAGACAAGCCCGTCGAGCCCGGTTCTGGCATCCGCGGCTTCGTCGCGATGCCGCCGCCCATTCCGGTCGGCTACTACAAGGACGCGGCCAAGACCGCCTCGACCTTCAAGACCATCGACGGTGTGCGTTATTCCATTCCGGGCGATTGGTGCATCGTGGAGAAGGATGGAACGCTGACGCTGTTGGGGCGCGGCAGCGTCTGCATCAATACCGCAGGCGAAAAGGTGTTTCCGGAGGAAGTCGAGGAAACGTTGAAGCTGCACCCGTGCGTCGAAGATGCGCTCGTGGTCGGCGTGCCGGACGAAAAGTGGGGCCAGTCAGTCACCGCCGTCGTCACCGTCAACTCGCCTGATGACTTCGATGAGGAAGGCATCCGCGTGCATGTGCGCGACCGGCTCGCCGGTTACAAGACGCCCAAACGCGTATTGATCGCCGGCGTCAACCTGCGCGCTCCCAACGGCAAGGCCGACTACAAGGGCGCGCTCGATTTCGCCAAGCGCGAGCTCGGCATCGCCTGAGCGATCGCACGAGCCGGTGCCCGCGAGGAAGAAATCCAGGTCGCGAAATTCGCAAGTCTCGGGCAAGGCACTGCGCCGCAGGCCCACGATCAACGACGTCGCCCGGCTCGCCAACGTCTCGAAAAAGACGGTTTCGCGCGTCATCAACAATTCACCGCTGGTACGCAGTGCGACGCGCGAGCGCGTGGGCGCGGCCATCAGCGATCTCAGCTTTTCCCCGGACCCGCAGGCGCGCGGACTTGCGTTTCGCCGTTCGTGCCTGATCGGCCTCATCTGTGACGACCCGTTGCCGCAGGGTACAATCGAAATCCAGCAAGGCATCCTCGATGCGCTGGCCGGCACGGGCTTCGAACTCGTCGTGCGCAGCTCAAGTCGAACGGACGCCAAATTTCTTCCGGACGTTCGTGCCTTCGTCGAAGGGCAGAGACTCTTCGGCGTATTGTTGACTTCGCTTCTCAGCGACGACACAGCCTTGAGCGGTTTGTTGCGCGAAATCGGTTGTCCGGTGCGACGGATATTGTCCGCAGATGGAAAGGCGAACATCGATCTCGCCTTCGCCGCAGCAACGGAGCTTATCGCGGCGAAGCGTTAGAATACCTACAACTACTGGCGCGCAGCGTGTGGCCCTCGCCCTTCGACAAGCTCAGGGTGAGGGCCAAATCTAGGTCCTCATCCTGAGCTTGTCGAAGGATGGAAGGCAGACGGGGACGGGCAATAGAGTCTTAACTCCTACGCTCCCGTGCGTTCCTTGAAGAATGCAATCACGCGCCGTTCGGTCTGCCGCGTCATGCTGTTGGGATCGCTATCGCGCAGATTGAGGGTAAGCACCGAATGCGGTCCGAATCCTGGCGCGGGTTCGGCGTCTTCGTCGTTCAGTTCGATTGCTTCGAACCGTTCACCGAACGCGTTCTTGAAGGATTGAAAGCGTTCCTTGGTCACGATCGGATCGCCCTTGAAGCGCAATCCGAGCAGCGAAAGATTTTCGGATTCGAACCGTCGTTTAGCGCAGGCGATTTCGTCCGGCGAGATGCCGGTCGCAGCCTTGGCAGCCTTGCTGAAGCCGAGCGGCAGCGAAGGCTGCGACAGGACAGGCGCCACGACGGCGGGCTCGGTCATCATGGCGAGCGCGAAATTGCCGGTGAAGCACATGCCGATCGCGCCGACGCCCTTGCCGCCGCATTCGCCATGTACCTTTTTCGCGAGCATGCGCAGCCAGTCGACGATGGGGCTCGATTGCGCATGCGCCCATACGTGGAATTCGCGGCTGATGCAGATTCCCTTGAGCATTTGCCTGACGGCGTAGGCGGGCGTGACCGGCCTGCCCGGCTCGCCGAACAGGACCGGAAGAAAGACCGTCATGCCGGCTTCCGCCACACGATTTGCGAAGCGCACGACGAGGGGATGCAGGCCCGGCATCTCATGAATGACGATGACGGCGGGTCCGCTGCCGCGCCGGTAGACGGTCCGCGTCCAGCGGCCATCGTCGAATTCGAATTTCGTATAGTCCTTGAGAACGTCCAAATCGCTCATGCCTGCCCCTTTCGGTTGATGCCGCCATCAAACTAACATGGCGGACAGCGAGTTTGGCGACAGCGAGCAGGGATGAGCCCAACGAGACCGGACGCGTTGCTTCTGCCGCTGCCGCGCGCCTTTCTGCGGGTCGGCGTCACAGGCCATCGCATCGGTGCGAAGTTTTCTCTTGCCGCTGCGGCCGAGGCCCAAAAGACGATCGAGCGTGTGCTCGCCGACATGGCGCGCCTGGCGCGCGACACTGTTTTGCGCGACGGATGGGCGTTTGCCGACAGCACGCCGGTTCTCTCGACGGTCTCCTCGCTCGCGGAGGGTTCTGATCGGGTCGTGGCTGACGCCGGACTCGCTGCCGGATTGGCGCTGAACGTCATCCTGCCGTTTCCCCGCGCCGATTACCGTCGCGATTTCGAAAGCGATGCATCGCGCTCCGAATTCGACAGGTTCTTGACCCGAGCGGAAGCGGTGTTCGAGCTCGACAGCCGCGGCAAGACAGCAGCGCGAGCATATGAAGCTGCGGGACTGCTCATGCTCGCCAATGCCGACATTGTGATCGCGATCTGGGACCAGCTGCCGGCCGATGGTATCGGCGGAACGGCCTTGATCGTGGAACATGCCGTCGCCGAAGGCGTGCCGGTGATACTGATCGATCCGCGCACGCCTTCGCAAGCGTCGATCCTGTGGCGGGCGGACCTTACTTTACCGACGGCGCGCACCGGAATCGAAGACGTTCCGCGTCGCGCGCTCGACGCGCTTATGCCTTCGATGGTCGCGCTGATGCTGGCGCCGCCCGAAGGCGCGGAGCGCCAGGCGTTTCGCGCTTTGCTCGCTGAGAAGCCGCGAAGGTGGAACATCGCCATCGCCTATCCGCTGCTTATGTTTCTCGCCGGTGTGCGGAAAGTCCGACTGAGCGATCTTCGCTTGCCGGATCGCCGTCAGGACGGTGCGGCGCGCTGGCGCGATTATCTGCGCTCCGATGCACGCAACAAGATTCTCGAAACCGTCGTGACCGACAAACTATTGGCTGCCTACTCGTTTGCGGACTACTTCTCCATCCGCTACGCCCAGATCTATCGCAGCGCTTATGTGTTCAGCTATGCCGCAGCCGCCGGCGCGGTGCTGCTGGCGCTCAGCAGCCTGTTGGCGCCGCTCACGCTGAAGCCTGAGCTTCTCATCTGCGAGATCGTCCTGATCGTGGCGATCCTTCTCGTCATCTGGCGGGGAGGGCACAACCAGTGGCACCGCCGCTGGCTCGAATATCGCAGACTGAGCGAGACTCTGCGCCATTTGCGGCTGCTGGCGCCGCTGGGCGCGGCGGCGCGGCTCGACCGGCCGGGAAGTCGTACTGACCGCTCGCACGGCTGGATCAGTTGGTATGCCCGCGCGATCGAGCGCGAAATTCCCCTACCGAACCTGGCAGTAGACGTCGCCTATCTCGCCGTGGTGCGCGACGCGGTTCGCGCCGCCGAGCTCAGGTCTCAGATCGATTACAACCGCCTCAATGCGCACGCCATGCACGAGGCGGGTGAGCGGCTGCACTTCGCCGGCTCGTGTCTATTCTGGACAACGTTTGCGCTCTGCCTCGTCTACCTCGCGATCGTCCTATTTGCCGCCGAGCTCGCCCATTCCTACCGGGAGTGGGCCGTTGTGCTCACGGCACTGTTTCCAACCGTCGGCGCAGCGATCAACGCCATTCGGGCCCAGGGCGATTTCCAATCGGTGGCGGAACGTTCCCGCGAAACGGCGCAGAACCTGGAAACGCTCGATGCGGCACTGGCCGATGAGCCGCTTGAATTCGCGCGCCTTGCCGACCGCATCGAAAAGGCGGCCGACGTCCTGATGGCCGACGTAGCGGAATGGCACGTGCTCTTCCGCACCCTGCCGCTCAGTCTGCCGGCTTGAGGTCAAACGGCTCGAAGTATGCGAGTGCGACAGCGCAATCAGACGTTTCATTTCCACTGTATAGGGTCTTGGCCGCCAGCGCCGCCGGTCCGAGCCTTGCTCGGTCGGCCAAGTCCTTGACGATTGACATGCCAGGTCGGGCGCGGACGACACCACTCTGTACCAGGTGTCGCAGATGGCCGTCATTTAAGGCAATTCCCCGAACGATGTGCTTGCGGTACCCCCTGCCTTCCCGTTAAGTGCGCCCCGTCAAAGTCGAGGGGCCAATGCCGATTGACATGAACAGCACGACTGTGCGCGCAAGCTTGGGGGCGGTGCTTCTCCTTGTCGGTCTGGCCGTAGGCTGGTTTGCTCACAAGGCGATCGACGGTGCGCCGGACATCGCGACGATTTCGGTCTTTGACGACTGGCGGTTGGCCTGCCCGCCGGTGACGCAGCAGGACGCCACCTGCGAGATGCAGCAGGACGTTCTTGACGCCAAGACCCGTAACGAACTCGCGCGCCTTTCGATCTTTCGTCTCAAGGGCGACACTACGCTCATAATCACCGTGCCGTTCAACGTGCTGCTCGAGCCGGGGCTGGCACTCGGCTTCGGCAACGACAAGCCGCTCATCTATCCCTACGAGACTTGCAACGGAGTGGGTTGCATCGCGCGCGTGAAATTCGACGATACATTGCGCACTGCGCTCGGCAGGACCACGCAGGCGCGCGTGCTCTTCGCCGGCCTCGACGGCAAGCCGGTCGGTCTTCCGTTCTCGGTAAAAGGTTTCAATGCGGCGGCGGCGGCGTTCGATACGGCCGAAGCGCGACGTCATTCCTGGTGGCGGAGGCTTTGGTCATGACGGTGATGCGGAACATTCTGGCCGGCGCGCTCGCGTTCGGTCTTTTTGCATCGAGCGGCGCGATTGCCGCGCCAGCGGCTCCGGCGTCGGCGCCTGCCCCGGGCACGCCGATACAACCCAGCGAGACCAAGACGTTCGGCGACTGGATGGTGCGTTGCTATCCGGTTGCCTCGCCTTCGCCTTGCGACATGTACGAGTTGCTCGCCAACAAGCAGAACAACCAGCGCGTGATGAGCCTTTCGATCGCGTACCTTCCCTCCGGCGACAAGCATGTCATTCAGGTCGCCGTGCCACTGGGCGTACTTATTCCCAAGGGTTTGGTGATCGAGTCCGACACGTTCACCTCGCCGCTCCTGCACTATCGTCGCTGCGATCGCGGCGGCTGCTATGTCGAAATGGTGTTCGACAATGGTGCGGTGAATGCACTGGCGACGGCGACCGGTCCTGGCAAAGTGAAGGTCGTCGCCGAAGGCGGCAAGGTCTTCGAGATTCCGTTTTCGCTGAAGGGCTATGTCGATGCTCATGGCGCGATGGTCGATTTGGCGCGCAAGAAGACGTCGGGCAAACCGGCTGAAGCGCCGGCTCCGGCGGCCCCTGCTGCTGCACCAACCGCGCCGGCGCCAACGCCGTAATAGCAACTTATCCGAAGATCGCGTGAAAGGCCGCGCCGAGCGGCCCCATCGCGGCCGTGCCGATTGCACCGAGCGCAATCAACACCGCCGACCACAATAACGCCGAGGAAACGTTCGAAATCTGGAAAGGCCAAAACGTCATCTGCGAGATTCCGGCTACGATCGGAACGGTGGCGCGCAGCGGACCGGTGAAGCGGCCGAGAAAAATCGCCCATATTCCCCAGCGGCGAAAAAAAGCGAGCGCCTTTTCCATCTGTTCGGGAAAGCGCGAGATCGGCCAGATCGCCAGCGCATGCTCCTTGTAGTGGTGGCCGATCGAGTAGGACACCCAGTCGCCCAGCACTGCGCCGAGCGTTGCGGCGAGCCAAATCGGGACAGGATTGAGGCCCAGGGCCTGGATCAGGACACCCAGCCCCACCAGGATGGTCGTCCCCGGCACCAGAAACGAAACACCCACAAAGGATTCCCCGAAGGCCGAAATGAAAGCGATCGCAAAGGCCGATTCGGGGTGCTCATTGGCGAAGTGTAAAAGCGCGCTCGCGGCATCGTGAATCCAGGCAAAAAAGCCATGCATTGTGCTGGTTTCCGGTGTGGAAGGCGGTCAGATCGCGGCGAGGCTTACATTTAAGATAGGTGGGTTCCAGCCATCTGGTCCAATGCTCATCGCGACACTTTCGACAAATTTCGAGTTTATGCGTTTGCTATCAGCCAGGGCTCGGGGCGACGAACGGAATATCCGGCTTTTGCGAGAGTTTCGATGAGCAGTCCCGGCAGCCTTAAACACGCCTTCGATACCGCATGGGACCAGACCGACCGTGCTTGGCGCTGGGGTGCCGCGCGCGTGCCCGGCGGCGCCAAGACGTTGGCGGTCGGACTTGGCTTGCTGCTGTTGCTTTTGCTGTTGTGGGCGATACAGCCATCCTCGACCGCGCGACGCGCCGGCGCATTTGGCGCCGGCGGCCCGCAGTCGGTAGGCGTCGCTAGGGCGATCTCCGGCGACATGCATATCGCGCTGAACGGGCTCGGCACTGTGACGCCGCTCGCCACCGTTACTGTGCGTCCGCAGGTCAGCGGTCAGATCGTCAAGATCCTCTTCCATGAAGGCCAGATGGTGAAGGCGGGCGATCAGCTTGCCCAGATCGATCCGCGCACCTTCCAGGCCGCCGTCGATCAAGCGCAAGGTCAACTCGCGCGCGATCGCGCGCTCCTCGCCAATGCGCGTGTCGATCTGGCGCGCTTCAAAGCCTTGCTCGCGGCCAACGCAACCTCGCAGCAGCAATATGCGACGCAGGCAGCGCTGGTGCAGCAGGACGAAGGCATTGTGAAATCCGACGAAGCCAACGTCGAGGCAGCCACGATCAATCTCGGTTATACGAACATCACTTCGCCGGTCGCTGGTCGGGTCGGTCTGCGCCAGGTCGATCTCGGCAACATCGTTCAGTCCGGACAGTCGGGCGGCATCGCCGTCGTCACGCAACTGCAGCCGATCTCGGTTCTCTTCACGCTGCCGGAAGACAATATCGGCCAGATCATGGCGCGCACCGGCTCTGGTGCAACGCTCACCGCCTATGCCTATGATCGCGGACAGACCCAACTTCTGGCGACGGGTGTTCTCGCCACCGTCGACAATCAGGTCGACCCGACGACGGGCACGGTCAAGATGCGCGCCCAGTTCGACAACACCAAGGGCGAACTCTTTCCCAACCAGTTCGTCAACATCCGATTGTTGGTAGATACCGAGCACAATCGCACGCTCGTTCCCGTGTCCGCTGTGCAGCGCGGTTCACAGGGCAACTTCGTCTTCGTCGTCGAGCCCGACAAGACGGTCAGCATGCGAAGCGTGACGCTTGGCGCCAACGACGGCACCAACGTCGCGATCCTGAAGGGCCTCAAGCCGGGCGACACCGTCGTCGTTGACGGAGCGGACCGACTGCGCGATGGCGCCGAAGTGATCCTGCCCAATGTGAAAACGCCGATCGCCAAGCCGAGCGGCGGCGCCGGCGCGGCCGGCGATGATCGTGCGGCACGACGCGCCAAAATGGCGGCGACGCTAAAACAGTTCTGTGCCGCAGACATGCAGAAATACTGTCCTAACGCGCAGCCGGGCGCCGATACGTTCATGTGCCTGCGCCAGAACCGCGACAATTTCAGCGCTACCTGCCAGGACGCTCTCAAGAAACTTCGCCGTGGACGACCGGGAGGCGGCGGGCCGTAGCGGGACGCGGCGCACACCATGAACCCATCCGCCCCCTTCATCCAGCGTCCGGTCGCGACATCGCTTTTGATGATTGCGATCCTGCTCGTGGGGCTTGTCGGCTATTTCTATCTGCCGCTGTCCGCACTGCCCGAGGTCGATTATCCGACCATCCAGGTGCAGACCTTTCTTCCCGGCGCCAGCCCCGAAGTCATGACCTCGTCGGTCACCGCGCCGCTCGAAAAACAATTCGGCCAAATGCCAGGTCTGAATCAGATGACCTCGGTCAGTTCGGCAGGCGCCTCGGTCGTTACTCTGCAGTTCGCTTTGAGTCTCAATCTCGATATCGCCGAACAGGAGGTGCAGGCGGCGATCAACGCATCGGGCAATCTTCTGCCGCAAAGCCTTCCGGCGCCGCCCGTTTACGCCAAGGTCAATCCTGCTGACGCGCCGATCCTGACGCTGGCGATCAGTTCGCGTTCCATGCCGTTGACGGCCGTCGAAGATGTTGCCGATACGCGCATCGCGCAGAAGATTTCGCAGCTTTCGGGCGTCGGACTCGTCAGCATCGCCGGCGGCCAGCGACCGGCGGTGCGCGTGCGCGCCAATCTCCAGGCGCTCGCGGCATATGGCCTCAACATCGACGATTTGCGCACCACCATCGCCAATGCCAACAGCAACGCGCCGAAGGGTAGCTTCGACGGCGCGGCGCAGGCCTATACGATCAATGCCAACGATCAGCTGCAAAGTCCGCAGGACTACAAGAACATCGTTGTCGCCTATCGCAACGGTTCGCCCGTACGTCTCTCCGACGTTGCAACGGTTCTGGAGAGCGCTGAGAATGTGAAGCTATCGAGCTGGATGAACAAGACGCCGGCGATCCTGCTCAATGTGCAGCGCCAGCCAGGCGCCAACGTCATCGCAGTGGTCGATCAGATCAAGGCGTTGCTGCCGCAGATCCAGTCCGGACTTCCCGCCGGCATCGATCTGACCATTCTCACCGACCGCACCAACACGATCCGCGCCTCGGTCAGCGACGTCGAATTCGAACTCAGTCTCGCCGTGGTTCTCGTCGTGCTTGTGATCTTCTTGTTCCTGCGCAACGTGCCTGCGACCTTCATTCCGAGCCTGTCGGTGCCGCTTTCGATCATCGGCACGTTCGCCGCGATGTATCTTTTGGGCTACTCGCTCAACAACTTGTCCTTGATGGCGATGACGATTGCCGCGGGCTTCGTGGTCGACGACGCCATCGTCATGATCGAAAACATCACGCGCTATCTCGAGGCCGGCGACTCGCCGATGCAGGCGGCGATGAAGGGCGCGGGCGAGATCGGCTTTACCATCGTTTCGCTCACCGTTTCTCTGATCGCCGTCTTGATCCCGCTTCTCTTCATGCAGGAGGTGGTGGGCCGGCTGTTCCGCGAGTTCGCTGTGACGCTCGCCATCACAATCCTGATATCGGCGGTGGTGTCGTTGACCTTGGTGCCGATGTTGTGCGCCAAGCTGTTGCGCCGCCACGACAAGAAGAAGCAGGGCGCCGTGGCGCGACAGGCGGAGGAATATTTCAACCGTTTGATCAGCGAATATGACCGGCTGCTGAAATGGGTGCTGGATCATCAACCTCTGACGCTGATCATCGCCGTCATCACGCTCGTCGTGACCGTTTTGCTCTACATCGCCATTCCGAAGGGTTTCTTTCCGACCCAGGATACCAGCCTCGTGCAGGGCATCACCGAGGCCGGTCCCACCGTTTCGTTTGTGGAGATGACCAGACGCCAGCAGCTGCTGGCCGACGAAATTCTACGCGATCCGAACGTCGAGAGCCTCTCTTCTTTCATCGGCGTCGACGGCACCAACAACACGCTGAACAGTGGCCGTTTCTTGATCAACCTCGTGCCCAAGAATCAGCGTTCGGAGAGCGTCACCGATGTGATCGGCGATCTTCTGGGCCGCGCCCAAAGCGTGGCCGGCATCGCGCTCTATCTGCAGCCGGTGCAGGACCTGACAATCGATTCAACCATCAGCCGCGCGCAGTACGAGTTCGTGCTTGAAGATGCGAGTTCCGCGACCTTGACGGAGTGGGTGCCGAAGCTGCTGGAAAAATTGCATGCGGCGCCCGAACTGCAAGACGTCTCGACCAATTTCATGGATCGCGGCCTCTCCGCCACGGTGGTGGTGGATCGCGATACGGCGGCACGACTCGGCATCACGGCGGCGACTATCGACAATGCGCTCTACGATGCGCTCGGCCAACGCATCATTTCGACGATATTCACCCAGTCGAACCAATACCGCGTGATCCTGGAATCCGATCCACAGATTCAGAATTCACTCGCCTCGCTCTCCGACATCCACATACCGAGCGCCGGCGGGGGGCAGGCGCCGCTTTCGGCCTTCGCGCATGTCGAAGCGCGGCCGGCGGCACTTGAAGTCGATCACCTCGGCCAGTTTCCGGCCGCCCTGATCTCCTTCGATGTCTCGCCCGGCCATTCGCTGGGAAGCGCGGTTAACGCGGTCAAGCAGGCCGAAATCGATGCCGGCCTCCCGGCCAGCATATCGACGTCGTTTCAAGGCTCGGCACTTGCGTTCCAATCTGCACTCGTCAACGAGCTTCTGCTCATCCTCGCTGCCATCGTGACCGTCTACATCGTTTTGGGTGTGCTCTACGAAAGCTTCATTCACCCGGTGACAATCCTTTCCACCCTGCCGTCGGCCGGCGTCGGCGCGCTCCTCGCCCTCATCATCTCCGGCAACGATCTCGGCGTCGTGTCGATCATCGGCATCATTCTCCTGATCGGCATCGTCAAGAAAAACGCCATCATGATGATCGACTTCGCGCTCGAGGCCGAACGTAAGGAAGGCAAACCCGCGCGCGAGGCGATCCATCAGGCGGCGCTGCTGCGCTTCCGGCCCATTCTCATGACCACGGTTGCGGCCTTGTTCGGCGCGCTGCCGCTCATGCTGGGCAGCGGCACGGGCTCGGAACTGCGCCATCCGCTGGGCATCGCCATCGTCGGCGGTCTACTGGTCAGCCAGCTGCTCACCTTGTTCACCACTCCCGTCATCTACATCTATTTCGACCGACTCGGCGCCGACTTGCGCGCGCGGCGGACTGCGGCGGCGACATGAGCTTCTCGGAAGTATTCATCCGCCGGCCCATTGCAACGACGTTGCTGATGATGGGACTCGCGCTGAGCGGGATCGTCGCTTACTTCCTGCTGCCGGTCGAACCGCTTCCCAGCATCGACGTGCCGGTGATTTCCGTTTCGGCGGTGATGGCGGGCGCCAGCCCGGAAACCATGTCGACCAGCGTAGCGACACCTCTCGAGCGGCATCTGGGTGTCATCGCCGACGTCGATGAAATGACTTCGACGAGCTCGGTCGGCAATACCAGGATCACATTGCAGTTTACCTCGGCTCGCAACATTGACGGCGCGGCGCGCGACGTGCAGGCGGCGATCAATGCGGCGCGCGCCGATCTGCCGGCGGCACTTAGATCCAATCCGACCTACCGCAAGATCAATCCCGCCGACCAGCCGGTGCTGATCCTGTCGCTGACCTCGAAGTCACTGACGCCGGGCCAGATTTACGATTCCGCCTCGAACATCCTCCAACAGAAGCTGAGCACGGTGGACGGCATCGGCCAGGTGCAGATCAGCGGCGGCTCGCTGCCTGCAGTACGCGTCGAGCTCAACCCGCGTGCGCTGTTCAAATACGGTATCGGACTCGAAGACGTCCGAGCCGCGCTCTCGGCCGCCAACGCCAACGCGCCCAAGGGCGCGGTTGAGGCCGGCACCGAGCGCTATCAGATCTACGTCAACGACACCGCGAGCAAGGCGGCCGAGTATCAGGGCCTCATCATCGCCTATCGCAACGGCGCGCCGGTGCGGCTCGCCGACATTGCACAAGTGATGGACAGCGTGGAAGACGTGCGCAATCTGGGCACGTCAAACAACAAGCCGGCGGTGCTTGTGATTCTTTTCCGCTCGCCGGGCGCCAACATCGTGCAGACGGTCGACAATGTGAAGTCCGTTCTGCCGCAACTGCAGGCGGCGCTGCCGCCTTCCGTCGATCTTGCGATCGCCATCGACCGCACCTCTACGATCCGCGATTCACTGCGCGACGTGCAACGCTCGATGATGGTCTCGATCCTGCTTGTCATGTTCGTCGTCTATTTCTTTCTGCGCGACGGCAGGGCTGCGATCATCCCGAGCGTTGCTGTGCCACTGTCGTTGATCGGCACGTTCGCTGCGATGTACATGCTGGGTTATTCGCTCAACAACCTCTCGTTGATGGCATTGACCGTGGCGACCGGCTTCGTCGTCGATGACGCCATCGTGGTTTTGGAAAACATCAAACGTCACGTCGAACAGGGCATGCCGCGCCTGGAAGCGACATTGCTGGGTACCGGCGAAGTTGCATTCACCGTGCTGGCGATGAGCATCTCGCTCATTGCCGTTTTCATCCCGATTCTGCTGATGGGCGGCATCATCGGGCGTTATTTCAACCAGTTCGCGCTGGTTCTCGCGGTTGCGATCGTGATCTCGCTCATCGTTTCGCTGACGACGACGCCGATGATGTGTGCGTTGCTCGACCTCGGCACGCGCGAGCGCAAACAAGGACTTTTGCTGCGCCTGTCGGAGCGCTGCTTCGAGGCCGGGCGGCGCTTCTACGGCAAGACGCTGGAATGGTCGCTTGCCAATCCCGGCACGATCCTCCTCGTTCTGGTGATCGCGATCATTCTCAACTTCTATCTCTATGTCATCGTGCCAAAGGGCTTCTTCCCGTCGGAAGATACCGGCCAGGTGTTCGGCGGGATTCGGGCCGGCCCCTCGATCTCATATCAATTGATGGAGCAGAAGTTTCGCGCCTTCATGAAGATCGTGAGCGAAGATCCGGCGGTCGATACCGTCACCGGCTCCACGGGCGGAGGCGGCGGCGGTCCGCGCGGCGGCGCCACCAACACCGGAAATGTCTTCATCCAGTTAAAGCCGCTCGCCGAACGCGGCGGACTGAGCACCGACGACGTCATCCAGCGCATTCGCACCAAGCTCGGTGGCGTCACCGGTGCGCGACTTTTCCTGCAGGGCGGACAGGACGTTCGTGTCGGCGGGCGGCAGGGCAACGGCGCCTACCAGTACACCATCACTGCCGACACGCTCGAAGATCTCGAGAAGTGGATGCCCAAGATCACCGACGCACTGCAGGACGTGCCTGAGTTGCAGGACGTCAATTCCGATCGCGGCGACCAAGGTTTGGAGGTCGAACTCAAGATCGATCGCGCCACGGCCGCACGACTCGGCCTGACCACCTCGCAGATCGACAATACGCTCTACGACGCCTTCGGCCAGCGCCAGGTCTCGACCATCTACAACGAACTCAACCAATATCATGTGGTGATGGAGGTGGCGCCGCAGTTTTGGCAGAGCCCGGAAACGCTGAACGAGATCTACGTCAGCAAATCCGGTGGCGCGATCAGCGGCACCCAGGCGACGGGAGCGGTCGCCGGCACGACGGTCATTTCCGCCGCCACGGCCACGAGCGCAGCCGATGTTGCAGCCGACGCCGTGCGCAACCAGCAGCAGAACGCGCTCGTCAACAGTGGGCGCGGCGGCGCGTCGACCGGCGCATCGGTCAGCACGGGAGCGGAGACGATGGTGCCGCTCAGCGCAGTGGCAAGTTTCGGTCCGGGAACGGCGCCGCTCGCCATCAACCATCAAGGCCCGTTTGTCGTCACCACCTTCTCCTTCAATCTGCCGCCGGGCGTGTCGCTGAATCAGGCGACGGCCGCGATCCAGCGCACGATGGCGACGAGCAAGACGCCCGCCTCGATCCAGGGCGTCTTTGCCGGCACGGCGAAGGTGTTCCAGGAATCGCTTTCGAGCCAGCCGATCCTCATCCTGACCGCAATTCTGACCATCTATATCGTGCTCGGCATTCTCTATGAAAGCTATGTGATTCCGCTGACGATTCTCTCGACGTTGCCCTCAGCAGGCGTCGGCGCGTTGTTGGCGCTCCTCATCTTCAAGACGGAACTCAGCCTGATCGCAATGATCGGCATCATCCTGCTGATCGGAATCGTCAAGAAGAACGCCATCATGATGATCGACTTCGCCATGGCGGCTGAACGCAACGAGGGACTCGAGGCGCGCGAAGCGATCTACAAGGCCTGCATGATGCGCTTTCGCCCGATCATGATGACGACGTTTGCCGCCATCCTGGGCGCCATGCCGTTGGCCTTTGGTTTCGGGACCGGCGCGGAGCTACGTCAGCCGCTCGGCATTTCAATAGTCGGTGGATTGGTCGTGAGCCAGGTCCTGACGCTCTACACTACGCCGGTGATCCACCTCTATCTCGATGGCTGGCGCAATCGCCGCAAACAGGCATGGGATCGCTGGTACACCCGCTTCATGGGTGACGATGCGCCCGCGCCGGCGGAGTAACCTCATGCTTCGACAGGCTCAGCATGAGGGATTGTCTGAAGACCCTCATCCTGAGCCTTTCGAAGGATGAGCGACTCCGAAAGATTTTACTCTACAGGTTCGGCAGGTTCTCGGTATCGGGCGCGCCGTTGCGGATTTCGGCGTTGCGATGTTGGCGATAGAGACTGCGCGTCGTCGCGTAGAGATCGACGGACGTACGCTCGATCTGGTCGAGCGCTTCGACGTTGCGTGCGCGCAGATCGATGAAGCCAAGACCGGTGCGGATGCCGTAATAAAGCGTGCTGTTGTTCCAGCTCAGATAGGTGAACGGATCCATGAAATAGTCGCCGACCATTCCGGTTACATCGCGCGGATTGCTGGGACCGGCGAGCGGCAGGACGAGATACGGACCTTCGCCGACGCCCCAAACGCCCAGCGTCTGACCGAAATCCTCGTCATGCGGCGGAATGCCGACCTTGGCTGCGACGTCGACAAGGCCGCCGACACCCAATGTCGAATTGATGACCACACGACCGAGCGTCTGTCCGGCGCGGTCGGGAGATCCTTGCAGCACGTCGTTGCCGAAGGTCACCGGCTCGCCGAGATTGCTGAGCACGTTGTGTATGCCGTCGCGCGCGAACTGCGGGATCGCGTGGTTGTAGAACACCGCGACCGGTCGGGCCACGGCGTGATCGATCGCCTGGTCGAAGGCGAAGATCGAGCGGTTGGTCTTTTCGTACGGATCGTTCTGGCCACTTGGATCGGTGGCACAGCCGGAAAGCGCCGCAGCCGCACACAGCGCCGCGACGAGGGACGTTATGGGTTTCATACCCTCACCAATATTACCCAACCACTTGCAGAATCGTTTAATCGTTGAACTATTTAGCGAAATATCGGGGTTAATTCAGGGCAGGGCAAGGCCCCATCAAATGCCACCGTACCATTGATAGCCCTGGTCTTCCCAGTAGCCGCCCTTACCCCCCTGAATACGCGCGAAACTGCTCACCAGTTCAATTCGCCGAACATATTTCGGCATTTTGTAACCAAGTTGACGCTCAGCCCGTAGGCGGATCGGCGCGCCATGTTCCACGGGAAGATTTCGCCCGTTTAATTCGTAAGCAAGAATTGTCTGGGGATGGGTGGCCTCCAGCAGATCCAGGCTTTCGTAATAGAAAGGCGGCTGCACCACGTTGCCGCTTGCATCCATCGTCGCCTCACCCATCGGGTCGGCGCAATAAAAGACGACGTAGCGCGCGTCTGCCTTCGGCTTGGCCATAGCGAGAACCAGCTGCAGCGGCGTACCTGTCCATTCGCCGATGCAACTCCAGCCTTCTACGCAATCATGCCGGGTGATTTGCGTGCGTGCCGGCATGGCGCGAAGTTCAGCCAAAGACAGCTTCAGCGGCTTATCGACGAGCCCGCCGACATCGATCGCCCAATCCTTGAAGCCGCCGGCGACGTGGACGTTGTAGTCGTTCGTATTCGGATTGAGCGTGCCGTTGGCACGGAACGTCGGCGCGATATCGGCCTTCGAATATTCCGGCGCCAGCGCGTGGCCGCCGGCGAACAAGCGCTGTGCGCGGCGGGTGAGATTTTCCACCTCACCAAGGATGCCGATCACCCAGGGTTGTTGCGCGAAGTCGGTGCAGCCAGCGAGCGCAACGGTGCCGAGCAGAGCCGCTGTGCGCGCGAGAAAGCTGCGGCGATCGGAGCGCTCAGACATTTTTATCCTCCACCTCGATGGCATAGCGGCCGGTGATCATCGAACGCAGATTGTTCCAGGTACCTGAGAGGATGACCATCACGATGTGAATGACAAAGAAGCCGACGAAGGAAAAGGCGCAGAGGAAATGGATGGTGCGCGCGCTTTGCCGGCCGGCGAAAATCCACGGCAGGAAGGGAAAGGCCGAGTCCATCGTCGGCGACATGGTAAGACCCGTCAGCACGATCAGGGGACCCAGCACGAAGATCACGACGAAATAGGTCATGCGCTGAATGCCATTATAGTGTTTGGCCTCTTCGCCTTTGGCAAAACGCAGGCGCGCATGATTAATGATCTCGCGCGGCAGATGCGCAAAGTCCTTCAGCGTCGGCGCCAGCTCAGTGCGAAAATGGCCGCTCGCGAAGGCATAGGCGAAATAGGCAAGACCATTTGCCACCAGCAGCCAGGCGAAGGCGAAGTGCCAAAGCCGTCCGAGCGCGAGGTTGGGTGAATCCGAAGGGATGGTCACCCAATCGGGAAAGCCACGCACTTCCTTCACGCCTTCGTGCCATGAGGCGCCGAGAACGCCGTCCGTGTTGAAGGACCAGGACCCGATTTTGGTCACGCCATGGAAATTGTCCTGCGTGCCCAAAGCCGTCAGCGAAATGAAGGGATGATCGAAGTCCGCGCCATTGCCCCAGTAGAGCGAGGGATGGGCGTTGAAGATCTGTAGTCCGCTCATCAGCATGACGAGCATGATGATCGCGTTCAGCCAGTGCAGCGCGCGCACCGCGACGGTGTGACGATAGAACAGGTAGGTGGACCTGCGGGGCGTTACGCCAGTGTTCCCCTGCGTCAAAGGTTCGGTCGTGTCCACCATGCCGAAAAGCCCTGAATCGACGCCGGCATCATAGCAGGCTCCCCTCGAATTCGCTGCTGTTGCCCAAATCGTTACAGCCCACCAATATCGCCGCCAAAGCCCGCTCAGAGACAGCGATTGAGAGGAAGGTCATGGCAAAGCTCGCGCGCGACGGCGTCAACATCTACTACGAAACCCACGGCGAAGGCCCCGTCATCCTTCTCAGTCATGGCTATTCGGCGACCGCGCAAATGTGGCGCGGACAAATCGAAGCGCTTTCGAGCAGGAACATGCTCGTTCTGTGGGACATGCGCGGGCACGGGCAGAGCGACTATCCGGACGATCCGGCCGCGTATAGCGAAGAGGCGACGGTCGCCGATATGCTCGCGCTTCTCGACCACGTCGGCGCCAAGACCGCCATCGTCGGTGGGTTATCGCTCGGCGGCTACATGTCGCTAGCCTTCAACGCTTCACACCCTGACCGAGTGCGGGCGTTGCTCATCATCGATACCGGGCCCGGCTACAAGAACGATGCGGCGCGAGATGGCTGGAACCAAAATGCTCTCAAGACCGCGGCGCGCTACGAGAAAGAAGGCTTGGCGGCGCTCGGCGGCGCCAGCGCCGAACGCGCCACCGCCCAGCATCGAAACGCCGAAGGACTCGCTCGCGCCGCACGCGGCATGCTCACGCAAAAAAATGCCCGTGTCATCGAATCACTGCCGAGCATCAAGGTGCCGGCCATTGTGGTTGTCGGCGCGAAGGACACGCCGTTCCTCGCGGCAAGCGACTATATGACGGCGAAGATTCCCGGCGCCGAGAAGGCGGTAATCCCCGATGCGGGACACGCCGCCAACATCGATCAGCCTGCGGCGTTCAACGCCGCCATCACGTCGTTCATCGCCAAATTGGGTTAGGAGAAACGATCATGGATCGCGTCAAGGGAAAAGTGGCGCTCGTCACCGGTGGCGCCAGCGGCATCGGTCGCGCCAGCGCCTTGTTGCTCGCCAAGGAAGGCGCTGCCGTCGTCGTCAGCGACGTGCAGGACGATTCCGGTAAAGACTGCGTCGCGCAGATCAAGCGCGCCGGCGGCGACGCCGTCTTCCTGCGTCACGACGTGGCGAGCGAAGAGGCGTGGATCGGAGTCGTCGCCGAAATCCGCTCGCGCTTCGGCAAGCTTCATGTGCTCGTCAACAATGCCGGCATTGCCATCGCCGGTTCGGTGTTGACCATGACGCTCGCCGATTGGCGGCGGCAGCAGGCCATCAACATGGACGGCGTCTTTCTCGGCGTGAAGCATTCGCTGCCCTTGATGCGCGAATCAGGCGGCGGTTCGATCATCAACATCTCATCGCTCGCCGGGCTCAAAGGCTCACCGACGCTGGCGGGTTATTGCGCGACCAAGGGCGGTGTACGTCTCTTCACCAAGGCGGTGGCGATGGAGTGCGGCCAGGCGCGCGACAATGTGCGCGTCAACTCCATCCATCCTGGCATCATCGAGACGCCGATTTGGCTTGGCATCATTCCAACCGGAATAATTCCGGGTGCCGCCGACCAGCCGGCAGGTTCGAACGCGCCCAATCTCGATCAGCTCTCCGAACAGGTGGTGCCGATAGGCAAAAAAGGGCTGCCGGAAGATATCGCCGCCGGCGTGCTCTACCTCGCGAGCGACGATTCGCGTTACGTCACCGGCAGCGAACTCGTCATCGACGGCGGCATGTCGACGCGTTAGTCGGCAATCGAAGAGTAGACGATGCTCTTGAGTTGGCCGCGGAAGTTGAATGCGCCGGATGGCATCAGCTGAGTCATGAAAACGACCGCAAGGTCTTCCTTCGCGTCCACCCAGAAGATGGTGGATGCCGCGCCGCCCCAATACCAATCGCTGCCGACGATGCTGCCCGACGTCACGCTGTCGAGCGTGCAGGCAAAACCGAGCCCAAAGCCGACACCTTCGTTCGCGGTTTCCGAGAAACCGCCGATCGCCATCTCGGTCAGGTCCTTGTTGTCCTTCAGGTGATTTCTATGCATCAGCGCGACGGTGCGCGGACCAAGAATGCGCGCACCGTCGAGCTCGCCGCCGCGTCGGAGCATGTCGCAGAAACGCACATAGTCCGCCGTCGTGCCGGTGAGGCCGCCGCCGCCGGAGAAGAAAGTCGGCTCCTTCAGGTAAATGCTCTTCTCGGGGTCTTCGATTAGCTGCAGCTTCTTGTCGGGTCCGCGGCGATAGTTCGCGGCGAAGCGCGAAAGCTTGTCGCGCGCCACTGTGAAGGACGTGTCCTTCATCTTCAATGGCTCGAAAATCTCCTCTGCCAAGAACTTGTCGAAGCGCTTTCCCGAAATGATCTCGACCAGCGCGCCACACACGTCGGTTGAAAGCGAATACATCCAGCGCTCGCCCGGTTCGTAACGCAGCGGTACGCGACCGAGCTTCTGCACGAAGGCGCGCAGGTCCTCGCCATCGCCGCGGCGCACGCCAATGCGCGCATACTCCTTGTCGACCGGGTGGCCGCTGTCGGGTGCGCCGAGCGCGGCCAGCGCCGCGCCATAGGTGAGGCCACCAGTGTGGCAGAGCATGTCGCGCATGCTGACCGGCCGCTTGGGCTTCGCAGTCACCATCGCCGGGCCCTCGCCTGAAACCCAGACGCGCTGATCGCGCCACTCCGGCACGAAGCGATGCACCGGATCGTTGAGCTGGAAAAAGCCGCGCTCGTAAAGCGTCATCAGCGCCACGGAGGTGATCGGCTTGGTCATGGAGTAGATGCGGAAGATCGTGTCGTCGGCCATCCTTTTGCCGCGCTCGCGATCCATCTCGCCAAGCGACTTGAAATAAGCGAGGTGGCCGCGCCGCGTCACCGCCACCTGGCAACCGGCGATCTTGCCATTGTCGATGTAGGCGCGATTCAGATGATCTGCGATGCGATCAAGACGTCCGGGAGCAAAGCCCGCCTTGCTGGGTGACTGTTCCATCGCCTTCTCCCTAGTGCCGATTCAAATAGGCTTTGCCTTCGCTCTTCACGATGTCGACGAGATTGCCCATGAACAGGTTCATGTCGATCAGGTGCAGCCCCCAATCCTGCTGCACTTGCCCGGCGATCACAACATCGCCGGGGATATTGTCGACGCGGGCATCGGCCGGATCGCCATGCACGGTGATGGCGAGATAGGTGCCGACATCGTTGCGTGCGCACTCGGCCGTCAGCATGCCCGGCAAGGAAACGAAAGGCGTTGCAACGGTCTTGCCCGCGGCCCAGGGCTTCGGCTCGACGGACGCGCCGAACGCGCGACCGCTTGATGCGAGATAGGCGTGCACGTCGCCTGAACCTCCGCCAAGTGCTGCGGGGTTGACGCAGGCGGCTTCGAGTCCGGGCCCCGCGCTTTTGCCGAAGCGGCTGTTGGTGGGAGGAGGTGCGTCGGCGCGGAACGAGGCGAACGCGATGACGCAGCCGACATCTTTGTCGGAATGACAAAGTGCGACATGTTGGAAATCGCCGCCGACATCCTTGCCGGCGGGGACTTGCAGGCGTGTGCCGCCGAGGATCGCAAGCACGAGCTGTTTCTGAATGGGCTTGCCGTCGATTTCGTTCTTGATCAGCGCATTGAGAACGCCAGAGCCCTGGCTATGTCCGATCAGTACGACGCCGCGCCCGTTGTTGTAGTGCTCGAGATAGTAATTCCAAGCATCGACGACGTCGTGATAGCCGAGCATGGGATCGGCTGGTGCCGCCATCGGACGTCCCGACATGCGCGCGGCGAGTGCCGTGAGCGTGAACTGGCGGTAGAGCGGCGCATAGGTGGTGCAGACGCTGGCGAAGCGCGCGAACTGCTGCGCGATCACGCCCATCTCCTCGGCGCCGGGCAGCATGTCGCTGTTGACGCTCGGATCGCGCGACACGGTCGGATAGACATAGAAGCAATCGATCGGCGCCTTCCTTGCGGCGCGGAATTTCTCGCTCTTCAGCGTGCCGTCGGCTTCGACGATTGTCGCATCCTCATTGGCGCTGCAGGCATCTTCATGGCCCGGCAGACAAAGCCAGTTCGACGCGATCGAATAGTCGTTCTTGGCCGGCGTCGCCGCATCTTCGGCAAGTGCGGGCAGCACGAGCCCGGCCACCAGCACCACTACACCCCAAAGTCTCATCCGCGTTTACCCCGCAATTCCTCGGGCGAAAGTATGAGCAACGCTCCGGGCTGCGGTCCAATAAAAATGCCTGTCAGGCTTCGCTTTTGGCCGTTTGTCCCGTGCGATCAAAAAGCCGCAGGCTGCTTACACCGGCTGCCGCGAGCGCGAAGCCGACGCCGATATAGAGCGATAGTGACGTACCGTGTTCCGGAATGCGCGCAAAAGCGAAGGCGACGAGTGCGGCACCGATGGTCTGGCCGAGCAGGCGCGCGGTGCCGAGCATGCCGCTCGCCCCGCCGCTGCGCTCGAGTGGCGCGGCGGTGATCATCGCGCGATTGTTGGGCGACTGGAAAAGTCCGAAGCCTGCGCCCGCCAGAGCCATACGCCAGATGATGTCGGGCGCGCCCGCATCGACAGGCGTCATGGCGAGCGACAAGAGTCCCGCGGCAAAGACAAGTAGTCCCAGCGCGCCGAGCAACCCTGCCGGATAGCGATCGGCCAGGCGTCCCGCGAGCGGGGATACCAGTGTGATCGCAATCGGCCATGGCGTGATCATCAATCCCGTCTCGACGGCGCTGTGGTGGAGCCCGCGTTGCAGCAGGAATGGCAGGGAGACGAGCGCCAGCATCTGTCCCGCGAACGAGCAAATCGATGTGGCAATGGATAGCGCGAACATCGGAATACGCATCAAGTCGATCGGCAGCATCGGCGAGGCCGTCTCGTGCTCGCGCCGTACCATGAGAATTCCGACGCCGACGGCGGCCACGGCCTCGACGACGAACCAGACGAAGGCCTCGCAATGGCCGGCCGCATCGATGCTGCCGATCAGCAATGCGAACATGATCGCCACGAGCACGGCGCCCGCGACATCGAAGCGGTGCAAAGCGCGCGGCGTATGCGGCAGCGCGCGCAGAGCAATGATCACGGCGGCGATACCGAAGGGAATGTTGACCGCAAACAGGAACGGCCAGGTCGCCACCGCCAGAATGGCTGCAGCAACCGTCGGCCCCGCTGCGGCGGAGATCGAGACCATCATGACATTGATGGCAAGACCGCGCCCCAGCATGCGCTGCGGGTAGATGAAGCGGATCAGCGCCGAGTTGACACTCATGATGCCCGAGCCGCCGAAGCCCTGGATGACCCGCGCGATCGCCAACATCGTCAGGGAGTGAGATAGCGCGCAGAGCAGCGAGGCGATGGTGAAGAGGATGAGACCGGCGATGTAGATGCGGCGATAACCGATGATGTCGCCGAGCGCCGCCAGCGGCAGGAGCGAAATCGTGATTGCCAGCTGATAGCCGTTGACGATCCAGATCGAGAGCGCCGGATCGGTGTTGAGGTCAATGCCGATGGTCGGCAATGCGACATTGGCGATGGCCGAATCCATCACCGCCATGACGATGCCGAGCGCCAGCGTGGCGATCGCCCAATAGCGTTGTGGCGTCGCCAGACCATCGTGGGGAGAGGAGGGGGCCATGGCGGACGTTTGACTCACACAAGCTCGATTGTCATCCCCGGCGCGCTTCGCGCTGAAGTGCGAAGCGAGGGAAGGGAGCCGGAGTTAGTTCCCCACCCAGCCCTGCGCCACCGCCGCGTCGTGGCGGACTTTTTCGGGCCCGCCCAGCGTCTGCCGGTTGAGGCCAACGCGCTTGAACCAATAGTGCAGGCCCAGAAGATCGGTGAAGCCCATGCCGCCGTGTACTTCTGTGGCGGTGCGCGCGACGAAGGTGCCGACTTCGGACGTGTGCGCCTTGGCGTGCGCCGCCATGCGCCGCGACTGGTCGGGGAACGTGTCGAACGCATAGGCCGCATACCAGATCAGCGCACGGCAGGGTTCGAGTTCGGCGATCATCTCGGCGCAGAGATGCTTGACCGCCTGGAACGAGCCGATGACGCGGTCGAACTGTTTGCGCTCCTTGGCATAGGCAACCGCCTTTTCGATCATGCGTCCGCCGGCGCCCAGCGTGTCGGCGGCGAGCATGATGCGGCCGGCATCGATCATGCGGTCGAGCGTGGCGGCGGGATTGCCGGAGGACAGCGGCTCGGCTTCGACGGCGTCGAAATGGAGTTCGCCGATGCTGCGTGTCGCGTCGATGGTGATGAGCGTGGTTTTCTCCAGCCCCTTCGCATTGGCATCGACGACATGAAGTCCACCAAACTTGTCCGCGACGATGAAAGTGTCGGCACCGGCGAAGTCGAGCACAAACAGCGTCTTTCCGGAGAGCTTTCCAGCCTTCGCGCCAATGCCTGCTTTCTCGCGCGCGCCGGCCGCATGCTCGCTGATCGCGACACCGGCGACGAGCGTGCCTGACGCCAATTTGGGCAGATACTTTTTCCTTTGTGCGTCGGACCCTGCGCCTTCAATCGCAAGCGTCGCCATAACTGAGCTTGCGACGAATGGCACGGGCGCGACATGGCGGCCCAATGCTTCCGCGGCGAGCGCGGCATCGAGCAGCTTGAGGCCGAGCCCGCCATGCTCTTCGGAAATGAGAATTCCCGCCACGCCAAGTTCGACGAGAGCCTTGAGCACGTCGACCGCGTAGGCTTCCTGCCCAGAAGCCTTGCGCACGCGCTCGAGCGGGCAGACACGCTCGAGCGTACGGTTGATGCTCTCCTGCATCATCTTCTGATCGTCGCTGAGCGCGAATTCCATCGCTTAAGCCTTCGCCGCCTTGGGTTCACGCGGCATGCCCAGGCCACGCTCGGAGATGATGTTTTTCTGAATCTGCGCCGTACCGCCGCCGATGATGAGGCCGAGATCGAACATGTAGCTCGTCTGCCAGTTCCCGCCGTTGCGCAGGTGCGGCGAGCCGGAATAGAGAATGCCGAGTTCGCCCAGCGAATCGATGGCAAAGGCTGCGAGTTGATGATTGAGCTCGCAGCCCATCAGCTTGACGATCAACCGCGCCACGCCCGGGTCTTCGCCCTTTTGCGCCGCTGTGAGCAGGCGAAGACCGTGGAACTCCATCGCGTGCACCCGCGCCTGCAATTTCAAAAGCCGGTCGCGGAACACGGGATTATCCATCAGCCGCCGGCCGTCGACATCCTCGTTCTGCATCAGATCGATCAGCGCCCTGAGCCGCGTGCCGGCCTGGTTGGGATCGCCCAGCATGCCGCGCTCGTGGCGGAGCGTGGCGTTGGCGACGAACCAGCCTTGGCCGCGCTGGCCGACGACGTCCTTCTTGGGCACGCGCACATCCGTGAAGAAGACTTCATTGAACTCGGCACGGCCGGTCATCGTCACGAGCGGCCTGACTTCGATACCTGGCGTCTTCATCGAGAACAGAAGATAGGAAATACCTTCATGCTTGGGCTTGTCGGCTTCGGTGCGCACTAGGCAGAAGATCATGTCGGCCTGCGCCGCGGTCGAGGTCCAGATCTTCTGGCCGTTGATGACGAAGTCATCGCCGTCTTCCACCGCGCGCGTCGTCAGCGAGGCAAGATCGGAGCCGGCGCCGGGTTCGGAATAGCCCTGACACCAGATGATCTCGCCGCGCAGCGTGGGGCCGATAAATTTTCGCTTCTGCTCCTCGCTGCCCAGTTCGAGCAAAGTCGGCACCAGCATCGAGATGCCCTGGCCGCTCATGCCCATCGGTAGACCCGCGGCGATGAATTCCTCCGCGATAATGCGCGATTTCAAGACGTCAGGCTCGGCGCCATAGCCGCCATACTCTTTGGGAATTGTCCGCGCGGCATAGCCATGTTGGATGAGAAGCTTCTGCCATTCGCGAGCGCCCGACATCGGGGCGGCCATGCCGCGCGGTGCGCTTGCGCCGTGCTCGCGCGCGAAGGCGCGAATCTCTTCGCGGAAAGCTTCGTATTCGGGACTGTAGGAGAGGTCCATTTGGGTCCGCCCTCCATCCTTCGACAAGCTCATCCTTCGACAAGCTCAGGATGAGGAAGTTCTTTTTTGAGCCCTCATCCCGAGCTTGTCGAGGGACGAAGGGCGAGGGTCGACAGTGGGTGTGAAGCTTACAACCGCTCCACGATCGTGACGTTGGCGAGGCCGCCCCCTTCGCACATGGTTTGCAGGCCCCACTTCTTGCCGCGATCCTTGAGCGCATAGAGAAGCGTCGTCATCAACTTGGTGCCGGATGCGCCGAGCGGATGGCCGAGCGCGATGGCACCGCCATTGACGTTCAATCGCTCGGGATCGGCGTGCGTCTGCTGCAGCCACGCGACAGGCACCGAGGCGAACGCCTCGTTCACCTCGAAGAGATCGATGTCGTCGATCTTCATGCCGGCCTTTTCCAAAGCGCGCTTGGTAGCGGGCAGTGGCGCCTCGAGCATGATGACCGGATCGCCGCCGATCACCGTCAGGTGATGGATGCGGGCGAGCGGCTTCGCGCCGAGTGCCTTCAAACCTTTCTCGTTGACCACGAGAACACCGGATGCACCGTCGCAGATCTGGCTGGATGTCGCGGCCGTGATGGCGCCGCCGTCGCGCAGCAGCTTCACGCCCTTGATACCGTCGAGCGAAACGTCGAAACGAATGCCTTCATCGGTGGTGTGCAGCGCCGTCGAACCGTCTTCCGCCTTGATCTCCAGCGGCACGATCTCATCCTTGAACTTGCCGCCCTGCGTTGCTGCGATCGCCTTCTTGTGGCTTTCATAGCCGAACTGGTCGAGTTGCCCTTTGTTGAGTCCATACTTGGTCGCCATCATCTCGGCGCCCATGAACTGGCTGAACTGGATGTTGGGATATTTCGCCTGCAGCTCCGGGCTCATATACGTGCCCATGCCGTTCTGCGCGGGCAGCGCGGCCGACGCACCCATTGGCACCCGCGTCATGCTCTCGATGCCCATGGCAATGACGGCATCCATGCTGCCCGACATGACGGCCTGCGCGGCGAAGTGCAGAGATTGCTGCGAGGAGCCGCATTGGCGATCAACGCTTGTGCCCGGAACATGCTCCGGCAGGCGCGAGGCCATCACCGCATTGCGGGCAACGTTGATCGCCTGCTGCCCGACCTGGCTGACGCAACCGCAGATCACGTCTTCGATGAGGTTGGGATCGGCCTTGCTGCGGTCGAGCAGCGCGTTGATCACATGCGCACCCATGTCGACCGGATGCCAATCCTTCAGCTTGCCGCCACGCTTGCCACCTGCCGTGCGCGCCGCCGCAACAATGTAAGCTTCTGCCATGACGATACTCCCTATGTCCTGACAACCCTTTTAGCATCGCCGCACGCGCGCCGCACCCTTCGCGAAGCGCGTCCTTTTGGTTGCCGTGGCGGAAACGGCTCTTGCCGCAAGTAGCGCGATACGCAACCGTCATGCGTCTGTGGTTGAATTGTATGAGCGGGGTTTTGCATGAGCCGACTGTTCCATCCTTCCCGCCGAGTTGTGCTTGCGGGGTTGAGCG
>Ga0070712_100000066_pt1 | contig 53258 bp, 51 predicted proteins | sample LARL81metaG_FD_71396 | JGI IMG/M metagenome (GOLD analysis project Ga0070712, IMG submission 71396) | Corn, switchgrass and miscanthus rhizosphere microbial communities from Kellogg Biological Station, Michigan, USA - LAR L8-1 metaG | ecosystem: Host-associated > Plants > Roots > Rhizosphere ...
CGCATCGCTCAGCGCCTGCTCGCGCTCACGATCGGCATGTTCCTCAACACCCTCACCGGCCGCCCCGCACGCGCCCTCGCCGCCTACGACGGACGCTAAACCCGCATCAAGCCTCTAGCTCAGCACCGGCACGGTCCCGCGTCGCTGCTCCAGCGACGTCACCACGTCGCGCAGCTCGTCGAGCGGCAGGGCGGAGTCGAGATGAGCGCCGATGCGGACCCAGTCGTAGAAAGTCTCGAGCGTTGAGCGCCAGCGGGCGGCGTCGAGGAACGAGCAGGGGAAGCCCTCGGCGCCGATCCGCTCGCGCAAGCAACTGACGAGTTGGTCGGCCGCTGCCAGGGCGCGCTGTGCTGAACGCTCGTCGACGACCGCCGCCCCCTGCTCCAGCGCGAGCACGTCAGCAGCCAGCGCGCGATCGATTTCGGGCAGCCCGGCGAGCTGCGCGCACGCCTCCTCCTGCGCCGGCAGCGGGTCCACGCCATAGGCGCTCAGCACCGACATGCACACGCGCTGCAGCGCGCGGCGCACCGCCGCCGCCGCCACGCCCCACTGCCCCTGCGCGACCGCCCCGACCGCGTCCTCACGCGCGTTCTCGACCATCACGTTGCACCACACCAGTGCCATTCCCGCGGCGGCGAACCGGCGCGCCGGCACGGGTACGAGCGCGATCCCCGTTCCCTCCTGCTCCAGCTGCGCGCCACCGAGCGAGAGCGGCGGGCGCCGCACGCCCGGCGGGGGCGTCACGGTCGGCGCCGCCGCGATCGTCCCGCCGCCGCGCCACGCCAGCCGCACGAATCCGAACCGATGGAACTCCGCCATCAGCCGGCCGGCATCCTCCGCGCCCGCCCCTTCGACGACAATCGGCAACGGCTGCTCGAACACGACGCTCCGCCACGCCCGCGCCGCTGCGTCGTCGAGCGCGAACACGTCCCGCCCGTCGCGCACGACGTGCACCTGCCCGTCGATCGGCCACGTCGTCACGCCCGGCTGGCGGCGAAACCGCGCCCGACCAGGCTCCAGCGGGCAGCCCCCGACGCCGAGCTGCGCGAGCAGCGACAGCGCACGCGCGACATAGGAAGGCTCCGGCAACCGCGCGACCGCGCGCGGCAGCATCGCCTGGCAGCGCTCGACGAGCACAGCGTCCGCACCGCCGCGCCCGCCCACGCGCCGCAGTTGCTCGTCCAGCCACTTCGCATCGACGTAGGTCTCGCCGCGCAGTGCCATCCACGCCTTCGCGCCGTGCACAAGCGCCGTCTCCGCCCACGTCGCGGCAGCCGCGTGATCGCCCAGGCCGGTCAGCGCCACGGCCAGCCGCCCACATTCCCGCGACCGGTGCGCATATGCGCGCGACGCGATCGTCCCCAGCTCGGTCAGGGGCATCGTCCGCTGCAACGCCGCCACAAGCCGCGACCTGAGCACCGGCACGGCGCGCGCGAGGCGCTGGCAGCGATTCAGCAGGTCGTCCGGGATCCGGGCAGCCGAGCCCGCCCTGCCCAGGCGCCACAGCGCATCGCGATCCTCCGCGGCTTCGCGCACCGAGCGCACCCGCACCTCGATCCGCCAGCCATCGTCGAACAGCACCGTCGGAGTGCCCGCGTAGACCTCGTCGCTGTCGTCGAGCAGCAGGAAGTCCACGTCCGACGACGGGTTGCCGAAGCCCTCGGCGATCGACCCCTCGAGCACCGCCGCGCAGCCGTCGGGCACCCGCACGCGCCCCAGCGCGCGCGCGAGCAGGCGCTGCAGCTCCGCCTGGTTCAGAACCATCGCACCCGCATCTGGTCTCCCCCTGACCGACACCTCCCTAGCTTATGCACCGAACTGCGGTGCGAGCAGCACTTCCCCCGCTATCGTCGGCATGGGATGGGACGAGTGCTGGTCACCGGCGCCTCCGGCGCGATCGGGGCGGAGGTCGCAGCGCTGCTCGCGGGCGACGATAACGTCGTCGCGCTGCTCCACCGCGAGGGACGGATCGTGCGCAACGACGGTCGCACGCTTCCCGCCGGCTCGCAGCAGCGGATCGCGCCGCTCGCCGGCGACGTCACGCGGCCACGCCTCGGCCTCGAAGCCGACGAGTGGAAGCGGCTGCGCTCCTCGGTCGACACAATCGTCCACACCGCCGCGATCACCGAGTTCGGGCGCCCGGAGGCGATCTACCGCGCCGTCAACGTCGCGGGGACGCGCAACGTTCTGGAGCTGGCGAGGGGCGGCCCCGAGCCGATCCCGCTCGTGCACGTCTCGACGGCGTACGTGTGCGGCGACCGGCACGGCATCGTGCGTGAGGACGAGCTGTCGACCGGTCAGTCGTTCGCGAACCACTATGAGCGCAGCAAGCACGACGCGGAGTTGCTCGTGCGCGAGGCGGCCGCGAACGGGCTGCCGGTTGTCGTCGTGCGGCCGAGCATCGTCGTCGGGGCGGCGCGCTCCGGCGTCACGCGTGAGTTCAAGCACATCTACACGTTCGTGAAGCTGCTCGTCCAGGGCCGCCTCAGCGTCGTCGCCGCGCATTACGACGCGCTCGTCGACTTCGTCCCGATCGACTACGTCGCGCAGGCGATCGCCGATGTGGCCCGCCGCCCGGACGACGCCGCCGGCAGAACGCTGCACCTTGTCGGCGCGACCCCTCTCACGTTGCGGGAGATCGGCGATGTGCTCGCCGAGTACCCGTCGTTCATCGTCCCACGGTTCGTGCCGCCGGCGAGCTTCGACGAGGCGCAGCTGACCTCGATCGAGCGGCGCTACCACGTGCGCGTCGGGCACCTGTTCGCGCCCTACCTGCTCCGCCACATCGTGTTCGCGACCGACCAGGCGCGGCGCGTCACGCGCACGCGCCAGGCAGTGTCGGGCAAGCCGCTGCTGCGGCGGCTGATCGACTATGCGCTGCGGGTCGGCTACATCGGCAAGCCCGCGCCGCCGGTCGGCGACGTGCTCGCGTCGCTCGACGCTCCGCCGCCTCCGGTGAGCTGATCGAGCAGCGCGACGGCGATCCGCTCGACGTCCGCGAGCGTCTCAGCGCGCAGCGACTCAGCGTCGGCGAGCTCGACGCCGAAGTGCTCCTCCAGCGCGATGCCGAGCTCAACGAGCCGCAGCGAGTCGTAGCCGAGATCCTCTGCCAGGCGCGTCGAGCCGGTCGGCTCCGTGACGGCACGCGGCGCCATCGCCACGACGATGCGCACCGCCTCCGCCTGAACCGCCGCTCTGGCCTCCCCCTGGATCACGCGAACCCCGTCTTGGTCTCGTCGAAGCGCAGCCGCCAAGCCGCGACGAGCGTCAGTGCGAGCGCCCAGCCGCACAGCACCGCCGCCGACGTCAGCGCCCGGCCCGTGCCGCCGAGGATCGCGGCGCGGTAGCCGCGCATCGCCCACCAGCTCGGCACCGCCGGGCCGATCGCGTGCGCCCAGGGCGGCAGCAGCGTCGTAGGCACGAGCGCACCGCCCAAGCACGACAGCAGGAGCGTGCCGAGGTATGCGATCGCGTTCGCCTGCATCACCGTGCGGCAGACCGCGGTGACAGCGAGGCCGGCCGCGACGACGAACAGACCGAACGCCGCGCCGACGAGCACGACATCCGCCCATGAGCCGCGCACGTCGAGCCCCATCAGCACGCTCCCGAGCCCGAACACGAGCACGAGCTGGATCCCGGCCAGCACGAGTGAACCCACCACCTTGCCGGCCATGATCTCGGCGGTCGTCGCCGGGCTCGCGCGCAGCCGCTCCCACGTGCGCCAGGCATGCTCGCGGTAGAAGCCGTGACAGACGTAGCTGACGAGCAGCAGCCCGCACGTGACAAGCATGCCCGGAACCGCCTGCTCGGCCCCGTTCGCGTGAGGCACGCCTTCGGCGATGAGCGTGGAACGAAACGCCGATCTCATGAACACCATCCCGACGAGCGGCACGATCACGAGGAGCACCAGCGGGAACGAGTCACGGCTGACGATTCGCAGATCGTTGCGCGCAAGCGCGAGGCTGCGGGCGAGCGTCATGAGCCCGCGTCTGCTTCGTAGCGCCGCCCGGTCACGTTGAGGAAGACGGTCTCGAGGCTCGGCCGGACCGGCTCGACCTTGCCGGCGCCGTGCGCGCGAACCAGCGCGTCGAGCGACCCGCGGGCGACGATCCGCCCGGCGTCGAGGATCGCCACCGACGCGCCGAGCTGGTCGACCTCCGGCAGGTAGTGCGTCGTGTAGCACACCCCTGTCCCGTCAGCGGCAAGCGCGCGCACAAGCGCGAGCAGCCGCAAACGTGTCTCGGGATCCGCTCCGGCCGTCGGCTCGTCGAGCAGCAGCAGCGGTACCGTTCGCATCACGCCCATCGCGGTGTGCAGCCGGCGCGCCTCCCCGCCCGAAAGCGTGCGGGCGGGCCGGTCCAACAGCCGTTCGAGCGCCAGCAGCTCCGCAACGCCGGCGAGTCGGCGTGCAAGCTCGGCGCCGCGCAGCCCGCCGAGCTCGCCGAACAGGCGCAGGTTGTCGCGCACGCTGAGCGTCGGGTAGACGCCGAGCTCCTGCGGCACGAGCCCGAGACGCGCGCGGGCGAGCCGCGGCAGCCGCACAACGTCGACCCCGTCCACCGCGACCCGTCCGGCATCCGGCCGGCGCAGGGTCGCGGCGATCGAGACGAGCGTGGTCTTGCCGGCGCCGTTGGGGCCGAGCAGCGCGACGACCTCGCCGGCGGCGATCTCCAGGTCGACGCCTTCGAGCGCGACGACGTCCCCGTAGCGCTTGCGGAGTTGTTCGGTGACGAGCGCAGGTCGCGTCACCGCTCGCGTCCGAGCAGCGCCCGGCAGCGGAAGCGCTGGGCCTTGCCGCTCGGGGTCTTGGGGAACACGCCGGGATCGAGGAAGACGACCTCGTCGATCGACAGGCCGGCACGGTCCATCGCTATCTGCCGCAGGCGATCGGAGACGGCCGCCTCTCCATGTCCGGGATTGCCGTCGCCGTCCCCGCGCGCACTCGACAGCTCGGCGACGACGCCGATGCGGGCGCGGCCGTCGCGATGGGTCTCGACGATCGCGCAGTTGCCTTCACGCACCCCCGGATCCGACCCCATCTCCGCCTCGATCTCGTGGACGTAGACGTTGCGCCCGCCCACGATCAGCACGTCGTCGCTGCGGCCGACGACATAGAGCTCGCCGTCGCGTACGAAGCCGATGTCGCCGGTGCGCACCGCCCCGCCGTGGAAGCGGGCCGCGGTCGCCTCGGGCTGGTGCAGGTAGCCGTCGGCGACGCTCGGGGAACGCACGACGATCTCGCTCGTCCCCGCGTCGACCTCGATCTCGGTCGCACCCACGGGCGTGCCGGTCGAGACGATCCGCCGGGCGCCGGGAATCGCGCCGTCGACCTCCTCGACGCGGCCGTTCGCGAGCGCGTCGCCGTCGACGTGCAAGAAGCGCGGCGGAGTCTCCAGGGCGCCCATCGTGACGGCGAGCGTCGTCTCGGCGAGGCCGTAGGCGACGGTGAAGGCGTCGAGCGAGAGGCCGCGCGGCGCGAACGCGTTCGCGGCGGCCTCGAGCACGTCCCAGTGGACCGGCTCGGCGCCGACGAGGCAGACGCGCAGCGCGAGCGAAACCGTCGAGCTGCCGGCGCGCTCCGCGCGCGCCGCGCGCGCCGCGAGCGCGAGCGCGGACGGTGGACCCGCTGTGACCGTCACGCCCATCTCGGCGCAGTCGTCGAACCACGAGCGCGGCGACATCAGGAAGCGCTCGGGAGTCGAACGGATCCCCTGCATGCCCGCATAGATCGCGAGCAGGTTGCAGCCGAAGAAGCCCATGTCGTGCGAGAGCGGCAGCCAGATGTAGCCGACGTCGCGGTCGGGGTCGATCCGCATCCGCTCCGTCAGCATGCGCATCTGCATGTCGACCGCGCGGCCGGACAGCTCGACTCCGCGGGGGTCGCCGGTCGTGCCCGAGGAGAACTGCACGAACACCGTGTCGTCCGGGTCCGGCGGCTCCAGCTCGGCGCGTTCGGGCGTCTCGATCAGCGATCGGTAGCCGACCGCCTCAACCGACAGCGGCGCGTCGGGCGGCATGAACTGCAGGAAGCGCTCCTCCGCGAGGAAGAAGGGCGCGCCTACCAGCCGGCACAGCCCGTCCAGCTGGCGCACGTAGCCCTCGACGCTCATGCCACGGGCGGGGATCGGAAGCGACGCGATCGCGGCGCCGGCGGCCCAGATGCCGACGTAGCCGGCGGTCGCATCAGGCATGTTCGTGATCACCGCCGGCACGACGCTCCCGCGCCCCACGCCGCGGCGGCGCAAGCCCGCGGCGACGTACCGCGCGGTCTGGAGCACGTCGTCGAAGCGCTGGCGCTCGAAGCGCTCACCGGTCCACTCCCACAGGTGCTGCGCCAGCTTCTCCGGCGCGAGCAGCTCGTCCCAGAGCGTCGTCACGTCGTCCCCCTCGACGCACCTTTGGTTAGAGCTTCAAGCTACCAAGAAAGGGGGACCGAGTAAACTGGTCGCTCGGACGATGGACCGTGCGTTCAGGGGGATTCGTGACGGCGCTGCTGGCGCATATCGCCGTGCGGCGATCGCGGGCGGTGATCGCGGGCTGGCTGCTGACAGCAGCGGCGTGCGCGCTCGTCGCCACCGGGCTGCTGGGTGAGCTGTCGAACAGCGGGCTCGTGGTACGCGGGTCGGACTCCGCTCGAGCTGCCGATGTGCTCGCCCAGCACTTCCCCGGGCACGACGGGGCGCAGCTGCTGGCGGCCGTCACGGTCCGAGACCCGAGCGCGAGCGAGCGCTGGAACAACGAGTCGATCCGGTTGGTGAGAAAAGCCCTCGGCGGGCGCCCGGAGGTCCGTTCGCTCACGCCGAACGGAACGGCGATCCGATACGGGTCCGGCAACCAACCAACGAACGCGGTCACGCTCGTCGGCGTCCAGTTGCGCATCGGCCAGGCCCGGGCGGAGGCCGACGTCCCGGCGCTGCGTGCAGCGCTCAGCCACGCGAACCGGCCGCGGATCGACGCGCGCCTGCTCGGACCGCCGGTCGTCGAGCAGCGGTACGCGGCGATCGCGAGTGCGGACCTCACGCGTGCCGAGGAGCTCGCGCTGCCGCTGACGTTGCTCGTGCTGCTGGTCGCCTTCCAGGCGCCGATGGCAGCGCTGCTGCCGGTGCTGCTCGCAGTCGTGACGATGCTCGTGACGTTCGCGTGCCTGGCGGTCATCGGCAGGTGGATCGGCATCAGCGTGTTCGTGACGAACACGGCGACGATCCTCGCGCTCGGCCTCAGCGTCGACTTTTCGCTGTTCATGGTGACTCGCTATCGCGAGGAGCTGGCGCGCTGCGGCTCGGTGGAGCAGGCGCTGACGACGACGATCACGACGACCGGGCGCGCGGTGCTGCTGTCGTCCTGCACGATCGCGACGTCGCTCGTCGCGCTGTTCGTCGTCGGGGTCGCGACCTTCTCGACGATGGCGATCGGTGCGGGGATCGCAACGCTGGTGGCGGCAGCAGCCGCGCTCTCGCTCCTGCCGGCGACGATCCAGCTCGCCGGCCACCGCGTCGAGTGGCAGCGGATCGACCGCGTCGCGCGGGCGGCGGCGCGCGCAACCCTGTGGAGCCGGCTTGCACGAGCGGTCACCGACCGCCCGGTCGCCACCCTGCTCGCGAGCCTTGCCGTGCTGGTCGCACTCGCGTTGCCGGCGCGTTCGTTCGGGCTCGACGTCCACACCCAGCGTCTGCTGCCGCGCGACGACCATGTGCGCCGCGACATCGCGTTCGTCGCGCACGTGATGTATCCAGGCGTCGCGACTCCGGTCCTCGTCGTCACCCGCGAACCGTTCTCGCGTGCTGTGAGACGCATCGAACGCGACCGCGACTTCGCGCAGATGGTGAGCGCGACGAAGGGCACGGGCGGCTGGTCCGCGCTGCAGGCAGTGCTGCAGGAGACGCCCGACGGTCCGGCCGCACAGCGCGCCGTCGAGCGGCTGCGTGCACAACTGCAGCATGACCGCGGCGCGCGCGAGACGCACGTCGGCGGCATCATTGCTGGCAGCATCGACCTGACCGAACGGATCTCGCAGCGCGCGCCGTGGGCGATCCTCGTTGCCACAGCGCTGTGCTTCGCCGCGCTCGCGTGGGGACTGCACTCACTCGTAATCCCGCTCAAGGCAGTGCTGACGACGCTGCTGTCGGTCGCCGCGACGCTCGGGCTGCTGCTGCGGCTCTTCCACGGGAGCGGGCCCGTGCCGCACCTGGAGTTCTTCGTGCCGCTGTTCCTCTTCGCGATCCTGTTCGGCTTGTCGGTCGACTACGAGGTGTTCCTGCTCAGCCGCATTCGTGAAGCGGCCGCGGCCGGGCACGATCACCGCGAGGCGGTGCGCCGCGGGTTGGTCGGCAGCGCCCGCTCGATCACGCTCGCGGGCCTCACGCTGACGACCGTGTTCCTCGCGTTCGCGACCTCGCGGCTGCTGCCGTTCCAGCAGCTCGGCGTCGGGCTCGCGCTCGCGGTCGCGCTCGACATCACCCTCGTGCGCTGCCTGCTCGTGCCGGCTGCGGTGGTGCTGCTGCGGCGGTGGAACTGGTGGTGGCCAGGGCGTCGATTCCCAGAAGCGGGTGACCCAGGAGCAGGTGGAACAGGATGGTCCCGCCCGTCGAGACGTGCGTCACGCGGCCGGTGAGGCCGAGCCGCCTGAGCGGCATGCCGGTCGTGCCGCCGCCAACGATCGTGAGCGCGGGCGACTGCGCGCAGGCGGTTGCGAGAGCGTGCGCGCCGCGCTTGCCGGCGGGCTCGTGCTGGAGGCCGGGCGGACCGTTCCAGACCACGGTTCCCGCCGCATGGATCGCGTCGGCGAACCGGCGGCACGCCTTGGCGCCGAGGTCGATCGTGCGCAGGTCGGGGCGCAGGTCAGCGAATCGCACGGTGCGCGTGCGGCCGCGTTGATCCACGACGAGCAGGTCGCTGGGGACAACGGTGGTCTTGCGTCCCAGCACCCGCTGTGCGGCCGCTGCGTCCGGCCCCTCGCCCCGTGCGAGGCCGGCGAGGCTCGCGGCCATCTGGGCGCCGAGCAGCACCGTCGCGGACGTCGTTGCGAGCGCGTCGAGCAGCGGAAGCTTCTCCCCCAACCGCGTCCCGCCGGCGATCACGACGAGCGGGGCTACCGGGCTGCGCAGGAGAGCGAGCTGCTCCAGCTCTACCTCCACGAGTCTGCCAGCGGCCGACGGACCGAGCTGGACCAGCTCGACGATCGTCGCGTGGCGGCGGTGGAACGTCGCGAAGGCGTCGCTCACGACGATGTCGGCGCCGGCGCAGGCCCGCAGCTCAGCGGCCAGCGCCCACCGCTCGCCCGCTGACGGGCTCGTCTCGCGCGGGTCGAAGCGGATGTTCTCGAGCAGTCCGACCGCGCAGCGCTTCCCATGCCCCCAGCTGGCCGCCCCCGGCACCAGCGGGACCTCGCGATCGAGCAGTGTCTGCAGGGCTTGTGCGACCGGCCGCAGTGAGAGCCGCGGCTGCGCGCCGGCGGGCCGACCAAGGTGCGCGACGACGAGGATCCGGTTGCGCTGCGATGCAAGCGTCCGCAGCGTGGGCAGCGCGGCGCGCAAACGCGCGTCGTCGGCGATCACGTGGCCGTTGAGCGGGACGTTGAGGTCGGCCCGGACGAGAACCCTGGCGCCGGACACGTCGTCTACGGCGAGGCGTGACGGCTGTGTGGCGGTCACGGCCCCATGCCGGACGTCGCGAGGCCGAGCGTTTGCAGCTTGATCCGTGCGATCTGCTCGGCGTCGTCAGGATCGGTCGCGACAACCCCCGCGCCGTAGCGGCCAGGCTCCTCCCACAGCGTCAGCAGGCACAGGACATGTAGCGCGAGCGAGAGGTCCATCACGTCGCTCGCGTTTCCCTCGCCGTAGTAATGGTTGACCTGCCGCCCGCCGGCGAGCAGGACGATTCGCCGGGTGCCGAGCGCGTACTCGACGACCCCGTCGCCGTGATCGCGCGCGGCCCGTGCGCGGGTCTCGAGGTCTCCGACCCGGATCTCCCCCTCTCGCCGCCCGGCGTTCGCGAGCACGCAGCCGTCCTTGAGCAGGTCGAGGTGCCCGTCGCAGATGACATCCGGCTCGCCAGTCGCAGTGACGACGAAATCGGCGAGCGGGAGCGCGATCTCGAGCTGCGCGAGCTGCATGCCGTCGTAGATGGCGAGCAAGCCAGCTGTCGCGTAGCGCTCGACAACGACGACGCGCGCGTGCGCCGCCCGCAGATACGACGCGATGCCGCGACCGTCCGTGCCGTAGCCGATGACGACGGCGACCGCTCCCGCGAGCTGTCGTCGCGTAGCCGCGACGATCGCGGCGACCGACGACTGACCGGTGCCGTGGTGCGTCTCGATCCGCTCCTTCAGCAGGGACGCGGCGAGACCAACGAGCGGAAAGGCAGGCATCGCGCCGGCGGCGGCGATCGTGCGGCGGACGGCACGCTCGGCGTTGCGCGAGTGGAGCGTGGCGCCCCGGAGGTGGGGCAACTGCCCCTGATGCAAGATCGCCGCCGTGGACAGGCGCCCGTTGTCAAGCAACAGATGGGGCTGGAAGGCGACGAGGAGGTCGAGCGGGGCCTGGTCGGGCTCGTAGTAGTCGACGGCTCCGAGCGTGCGCCGGAGACCGTGACGCTCGTGCTCGGGCTCCGGGTCGTCGGCAATCAGCAGACGCGCGCCGCCGCGCTTGAGCACGTGCAGCAGGTGGGCGCGCTCCTTCGTGAGGCGCCCTGAGGTGGCGATGCGCGCACCGTCGAGGCGTCGCGTGCCCTGCAGCTGGCGCTCGAGCGCGGTGAGGACCGGCATGTGCCGCCAGCTCGCCCGGATCCGCGCGTAGCTCTCCGCCGTCGGCGACGGGCCGTCGGGGGCGGTCGGGGGCCGCTCCGCGCGGGCAGTCACTAAGCCTGCGACTTCCACAGTCGGCAGATGGAGACGAGGTCGTCGGGCGTGGCCGGCTTGCCGTTGCGCGCGAGCACTCGCTCGGCCGGGCAGCCGCTGAGCCAGGGCTCGTCGCCCGCCTGGAACGTCGCCTGCGTGAACAGCTCGAACTCGTTCTGCTCGCGGTTGAGCCGCAGGCCCTGTGGCGTCATGACGGCGAAATGCAGGGGCTCGTCGAACAGGAGAGAGCAGACATACGCCCGGCCGTCTGGGAAGATCGACAGGCGGTCGAGCGAGCAGCCGACGCAGCCGCGGTAGCCCTCATCGACGTAGGAATCGAGCTTGGCGCGGGTCGCGTAGGTGGGCGGATACCAGATCGAGGTGCGGTAGTCGTCCTTGATCTGCTCGAGTCGCTCGTAGAAGGAGATCCACTCATGCGGGCTCAGCGACCAGTCCCTCGCGTTCGCGATCCCGCGTCCCTCCTCCGAGAAGACGTGGAAGTTCACCATCGCGACACCGAGCGCGTCGGCAAGCTCGAGCAGCGCTTGGGCATCGTCGACGTTTCGCTGCGAGACGGTGCAGATGAGGCGCACGGCGTAGCCGGCGGCGACGGTTCTCGCGATGCACGGGACGGTCTTCTCGTATGTGCCGGCGCCCCGAATCGAGTCGTGTGTTGCGGCGCTCGCCCCGTCGAGGCTGAAAGAGATGTAGTGGAGCTTCTCCGGCGCGATCCGCTCAATCGTGCGCTCGAGCAGGCCGTTGGAGTCGATCATCACCTGCCGGTAGCCGACTGCGAGCGCATGGTCCACCATCCGCGGCAAGTCCGGGTGGAGCGTCGGCTCACCGCCCAGGAACGTGATGTACTCGCCCCCCAATGTCCGAGCGCGCTCAATGATCCCGGCCGCGTCGGCATAGTCGAGCATCAGCCCCCGCTCGAGCCGATCCCCCATGTAGCAGTGCCCGCACCGCAGCTGACACCGCTCGGTGATGTAGAGGTAGATGTTATGGAAGCGCTTGTAGTGGATGCGGGACCGATCGCGTGGCTGGGGTCCCGGTGATAAGCCGAGCAGGTTGGACACGGCGATGAACCTCCGTACTGTGCATTGACACGCATGGTACTGGTCACGCCGGGGGCGCGGTGCTTCTCGGCCGATCGACCTTCACCCTGGCGCCCCCTACGCCGCCACCGGCTCGACCGCCTCCTGCAGCCGCTCTCCCCGCACGTGCGGCACGACGAGCAGCGCGAGCACGACGCCGAGGGCGGCGAAGCCGGCGCCGACCGCGAAGGCGCTCTGGAAGCCCTCGGTCAGCGCGCCGCGCACGGCGTCCGCGGACGGCCGACCCGGGCCGGCGCCTGCGAGCACGTCGCTCGTCCGCGCCGCCGCGATCGACGACAGCACCGCCAGCCCGAGCGCGCCGCCCACTTGCTGGGCGGTGTTGAGCAGGCCCGACGCGAGTCCCGCCTCGTGGTGCGTCACGCCCGACATCGCCGTGATCGTCAGCGACACGAACGACAGCCCGAGGCCGATCGCGACGATCACCGAGGGGATCAGCACGTCGCTCGCGTACGAGCCGCCGGCCGAGACCTGCGTGAACAGCAGCAGCCCGGCCGTCGTGAACGTCAGCCCGGCGACGAGCACCGGCTTGGGCCCCAGGCGCGTGACGAGCTGCGAGGCGGCGCCGGCCGAGAAGATGATCGAGAGCGCGAGCGGCAGGTACGACAGCCCGGCCGTCAGCGCCGAGTCGCCGAGCACCTGCTGCAGGTAGAGCGAGATGAAGAAGAACATCGAGAACAGCGATGCGCCGACGAGCAGCGCGACCGCGTCCGCGCTGGCGACGTTGCGGTTGCGGAAGATCGACAGCGGCATCAGCGGGTGGCGCGTGCGCAGCTCGATCACGACGAACGCGACCAGCAGCGCTGCGGCGAGCGCCAGCAGCCCGATCGTCTGCAGCGAGCCCCAGCCGGCGTTGTGCGCGTCGAGCAGCGCGTAGACGAGCACGCTGAGGCCCGCGGTCACCGAGACGGCGCCCGCGACGTCCATGCTCGTGCGCTCGTGGCCGTGGCTCTCGCGCACGAAGCGCGGTGCGGCGAACGCGGCCGCGACGCCGATCGGCACGTTGACGAACAGCACCCACTCCCAACCGAGCCCGGACGTCAGCACGCCCCCCATCAGCACGCCGACGGCGCCGCCGGCGCCGGCCAGCGCGCCCCAGATCCCGAGCGCCTTGTTGCGCTCGGCGCCCTCGGTGAACGTCGTCGTGACGATCGACAGCGCGGCCGGCGAGACGATCGCGGCGCCGAGCCCCTGCACGCCGCGGGCGACGATCAGCCAGCCGGTCGACGTCGCGAACCCGCCTGCGAGCGAGGCGGCCGAGAAGACGATCAGGCCCGCGATGAACACCCGCCGGCGCCCGAACAGGTCCGCCGCGCGGCCGCCGAGCATCAAGAAGCCGCCGAACGCCAGCGTGTATGCGCTCACGACCCACGGCAGGCTGCTCTCGGAGAAGCCGAGCGCGGTCTTGATCGACGGCAGCGCGACGTTCACGATCGAGGCGTCGAGCACGACCATGAACTGCGCGACCGCGAGCACGGCGAGCGCGGCCTAGCGCTTGGGGTCGAGCGGCGTGTCCGCGGCGGTAAGAGCTTGGGCTTGGGCGGCCGTCGACATCTTGCACGCGTCCTTTCGAGGAGATACCATCAAATCCGGAATCGGAAGTCCGGTTCCGTCAGCACAATACGGAGGAGCGATTCCGTTTGTCAACTGAGACCCTCACGATCGAGCCCAGGCGTCTGCGCGCTGACGCCGCGCGCAACCGCGCGAAGGTGCTCGAGGCCGCCCGCGCGGCGTTCGCCGAGCACGGCGCCGAGGCGCAGATGGAGGACGTCGCGCGCCGCGCCGGGGTCGGGGTCGGGACCGTCTACCGCCACTTCCCGACCAAGCACGCGCTCGCCGCCGCGCTCGTCGAGGAGAAGTTCGACCGCGTGATCGCGCACGCGCGCGAGCTGCTCGACGAGCCGGACCCGTGGCGCGCGATCGAGCGCTCGTTCGAGTTCTGCGCCACCGCCCAGGAGCGCGACCGCGCGTACGCCGGCGTGCTCGCGAGCGTGGCCGGCAGCGGAGCGGCGAGCGACGACGCGCGCGCGCCCGGCGCGACCCCGCCCGTCGCGGGCCCGCGCGAGCACCAGCTGGCCGAGCTGCTCGCGATCACCGAGCGGATGCTCGAGCGCGCCCGCGCCGCCGGCGCGATCCGCGACGACCTCGCCGCCGCCGACATGCCGCCGCTCTACTGCGGCCTGGCGAGCGTCGTGCAGGCCGGCGTCGCCGACTGGCGCCGCTACCTCGAGCTGCTGCTCGACGGCCTGCGCCCGCGCACGGCAGCGCGCCGCTGAGCGGCGCTGCGCGTCACCGCGCCCCCTCCTCCGCCGCCTCCAGCGTCAGCTCGAAGCGCGTCGGCCCGCCCGCCGACGCGAGCCGCAGGTCGCCGCCCATCCGCCGCGCGAGCTCGCGGCCGATCGCCAGCCCGAGCCCGAACCCCGCATGGCCGTCGTGGTCGCCGCCGCGCCGGAAGCGCTCGAAGATCAGCTCGCGATCGTCCTCGGCGACCGGCGGGCCGTCGTTCTCGACCGCGACCGACGCGTCGCCGACGACGACACGGATCGGCCGCTCGACCGGCGCGTAGCGGCGCGCGTTGTCGACCAGGATGCGCACGACCTGCGCGACCTTGTCCGGATCCCCCATCGCGGTGCCGGCGCCGCGGTCGTGGAGCGTCACGCGCGCGCCCGGCGAGACGTCGAACTCGGCGATCGTGGCGCGGCACAGCGACGCGAGCGGGACCGGCTCGCGCCGCAACGGCAGCTCGGCGTCGAGGCGGCTGAGGTCGAGCAGGTCGGCGGCCAGGCGCGCGAGGCGGTCGGCCTGCTCGTCGGCGTGCAAGACCTGCTCGCGCGCGTCGGGCAGGTCCGGCTCGTCCGCCCCGAGGTCCTCGCGCAGCAGGCCCAACCGCAGCCGCAGCGCCGCGATCGGCGTGCGCAGCTCGTGCGAGGCGGTCGCGACGAACGCCTTGCGCGCCTCCTCCTGCACCCGCAGGCGCCGCTGCATCCGCGCCAGCGCGCGCGCAAGGTCACCGACCTCGTCGCGGCTGGCGTCGGCCGGGACCTCACCGCCGGGCCCCGGCTCGGCCACGCGCAGCGCCGCGGTGCGCAGCGCGCGCAGCCGGCGCACGAGCCGCGTCGCGATCAGGAAGCCGAGCAGGACGGCGATCGCGAGGCTGATGACGGCGGCGCGCTCGAAGCCCGCGAGGAACACATGGCGCGCGGCCTGCACGTCCTTGAGCGACTTGCGCAGCGCGAGCGTCGCCGGGCCGTTCGCGGTCGCCACCGGGAGCACGACGAGCGCCTCCGCGTCGGCGCCTGCGCCGACGACGCGCGCGATCCGCTGGCGGCTGTGGAGCACGCGCTCGACCTGCGTGAACGACGTGTGCAGGTCGAGATCCGGATCGCCGATCAGCGCGCCGCCGCGGCGGTCGAGCACGACGAGCTCGATCCCGACGCGGCGCAGCGAGCGCGCGATCTCGAGCAGCGCGCGCGAGCGGCGCCGCAGGTCGCCCCGCGGCAGCTGCTCGACGTCCTGGCGCGCGGTCGTGGCGCTGGTCGTGAGGCTCGACAGCGCGTCCTCGCGCAGGCGCTGCTGCAGCGGTGTGAACAGCGCGACCGTCGCGCCGGCGAGCGCCAGCATCGTGACGGCGACGAGCGCCACCACCAGCCGCCCGCGCAGTCCGGCGAACAGCCGCACCCAAGCCCCCGCTACGGCGCCGCCATGCGGTAGCCGAGCCCGCGCACGGTCAGCAGCAGCGTCGGCCGGTCGGGCTGGGCCTCGAGCTTCTCGCGCAGGTGACGGACGTGCACGTCGATCCCGCGCGGGTCGCGGTAGGCGCTGTCGCCCCAGATCGCGCGCAGCAGCTCCTGGCGGTCGAACGCGCGCCCCGGCTCGCTCATGAACGCGTGCAGCAACTCGAACTCGCTGAACGTCAGCTGCACCTCGCGCCCGTCGACGGTCACCTGGCGCCGCTCGCGGTCGAGCACGAGCGGGCCGACGCTCAGCACCTGCTCGCCGAGCGCGCGCGAGCCGGCGCGCCGCAGCACCGCGCGGATGCGGCTGCGCAGCTCGGCCGGGCCGAACGGCTTCGTGATGTAGTCGTCGGCGCCGGCTTCCAGCCCGAGCACGGCGTCGGCCTCGCTGTCGAGCGCGGTCAGCATGATGATCGGGACGACGTTGCGCCGCTCGCGCAGCGTGCGGCAGACGTCGTAGCCGTCCAGTCCCGGGCCGAGCGCGACGTCGAGCAGCACGACGTCGAAGCGCTGCGTGCTCGCGCGGTCGATCGCCGCGCGCCCGTCGGCGACGGCGACGACGCGGTGGCCCTGACGCGCGAACAGGCGCGAGAGCATCTCGCGCAGCTCGGACTCGTCGTCGACGACGAGGATGTCGAGCGGGACGTCCGCCACGGGGGGCAACGCTAGCGCTGTCATCGGGCGTGCGCGGCGGCCGCGACCGGGCCGGCGTCGCCCGCGGGCGCGAGGGCGGGAGCGGTCGCGGCCGGAGCGGCGCGCGCGTCCGGCGCGGGGGCGGCCATGCGCGCCTGCGCGGGCGCCAGCCGCCAGGCCGCCAGCGCGACCGCCGCGAGCGCGAGCGCGTGCGGGACCGCAAGCGCAGCGGTGCGTCCGAGCGAGTCGCCGAAGACCCACAGCCCGCCGAGCGTCGCGGTCGCGTTCGTCGCGGCCGTCATCAGCGCGACGACCGGGATCGCCGCGCCCGTCTGCAACCCGCGCTGGAAGCAGAAGAACGCCCCGCAGCTCAGCAGCGCGACCGCGGCGACCCAGGGGATCGCGGCGCTCACCCCGCCGGCGGCGCTGGCCGCCTTCGTGGCGGCGTCGGCCGCGCCGTAGAGGATCCCGGCCGCGAGGCCCAGGCGCCTGCCGCGCGCCGACAGCGCCGCGAGCGCCGCGGCGCCGAGCAGGAATGCCGCGAGCGGCGCAGCCGGCGCGGGCGCCGGGCCGCGACCGGCATGGGCGCCGGCCGCGAGCAGCACGAGCGCGACCAGCATCGCGGCGACCGCGACGAGCTCCTGGCGCGTGAGGCGCTCGCGCAGCAGGCGCGTGCCGGCGGGGACGGCGAGCGCGAGCCCACCGGCCGCGAACGCCTGCACGAGCGACAGCGGCGCGCGCGCGAGCGCGCCGACGTGCAGCGCCCAGCCCAGCAGGCCGAACGCGAGGCCGCCCGCCCACGCGCGCGAGCGCAGCAGCCCGCGCAGCGTGCGCAACGGGTGGCGCGGCGTGATCGCCGGCGCCGCCCGCGCTCCGGCGTGCTGGAGCAGATAGCCGCCGTTGAGCGCGAGCGACGCGAGCAGCGCGAGCGCGAGCCCCGACGCGAGCGGGCTCACGTCGGGCGCACCCCGAGGACCGCCGGCAGGTGCGCGGCGGGGCTCGCCACCGGCGCCGGCCGCCCGGCCGCGGCGCCGGGGGCACCCGGACGCACGATCGGCGGGGCCGCCGCGCCAGGTGCCGGGCGGACGGGATCGGCGGTCGCGCCGATCGGCCAGCCGGCGGGCTGCCAGCGCTCCGGTAGCGGGTCGGCCGCCGGCGCGTGCACGTACGCCTCCGCCTGCAGCACCCGCAGGGCGGCGACGGGCAGATCGCGGCGCCGGCGGTAGAGCAGGTAGCGCGGACGCCACGCCGGGAAGAACTTGTCGTTGAAGCGCGCGAGGCGCTCGAGCTGGAAGCGCCCGTGCAGGCGCCGCAGGAGCCGGCGCAGCGCCCGCTCGCGCGCGCGCAGACCGGCCGGGTCGGCGGCCATGACGTGCGCGAAGCCGGCGAAGTTCAGGCTCACCTCGGCCAGCCCCTCCGCGGCGGCGGCGCGCAGCGCGGCGACGACCATCGTCTCCCCGAGCCCGTTGGGCTCGTCGACCTCGCCGCGGCGCATCGCGTCGAGCGACAGCCCGTGCGCGTGGCGCGCGAAGCGCAGGAACGCGCGCAGCGCGCCACCCGGGTCGCGCGCGAGCACGTAGAGCGCGTCTTCGTCCTCGGGGGCGCCCCACAGCCGCCCGAGCGTCATCGCCCAGCCGCACAGCCGCGGCTGGCGCGCGCGCCAGCGTCCCTCCGCCTCGGCAAGCTCCGCGAGCTCGCGCGCGCCGAGCGCGCCGGCGGGAGCGGTCACGATCTCCCAGCCGGCGCGCTCGACGCGCGCGACCGCCTGGCGGACCTTGCGGACCGGGCGGCCCTCGAGGCTGAACGCGCGCGGGTCGACGAGCGCCTCGCAGCCGATCCGCAGCGCGCGCCAGCCGTCGCCGGCGAGCGTGCGCATTGCGTCGGGCGAGACGCCGGTCGCGACGACCGTCCAGCCGCGCTGACGCGCGAGCGCGGCGAAGCTCGCCAGCAGCTCGCGCGCGCTGCCGGGCGGGCCGATCGGATCCCCGCCGATCACCGCCGTGCGCCCGATCACGCGGTAGGCGAGCAGCCCGCCGGCGGCGAAGTGGAACGCCTTGTCGTCGCGCAGCGCGAACGGGTCCAGCGAGTCGCGCCCGTGCGCTGCGACGATCCGCGCCGCGCGCTCGTGCTCAGCCGGCGTGTGGCCGTCGCGCGCGCGGACCGCCGGCCGCGCCGCGCGCAGGCCGAGGAGGAGACCTGCGAGCAGCGCGGCCGTCTCGGCCCACAGCCCTGCGTGGCCGAGTTGGGCGGGGACGCGAGGGGCGAAGCGCAGCGAGCTGGCGACCGCGTCGGAGGCGGCGCCGGCGACGACGAGCACCGCCCACGCGAGCGCGCCGGCCGCGGCCACGACCCGCAGCCGTCGCACCCGCGTGAGCAGCCCGAGCGCGAGCCCGGCCGCCAGTCCGGCGCTCGCGGACGCCGTCGCGACGCGCGCGAGCGGCTGCGCGGCGTCGCCGGCGAGCTGCTGGAGCGGCAGCGCGCCGGCGAGCCGCGCGCCGAGCCCGGCGACGCGCGCGTCGCGCAGGAGGTAGAGCAACCCGATCGCGCTCGGAGCCGCGAGCAACGCGGCGAGCAGCGCCAGCGCGGCGCGCACGGCACGGCTCGCGATGGCAGCGGCCCTGCGCATCACGCGAAATGGGCGCTCGCGAAGCGCAGCATCAGCGGCATGTGCGCCCGCCACAGCTTCCAGTTGTGCATGCCGGGGTACTCGGCCATCGCGACGTGGCCGCCGGCCGCGCGCAAGCGCTGGACGAACGTGACCGTGTCGAGGTGGCTGGTGAGGTGCTCCTGGATCCCGCGGTAGACGAACGCGTAGGTGGGGAGCGCGTGCAGGCCGGGGCGCAGCGCGCCGACGTAGTCGTTCGGGCTGTTCGCGCGCAGCAGCGCCTGGGAGGCGCCGCTGAACGACTGCGTCGGGGTCTGCGTGAAGTAGCCCGACCAGCTCTCGAACGCGCCGAACGTGCGCAGGTGGTGCAGCGCGACGTTGGCGGCCCCGTAGCCGCCCTCCGACAGGCCGGCGATCGCGCGGTCTTCGCGCGCGGGGATCGTCGCCCAGCGGTGGTCGACGGCGGCGACGGTGTCGAGCACGAAGCTCTCGTAGCGGCCCGCTTCCGCGTTGGCCCACTCGGTGTCGTTGCCGTCCTTCGACGTGTGGCCGTCGGGGATCGCGACGAGGAACGGCTTGATCCGGTGGCGCGCGATCAGCGTGTCCATCCGCACCTGCAGCGCGCCGATCGTCAGGTAGCCGAGCGGGCTGCCGGGCGGCGCGTGCAGCAGGTAGAGGACCGGGAAGCGCCCGCCGGCGCGCGCGGCGGCCGCGTAGCCGGGCGGCAGGTAGAGCGCGTACGTGGCGGGCTTGCCGAGCGCGCGGGAGCGGAAGTGGACGCTCACGACGCGGCCCGACGGGATCGACGCCGCATGCGCCGGCGGCGGGAAGCCGCGGTAGCGCTCGTAGTCGGAGACGTAGCGCGCGAGGCCGTAGAGCCCGGCCCCGAGCCACACGGCGGCCGCGGCCGCAAGCGCCATCCGGCGCACCCCGACGCGTCCCCGAACGGGCCGCGGTCCCGCTGCGATCCAGCTCACGTCCGCACCGTACGGCCAAGCATGTGAGCCCGATCGCAACTCGTGTTTGCGTCGCGTTAGGACTGCCGGGGCGCGCCAGGCCCGGCCAGAGGAAGCTATCGTGGAAGTAGCTATTTCACAAAATAGCCTTGTATGTCATAGCTCAGGCGATCGGCCTTGCTATCCTCCGGCGCGTGCCCGCCGAGCTGATCGATCGCGCCGCCGAGACGGCGCTGCTGCGCGAGGCGCGGGAGCGTCCGCCGAGCCTCGTCGTGCTGTCGGGCCGGCGGCGCGTCGGCAAGAGCTTCCTGCTCGCCTCGGTGCTGTCCGACGAGCGCGTCGTCAGCGTCCAGGGCGACGAGCAGGACGAGCGCGGCCATCTCGACCTGCTGGCGCGCGAAGCGGCACGGCTGCTGCCCGGCGCGCCGCCGCTGCGCTTCGCCGACTGGGACGACGCGCTGACGTTCTTCGCCACCCAGGCCGGCGGCGCCGGCTCGCTCGCGCTCGTGCTCGACGAGTTCCAGTACCTGTGCGCCGCGCAGCCCGCGCTGCCCTCGATCGTCCAGCGCCACTGGGATCGCTGGCAGCGCGAGCGCACGCCGGTCGCGCTCGTGCTGTCCGGCAGCGCGCTGAGCTTCATGGAGGGACTGCTCGGCCACAGCGCGCCGCTGTACGGGCGCGCGACGCAGCGCCCGTTCCTCGCGCCGCTCGACTACCGCGACGCCGCCGGCTTCGTGCGCAGCACGAGCCCCGAGGCGCTGCTGCGCCGCTACGCGATGCTCGGCGGCACGCCGCAGTACCAGGCGTGGGCCGGGGATCGCGGCGTCGAGGCGGTCCTGCGCAGCGCGGTGCTCGCGAAGGGCCAGCCGCTCTACGAAGACCCGCTGCACCTGCTGCGCGAAGGCGAAGGCGTGCGCGATCCCGGCACGTACTTCGCGATCCTGCGCGCGATCGCGGGCGGCGCGACGCAGCACAACGAGATCGCCACGCAGGCGCGAATCGCGACGGGGAACCTGTCGGTGCGGATCGCGCGGCTGGAGGAGCTGGGCTACGTCGCGCGCTGGCAGCCGCTGACGGCCGACGGGCGCGAGCGGCGCACGAGCTACCGCATCGCCGATCCGTACTTCCGCTTCTTCTTCCGCTACGTCCTGCCCAACCGCAGCCGGCTCGAGCGAGGTCGCGTCGATGAGGTCGCGACGGAGGTGCTCGCCGACTTCGACAACTTGATGGGACGCGCGTTCGAGGACTGCTGCCGCGACTGGGTCGGACGCTACGCCGACGAGGCGCTCGTCGGGCGCAGCGACGAGCTCGGCTCGTGGTGGGCGCGCAACGGGATGATCGAGGTCGACGTCGTCGGGGTGCGCAAGGCGCGCTACACGCTGCTCGGCTCGTGCAAGTGGAAGCGCACCGTCGGCGCGCATGTGCTCGACGAGCTGCAGGTCGCGCAGGCCGCGCTGGGCGGCAAGGCGATGGGCGCGCGCCTGGCGATCTTCGCGCGGCGCGGCTTCGACGCCGCCCTGCGCCGCCGCGCGGCCGCGGAGGACGTGCTGCTCGTGACGGCGGCCGACCTGTTCGCGTGAGCCGGGGTCTCGGGCGCGACGTCCGCGACTACTCCCCGGCGGCGGACGGCGCCGGCGGCGGGTACTCGCCGGCCTCGTGCGCGGTCAGGTCCGCGATGTCCTGCAGGTCGCGCGGGCGGCCGAGCGCGCGCTTCATCGCGATCAGGTCGTCGATCCCGACGACCTGCACGGGGATCCCCGCGATCGTCACCTGAGCGCTGCCGGAGGCCAGCTCGTCATAGGGCGGAGCGCCAAGCGCCGCGTTGAGCAGGTCGAGCCTGCCCGCGCCGGTGCGGAGCGTGACGTTGCTCGCGCGCGCGAGGTCGACGCCGTCGCGCGGGTCGAGCTCGCGGAACGTCCCGTCGGCGACCGTCTCCCCCTCGACGCCGAGCTCCTCGACGACCTCGGCGAGCCGCGCGTAGTTTCCAGCGTCCGGGCGGGGCACGATGTCGAGGTCGAGCGTCATGCGGCGCGCGCCGTGGGCGATCGCCGCGAGGCCGCCGGCGACGAGGAACTCGACGCCGTGCGCGTCGAGCGCGCGCAGCAAGGCTGCCAGGTCCAGCGGCGGGGGCTCGCCCGCGCCGCTCACGCCGTCCGCCCCCGGCGCGCCTGCGCATGCAGCTCGGCGACGCCGCCGATCGTCTGCTCGATCCCGTCCACCCGTTGCTGCGGCGTCCGTGTGCCCCACTCGCGCAGCGCCTGCGGATCGTGGTCCTGCCAGCGCGAGCGGCGCAGGCCCAGATCCAGCTCCCAGCCCATCGCGGCGAGCAGCCGCTCGAGCGTGTCGACCGACGGCGACGCGCGCCCCTGCTCGATCCGGCTCACGACCGCCTGCGTCGTCCCGGCGCGCCGCGCGAGCCGCCGCTGCGAGAGCCCATGGCGCTCGCGCGTCTCCTTCAGGAGCCGACCGACATGCTCCATATCGAAAAAGATATCAGATGAGGGCGCTACGCGCCGACGCGTACGACGTGGAACGTGCGCGCGCCGCCGGGCGTCTGCACCTCGACGGCGTCGCCCTCGCCGGCGCCGAGAAGCGCTTGGGCGACGGGGGACTCGATCGAGAGGCGGCCGCCGGCGGCGTTCGCCTCGGCGGCGCCGACGAGCGTGTAGGTCGCGTGCTTGCCGCTCGTCTCGTCACGCACCTCGACGGTCGAGCCGAAGCCGACGACGCCGTCCTGCGCCGGCGCGTCGACCACGGTCGCGTGGCGCAGCCGCTCGCTCAGGCGCTTGATGCGCGTCTCGAGGTGCGCCTGGTCCTCCTTGGCGATGTGGTACTCGGCGTTCTCTTTGAGGTCGCCGTATTCGCGCGCGGTCTTGATGCGCGCGGCGATCTCGGCGCGCTTCGCCGTCTGGAGGTGCTCGAGCTCCTGCTCCAGCGCCGCGAGACCCTCGCGCGTGATCGCGTGCTCCCCGTCCATCAGGGAAGTGTCGCAGGGACGGCCGGCGGCCGCCTACGGGTGCGAAATCCCATCTCTGGAAGAGCGTTCTTGTGTGGCGGCGCGTCGGCGTGCTGTATGGGATGTGGCTTGGTATGCCAAACGGGATGGCACAGCAGATCGCGATTCGCCTGCCCGACGAAGACCTCGCTGCCGTCGACGCCGCGGTCGCGGCGGGGCGCTATCCGACCCGCGCGGCCGCCGTTCGCGCGGGCGTCCACGCGCTGATGCAGGCCGAGCGCGATCGCGAGATCGCCGAGGCGTATCGTCGCGCGTACGCCGCGAAGCCGCCGGAGCCGTGGTTCGCGGAGGCGAGCGCGCACGCCGCCGGCGAACGTCTCGCCAAGCGCGACCGGCCGGCGTGATCCATCGCGGCGACGTCTACGACGCCGACTTCCCGGTCGCCGGCCCGCACCCGGCCGTGATCGTCACGCGCGAGCAGGCGATCCCGGTGTTGAGTGCCGTCGCCGTCGTGCTGGTCACCTCGACCGAGCGCGGTCATCCGGCGGAGGTCGTCCTGGACGGCGAGCACCTCGATCTGCGTGACCGCCTGGTTGCGAACTGCGACGACCTCGCGACGCTGTCCAAGCAGCGCCTGGTGCGGTACCGAGGTCACCTCTCACCCCCGCAGCTCGCAGCGCTCGACCGGGCGCTCGCGATCGCGCTCGGGCTCGACGCGTCGCTCGGATAGCTTCTCCGGCGATGGAGCTCGTCCCCGCCCGCCCGAACGTCGAGCTGCGCGACGACGCCGAGCGGGGGCGGATCGTGGTGCTGGCGTTTCCGTACGACGCGAACCTCGTCGAGGTCGTGCGGGGGATCCCGCACCGGCGCTTCGACTGGGACGCGCGCGAGTGGTGGGCGCCCGTCGACGACTGGGTCGCGCTGCACGTCGCCGACGTGCTGCGGCGCTTCCCCGAGCTGGTCGCGAGCGACGAGGCGGCCGCCTGGCTGGACGGGATCGAGCGCCGCTGGGTCGGGCACGTGCGCACCGCGCGCCACGGCGGCCGCGGCTGGTGGGTGCTGGAGACGCTCGCGGGGACGGTGCCGGATGCCCTGCGCGCGGGCGCGGTCGCGCTCGACGGGGACGGGCGCGCGGTGCCGCTGGCGCCGGACGCCGACGGCTCCGCGCAGTCGGCGGCAGAGCATGCGGCGCACAGCGCCAGCGCCGACGCCGGCGGCTCGGCCCCGCCGGTGGCCGACGGCGCGTCGCGGGCCGCCGATCCGAGCGACGCGCGCACGCTGCTCGTCCCCCTCACCCAGGCCGGCGCGCACGCGCTGCGCGAGCTGGAGTCCGCCCGCCTCGACGCCGCCGCCGAGCGCTGCGTCGCGGCGCTCGAGCTGGGCGACGAGCCGCCGCCCGCCCGCCTCGTCGCCACGCACGGCGTCGACGGCGTGCGGCTGCGCCTGGAGGCGATGTGGGATCCGGACACCGGCCCGGCGTTCGAGCAGCTCCCCGGCGCGGAGGGCCGCTCGGTCCCGATCGACCCGTGGCTGCTGGAGCCGCTCGATGCGTTCGTCGCGCTGCACGGCGTCGAGATCGCGCCGTCGGCCGCCGAGGCGCTCGGCGCGCTGCGCGAGGAGGCGGCGGCGGCCGCCGCGGCGATCCGCGCGTCGCGCGCGACCGAGGCGCCGCCGATCGCCGAGGCCGCCGCCGTGCTCGGCGGCACGCTGGAGCCGTTCCAGTGGGCCGCCGTCCGCTACGCGCTCCAGCGCCGCCGCACGTTCCTCGCCGACGAGCAGGGGCTCGGCAAGACGGTCGAGGCGCTCGCCACGCTGGAGGCCGACGGGGCGTTCCCCGCGATCGTCGTCTGCCCCGCCTCGCTGAAGCTCAACTGGGAGCGCGAGACCGCGCGCTGGCTGCCGCACCGCAGCGTCGCGGTCGTCGAGGGCCGCGCCGCGGTTCCGCCGCGCGCCGACATCGCGATCCTCAACTACGAGCTCGTCGCCGCCCACCGCGAGGCGCTCGCGCGGCGGCGACCGCAGGCGCTCGTGCTCGACGAGTCGCACTACTGCAAGAACCCGCACGCCAAGCGCACGCAGGCGGTCCGGCGGCTCGCCGAGGCGCTCCCGCCCGGCGGGCTGCGGCTCGCGCTCACCGGCACGCCGGTGCTCAACCACGCCGAGGAGCTGATCTCCCAGCTGCGCGTGCTCGGGCGAATCGAGGACTTCGGCTCCGGCGCGCGCTTCAAGGCGCAGTTCCGCGGGCCGCTGACGGAGGAGCGCCTGCACTGGCACCTGCGCCGCCGCTGCTTCGTGCGCCGGCGCAAGCAGGAGGTCCTCCCCCAGCTGCCCGACAAGCGCCAGGTCGTCGTCCCGGTCGCGTTGAGCAACGCGGCCGAGTACCGCCTCGCCGAGGACGACGTGATCGCCTGGCTGCGCGAGCAGCCGCTCGACCTCTCCGAGCTGAACACGCGGATCGCCGCGACGCTGCGCGCCGAGCGTCTCGCGCAGCTCGGCACGCTGCAGCGGCTCGCCGCGCGCGGGAAGCTGCACGCGGCGCTCGCGTGGATCCACGACTTCCTCGCGAGCGGCGAGCCACTCGTCGTGTTCGCCCGCCATGTCGAGGTCCAGCGCGCGGTGCTGGAGCGCTTCCCGCACGCGGCCCACCTGCTCGGGAGCGATTCGATCGCGGCGCGCGAGGCGGCGGTGCGCGCGTTCCAGGGCGAGGACGCGCCCGACGCCGCGCCCGCCTCGGTCGCGCGCGCGCCCGGCCGCGGCGCCAGCGCGCCGGACGCGCCGGATCCGCCGCAGCTGCTCGTCGGCGCCACGCGCGTTGCCGGCCAGGGGATCACGCTCACGCGCGCGTCGAACGTCGCGTTCCTGGAGCTGGAGTGGACGCCGGCGCTGCACGACCAGGCCGAGGACCGCTGCCACCGCATCGGCCAGCGCGACGCCGTCACCGCCTGGTACCTGCTCGCCGCCGGCACGATCGACGAGACGATGGCGCGCCTGATCGCCCGCAAGCGCGGTCTCGTCGCCGCCGTCACCGACGGCCGCCGGCTCGACGGCGACACGCTCGTCGAGGCGGTCGTGCGCGAGCTGCGCGACGGCCGCCCGTTCCGGCACCTCAAGCCGGTGACGGAGCCCACGGCGGCGAGCTGAGCCTTGCGCGTGCGACGGGCCGGGATGGTGACCTTGGCGTCGACGACGAACCCAAGCCGCGCAGCCGAACAGGGCGCATCACTGTCACGTCGCGCCCTCTCCCGGAAATGCTGGTTTTGGCCTCACAATCTTGCGCAGGTCCATGCACTGGCACCCGCGCTTGACCAAGCTTCCGCGTGGGCCTACGATGTCGCAGGCGTCTAGCCGGCACGGACGACGTTGCACCGACCGCGCCGACGGCCGACCCACCAGGGGAAAGGGGTCCGCTGTTGCAACAGCGAAAATGGCACGCAGGCGTTGTACAACGACCCAGGGCTGCCCGGGTCCCCAGTCAAAGGAAGTGACATGCGAAGCAACATCAAATTACTGCTCGCCGCAGCAACAGGCGTCGTCGCGCTGGCCGCGGCTGTCGGCACCGCAAATGCGAGACGCATCGAACTCAGCGAACGTCAGTTCCGCCAAATATGGCCCTTTCTTGAATTCAGATCCGAAGCCGGAATGCTCCTGGCAAAGTGCCCGGTCACGCTCGAAGGCTCATTTCACTCTAGAACCCTCTCGAAAGTCAGCGCCCAACTAGTCGGCTACATCACACGGTCCACAGTTGGGCTCTGCGCAACAGGCGGTGCCACCGCCCTAACCGAAAAGCTTCCCTGGCACATACGCTACCAGTCATTTGGAGGTACCCTACCGGAAATAGTCTCTGTAACGCTGCAGCTGGTCGGGGCCGCCTGGGAAATAAAGAACGTGTTCACCTGCCTAGCCGTCACCTCCGAAGCACATCCGGCGGTCGGCAGAGCGAATGTTTCAAACGGGCAAGTGATAACGCTAAACCCAGACTCTACCGCCATAATACCGACGGCACCCGGTTGCGGGGTCGCAAGCGTTAGATTTACCGGTGAAAGCGAAGTATTCGCAGGATCGACGGGCGCCGCGCGCATTGCGATCAGACTAGTCGCGTAGTCCCGGCAGCTTAGCCAGGCAACCGTGGGGGCGCTTCGGCATCCCCACGGTTGCGGTGCTTGAGTGGACGCGGGCGCTGCACGACCAGGCCGAGGACCGCTGCCACCGCATCGGCCAGCGCGACGCGGAGCCGGCAACGGCGAGCTGAGCGCCGGTCCCCCGGCCCGTAGCCGCCGCGCCCGCGCCCGCGGCGCTCTACGGATGGCCGGCGCGGGGAGCGGTGCGACGCTTTCGCCTGTTGAGCCAGACCGTGCCAGAGCCCGCCGTCGACCCGACCGAGCGCGTCGAGCTGCTGCTGCGCGAGCTGCGCGCGACGCGCGGCGGGCTGAGCTCACGCGAGGCCGAGCGACGGCTGCTGCAGTTCGGCCCCAATCTGCTGGAGCGCCGCGGTGGGCGGCGCTGGCCGGGGGAGCTGGCGCGCCAGCTCACGCACCCGCTCGCGCTGCTGCTGTGGGCGGCGGCGGCGCTCGCGGCGGTCGCGGGGATCGCGCCGGTGGCGGTCGCGATCGTCGTCGTGATCGTCCTCAACGCGGCGTTCGCGTTCGCGCAGGAGCAGCAGGCCGAGCGCTCGGTCGAGGCGCTCGCGCGCTACCTGCCGGCGCGCGCGACCGTGCTGCGCGACGGGCACGAGCAGGTCGTCGAGGCGGCGCGGCTCGTCCCCGGCGACGTGCTCGCGATCGCCGAGGGCGACCGCATCTCCGCCGACGCGCGCCTGCTCGACGGCGGCATCGAGGTCGACGTCTCGACGCTGTCGGGCGAGTCCGAGCCGGTCGTGCGCGCGGCCGACCTGGTCGACGCGGGCGTGCCGCGGCTGGAGGCGCGCGACCTCGTCTTCTCCGGCACGACCTGCACCGAGGGGACGGCGCGCGCGGTCGTGTTCGCGACCGGCATGGCGACCGAGCTGGGCCGGATCGCGGCGCTGTCGGAGCGCGTCGAGCGCGAGGAGAGCCCGCTCGAGACGCAGGTCCGGCGCGTCGCGTGGCTGATCGCCGCGATCGCGCTGGCGCTCGGGATCGCGTTCGTCCCGATCGGGGTGTTCGGTGCCGGCCTGTCGCTGTCGGACGCGATCGTGTTCGCGGTCGGCCTGCTCGTCGGCAACGTGCCGGAGGGGCTGCTGCCGGTGATCACGCTCGCGCTCGCGGTCGGCGTGCGGGACCTGGTGCGCCGCGGCGCGGTCGTCAAGCGGCTGAGCGCGGTCGAGACGCTCGGCTCGACCGACGTGATCTGCACCGACAAGACCGGCACGCTGACGGAGAACCGGATGCGCGTGACGGCGATCTGGACCGCGCCGCAAACGCTCGACCTGGAGCTGGAGGACGCGGCCGCGAGTCGCTCCGTCGCGCGGCTCGCGGAGGCGATGGCCGCCTGCAACAACGCCCAGCTCGCGGTCGCGGGCGCGCCCGCGACCGGCGACGCGACCGAGGTCGCGATGCTCGCCGCCGCCGCGCGCCTGGGCGCCGACGCCGGGCTCGACGCGCGCGAGCGCGCGCGCCGGCGTGCGTTCGCGTTCGACCCGGGCCTGAAGCTGATGTCCACGGTCGACGCGCGCGACGGGCGGCTGCGCGTCGACGCGAAGGGCGCGCCGGAGGCGCTGCTGCCGCGCTGCGCGACGATGCTCGGCCCCGACGGCGCCGAGCGTCCGCTGGGCGCCGCCGAGCGCGCCGAGGTCGAACGCCGCGTCGACGCCTACGCGCGCGAGGGGCTGCGCGTGCTCGCGGTGGCCCAGCGCGAGCTGCCGGCCGGCGCCGAGCCGCCCGCCGTGCGCGAGCAGGCCGAGCGCGACCTCACGCTGCTCGGCCTCGTCGCGCTGCTCGACCCGCCGCGCACCGAGGTTCCCGACGCGGTCGCCGCCTGCCACCGGGCGGGGATCCGGATCGTCGTGATCACCGGCGACAACGGCCTCACGGCTGCCGCGATCGCGCGCCGAGTCGGGATCGCGGACGAGCACCCGACGATCGTCTCCGGCGGCGAGCTGGACCAGATGAGCGACGCCGAGCTCGACAAGCTCCTGCACACCGGCCGGGAGCTGATCTTCGCGCGCAGCTCCCCGGAGGCGAAGCTGCGGATCGCCGACGCGCTGCGCGCCGAGTCCCACGTCGTCGCGATGACGGGCGACGGCGTCAACGACGCGCCCGCTCTGCGCCGCGCCGACATCGGCGTCGCGATGGGCCGCTCCGGCACCGACGTCGCGCGCGAGGCCTCGACGATGGTGCTCACCGACGACGACTTCGCGACGATCGTCGCCGCGGTCGCGGCCGGCCGCCGCGTCTACGACAACATTCGCAAGTTCATCCTCTACATCTTCGCCCACGCCACGCCGGAGGTGACGCCGTTCCTCGTGTTCGCGCTCGGCGGCGGCGCGATCCCGCTGCCGCTGACGGTCCTGCAGCTGCTCGCGTTCGACGTCGGGACCGAGACGCTTCCGGCGCTCGCGCTCGGGCGCGAGCCGGCCGAGCCGGGGCTGATGGAGCGCCGCCCCCGCGGGCGGTCGGAGAGCGTCATCCAGCCGCCGATGCTGCTGCGGGCGTGGCTGTTCCTCGGGCTGATCTGCGCCGCGCTCGCGATGGGCGGCTTCTTCTACGTGCTGCTGCACGCCGGTTGGAGCCCGGGCGACCCGACCGGCCCCGGCCACCCGTTGCACCACGCCTACCGGCAGGCGACGACGATGACGTTCCTCGGCATGGTCGCCGGCCAGATCGGGACCGCGTTCGCGGCGCGCACCGAGCGTGCCTCGTTGCGCTCCGTCGGCGTGCTCTCCAACCCGCTACTGCTGTGGGGGATCGCGTTCGAGCTCGCGCTCACGGCGATCTTCGTCTACGCGCCGCCGTTCCAGGCGCTGCTCGGCACCGCCGCACTCCCGCTCGACACCCTCCTGATCGCGGCCCCGTTCCCGTTCGTCGTCTGGGGCGCCGACGAGCTGCGCCGCTGGCTGCTGCGCCGCCGCGATCAACGATGACGGCGTAATACATCGACTACAATGGGCACATGGCCGGCAAGTCAGCGCCGTTCAGCCTGCGCCTGTCGCGCGAGACTGACCGTCTCGTGACAGCCGAGGCACGGCGCACGAGACGCAGCAAGGGCAGCATCGTCGAGGGGCTGGCCGAGGAGGCGCTGAAGGCCCGCCTGATCCCGGGGATCGCATTCCGCGGCGACGACTACGAGCGCCGCGCCTGGCTGATCGGGACGAGCCTCGACGTGTGGCAGGTCGTCGAGGCCTACCAGGACTTCGGGAGCAGCTTCGACCGCACCGTGGCCGAGACCGACCTCACCGAGCACCAGCTGCGAACGGCGCTCAGCTACTACGAGCGCTTCCCGCACGACGTCGACGACCGCATCGCGCTGAACCGGCGACCGCTCGCCGAGCTGCGCGCGGAGTTTCCGCACGCGGACGTCATCGCCGTCGACGTCGGCTGAGCAGCGCGGTGCGCCTGCTGCTGGATGCCCATGTCTCGGGTCGCCGGATCGGCGCCGCGCTGAGGGAGCGCGGCCACGACGTCGTCGCCGTCGACGAGGAGCACGCGCTCGACGGCTGTCCCGACGAGCAGCTGCTCGAGCTGGCCGCCGTGCAGCGGCGCATCCTCGTGACGTTCGACGCCGCCGACTTCCCGCGCATCTGCCGAGCGTGGCTGGAGGCGGGAAGGCCGCATCACGGCTGCGCCGTCGTCGTCGGGATCCGGCAGCACGAGTTCGGCGCCGTCATCCGCGCGGTGGACGCGGCGCTCGCGGCGCAGTCCGATCCGGACCGGTGGCGCGACCGGCTCGCGTTCGTGTCTAGAAATGCCCCCTGAGCCCGCTCGCCGAGATCACCCGCGCGTCCTGCGGCGCCGGGCGCAGGATCATCACCTCGGCTTTGGCGTGGTCGATCGCCCACAGCAGGTCGTCGCCTGAGAGGCCGGTGCGGGGGTCGTCGGCGGCGGAGATGATGACGCGGTCGAAGCGCTCGGCGGCGAGCAGCCGGCTGAGCGCGTGGCGGTAGGAGCGGCCGCGCTCGACGCGCGCGTCGACCGGGATGTCCTGCGCGGCCGCGCGCTGCTCGATCGCCTCCAGCAGCGGCATCCCGACCGCGCTCTGCTTCGGCAGCGGCGTCTCGAGCCCGAGGTGCAGCGGCACGGTCGCGAGAAACGCCGGCATCAGCGTCGCGTCCTCGACCTTCGCGAGGCGCATCGCGGCCTCCAGCGCGCGGCGCGAGAGCGTCGTGCCGGTGAAGGGGAGCAGGATCTGGCGCGTCGCGGTCGGGCGCGCGTCGCGGGGGAGCGCGCGGGCGCGCCGCGCACGCGCCGCCGCCGCGGCCGCCCCGGCGGCGAAGCCGAGCGCCAGGCCGGCGACGAGCAGCAGCGCGGCGATCACGGCGTCGCCTCCGGGCGGGCCGCGCAGCCGACCGCGATCTGGAGCGGCGACGTCACGACGTCGCCTCGTGCCGCAGGGCGCGGTCGGCGACGATGCGGACGTCGACGCCTGGCAGCCGCCGCATCAGCTGCTGCGGCAGCGGCTCGCGCAGGCGCGCCAGCCCATGCGGCTCGCGCGAGCGGCCGAGCAGAATGTAGGTCGTTCCGCGCTCGGCCGCGACGCGCGCGACCGTGTCGGCGATCGCGTCGGACTGCTCGACGAGCAGGTTCGCGCCGAGCACCGAGGCGAGCGTGCGCAGCGCCGCCAGCGACGACTCCTGCTCGGCCGTCAGCCGGCCGCCGGGTGGCTGGATCCACAGCACGTCGAGCTGCGAGCCGAGCCGCTGCGCCGAGCGCCACGCCCGCCGCACGAGCCGCTGCGCGCCCGGGTCCGGCTCCACCAGCGCCATCAGCCGCTCCCCGACCGCCTGCGGCGCGCTGTCAACGACCAGCTCGTCGCGGCGGCCGGCGACCTCCGTCACGATCCGCTTGGCCTCGACCTCTTCGGCGACCTGGCGCAGCGCGACCTCGCGCAGCGCGGCGAGGTTCTCGATCCGGAAGAAGTTGTTCAGCGCGGCGTCGATGCGCGCCGGCGGGTAGACCTTCCCCGCGCGCAGGCGATCGAGCAGCGCTTCGGGCGAGACGTCGATCAGCACGATCTCGTCTGCGCGCCCGAGCACCTGGTCCGGGATCGTCTCGCGCACGGTCACCCCCGTCAGCTCCGCGATGCGGTCGTTGAGCGACTCGAGATGCTGGACGTTGATGGTCGAGATCACATGGATGCCGGCCGCGAGCACGTCCTCGATGTCCTCGTAGCGCTTGACGTGCTCGACCCCGGGCACGTTCGTGTGCGCCAGCTCGTCGATCAGGCAGACCTCGGGCGCGCGGCGCAGGATCCCCGGCAGGTCCATCTCCTCCAGCGCCTGGTCGCGGTACTCGACGCGGCGGCGCGCGACCTGCGCGAGCCCTTGCGCCAACGCCGCCGTCTCGGCGCGGCCGTGGGTCTCGAGCAGGCCGATCGCCACGTCGCGGCCGTTCTCGACCTCGGCGTGGCCCTCCTGCAGCATGCGGAAGGTCTTGCCGACCCCTGCCGCCATGCCGAGGAAGATCTTGTAGTGGCCGCGGTCGGAGGTCATGCCCCCAGCACGTTGTGGATCAGCAGGTCGATCAGCTTGATCCCGGCGAACGGCGCGATCAGGCCGCCGAGGCCGTAGACGAGCATGTTGCGCCGCAGCAGCGCGCTCGCCCCGACCGGCCGGTAGCGCACGCCGCGCAGGGCGAGCGGGACGAGCAACGGGATGATCAGCGCGTTGAAGACGATCGCCGAGATGATCGCGCTGCGCGGCGTGCCGAGGCCCATGACGTTCAGGACGTCGAGCGGGCCGCGCGACTTGCCCTGCGCCGCGTAGGTGGCGGCGAAGATGGCCGGCAGGATCGCGAAGTACTTCGCGACGTCGTTGGCGATCGAGAACGTCGTCAGCGCGCCTCGCGTGATCAGCAGCTGCTTGCCGACCTCGACGATCTCGATCAGCTTCGTCGGGTTGGAGTCGAGGTCGACCATGTTCCCCGCCTCGCGCGCCGCCTGCGTGCCGGTGTTCATCGCGACGCCGACGTCGGCCTGGGCCAGCGCGGGCGCGTCGTTCGTGCCGTCGCCGGTCATCGCGACCATCCGCCCGCTCGCCTGCTGCTCGCGGATCAGCTCGAGCTTGCGCTCGGGCGTCGCCTGCGCGAGGAAGTCGTCGACGCCGGCCTCCGCGGCGATCTTCGCCGCCGTGAGCGGGTTGTCGCCGGTCACCATCACGGTCCGAATCCCCATCGCGCGCAGGTGATCGAAGCGCTCGCGCATCCCCTCCTTGATCGTGTCCTTCAGGTACACGACGCCGAGGATCTGGCTGTCCTTCGCGACCGCCAGCGGTGTGCCGCCCTCGCGCGCGATGCGGTCCGTGACGCCCTGCAGCTCCGGCGGCGCCTGGCCGCCCTCGGCGGTCGCGAACGCGAGGATCGCGTCGCCGGCGCCCTTGCGCAGCCGCGTGCCGTCGTAGTCGACGCCGCTCATGCGCGTCTGCGCCGTGAACGGCACGAACCGCGCCTCGTGCGGCGCCAGCTCGCGCTCGCGGATCCCGTACTGCTTGGCGAGCACGACGATCGAGCGGCCCTCGGGCGTCTCGTCGGCGAGCGACGCGAGCTGCGCCGCCTCGGCCAGCTCCGCCTCGCTGACGCCCGGCATCGGCAGCAGCTCGGCCGCCTGCCGGTTGCCGAGCGTGATCGTGCCGGTCTTGTCGAGCAGCAGCACGTCCACGTCGCCTGACGCCTCGACCGCGCGGCCCGACAGCGCGAGCACGTTGCGGCGCACGAGCCGGTCCATGCCGGCGATCCCGATCGCGCTCAGCAGCGCGCCGATCGTCGTCGGGATCAGCGCGACGAGCAGCGCGATCAGCGTCGTGACGGAGATGTCGGTGTGCGCGAACAGCGCGAACGGCCGCAGCGAGACGACCACCACAAGGAAGATCAGCGTCAGCGCCGCGAGCAGGATGTTGAGCGCGATCTCGTTCGGCGTCTTGCGCCGCTCTGCCCCCTCGACGAGCGCGATCATGCGGTCGAGGAACGACTGGCCCGGCTCCTGCGTGATCTCCACGACGATCCGGTCGGACAGCACCCGCGTGCCACCGGTGACCGCACTGCGGTCGCCGCCGGACTCGCGGATAACCGGCGCGGACTCGCCCGTGATGGCGGACTCGTCGACCGAGGCGATCCCCTCGATCACGGTGCCGTCGCCGGGGATCACTTCGCCGGTCTCGACCACGACGACGTCGCCGCGCCGCAGCTCCGCCGCGGGCCGCGTCGTGCCGTCGGCCAGACGCGCCACCGTGTCGGTGCGCATCGCGCGCAGCGCGTCGGCCTGGGCCTTGCCGCGACCCTCGGCGAGCGCCTCGGCGAGGTTCGCGAAGACGACGGTGAGCCACAGCCAGATCGCGACCGTGAAGGTGAACCAGGCCGGCTCGTGGCCGCCGCCGAGCGGCTTGCCGCCGCCGAGTTGGATCGCCCACGCGATCGTCGTGACGACCGCGCCGATCTCGACGACGAACATCACCGGGTTGCGGAGCTGCACGCGCGGGTCGAGCTTGACGAGGCTCCCGCGCAGCGCGGGCCACAGCAGGTCCGAGCTGAACAACGATGGGGAACGGTCACGTGCGGTCATGTGAGTGGCGCTTCCTTGTCGAGAGCGATGTTCAGCTCGAGCACGTTGACGCCCGGCTCGCCGAGGAATCCGGCGAAGCGGCCGTCGGTGTGCTGGGCGATCAATTGATTCACGCGCGCGAGCGGCAGGTGACGCACGGCGGCAATACGGTGCGCTTGGATGCGCGCGTTGGCCTGTGAGATGTGCGGGTCGACGCCGGAGGCCGAGGTGGTGACCGCGTCGACCGGGACCTGCGCGGCCGTCAGGCCGGCGTCATAGGGACGCTCGAGCGCGAGGTAGCTCGACAGCCCTTCCTTGTAGAACACGACGGCGGAGGCCTGGTTCGGCCCGCGGTTCGAGAAGAACGTCCCAGCCGGGTTGTAGGAGTCCTGCGACGGGCGCTCCTGGAACCACTTCGGGTCCGGCTCGGTGACGGGGTTGCCGTCGGAGTCCTTCTTCGGCTTGCCGTTCTTGTCGAGTACCGGCCGCGAGAAGTCCTGGCCGATCAACGACGAGCCGACGAGCTTGCCGCCGACGTGGACGAGCGAGCCGTCCGCCGCGCCCTTGAACGCGACCTGCCCGATCGCCCACACCCCGAAGGGATAGGCGAGCCCGAGCAGCAGCGTGAACACCACGACGGCCAGCAGGGAGGTTGTCAATTCGCGACGCATGTCAGAACACCTGGTTCGTCAGGCCCTGGACGATCGGTCCGAGCAGGAGGGCGGGGAAGAACGTGAGCGCGCCGACGAGGATCACGACGCCGATCAGCAGCACGACGAACGTCGGATTGTCGGTGCGCATCGTGCCCAGCCCCGCGGGATGGACGGTCTTGCGCACGAGCGAGCCGGCGACCGCGAGCACGAACAGGATCGGCAGGTAGCGCGCGACCATCATCGTCATCCCGCCGAGCAGGTCGGCGAACGTGACGCCGTGCGCGCCGACGTTCGTGCCGTTGGGCTGGAGGTAGCCGGTGTAGCCGGCGAACGCCGAGCCGTTGTTGTTCGCCTGCGACATGTAGGCGTACAGCGACTCGGAGAAGCCCTGCGGCCCGGACGCGTACACCGACGGCGCGCCGTACTTCGTGCCGGTCGCGAGCGCGGTCGCGACCAGCGCGACCATCGGCGTCACCAGCACGCCGAGGCCCGTCAGCTTGATCTCGCGCGCCTCGATCTTCTTGCCGAGGAACTCGGGCGTGCGGCCGACCATCAGCCCGCCGATGAAGACGGCGAGGATGACGTAGAGCAGCATCGAGTACAGGCCGGTGCCGACGCCGCCGAAGATCGTCTCGCTCGCGCTCAGGTTCGCCAGCGGAACCAGGCCCCCGATGCCGGTCAGCGACTCCATCGCTGCGTTCACCGCGCCGCACGAGGTGACGGTCGTGACCGCCGCCCACAGCCCGGAGTTCGCGATCCCGAAGCGCTGCTCCTTGCCCTCCAAATTGCCGCCGGTCGAGCCGGCGATCGCGTGCGTGTTGACGCCGGCGAGATGCTGCGCGGGCGCGCCGTGCTGCTCGGCGATGAAGACGACCGCGACGGCGGCGACGAACATGACCGACATCGCCGCGAACACCGCCCAGCCCTGCCGGCGGTTGCCGACCATGCGCCCGTAGGTGTACGTGAGCGAGGTCGGGATCACCAGGATCAGGAACAGCTCGATGAAGTTCGTCAGCGTGTTCGGGTTCTCGAACGGCATCGACGAGTTGGCGTTGAAGAAGCCGCCGCCGTTCGTGCCCAGCTCCTTGATCGACTCCTGCGAGGCGACCGGGCCAAGCGCGAGCTGGCCGCTCGTGCCGTTCAAGCCGTGGAAGCCCAGGTAGTGAGAGAACGTCTGGATGACGCCCTGGCTCATCAGCAAGACCGCGCCGAGGATCGAGAGCGGCAGCAGGATGTAGAGCGTCGTGCGCGTGAGGTCCTGCCAGAAGTTGCCGATCGTGCCGCTGCGCTCGCGCCGCGCGACGATGCCGCGGATCAGCGCGATCACGACGACGATCCCGACGGCCGCGGAGATGAAGTTCTGCACCGCCAGCCCCGCCATCTGGCTGAAGTACGTCATCGTCGTCTCGCCGCCGTAGTACTGCCAGTTCGTGTTCGTCAGGAACGAGGAGGTGGTGTTGAACGTGACATCCCACGTGCCCGAGTGCATCCCCTGCGGGTTGAAGGGGTGGAGCGTCTGCGTGCGCAGGATCACGTAGAGCGCGATCCAGAACAGCAGCGAGACGACCATCAGGCTCTTGGCGTAGCCCTTCCAGTCCTGCCCGCGCGCGGGGTCGACGCGCAGCACGTGGTAGATGCCGCGCTCGAGGGGGCCGACGATGCGCGTCAGCCCGACGGTCTCGCCGGCGAAGACGCGCGCCATGTAGCCGCCGACGAGCGGCATGCACGCGACCAGCACGGCGCAGAAGAATGCGATCTGAAGCCAGCCTTGCAGCATGGGCTAGAAGCGCTCCCCGCGCAGCAGCGCGTACAGCAGGTAGCCGAAGACGAGGACCGAGACGATCAGCCCGAACAGGTTCGAGGCGCTCATACCCGGTCCAGCAGCTCGATGGAGGCCAGGAGCGCGACGAACGTCACGACTCCCAGCGCGATGGCGAGAATGTCCATGACGACCACGGTAGGTCCGTCACCGTCAAGCCGGTATCTGAATTCAGCCGCCGCGCATGGAGATTTCGTCAAGGCGCGTGCGCCCGCGTAGCATCCCGGCGGTGAGCGCCGCGCCCGCCCCACCCCCCGTCCTGCACCTCTCGCTCGTCGTCGGCGCGCCGCTGCGCGACGGCGACGGCGAGCGCCTCGGCCGCGTCGAGGACCTGATCGTGCGCCTCGACGAGCAGGGCTACCCGCCGATCGCCGGGTTCCTGGTGTCGGTCGCCGGGCGGCGCTCGTTCCTGCCGGCCGAGCTGGTCGCCGACGTCGCCGGCAAGGGCGTGCTCCTGCGCAAGGCCAAGCTCGACCTGCGGCGCTTCGAGCGCCGCCCCGGCGAGGTGCTGCTCAAGGCCGACGTGCTCGACCACCAGCTGATCAACGTCGACGGCGCGCGGCTCGTGCGCGCGAACGAGATCGAGCTCGCGCGTGTCGAGGGCTGGTGGCGGGTGGTCGGCGTCGACACCGGGCCGCGCGGCGGGATCCGGCGGCTGCTGCCGCGCCCGCTCGGGCGCCGCGTCGGCGCCGGCGGGTTCCTCGACTGGGCGAGCATCGAGCCGTTCGTCGGCCACGTCCCCAGCGTGCGTCTGCGCGTGCCGCACCCGAAGCTCGCCAAGCTGCACCCGGCGCAGATCGCGGACCTCGTCGAGGCCGCCTCGCACCGCGAGGGCGAAGAGATCATCCAGGCGGTCCGCGGCGAGGACCGCGAGCGCGAGGCCGACGTGTTCGAGGAGCTCGACGAGCGCCACCAGCTCGAGTTCATCCGCGAGCGCCCCGACGCGGACGTCGCCGCCGTCGTGGCGCGGATGGCGCCCGACGACGCGGCCGACCTGCTCGCCGAGCTCGACGACGCGCGGCGCGAGCAGGTGCTCGGCCTCGTGCCCGCCGCCCAGCGCGTGAAGGTGCGCGCGCTGCTCGGCTACGACCCGGCGCAGGCGGGCGGGCTGATGAGCACCGAGTTCGTCTGCCTCTATCGCCAGGCGACGGCCGCTGAGGCGCTCGCGAGCGTGCGCCGCGCCGACGTCCCGCCGGAGCTGCTGACGACGATCTTCGTGATGGACTCCCATCGCCAGCTGGAGGGGTCGGTGCCGCTCGCGACGCTCGTGCGAGCCGAGCCCGAGGCGAGCCTGTTCGAGCTGGCGCGCGCGGACGGGCCGGCGCTGCGCGCCGACGCCGACTTCGAGGAGGTCGCGCGGCTGATGGCCGACTTCAACCTGACGGCCGCCGCGGTCGTCGACGACGCGCAGCGCATGATCGGCGTGATCACGGTCGACGACGTGCTGGAGACGATGCTGCCGAAGGGCTGGCGGCGGCGCTTCGGGCTGCTCGGCGAGGAGTAACCGCATCGCAACGCCCCGCACGCTAGGGTGGCCGGCCGATGAGCGCGCTCCACGGACAGCTCGATGGCGGACCGAGTACCGGCCGCCCTGCGCCGTGCCGGCTCGGCCCTGCGCGGCCGGCCGCGGCTGCACGCGCGCCTCTCGCCGGCCCGTAGTCGGCTGCTGCTCCTGCTCGGCCTGCTCGGGCCGGGGCTGATCGCCGCCAACGCCGGCAACGACGCCGGCGGGATCGCGACCTACTCGCAGGTCGGCGCCAAGTACGGCTACGACCTGCTGTGAATGTTGGTGCTGATCACCGTCTCGCTCGCGACCGTCCAGTCGCTGGCGGCGCGGATGGGCGCGGTCACCGGCAAGGGCCTGGCGGAGCTGATCCGCGAGCGCTACGGGATCCGCTGGTCGGCGCTCGCGACGACGGCGGTGCTGGTCGCCAACCTCGGCATCTGCATCTCGGACTTCGTCGGGATCGGCGCGGCGCTCGGCCTCGCCGGCGTTCCCGCGCAGATCTCGGTCCCGCTCGCCGCGGCGGGGATCTGGCTGGTGATCGTGCGCGGCTCCTACCGCTCGGCCGAGCGCACGTTCATCTGGATGACGATCCCGTTCTTCGCCTATCCGCTCGCGGCGATCCTCGCCCACCCCGACTGGGGGCAGGTCGGCCGCGCGCTCGTCGTGCCGCACGTGCACGCCTCCAGCGCCTACCTGCTGCTGTTCATCGCGACCGCCGGCACGACGATCACGCCCTACATGCAGCTCTACCTGCAGTCGGCGACGGTCGAGCGCGGCGCGCGCGTGGAGGAGATCAGGTCCGAGCAGCGCCAGGCGATCTCGGGCGCGATCTTCGCCGACCTGATCGCCGCGTCGATCATCGTCGCGACCGGCGCGACGCTCTACGTCCACGGCATCCACACGATCGACTCGGCCTCGCAGGCCGCCCAGGCGCTCGAGCCGTTCGCCGGGCGGTACGCCGAGGCGCTGTTCGGGATCGGGCTGCTCGGCGCGAGCCTGCTCGCCTGCGCGATCCTGCCGATCGCGACCAGCTACGTCGTCTCGGAGTCGCTCGGGTTCGAGAAGGGGCTCGGGCGCCGGCCGCACGAGGCGCCCGTGTTCGTCGGGCTGATCAGCGCGATGATCGCGATCGCGACGCTCGTCGCGGTGATCCCCGGCATCCCCGTGTTCAAGCTGCTGATCGGCGTGCAGGTCGTCAACGGGCTGCTGCTGCCGATCAACCTGATGTTCATCTGGCGGCTGTCGCGCGACCGCGAGCTGATGGGCGAGCACCGCAACCGCGGCGCCGGCGACGTGCTGACCGTGGCGACCGTGCTGTTCACCTCCGCGCTGTCGCTGACGCTCGTGGTCGTGACGCTCAGCCCGTGAAGCGGTAGCCGATCCCCGAGTCGGTGCGGATCAGGCTGCGCGCGCGGCCCTCCCCCTCGACCTTCGCGCGCAGGTTCGCGATGTGCGTGCGCAGCAGGCCGGTCGCGTCGGCGTACTCCGGTCCCCACACCTCGCTCAGCAGCGCGCGGTGGGTCAGCAGCCGGCCGCGGTTGGCCATCAGCATCCGCAGCAGCGCGAACTCGAGCGGGGTGAGGTGGACCTCTTCGCCGGCGACCGTCAGCTGGTGGGCGCGCACGTCGAGCTCGAGGTCGCCGGCGCGCAGCACCGGCTCCTCCGCCTGCGGCCCGGCGCGACGCAGCGCCGCCTCGAGCCGCGCGAGCAGCTCGTTCGGCGCGAACGGCTTGGTGACGTAGTCGTCGGCGCCCTGCTTGAGCGCGCGCACCTTCTCGGCCTCCTCGTCGACCGCGGACAGCACGAGGATCGGCATGTCGCTCCACCGGCGCAGCCGCTGGACCACCTCCACGCCGTCGATCCCGGGCAGCATCAGGTCGAGGATCGCCGCCTGCGGCGGGCGCACGGCGGCGCGGTCCAGCGCCTCCTCGCCCGTCTCGCTCGGCACGACCTCGTAGCCGGCCTCGCGCAGGATCACGCGCAGCGCGCGCACGATCTGCGGGTCGTCGTCGCAGATCAGGACGCGCTCGCCGCTCATCGCGCGGATGCCCCCGCGCTCGCGCCGCCGGTCGCGCTCGCGCTCGCGTCGGCGGCCCGGCGTGCGCTCGCGCCGGCGCCGCCCCCAGCCTCGGCCGTGAACGAGCCCGGCTCGGCCAGCTGCTCCAGCGGGAAGGCGACGACGAAGCTCGCGCCCTGCCCCGGCAGCGACTCGACCGAGATGCGGCCGCCGTTGGCCTCCACGAAGCCCTTCGCGATCGCCAGCCCGAGCCCGGAGCCGCGCTCGTCGCCGGACTCGGCCCGCCCGGCCGCGCGGTAGAAGGGGCTGAAGATCCGCTCCTGCTCTCCCAGCGGGATCCCCGGCCCCTGGTCGACGACGCGCACGAGCAGCCGACCACCGGCTTGACCTGCGGTGCCCCCGGACACGCGGGCGCGCAGCGACACCGGCTTGCCGCCGGCGTAGCGCGCCGCGTTCTCGAGCAGGTTCGCGAACGCGCGCTCGAGCTGCGTCGCGTCGGCACGTACGAGCGGCAGGTCCGGGTCGAGCGCGAACGCGAAGGTCGCCGCCGGGTCGGCCTCGGCGTGCGCGACCGCCTCGCGCAGCACCTCGTCGATCGCGCACCAGGTCGGCTGCGGCTCGGCCGCGCCAGCCTGCAGCCGCGAGAGGTCGAGCAGCTTCTCGATCAGGCGCGACAGGCGGGTCGCGTCCGCGATGATCCCCTGCTCCACCTGGTCGCGCTCCTCGGGCGCCAGGCCGCGCGAGCGCAGCGCGCTCGCACCCGTAAGGATCGCCGTCACCGGCGTCCGCAGATCGTGCGAGACCGACCGCAGGACGGCAGTTTTCATCTCGTCGCTGCGCCGCAGCGAGGCGGTCTCGACGACCTCAGCCTGCAGCCGCTCACGCGCGAGCGCGGCGGTGAGGATCGACTCCAGTGCCGGCACGATCCGCTCGCGCAGCCGCTCCTGCCGGGCGGATTCGAGGTCGCCCGGGACGACGAGCGTGCCGATCCGCCGCGGTCCGTCGTGCAACGGGATCGCCAGGCGCCGCATGTCGCCCTCGACGACGCGCGGCTCGATCGACGCCGACGCGGCGCCGATCTCCTCCGCCAGCCGCCGCGCGGCGAGCGCGAGCGCGTCGTGCAGGTCGCCGCCGCCGAGCAGCACGCGCGCGAGCTCGGCCGCGAGGTCGGCCTCGCGCCGGCGCTCCATCGCCTCCAGCGCGCGCGAGCGCGCGACCTCCGCGACCGAGCTGGCCGCCAGCGCGACCGTCAGCAGCGCCGCCAGCGCGACCCAGTTGCGGCTGTCGGCAATCGTGAAGCGCCCGACCGGCGGCAGGTGGAAGAAGTTGAACGCCGCCGCGCTCGCGAGCGCGGTCAGCACGCCGACGCCGAGCCCCCAGAAGGTCGACAGCACGAGCACCGGCAGCAGGTAGACGACGCCGAGCGAGACGACCGGCGCGACCTGCTCGAGCGGGTACAGGAGCGCCGTCGCCGCGCCGACCGCCGCGGCGGCGACCAGCAGGCCGAGACCCAGGCCGAGACGCCGACCCCGCAGCAGGAGCGAGTCGACGCGACGCCGCATCCCGCGCACCCCGCTCAGCCGAGCGCGATCGCCGCGCGGCGCAGCGCGCGCCACAGCTCGTCGCCGGCGCCGGTGGGGCTTGGCGAAACCCCCGCGGCGCCTGGCGGCGTGCGACGCGGCAGGTACAGCGGCGACGCACCGTCGCACAGCAGCCGGCGCACGAGCGCGACGCCCTTGGCGGCGACCGGCTCGGAGTCGCGCAAGCGCTGGGCGAGGCGGATCAGCTCGCTGCGCGCGACCTGCGCCTCGTGGCGGTCGATCGCGACCGCCGCGCCGGCGCGCGCGCCGGGCGCCCCGTCCAGCTCGTGCAGTACGGCGTCGAGCGCGCACGCGAGCCGCTCGCGCGTGGCGCGGTGCGCGAGCTGCCACGCGCGGGCGGCCAGCAGCGGATCCCCGTCAATGCGCCCGCCCGCGGCGAGCCGCGTGTCGAGCGCATAGGCGTGCAGCCGCGCGCGCACGCGGTCGGCCAGCGGCGGCGCCTTCGCGGCGACGCGCGCCGGGCGCGGCTCGGCGCCGGACTCGCTCCGCTGGCGGGCGACGGCGGACATCGCACCTCACAGGGTGCAACCGCCGGTGTCGAGGAAACGTGCAGATCCACGCGCTGGGCATGGAGATTTCGTCAAGATCGCCGCTGTGCCGCCGCGGCCGATCGAATTCCGGCGCTCAGTCCGGGTCCTCGGCCCCGAGCTCCTGACGCAGGACGTCGAGCTCGACCGGCTTGCCGTCGCGCTCGACGACCCAGAACCGCCAGCCCTGCTCGGCGACCCGGCCGGTCACCCGCTTGGCGGCCGCCGACGGCGTGCGGTAAAGCTCGCCCGCGACCTCCAACGTGCCGTCCTCGCCCACGACCGCCTGCTGCGTCCAGCGGCTCGAGAACGGGTCGAGCCGCTCCCCTACGGTGAGCTTGCCGGCCTCAATGAGGTCGCCGATCGTCCAGCGGTAGTTCGCGCGCTGCGACGCGGCTGACCGCTCCGCCGGCGCCCGGTACGTCGGCGGCGCCATCCAGATCGCGCAGATCTCCTGCGTGAGCGAAGTCTCGCGGGCGCGAATCGCCGCCTCGTCCCAGCGCTCGAGCTGCGCCAGCTCCTTGTTGAGCATCAGCAGGCTGTGCTGGGCCAGGTCGGTCCGCTTGGTCTCCCATGCGGCGTTCGACAGCGACGCGTTCAGCGAGCCGGTCACCAGCGTGAGGTTGCCGAGGTGGTGCAGCAGCTCGTCGCGCGCGAGCCCGGCGTCGCCGCCGTCGGGCGCGCGATCGTCCGGCGGCGGCCAGTGATCGCGCCAATCCTGGGGCATCACGTGCTCGAGCGAGAGCTTCGCGTCGGGCTTGAGCATCGACTCGGTCTTCGCGCTGGCGCAGCGGCGACGCTCGACGGCGTCGAGCACCATCACGAGGCGGCGCTGCGCGATCCAGCCGTACGCGTAGCGCGTCGTCAGGCAGCGCGTGACCTCGTCGTCGCGCGGCCAGCGGCTCGTCGGCAGCTCCCAGCGGTCGAGCAGTGCAACGATCCGGTCGTCGGCGTGCTCCAGGTCGGCCGCGACCTCCTTGAGCAGGTCGACGACGAGATTGTTGTAGTTCTTCGTGGTGAGGCTGCACAGCATCCGCCGCACCAGCCAGCTCTCGAGCGCGGCGACGGCGCGCGCCCGTCGGGTCGCGGTCACCTCCCGGCTGCGGAACAGCAGCAGGACGAGCGGCAGCAGCGTCGTCGTGTCGAGCACCGCGAGGCGCCGGAAGAACATTCCCTCGGTCGAGTCCGGCGCGAGGTCGTCGAACGCGCGCATCGTGCCCGCGTCGGCGCACAGCTCCCCGATCAGCTCCTGCATCGACGGGGCCGCCGACGCGTCGAGCACGTCCTCGCGAAAGCGCACGAAGAGCTCGGTCGCGGGGACCTGCTTGCGCAGCCGCATCGTCAGCCAGTGCATCAGGAACAGCTCGGCGCGCGGCCGGTTCAGCCGGCCCTGGCGTTGCGGCTCGCGCCAGTAGGTGCGCCCCAGCTCCGGCTCCCACACCTCGCGGTGGAGCTGGTCGACGGCATCCGGCGCCTCCCGCTCGGCGCGATGGAAGATCGCGTTCTTGACGAGATCCATCGCCAGCAGCGGCGTGCCGCGCGCGTTGAGCGTCTCGAAGATGACCTGCGCGTCGTCGCCGGGCTCGAGGTTGATCGAGACGACCTGCAGCAATCCCGCCAGGACGGCACGCAGCTCCTCGTGGCGGGGCCCGGTCGTCGCGGCGTCGGCGCCGTCCTCGCGCGCCCAGCGGCGGATCGAGGCGCGGAAGAAGTCGTAGGCGGCGGCGATCCCGTCGTTGCCGCCGTTCGCGGCCGTGGGCCCCGCCCCGTCGTGCTCCAGCACCGCGACGAACTCGTCCCGGTCGGCATTCGTCGGCCAGACCTTGAAGCGCGCGTCGTCGCTCGCGAGGTCCTCGTCGTTGCGCACCAGCTTGCGCAGCAGGCGCCCGACGCGCTCGGCGCCGTCCTCGTCGGCCTGCGCCGACGCCGCCGCGAGCAGCAGTTGGAGCGTCGTCAGCCGCTGCTGGCCGTCGATCACGAGACGGCGATCGAGCTCCTCGATCGCGGTCGGCTCCTGCTCGACGACGACCGCGCCGAGGAAGTGCCCTCGCGTCGCGGCGTCGGTGCGGTGGCGGTCGAGCACCGCGAGCACGTCCTGCCACAGCGGCTCCCAATGGCGGCTGCGCTGCCACACGTAGGGTCGCTGATAGAGCGGGACGAGGTAGCGGACGTTCGGCTGGAAGAGCTCCTGAAGCGTGAGCGTCGAAGGCTTCACACGCCGGCACGCTACCGCTGCACCGGCGCCGGGCGCGTCAGGAGCCCGGCTCCGCGATCCACAGCGCGCCGACCCCTACCAGCTCTCCGAGCCGCTCGAAGTGGCGGTCGAAGTGCGGCACGTCGAGGCCGGCGGCCTGCGCGGCGACGACGGTGAGGTCGGTGAGCGGGAGGCGATGGGCGCCGTGCGAGCCGCAGCGGGCGAGCATCCACGCGGACGTGTCGGCCAGCACCGGCCGCCGGCCGTCTCACAGCGCTCGTCAGCGCTGATCCGCGGATTGCCGACACGGCGTCGAAGTCGTCTGGTAGCGGCCGCCGCCGGGCCTTCGCCCGACCGGGCCCGGAGCGAGCCCGACCGGGCGCGGCGGCGCGTCAGTGCTGCGGGCCGGGGCAGTTCGGCTGGTCGTTCGGGCCCTGGCAGGGCCCGCTGTTCGGGTTGAAGTGGCCCGAGTTGCCCGGCGAGTTCGGCCCGCCGACCGCGTACGCGGAGCCGGAAGCGATCAGCGCCAGCACGGCGCCGAGAGCGGTGGCCTTGCGGATGCGCTTCTTCATCGCGATTCCTCCTTCGAGGTAGGGACCTCCCGATTCCTCATTGATGCTCGCGAAAGCTGACTAAAGCTCCAGCGTGCCCACGGAGCGCGCCGCGCTAACCCATGCGAGCGCTCGGGCGCCAAGGACTCACGCTCTTCACCGTTAACGCCCTTGCGCCAATCCCCGGCCTGAGATAGATTCCCGGCCGCCGGGAAGCGCGACTTGCGAGTCACCGCGCCACCCGACGACGCCGCGAGCGCTCTGGACCACGTGATCGCGGCGGGTCGCTGAACGCAGCAGTTCGAAAGGTGAATAGAGATGACGTGCGCGTGTGAATGCGCCTGCCCGGATCGCGGGGGGCGCTGACGTGTCGGGTCACATCCCTGCCGCCGCGCCGCTGGCGCCGGTGGCGTACGCCCCCGGCCAAGCCCCGGAGCTGTGGTGGAGCCGCGAGCTGCACCGGCGCGAGCTCGCGACCGGCGAGCAGACCGGCGACCGCTTCGCCCTCAGCGAGGCGACGGCCGACGCCGGCTACGCCTCGCCGTTCCACGTTCACCATGACGACGACGAGGCGATCTACGTGCTCGACGGCACGATCGACCTCTACCTCGGCGACCAGGTGCACGAGGGCCGCCCCGGCGCATGGTTCTTCATGCCGCGCGAGGTGCCGCACGGCTACGTCGTGCGCGCCGACGGCCCGGCGCGCATGCTGATCCTCACCGCGCCGGCCGGCTTCGACCGCTTCTTCCACGAGCACGGGCAGCGCCCCGCCGACGCGGGCGGGGCGGGCGCGCCGGCGCTGTCGCGCGACGAGGGCGAGCGGGTGCTGCGCGAGCAGTACGGGATCGAGCTGCTCGCCGCCCCCGACGGCTATCCGACGCCATGGTGACCGGCGGCCCGGACGTGCGGGCGTGCGTGATCGGCGCGGGCGCCGCCGGCATCGCGACTGCCAAGGCGCTGGCCGAGCGCGGCGTCGCGTTCGACTGGCTCGAGCGCGGCGCGCGGATCGGCGGGCTGTGGACCGGCGGCGACCACGGCGGCCACGGCGTCGCCTACCGCACGCTGCACATCAACAGCTCCAAGCGCCAGATGCAGTTCTCCGACTACCCGATGCCCGACGCGTACCCCGACTTCCCGTCGCGCGCGCAGGTCGCCGCCTACCTCGGCGCCTACGCACGTCATTTCGGGGTCGCCGAGCGCGTCGAGCTGCGGCGCCGGATCACCGACGTCCAGCCGTGTCCCGACGGCGGCTGGGCGGTGCAGATCGACGGCGACGAGGTGCGCACCTACGACGTCGTGCTCGTCGCCAGCGGCCACCACTCGACGCCGAAGCTGCCGCTCGGCGCCGGCGACGGCTTCGACGGCGAGGTGCTGCACTCGCACGACGTGCGCGACGCGGCGGCGTTCGAGGGCCGCCATGTGCTCGTCGTCGGCTTCGGCAACAGCGCCGCCGACATCGCGTCGCTCGTCTCGACGACCGCCAAGCGCACGTACCTCTCGACGCGGCGCGGCGCGCACGTCGTGCCGAAGTACCTGTTCGGGCGCCCGTTCGACGAGCTGCCCGCGCCGCCGTGGCCGCGCGCGCTGCGCTGGGGCACCTACGCGCTCGCGACGCGCCTGACGGTCGGCCCGCTGCGCCGCTACGGGCTGCCCGAGCCGGGCCACCGCTTCGGACGGGCGGCGGTGACGATCTCCTGCGACCTGCTCGCGCGGATCGTCCACGGCCACGTCCAGCCGCGGCCGGCGGTGCGCGAGCTGCACGGCGCCAGCGTCACGTTCGACGACGGGCGCCGCGAGCCGATCGACACGATCGTCTACTGCACCGGCTACCACCACTCCGCGCCGTTCCTGGAGCGGCGCGGGCTCGACCCCGCCGGCGCCGGCTACCGGCTGTTCGAGCAGATCTGGGACCCGCGCTTCGTCGGGCTCGCGCACGTCGGGCTCGTGCAACCGCTCGGGTCCTTCTTCCCCGTCTTCGAGGCGCAGGCGCGGCTGCTCGCCGACTGGGCCGCGGGCACCTACGCGCTGCCGGACCTGGACGCGATGACGGAGGCAATCGCGCGCGCGGAGCGACGCCGGGCGCGCCGCTACGTCGCCTCCGAGCGCCACGTCCTGCAGGTCGACGAGCCCGACTACAGCCGCGGGCTCGAACGCGAACGCCGGCGCGGCACGCGGCGCGGCACAGCCGCGCGCTCGCGCGGAGCGCTGCGGCGCGCGCGCGTCGCCGTGCCGGCGTAGGACCGGGCTCGCGGCCCGGTCCTCGGTGCCCGGGGACCCGCCGGGCTCCGCGGCCGCCCCGAAGCCGCGGGGCCCGGCGTCCGGCCCGCGCCGGCCAGGCCGCCCTACGCCGCCGCGACCGGCACGCGCGCGGTCCCGGGGGCCGGCGCCGCGACCCGCCGCACCTCGACCGGCGCGCCGTGGCGGGGCACGAGCGTGATCCCGCGCAGCACGACCGGGTCCGGCTGCGGACGCACCGGCGCCAACTCGGCGCGCTGCACGACGGTGCGGATCACCTCGGCCATCTCGGCCTGCGCGAGCGCGGCGCCGACGCAGCGGCGGATCCCGCCGCCGAACGGCAGCCACGCGTAGGACTCCGCCTTGCCGTCCAGGAAGCGCTCGGGCCGGAACGCCTCCGGCTCGGGATACAGGTCGGCGCGGTGGTGGACGACCGCGATCGCCGGATAGACGCGGATACCGGCCGGCAGCTCCCAGCCGCAGAGCGTGCGCGGCTGCGTCAGCGTGCGCTCGTTGGCGTCGATCACCGGGCGCAGGCGCAGCGTCTCGGTCACGACCGCGTCGAGATAGGTGTCATCGCCGCCGGCGAGCTCGTCGCGCAGGCGCGCGAGCACGGCCGGGTGGCGCGGCAGCAGGTCGAACGCGAACGCGAGCGCGGTCGCGGTCGTCTCGTGGCCGGCGAGCAGCATCGTCATCAGCTCGTCGCGCAGCTCGCGGTCGCTCATCGGCTCGCCGTCCTCGTCGCGGGCGCGCAGCAGCAGCGACAGCACGTCGGTGCGCTCGCCGAGCGCCGGGTCGGCGCGGCGGCGCGCGATCTCCTCGTAGAGCAGCGCGTCGGCGGCGGCGAGGCGGCGGCGGAAGCGGCCCCACGGGCTGCAGGCGCCGAGGTCCCAGCGCATCCGCTCGGGCAGCACGATCAGCCACGTCATGTCGGTCAGCGCGAGCAGCGCGCGGCGCAGCCGCTCGATCCGCGCCGGCTGGGTGACGCCGAAGACCGCGCGCGCGATCACCTCGAACGTCAGCGTCCGCATGCGGTCGCGGACCGCGAAGCGCTCGCCGGGCCGCCAGCTGGACACCTCCGCCTCGGCGACGTCGCGGATCACCTCGCGGAACGTCTGCACCGCCGAGCCCTGGAACGGCGCCAGCAGCAGCCGGCGGTGGCGCAGGTGCTCGGCGCCGTCGAGCGTCAGCAGCGAGCGCTCGCCGAGGACGGGCGCCAGCGGCGCGTTCGCCTCGCCCGCGCGCAGGTCCGACTGGTCGCCCGTCAGCAGGCTGCGGATCGCGTCCGGGTCGCAGACGTAGACGCCGGTGCCGAACAGCGGGTAGCGGACGGTGAAGAGGTCGCCGTAGCGCTCGCGCCAGCCGAGCAGCGTCTCCAGCGGCCGCCGCATCAGCCGGACCATGTTCACGGTCCCCGGCGCGCGGGGGCCGGGCGGCAGCGGGACGCGGGGCTCGTCCGTCATGGGTCCATTATCGGGAGCGGCGGCGGCGGGCGCTCCAGTCGGTCCGCAGCGCCCGCCGCGCGCGTCAGCTCGACTGCGCCGGCTGCATGACCGTGAACGACGCGCCCTGCGGGTCGATCAGGCCGGCGAAGCGCCCGATCGGCATGTCCATCGGTCCGTTCGTGACGGTCGCGCCGAGCTCGCGCGCCTTCGCGACGGTCGCGTCGCAGTCGGCGACCGCGAACACGACGCCCCAGTGCGGCGGGACCTCGGGCGGGAAGTACTGGTCGGTCATCTGCATCATGCCGCCGACGGGCTTGCCGTCGAGCTCCCAGACGGTGTAGTTGTCGGGCGCGTTCTCGAAGCTCGGACGCCCGGGCATCCAGCCGAAGACAGCCGGGTAGAACGCCTTGCCGGCGTCGGCGTCGCGCGTGAGCACCTCGTTCCAGCAGAACGAGTTCGGCTCGTTGACGAGGTCGGCGCCCTTGAACGACTTCGGCTGCCAGACGCCGAAGACCGCGCCGGCCGGGTCGGCGAAGACGGCCATGCGGCCGATGTCCATCACGTCCATCGGCTCGACGATCGCGCTGCCGCCGGCCTCCTTGACCTTGCGCGCGGTCTCGTCGGCGTCGGCGACGCTGATATAGGTCGACCAGGCGGTCGGCTGGCCGTCCTGCATGTGGCCCATCAGGCCGCCGACGCTCTTGCCGTCCTGCTGGAACATGCGGTAGCCGCCGGTCTCCTCGACGGATCCCGGCTCGGTCGCCTCCCAGCCCATCAGCGCGCCGTAGAAGGCGGCCGACGCGTGGGTGTCGGGAGAGGACAGCTCGACCCACGACGGGGTTCCGGGTGCGTACTCGGGCATGGCGCCTCCTCGGGCTGGGGTCGGATCAGGGGAACCCCCATGCTCGCACGCCGCGCGCCGATCGTGTTACCGCCGCGCAACCGGGCGGTCGCCGTTCCGACATCGCGGCTCCGCGCCGCCGGCGGCTCAGACCCTCTGGCCGTCCGGTCGGTGTTCGACCAGCCTGCCCATCGTGTGCATGGGCTTGGCTCGCCGGCCGGATGCATCGCTTTGCCAACTCTAGGAGCATCGACGCCATCGCCGAGTCGCTCCTCGCGACGTCAAGAGGGAGCGCGTCCACCACCACGCGTTGCCGACCCGTCGCGAGCGCACGACCGCGGTAGTCGACCAAGATCGCGCCCTCGGACAAATCCGGTCAGGCGTCACCCCGGCCCGTGTCCGCTGACGGCGTTGAATTAGGCCAACGCGTCCGGCATCATTGTGCTCCTAATCCAATAACCACCTAACAAATCCTGTGGCCGCTGGCAGCGGTCTCCGCGGCGCTCCTGCACGCGGAAGGGCCAGCACCCGCACCGCACAATCGAGCAAACTTAAGCTTGACGCGCCAGGTTTCGGTGTGTAAGATGCCTCAAGGCACGCGCCAACCCGGGAGCCTCGGTCAGTGAGGATACCCGAGCGGCGCACAAGAAAAGGGGGGCGCCACAGATCGGGATGCAACAGCGCGCATCGCGTGGAACCGTCGTAGCGACGCGCACACCTCACCTCGTCCGGCTCGCGGCAAGAGCGATGCCGGCCATCACAACGCTCACGTTCCATCGACCCCGGGGTCAACTCCGGGTCCCGACTCAAAGGAATGAAATGCGAACCTACGTCAAGCTCATCTTGGGGGCGGCGACGGCTGCCGTCGTCCTCGGCGCTGCAGTGAGCAGCGCGTCTGCGAGACGCATCGAAGTCAGCTCCCAGCGGTTCCACCAAGTCTGGACCTCGATTTCCTTTGCCGGCGAATTCGCCACCACCACGTGCCCGGTGACACTCGAAGGCTCGTTTCACTCAAAGACCACCTCCAAGGTCGCCGGCCAGCTAGTCGGCTACATCAGCCGCGTGACCGTCGGCAACGCCTCCTGTACCGCCGGCCATAGCACCGCTCTAACAGAAACGCTGCCTTGGCACATCACATACGAGGGATTTACCGGCACACTACCGAGAATAACCGAAATTCACATATTACTCATCGGTGCTGCGTTCAGATTCGAAATCCTTGGCGGCAGCTGCCTAGTCAGGACGACCACGACCGAACCAGCTGAAGGCTGGATCACCATCGAACCGAACACCGGTCAAATCAGACAGCTAGAACCCAACCCTGCCAGGCTCATAAGCGCGAGCGCAGGATGCCTGGCCGGAAACAAGGGTAGGTTTGAAGGCATCAGCGAAGTCTTTGCGGGCGGCGTCGAATCAGGGAACACTACCCGCATCACCGTCAGACTAGTCCAATAACGACAACCAGACCCCGTGGGGTCGCTGCAGCGACCCCACGGGTCTGCGCATTATGCACCCAAACCACAACACAGTCGACCCAAGTCAGCTTTGGGTCCTTACCAAAAGGAATGATATGCGAACCTACGTCAGGCTCACCTTGGGGGCCGCGACGGCTGCCGTCGTCCTCGGCGCTGCAGTGAGCAGCGCAGCTGCGAGACGCATAGAAGTCAGCTCACAACGATTTCACCAAGTGTGGACCGCGTTCTCCTTCAAAGGCGAATTCGCAACCAGCACCTGCCCGGTGACCCTCGAAGGCTCGTTTCACTCGAAGACAACGTCCAAGGTCGCCGGGCAGCTAGTCGGCTACATCAGCCGCGTGACCGTTGGAAACAGCTCGTGCACAAGCGGCCACGCCACGGTCCTAACAGAAACGCTGCCTTGGCACATCACATACCAGGGATTTACCGGCACACTACCGAGAATAACCGAAATCCACCTCTTACTCGTCGGCGCTGCGTTCAGATTCGAACTCCTTGGCGCCAGCTGCCTAGCCAGGACGACCACGACCGAACCAGCTGAAGGCTGGATCTTCATCGAAGCGAACACCGGCCAAGTCAGAGAACTAAGACCCAACCCGAATAGGCTCATAAGAAACAGCGCAGAATGCCTGGCCGGGTCCACTGGTAGATTCGAAGGCATCAGCGAAGTGTTCGCTGGTGGTGTCGAATCAGGAAACACCACCCGCATCACCGTCAGACTAGTCCAATAACGACAACCAGACCTGGTGGGGCCGCTGCCGGCGGCCCACCAGTCTCTTCCAGCTGACTGCATAAACCAGCGACCACGCTCATCCGTTCCAGGCCGGCCCAGACGAAAGGAGTCATTTAGACCGAGATGTACACCATGCGCGCGGCGCGTATAACCCCTGGATAGCGTATGTGCATGCCGGCATAAAGGCAATCAACCCCAGGTCATCTTCAGGGCCCCGACCGATAGGAGTGCAATGCGAACCTACGTCAAGCTCACCTTGACGGCGGCGACGGCTGCCGTCGTCCTCGGCGCTGCAGTGAGCAGCGCAGCTGCGAGACGCATAGAACTTAGCGCCCAGCGGTACCACCACGTCTGGCCTTCGATCAACATCACAGCCCAGTTCGCGACCATAACGTGTCCCCTGACGCTCGAAGGATCGTTTCATTCGAAGACGACCTCCAAGGTCATCGGACAGCTAGTCGGCTACGTCTCGCGCGTAACCGTCGGCAACTCCTCATGTGCCAGAGGGCATCTCACGGCTCTAACTGAAACGCTGCCTTGGCACATAACCTACGAGGGATTCGGCGGGATCCTACCTAGGATAACCGAAATTCACCTCTTATACATCGGCTGGGCGTTCAGATTCGAACTCCTCGGCGCCAGCTGCCTATGGAAGACGACAACGACCGAACCGGCCGAAGGCTGGGTCTTCATCGAACCCAACGGCGGACAAGTCAGCCAAATAGAACCCAATACAAGCAGGTTCATAAGAACAAGCGAAGGATGCCTGGGCGGGTCCACCCTTCGCGTGCAAGGTATTAGTGAAGTCTTCGCCGAAGGCGTCGAAACAGGCAGCTCCGCCCGCCTCACCGTCAGACTAGTGCAGTAGCGACGAGACGACGCGGGGCTGCTCGGAAGCCAGCCTCTCGGAGCGAGCGGGGCGGGCGCTCGGTGGACGCCAGCGCCCGCTCGTCTATCGGGTTCGGTCTGGTTCTGGTTGGGAGTGGCGGTTGGTCTTGGGGGGGGCTGTGCTGTTACGCGCCCCGTTGTTTGTTGGTGTTTTTGCAGCCGTTGATGTGGAGGGTGGGGGTTTGGTGGTTGGTTTTGCCGTTTTGGCTGTGGTAGGTGGCGGTGGCTTTGGCGTTGTGGGCTTTGGTGGTGCAGAGGTTGGTGACGATGCCGAG
>Ga0070712_100000067_pt1 | contig 53056 bp, 38 predicted proteins | sample LARL81metaG_FD_71396 | JGI IMG/M metagenome (GOLD analysis project Ga0070712, IMG submission 71396) | Corn, switchgrass and miscanthus rhizosphere microbial communities from Kellogg Biological Station, Michigan, USA - LAR L8-1 metaG | ecosystem: Host-associated > Plants > Roots > Rhizosphere ...
AACAGAATGGGCGCTCATGACCAGCAAATTAACATTAAAGGATGCAGTCCAGGGTGGTTTCTCAGTCTAAAGGTATCTACTTTATAACACAGTAGTACTAACCGCCTGCGAAAAAACCGGAGCGATCAGTCTCTTCGAACCAAAAGGAAAAAACATGCCTCTGACTAAGGTCGACAGCATCGCTGCTTTGATTGCGATTGACTTGCAAAAAGGCATACTCAGTGCGCCGACGGTGCACCCGGCCAGCGAGATCGTTGGCCACGCTGCCCAGCTCGCGCGTGCCTTCCGCGAGCGAGATCTGCCGGTCGTTCTTGTCAATGTCTCGGGCAGGGCTCCGGGCCGTACCGATGCGGGAGCTCCTAAGTTTTCGTTCCCTCCGGATTGGACCGAACTGATTCCTGAGTTGGATCCCCAACCCATTGACTGTTTCGTGACCAAGCAACGACCGGGCGCGTTCATTGGAACGGCGCTGGACGATTATTTGCGCCACCGGGGAGTAACCCAAGTCTTCCTGGCGGGCATCTCGACCAGCGTCGGCGTCGAATCGACGGCGCGCAGCGCCTACGATCACGGCTATAACGTCGTGTTCGTCATAGACGCCATGACCGATCGAGACGCGGAGTCCCATCGTCACAGCGTCGAGAAGATTTTCCCTCGGCTCGGTGAATGCGATATCACCGACAACGTGTTGAAACTGGTGAAGACTGCGCCAGCGTCCGAGATTTAGCCCCGCCGTGGGGAGCCCTCTAGTCATGCTTTGCTCGGGATGGATACTTTCGTGGTCTTGACACTCGCGCGAGAAAATTCGATCCTCGTAAAGTCTGGCCTCCGCGGGATCACGCAGAAGAAGAGGCCAAGTTATTTGTAATCAATATTTTGCCTAATTTAGTTAAAGCTTCTTTCTGATTCTAAAGAGCTTACAGTTCTTGGTCCCTCGTAAGTTCTTTAGATAGAAGATTTTGCCCGCAAGTCATTGTGGCGCCAGTATTTTTTGGTAATTTCCCCCCAGGTTCATGATTCCATTCGATCGAGGAGGGGGAGGGTACCCGAAAATTTCGGTCCTTCCTACCCGCTCTTCCCAAAATGAAACACAAATACTCCTTCCTCTTGGAAGTCGTCTAAACTCTTTCGAGAAGTCTTCCTCGGAGGAGGAACCACCCTTTGTCGACGATTCGCGCCGTCTTTTGGGACGTCGGTGGCGTTCTGCTCACTAACGCATGGGACCGCAGCGAACGCACTGCGGCGCTCGAACACTTTCATCTCGACCAGGACGAGTTCCACGACCGTCACGAAATGGTCGTGTCATCGTTCGAGCGCGGCAAGATTACGCTTGATGAGTACATCGACCGCACGGTCTTCTACCGCACGCGGCCCTTCCCGCGCGAGGAGTTTCGCGACTATATGTTCTCTTTGTCGCAGCCGTTTCCCGAGGTGCTCGAGTTTGCGCAGGCGCTTGCCGATTCCGGAAAATACTTCATGGGAACGATCAACAATGAATCGCGCGAGCTCAACTACTACCGCATTGAGAAGTTCGGCCTGCGGAAGATCTTCCGCCTGTTCGTGAGTTCGTGCTTCGTAGGATTCCGCAAGCCCGAAAAGGACATCTACCGCCTGGCGCTGGAGACAACTCAAATCCCCGCAGCCGAATGCTGCTTCATCGACGATCGGGCCCTGAACCTCGAATGTGCCGTCAAGCTGGGAATGCACGCCATCGAGATGCAACAGATCGACCAACTGCGGGGAGACCTCTCGAAACTAGAGGTGAACCCATAACCCAGAAGGTATCGTTGTCGTGGAGCACGTGATAGTGGAGCGTATCAGCGCGGAGCGCGACCTCGTGGAGAGCGGCCCTTTTAGGGCCGCGTGAATTCGTATGAATGATTGCGGGCTTTAGCCCCTGCTTTCGACGGTGAGATCGCCTCACGGGTTCTTGCGTGGCACACTGGTCTTGACGCCTGCGCTCTGCGGAACATCAGACTCCAGCGTAGTCAGCGTCAAATCGCTCGACCAGCAATCGGCCGCGAGCTTCCACTCACTATTGCTCTGGCGCGCACACACCCACAGATACTTTCCGCGCTCTTCGCGCCGCTTGCCGGTTGCGCTGGGAATCAGCGCCTTGAAGCGTCCCGCCTCATAAGCCAACTCGCCAATCACATCGATGCGCATCGGTTCGATTTCCACTTCTCCAAGCCCCGCATCCAGCGCGCCAAAGAAGAACTCGCGCAGCGCCGCCGCTCCGCGGATCGGAGGACAATTCGAACGCAGCACAATCGCATCCGCCGTGTACAGATCCAAAAGATCGTCGAGATGTTTCGTATTGCAGCCCAGCACCCACTCTTGCGTCACGCTCCTCACCCCTGCCTCTGCGCGGCTCATGTCTCCGCGCAGCGCCGCTGTGGGCCGTATCTTCTCTTCCCGCGCCGCATCCGCGCGGGTCATTTCTGGCGCGTACCGAGGCGCCATCGCTTCACCACCGGGAAAGTAGTGGTGATGGTAGTGATGGTGATAGTGATGGGTCTCTTGTCCCGTGGGTCGAGTTGCCGGTGGTCGCGATTCTGGTTCGGGATCGAGAAACGGATTGGGCGGAAGCTTAAACGCATGCGATGACAGACGTTCTTCATCCGCAGACAACGAAGACTGTCCTGACGATTCCGTCACAATCGCTCCGCACATGCCGCAGAACTTGTTCCCCTCGCGATTGCGATGTCCGCAAAGGCCACAGATGATTGCGGGCCCCGTAATTTCCTGTGCCGTGTCGTCCGCCGCCTGTTCCGCATCCGATTCGGCGGCTAAACGCTGCGCCGATTCCAGCGCGGCAGCAATCGCGTCTGGGCTGGGTTTCGGACGTCGCATTTCCGGCTGCAGTTTGCGGTAGATCTCGTTCATGTCGATGTTCCGCAAGGGCTCGTCAGAGGATCTGGGATTTTTCTTGTCTTTGTCCACGAATCGAATCACTCCGCTGTTGGCTCATTCTAGCCCAGCAGCGTGGCAACGAGCTATCGGCTGGAAAATTCGATTTTCCCTTCGATCTCCGTCGGCACGCCGTTGCAGGTCGCCGGACGATATTTCCAGGTGCGCACAGTCTGCAACACATGGCGATCGCCCTCCAATCCGGCGCTCTGCAAGATGAGAGGAGTATGCACGCGGCCGTCGATCCCAATGATGAAACTTACCGTAACTCTCTCGCCTCGAGAGGCAAGGGAAAACAACGGATCGGGAGTGGCGAGAGCCTCCGGAGGCTGCACGTCGAGACAGGATGGACGCGAGCGCACATGAATCACGTCCACAAACTGCGAAGCTCGGGCCAGCGTTTTGAGCGCCGGGTCTTTTTGCCGCTCCGGGGTGGCCGTACGCACGCGCTGCGCAGGCGTTCCCACCCCCCACGCAATTAAAGGAACGAGAACAAGAAAGATCGCGGGCCAGACGCTTCGACGCACAGTTACTGCTCCTGTAGGCGGAAATCACCCTGCACCTTGTGCGCGGCAAATGCAGCACCACTTGTCAATTCACGATTCTGTTGAACGGCAACAAGTTATCGATCGGCAGGGACGAGCCCACGTCGTACGAGTGAAACAAATTGCACACAAAATCGAATTTGTTATGCGTGGCGGACAATAGGCCCGCAGCGCTTCGAAGTGTTTCTGCATCACGAATTCACCTTCGAGCGAAGGAAGGGAGTTGCTCTTCTTGAGTCGTCGAGAACTTTCAAAGGGGCGAATGCGATATTGACTTTAGCCTTGTCATTGTTGGTTAAACTTGACTTCGAAAAATTCGCCGGCCGCAATTTCTTGCGTTGTTTTCAGTGCAAATTCTTGCAACCTTCCAAGAGTTCTTGACTCTGTTCTTGACAGATGAAAAGCTGGGTTATTGTATCGAGCAGTTTAAAGACGTTTGTTTCGCCAAGACGTTCCGTCTGATTGTCAGTCGATGTTTTGATATACCGGGCCCAGCCATGGGCGCGTGCAGTTGGGGCCAAGGATCGAACCAAATCAAAGTTAAGGAGAGAGGATCATGTCAAAACTCGCTGTTTCCGTTCTTACCACCCTGTTGCTGCTGGGCACTTATGTAACGGCGGCGGACCATAGGGGAGGCCCACCGCGCGAAGAGGTTCAGTCAGCACCGATCGCTCCACCTCCGCTGGCGAACGAAGTCATTGGGCGGACCTACATCACGACAGCCAGTACCAACTACGTCACCCTCGTCGCAGGATTTAATACAGAGGACAGCGGAATTTCCTTCTCGTGTCCATCGGGCACGTGCACCTTAGTTGTGGACTCGTTCGCTACAAGCGGCGGCAACACGGCAGCCGGCAATAATCGAGCTCTCTGCCTTGTCGTCGATGGCAATATCGTTGGCGCCTGCGCATATGACGGGTCGGACGCTACTGATGACACCTACTCGGCGGTCAACGCGATCAACAGCTTCTCGGTAGGCGCAGGAGCACACAGTGCGTTCATGTACTTCTACTCTACCGACGGGACAACCATGTACACCTACACCAACGTATATCGCCTCTACAGACCCTAACGGCGACTCGCGGGCCATCAAATAAGGGGAAGCTTCGGCCTCCTCTTTTTTTGCTTGTGCAGTTGTTTTGTCCAAACCCTTGCACGACGCACCAAGTTGAAGCACCGCGCTTCTTTGCAAAGCAGGATTTCGCTTGCGACACAGCCAAAGACGAATCCCGCTTTGCGGTTTTGGCTAAACGATCCCGGAGCGACGCAATGTGAGCAGCGTAATTTCGGGAGGACAGTTCAAGCGAACTGGAATATTCACGGTGCCAAGACCGGGATTGGTGTAGAGGGTCAATGCGTTGATCCGATACAGACCCCAGACGTATTTCCTTGCCAACCTGGGTAAGTAAAGCGGGCGCATGAAGGGGAGTCGTACCTGGCCTCCGTGAGAATGGCCTGAGAGTTGGAGATCGACAGGATAGCGCGCGACCTGATCGGCATAATCGGGTTCGTGAGCCATAAGGACCATGGGTTCCTCTGCCGGAACATCGTGCAGGGTAGCATTCAGGTCGGGGTGCCTGTCGAGGACGTCTTCGACGCCGCCGAGCCAGAAGCGCGCTCCATCGCGTTCGATGGGAACCGACTGATTGTTCAGAACCGGGATGGCTGCGGCACGCAAGACAGCGGACACATGATCCGGATCAGTGGAACAGTCGTGATTTCCCAACACTGCCCAGAGACCGTGAGGAGCTTGCATTTTTCGTAGCAGTTCAACACAGGGTTCGGCGGCAACAGCGGCCGGTGCGGGCTCTCCAAACATCGGTTCTGAAACAAAATCTCCGGTCAGGGCGATCAGATGGGGCTTCAGGGAGTTGACCATGCCGATGGCGGCGCGGAGAGGGTGGACGGAAAAATACGGGTCATAGTGAAAGTCGCTGAGGAGTGCGATGGTGAACCCATCCAATCGTGAGGGCCAGCGGTGGAGCGCGATCTGTTTGCGCACGACTTTCGGCAGGTTGGGTTCGATGAGAATCGAATCGGCTGCGAGCGCGGCCACACCGGCGGTTGCAGCCAGACGGATGAATTTTCTCCTGGTCGTTGGAAAAAGGGGCAATCAGTTATCAGGCCCCAAGATTGCGGAAGGCGGGGCATCGGTCTCCGATATTCAGAATAACCTGTTCCACCGGTCCGCGATAGAGCGAGATGGGTGCATCGATCAGAAACTGAACGTGGCCTGCAGATCAATACGGCGGTTCGCCGAGGAACCCGCGGAGAACGGGCCGCCCTGCAGAGAGTTTGAGATACCGAAGAGCGGGGAGCCGAGGACGGCATTCGGATTGGCGACGTTAACGTTATTAAATACGTTACGGACATTGACGCCAAACGTGAGGTTGTAGCGCCGATCGGAATTCGAAGACATACTCATCGGACCACCGCCACCGAAAAGGGGGCCCCGGCCACCACCGCCGCCATGGGAACCGCCACCACCTGGCCCACCCGGTCCACCCGGTCCACCGGGCGTTGGACTATTCGCACTCTTCGCCCTAGCTCCCAAGCCGAAAGTCTTGGTAAGGCGCAGGTTCAACACGAATCGACCTGGGCCGGTGCCGTAGTTGATGGGCAAGAGTCTCCCCGTAGCACCGGAAGCGTCAAACGTTCCAAGCGGCGTGCAATAGATTTGATTGTTCGAACCTGAGGTTGTGATCGACCCGCAAGTGGCGCTGGACAGGAAACCGGGACGATCGTTGTAGACGGAGTCCCCATTCAAGTCAGCCGCAGAGGTGATATTGAACGGTGAACCGGAACTCACCACCATGAACGGGCTCAGGCGGAATAGATAAGGCAGAGCGATGCTTCCCCCGAGAAATAAGCGGTTACGGACGTCGAAAACACCTCGACCATAGTCCTGGCTGATGTTGTACGAGTTTGATGGGAAGCCGGAAATGCCCGCGGTATCGCTGTTCGCATAGTTCAGAGTGTAATAGCCGAATAGCTGAAGTTTCGAACCGATGCGGACGTTGGTATTGACGATAAATTGGTTCTGTTTGAAATTTCCTTCGGAGACATATTGGTAAATGTTCCCCAGATTGGGGAACGGAACAGTGCTGCTTCCTGGGGTGCCCGGGAAAGGCGCGTTGGCGTTGCGGGTGAGAAATTGGTCGAAGCCGCGCGAGTTCAGGTAGGTAAACGACAAAGTGGCCGACTTGGTGACCTGACGTTCCACGCTAATGGCGCTTTGCAGAGTATAGGGCGCGTGCAGGCCGGGAGGAATCTGATAGACGGCCGATGCGAGGGACGTGGCCGGGCCGCAGTTCGAGAAGTCGGTGATTGGCACGTCGACGCCGGGGAAGCAGGTTGGATTATTGATGATGAATTGCTGCTGCGTGATGCCGTTGAGGCGTTCGGCTTGCAGGATCTGCTCGGTCTTAAAACGATCATAGAAAATTCCGATGCCGCCGCGAATGACCACCACAGGTGGCGAGCTGCGTCCATGCACGCCCCAGGCGAATCCGAAACGAGGGGCCCAATCGTTATGGTCGTGAATTACGTTCTGCGTCTCGTAACGAAGACCCAAGCTGAGAGTCACATTCGGGCGAATGCGCCAGTCGTCCTGTATGTAGGGTTCGACATCGAAGTAGTTGGCGTTTGCCGCGGGCGAACCGGTTGTATACGTCAACTGGTTGGCGTAAGGGGGAAGGCCGCCATTGCCTTGGGGGTTCTGAATTTGTCCCATGGCGAATGCAAGTGAGATCGGACATGGCGGATTCTGCCCCAAGCAGTTCGGAGTCAGGTTGGGACTGCCCGTCAGAGCGGAAAAGACGAACGTTCCGTTGAATCCGGAAGTGGAATAGTTGGAGTCTTGCGTTCCCCGTACGCGCGCGCCGAATTTAATACTGTGATTACCATGAATCAGCGAAGTGTAATTCTGGAGTTCGTAACTATTCTCCCGATCGCTGAGGTGACCTTGGCCATTGCCACCACCAACAAAATTATCGAGGACATCCGTAACCGGATTTGTGTTGGTCGGATTCTGAAGATTGTCATCCCGGTTGTACTGGAAGCGCGTTTCATTGATGAGCTTGGAACCAAACACCTGCGTGTCGCTGATCTGTATGGTCTGCTCGGTCTCTTCGGAATAGAACGCTTGTGTAGGAAGATTGAGCTGGCTCTGACCACCACTGCCTAGATTATTGTCTTCCGTGTCACGGAAATATTGATATCTCGCCGTCAGCGTGTTGTTCTTCGTGATGGCCCAATCAACACGCGGTCCGAGATTGGTTCGGCGGCGCGGGTTCGCAATCGAGTCGACGAACGGAACCGCCGTAGTGAATGTAGGATCGAGCACAACCGCATTGCTAGTGGCAAGGTCGTTGATATTTCTCCGATCGAGATTGAAGAAGAAGGACGCCTTCTTGCCGATCGGTCCCCCGATGCTTCCACTGAATTGAGTTGAATAGTAGGGCTGTTCTTCGCCGGCGAATGGATTTTGCGAGTTGAAAGACGAATCGTTACCCAAAACAAAGAGCTGCCCGTGGTACTTGTCGGTTCCCGGCTTGGTGAAGATTTCAATGCGGCCATAGCCGAGCTTGTCGTACTCGGAGGAGAAAGGGTTCTGGCTGATGCGAATTTCTCGAATGGATGCTTTCGGCGGCAGCTGACCTGCCGTGAAACCATCGATGTACATTTGTCCGCCGTTGGGGCCGGCCGAAGGTCCGGCCAGCGCTTCCAAATCTGCCTGCAACTCATCGGGATCGTCGGGAAGAGCTTCGAGTTCTTTTCCAGAGATAACAATCGCGCCGGCGTTGTTAGAGGGATTGACATCGATGGTCGGAGCTGTGTCGGAAACCTGAACCTTCTGGGTCTCCACTTCGATGGTCATAGCGACGTTCAGCCGCAGGGGCTGATCGGCGATCATGACGTTTTCGTTCTGATAGAGAGTGAAGCCCGGGGCAGCGGCGGAGAGCGTGTACTTCCCTGCCGGCAGGCTTTTAAACTCGTACATCCCTTGAGCATTACTCTGAGTGACAATCGGAGAGCCCGCAGCAGGGGTCATAATCACGCTGGCGCCAGGAATGATGGCACCCGAAGGATCGGTGATCTGTCCCCGAAGAGTTCCCGAGCCTGTTTGTGCCAGTAACGCGCCTACCGACAGGAAGAAGAAGACTAGGAATAAAAAAGGACGAACGTGTCTCTCAGCTATCATTTCATTACCTATTTATCAAGACTTTCTTAGGATTCTATGAAGAACAATCCTTTGCTACGGACCCGCGTCTCCGCTGGGCGCGCCGCCTAAACTCCAGGGAGCGAGCATCATTGCCTGACTGCCGGAAGGAGCGGCCTGAAGAATCGGTTCGACCCCACTGAGCAGAGTGATTGCGGTCCCGCCCCCTGTGGTCGAACCCAAGGTCGTGACGATGAGCACGGCATCGCCTTTGTGCAAATCCGCGAGCGTGAGCGCCGGCATACGATTCAACATCTGCTGTAGATCGGGAGTGCCGCCCGGTCGCATGCCTGCGCCCATCGCACCACCACTCGAGTTCGTACCGTTGTTTGGCGCGCTGCCTGACTGACTGCTAGCGGCGACGGGAGCCGAGTTGGAGTTTGCGGAACCCGCAGCCCCGGGAGTTCCTGGCGGCATGGAGCCCTTCAAACGTGCGGCAATACGCTGCGCCATTTCGGGCGGCAGTTTGTGGAGCTGTGATTCTGGCGTGATCTTCACGGGCACGGCTTTCTTGCTCAATAAATCTTGAACGATGAGTGTGCCCGCGCTTGCATCCACAGAGTTGACCGTACCCGCAATGTTGCTAAAGCTGCCTGTAACAATTTCCTCCGCAGTCAGTTCGGAACCGTCAGCGCTGCGGGCTCCGCGGGCGCGAAGCTGATCGCCCGGCCGGATTTCCTGAAGGCTGCTGGGCTTGGCATCATCGAACTTCACGGAATCTGGGGCATAGCGGCGAAACACTGTGGTGTTTGACGTGTGTACCGCAATTTCTTTTTTCCCGCCCAGGCTCGTGACCGAGATCGTAACTGTGCCAGTGGAGGCATCGACGGCGCTGACCAGTCCACCGAGACCGCGCTTTTGCCAGTCCTGGCGCTCCATCGCGTGGCGAGCTTCTAGATCGGAATGGGAGATGACAATAACCTCCAAGGCTGCGATCGACGCGCCGTCGGGAGTGGCCTGTCCTCGCACTCGCACTCGATCGCCCGCTTGCAAGTCCTGCAACTGGATGGGAGTCGCATTCGTCAAATCCTTCGCGCCCGGTGCAATGCGAAGAAGGCGCGCGTTTGGCTGGACGGTCACGGCGACCTCAGGACCGGAATCCGGGGCTAAGGTAATGGCATTCCCGGTGATCGCTTTGATGGCGCCGATGCGTCTCGCAACAGCAGATTGGCCGGCGTCCTGAGCCAGGCCCATGGAAGGTGCAAAACCTGCCGGCGTACCGCTCGCACCGGACACGCCTATGACCGATAAAACGAATGTAACGATCGTTGCTCTCTTAGCTTTCATACGCCCCACCTCTAATCTACATGGCCGCATATGGCGGAAGTCGATGATTTACAAAGTTTTACCCAGAGAGAAGAAGTATTACAAAAAGGCAGGAACAGCGTTCTCGAGAGATAAGGCTCGCAGCTACAGAATTCGTTCGTGCGTGTAGCCGGCGGAGACCAGTGCTGCGAGAAGTTCGGCAATGTGATCGGGACCGCGGGTTTCCATGGTGATGTCGATGGCGGTGTCGCCAAGATTGACGCCGTGATAGGCGCGGTCGTAGGCGGTTTCGACGATGTTGGCGCGATGGTCGGCAAGGATTCCCGTGAGGCGGTGCAGAGCGCCGGGATAGTCAGGCAGGTGAACGCGCAGGCGGACGAGGCGCCCATCTTTCACCAGACCGCGCTCGATGATGCGCGAAAGTAAAGTGACATCGATATTGCCGCCACAGACGAGGACGGCGATCTTCTTGCCTTGCAGAGGAAGCTTGCGGTTCAGGACGGCGGCGATGGCGGCGGCTCCGGCGCCTTCGGCCAAAGTTTTTTCGCGCTCGAGCAGCAGGAGGATGGCGTTGGCGATTTCTTCTTCTTCGACCGTGACGATGTCGTCGACGTATTTTTGGACGAGAGGGAGGGTGCGTTCTCCAGCGCGGCGGACGGCGATTCCGTCGGCGATGGTCTTGGCGGACTTCAGAGTTACCGGACGGCCTTCTGCTACCGCAGCCTTCATGGAGGGAATTTTGGAGGGCTGGACGCCGAAGATCTTGACGGATGGATTTGTTTCTTTGACGGCGCAGGCAATGCCTCCGATGAGGCCTCCGCCACCGATGGGAGCGACAATGACTTCGATGCCGGGATGCTGTTGGATAATTTCCAGGCCAAGAGTTCCCTGCCCGGCGATGACGGTGTCGTCATCGAAAGCGTGGATCAAAGTAAGGTGATCTTGTTCGCTCTGCGCGACCGCCTGCTCATAAGCCTCGTCGTAGTTGGTTCCGTGCAGAACGACTTCGGCGCCATAGGCACGTGTTGCGGAAACTTTCGTGAGCGGAGTGGGAAGCGGCATGACGATGCGCGCGTTGATCTTGTGACGTCCGGCGTGGTAGGCGACGCCTTGCGCATGGTTGCCCGCGGAGGCGGCGATCACTCCGTGGGAGCGCTCTTTCTGATTGAGGGTGAGCAATTTGTTCAAGGCACCGCGCTCCTTGAAGGCCCCGGTGCGCTGCTGATTGTCGAGCTTGAGGAAGATAGAATTGTTGGTTAGGGCGGAGAAGGTTTCCGAGTGCGTGCAGGGAGAGACACGGATGTCGGCACGAATCCGGTTCAGGGCGGCCTGTATGTCGGAGAGTTGGATCATTACGCTGGCGCGATCATTCTACTTCTACGAAGCACCATTGGAGCCCGCTCCATCTTAGCTGGGTACACGATGGGATAGTGAGCATCACGAGGCGATTTGTTGCGCCGAGGTAGTCAAAGGGGCAACGGTGCGGGGAGTTAGCGTCTGCAGGTAAGCGTCGACTCCGGCCGCAGCTTGGCGGCCCTCGGAGATCGCCCAGACCACAAGCGACTGACCGCGGCGCATGTCACCGGCGGCGAAGACTCCGGGGACTGACGACATATAGTTCTGATCGGTCGCAACGTTACCGCGGTTGTCGAGTTGAACTCCCAATTGCTCGATCATACCGTTGCGCACGGGACCGAGGAAACCCATGGCAATGAGGACGAGGTCAGCTTCCATAGTGAACTCAGTGCCGGGAACGGGTTCGAACTTTGGGGGAGGGCCGACTCGAATGGCGTGCAGTTGTTTGACGTTGCCATGGTCGTCGCCCGTGAATTTGGTGGTGGCGATGCTCCAGTCGCGGATGCCGCCTTCTTCGTGAGCTGCTTCGGTCCGCAGTTGCATCGGCCAGAGCGGCCACGGAGTCTGTGGCGAGCGTTCTTCGGGAGGCTTGGGCATAATTTCGAATTGGTGGACGGAGACGGGCTTTTGGCGATGAACCGTGCCAAGACAATCGGCGCCGGTGTCACCTCCTCCGATGATGACTACACGTTTGCCGGTAGCAAGAATGTCGAAGGTTGGATCGATGGTGTCGCCGTGGCAGCGCTTGTTCTGCTGCGGAAGGAATTCCATGGCGTAGTGAATTCCCTTCAGCTCGCGGCCAGGAACTTTGAGGTCTCGCGGATGCTCAGAGCCGCCGGCCAGGACGATGGCGTCGAAGTCACGGCGGAGATCTTCGACGTGAATGTTTCGACCGACTTCCGCGTTGGTGACGAACTTCACCCCCTCGGCGGACATTTGTTCGATGCGGCGATCGATGATGTGCTTTTCGAGTTTGAATTCAGGGATGCCATAGCGGAGCAATCCGCCGACGCGATCTGCTTTTTCGTAGACCGTGACTGAGTGGCCGGCGCGGCATAGTTGTTGCGCCGCTGCCAGACCAGCGGGGCCGGAACCGACGATGGCAACTTTCTTTCCGGTGCGGAGCTTCGGAGGTTCCGGGTGGATCCAGCCTTCGAGGAAGCCGCGCTCGACGATGTTTTTTTCGTTCTGCTTGATGGTGACCGGTGGTTGATTGATGCCCAGAACACAGGAGGCTTCGCAGGGGGCTGGGCAAATGCGTCCGGTGAACTCAGGGAAATTATTCGTCGCGTGCAGCTGGCGCACGGCTTCTTTCCAGCGGCCGCGATAGACGAGATCGTTCCAGTCGGGAATGAGGTTGTTGACGGGGCATCCAGTTTGGCAGAACGGGACGCCGCAATCCATGCAGCGTGCGCCCTGCTTGCGGAGTTTTTCTTCGGGGAAATCCTGGTAGATTTCAAACCAGTCGTTGACGCGCTCGGCGACAGGACGACGGGGAGCTAGCTCGCGCGAGTAATCCATGAAGCCGGTCGTTTTACCCATGTTGCACCTGCTTGCTTTGTCCCAGCTCGGCGTGGGCAAGGATGGCATCGGACTGGCTCGGAATGTAAGCGTGCTCGCTCCGACGAACTCCGAGCACGCGCTTGAATTCGTGCGGGAAGACTTTGATGAACCGCGAGGCTAGATCGTTCCAGTTGTCGAGAACCCACTTGGCGCGGCGGCTGCTGGTTAACTCCAGATGTCGCGTGACGAGGTCGCGGACAAGTTGGACATCATGTGCTTCGAGCAATGGCTCAAGGTCGACGGAGTCGAGGTTGCAACGTTTCTCGGTGAAGTCTCCGCGCTCGTCAAAGACATAGGCAATGCCGCCACTCATGCCGGCGGCGAAATTTCTGCCACAGGAACCAAGCACTAACACCAGTCCGTTCGTCATGTATTCGCAGCCGTGGTCGCCGACGCCCTCCACCACTGCGGTTGCTCCGGAATTGCGGACCGCGAAGCGTTCGCCGGCGACGCCGTTGAAGAACGCTTCGCCGCTGGTCGCGCCATAGAGCGCGACATTGCCGATAATAATGTTCTCCTCCGGAGCGAAGGTGGAAGTGCGTGGCGCGTACACGACGACCTTGCCGCCGGAGAGTCCCTTGCCAACGTAATCGTTGGCGTCGCCTTCGAGCGTGAGTGTGACTCCCTTGGCGAGAAATGCGCCGAGGCTTTGGCCCGCAGAACCCGTGAGATGGATGCGAATTGTGTCGTCAGGAAGTCCGGCCGAACCATAGCGGCGCGCGATTTCCCCGCTCAAGATTGTGCCGACCGAGCGATTCACGTTACGCACCGGCAAATTGACTTCAACATTTCTCAGGCTGAGCAAGGCGTCGAGGGAGTGCTCGACTAGTTGATGGTCAAGAGCGCGTTCAAGACCGTGATCCTGGGTATGCACGCAACGCCGCGCGACACGCGATGGCACAGGCGGGTTGTAGAGAATGGCAGAGAAATCCAGGCCCCGAGCCTTCCAGTGATCGACGGCAGGTTCCGTATCTAGCATGTCGACGCGGCCAACCATCTCGTCCACTGTGCGGAAGCCGAGTTCTGCCATGTACTGGCGCATTTGTTCCGCGATGAAGAAAAAGAAATTGATCACGTGCTCGGGTTGTCCCTTGAACTGCTTGCGCAGTTCGGGGTCTTGCGTAGCGATGCCGACCGAGCAAGTGTTGAGGTGGCACTTGCGCATCATGATGCAGCCCATCGCGATCAGAGGGGTCGTGGCAAAGCCGAATTCCTCAGCGCCGAGCAGAGCAGCAATGGCCACGTCGCGTCCAGTTTGCAGTTTGCCGTCAGTTTGAACGCGAATGCGGCTGCGCAGATCGTTCAGCAGTAAGACCTGTTGTGTTTCCGCCAGGCCGAGTTCCCAAGGAATACCTGCGTGCTTGATGGAACTCAGCGGGGACGCTCCGGTGCCGCCACTGTCGCCGCTGATGAGCACGACGTCGGCGTGAGCTTTGGCAACACCGGCAGCAACTGTGCCGACGCCGACTTCCGCCACCAACTTCACAGCGATGCGCGCTTGTGGATTCACGTTTTTGAGGTCGTAGATTAGTTGCGCCAGGTCCTCAATTGAATAGATGTCGTGATGAGGCGGAGGTGAGATCAGGCCAACGCCAGGAATCGAATGCCGTAAGCGGGCGATGACGTCGTCAACCTTGTGGCCGGGAAGTTGACCACCCTCGCCGGGCTTTGCGCCTTGCGCCATTTTGATCTGCAGCTCGTCGGCGTTGACGAGATAGTTCGCGGTCACACCGAAACGTGCCGATGCGACCTGCTTGACTGCACTGCGACGCAAATCGCCGTTCGCGTCAGGTTTGAAGCGCTCTTCATCTTCTCCGCCCTCGCCGGTGTTCGACTTGCCGCCAATGCGGTTCATCGCAATCGCTAGCGTTTCGTGGGCTTCCTTGCTGATGGACCCGAACGACATGGCGCCAGTTGTGAAGCGCTTCACGATCTCCTTGGCGGGTTCGACTTCTTCGAGCGGCACCGGACTGTCACTCTTCTTGAGCTTCATCAGCCCGCGGAGTGTGCACAGGGTCGTGCTCTGCTTGTCGATGAGGTCGGTATACTCCTGGAACGTCTCATAGCTGTCCTGACGCACAGCTTGCTGCAATTTGCTGATCGTCAGAGGGTTGAGCAAGTGGTATTCGCCGTTGACGCGCTGGTGGTAGCTGCCGCCAACTGCCAGTTCGGTTTCAAATTCGGTCAGTGGACGGAAGGCGAATTCGTGCTTGCGTTGCGCCTCCGCAGCCAGTACAGGCAAGCCAATGCCTTCCAGGCGGGAAGTAGTCCCCGCAAAGTAGCTATCGATCAATTCTTTGTTCAAGCCGATCGCTTCGAAAACCTGCGCACCCTGATAGCTCTGCAGGGTGGAGATTCCCATCTTCGAGAACGTTTTGAGCAAGCCCTTCTTGATAGCCTTCATGAAATGTTGCACAGCAAGTTCGGGCGTAATACCATCGCCTAGCTCGCCACGCCACACCAGGTTTTCAACGCTCTCAAGCGCCAAGTACGGATTGATGGCACTCGCTCCGTAGCCGCTGAGCAACGCAAAGTGCATGACTTCGCGCGGCTCGCCGGATTCCGTAATCAGGGCAACTTGCGTTCGCGTTTCTTCGCGGACGAGCAGATTGTGTACGGCGGCCAGAGCCAGAAGGCATGGGATAGGAGCATAGTCTTTGTCCACGCCACGATCCGAAAGAATCAGGAGCGAATAGCCGGCTTTCACCGCGAGAGATGCTCTCTGGCACAGCTCATCGAGCGCGCGTTTCAGCCCTTCTTCACCGTCGCGCGCACGGAACAGGGCCGGCAAGGTTGTCGCCAGCAAGTCGCGATTCGAGACGCGGCGCAATTTCTCTAACTCGCGATTCGAGAGCAGAGGATGCGCCAGCTTCAGCATGTGGCAGTTCTCTGCCTCTTCCTGCAGGATGTTGCGCTCGCTTCCGATGTAACTGATCAGGGACATCACCATCTCTTCGCGGATGGGATCGATGGGAGGATTGGTGACCTGGGCGAACAGTTGCTTGAAGTAGTTGAACAACGACTGCGGCCTGTCGGAGAGGCAGGCCAGCGGCGTGTCGGTGCCCATGGACCCGATCGGCTCTTCACCCTTCGCAGCCATAGGAGCGAGGATCATGCGCAGATCTTCGTCGCTATACCCGAAGGCGCGTTGGCGGCGGAGAAGAGTCTCGGCATCGGGATAGTGCATGCGCGATGGCTCGGGCAACTGATCGATGGTGATCTGGTTCTCTTTTACCCACTGGGCATAGGGCTGCCGCGACGAGAGCGTCTGCTTGATTTCTTTATCCGAGATGATGCGGCCTTCCACCGTGTCGACGAGAAACATCTTGCCGGGCTGGAGGCGGCCTTTTCGCTTGACCTGCTCAGGCGCAACGTCGAGCACCCCAGCTTCCGACGCCATCACAACCAGATCGTCGTGAGTGACGACGTAGCGTCCGGGCCGCAGGCCGTTGCGATCAAGCGTGGCTCCGATGACTCGGCCGTCGGTAAAGGCGATGGCCGCAGGGCCGTCCCAAGGCTCCATGAGGCACGCGTGATATTCGTAGAACGCACGCTTCTCCGGCTTCATGTGCGGGTTGCCGGCCCACGCTTCGGGAATCAGCATGGCCATGACGTGGGGCAGGCTGCGTCCGGATTGCAGGAGCAGTTCGACGGCGTTGTCGAAGTTTGCCGAGTCACTGCCGTCTGGAGCGATGATGGGGTGCAACTTCGCAATGTCGTCGCCGAAGAGGGGCGACTCGAGAAGCGACTGGCGGGCCTGCATCCAGTTCACATTTCCGCGAAGAGTGTTGATCTCGCCGTTGTGGGCGACATAGCGATAAGGATGGGCCCGCTGCCAGCTTGGGAAAGTATTGGTCGAGAACCGTTGGTGAACGAGGCACAGAGCGCTCACAGCATCAGGATCGGAAAGCTCGCGGTAAAAGTTCGTGATTTGCGAGGCCAGCAACAATCCCTTGTAGACGATCGTGCGACAAGAAAGGGACGGGATGTAGAACATCTCGGCGTCTTCAACGCCGGAGTCACGGATCTCGTTCTCGGCACGCTTACGCACGACATAAAGCTTGCGCTCGAAGGTGGCCTCGTCCATTCCGGGCGTACAACGCACGAAAATCTGCTGGATGTAAGGCTGGGAAGCGCGCGCCACTCGGCCAATCGCGGACGCATAGACGGGAGTATCGCGCCATCCTAGTAGGGTGAGCCCCTCTTCGCGGACGATGCGCTCGAGAATTCCTTCGCACTGCAGGCGCGGATGCTTCTCAACCGGCAAGAAAGTCATGCCGACGCCGTACATCCCCGGCTTGGGAAGAGAGAAACCGAGCTTGCTGCATTCGCGCGCGAGGAACTCGTGCGGAATCTGGATCAGGACTCCCGCGCCATCGCCGGTTTCCGGATCGCAACCGCAAGCACCGCGATGGGCCAGGTTCAGCAGCACCTCAATTCCCTTGCGAATGATGTCGTGACTCTTGTGACCACTGATGCTGGCGACAAACCCGATTCCACAGGCGTCGTGCTCTTGCGCCGGGTCGTAGAGGCCCTGGGCGGGTGGAAGGCCGTAGGTCGGGTTTAGACGCGTCATCATGGACTCCGTCCGGTGGACTGAACTCCTTTCGAATCACTCGTTCTTGGGCTGGGCTTGCGAGGCGACCGAGTGTCGCACACTTCTGCTCAGGAACAGACGTTCGTGTCCTCTTTAATAGCGTGTATAGCCGAACAAAGTACAATGCAGAATTTCGATGCAAACGATGCAAAATTCAGGGCATGGCCTGCCGGGAGTGGTCCCGGGTAAATAACCTCGAATGCTGTCGACTCCGCTATAATTTCGCTACACCAAAATGGACTTTGATCAACTCATCACATTCCTGGAAGTTGCCAGGCAGGGCAGCTTTTCCCGTGCAGGCGAGAAGGTTTTTCGCTCACAGTCTGCTGTCAGCGCGCAGATTCGCCAGCTGGAGCAGGAGTACGGCGACCGCCTGTTGGACCGTTCCGGCAAGACGGTGAAATTGACGCCAGCAGGACAGGTTTTTTACGAATATGCGGAGCGGCTGAAGAGCCTGCGGGATGAATCTCTGATGGCGGTCGCGGATCACAGCGGCACGCCTCGTGGCACTCTGCGCGTGGGGGCGAATGAGGCTACTTGTCTCTACGTTCTTCCGGAAGTTTTCGGAGAATATTGCCGCCGCTATCCGCCGGTACAGATCAGCATTTATCGAAACTTCAGCTACAAAATCGTAGAGAAACTGGAAAATGGACAAGTGGAGGTGGGTATTCTCACTCTGCCCATCCAATCGCCGAGTTTGAAGATTCAGCCAATTTTCCGCGACAAGCTGATGTTGATGGTTAGTCCTAAGAATCCGCTAGCCAAGTTTAAAGTGGTGCCGGTCAGTGAGATCGTGAAACATCCGCTACTCTTCCCAAAGACAGGGCACACGCGAAGGCTTCTGGATAAGCTCTTTCGGCCGCATGCTGCCGAACTGCAGGTACGAATGGAACTGCCCAGCATTGGCATGATCAAGAGTTTCGTGGCGGCGGACCTGGGAGTGTCGTTGATCAGCGCGTCCTTTGCGCGCGATGAGGTGGAGGCAGGACGCGTAAAGCTCATTGATCTTGAGGATGCGGAACTGTACCGGGAATTGGGACTAGCCTACCGGCGGGATCGAACACTCTCGGTGGCATCGACTGCCTTTGTCGCGTTATTGCGCCAGTTTGCCACGCAGTTGAAGAAGTCGGAGAGCTAGACAACTCGTCGAGCTTCGTTCGACGGACAGCCGAGGGCAGCTGTCCCCGCATTCGACCTCTCGCGCGCCCTCCTAGTTCGAATTTCGATAGCTGCTATCGGAATTTTGAATTTCCCCTCTTTTCGTGAGCCGGGTACGCTAAGAGCTAGTTTCGAGTCTGCGTTAGCCATTTTCATGAAGATCCTCATCCAGAAGTCCACACGAATTACATCGACAGGCACAGGTACGTCGACACGAATTACGTGTCTTCTGGAGGACGGGATCGGATGAAGTAAAGCTCTCATAAGCAAAGTTCACCGAACCCACCGCCAGAAGCGATCTGGCGGTGGGTTTTTCTTTGCTCCAAAAGTGATCGAAGGAGTTGGACACGTGAGCGAACTACAGCGACAGAGCAGATTTGAGAGAAGCGGCGATGTGGTGGTGATGAAGTTCGGTGGTACGTCGGTGGAAGATGCGGAGGCAATTCGCCGGCTGATCAGCATCGTACAGAGCAGAGCTGGCGCGCAACCGGTCGTGGTGGTGAGCGCGCTTGCCCGGGTTACTGACCAATTGCTGGAAGCAGGCAACATGGCCGCAAACGGCCATCTAGGGGCTTCTCTGGCGATGGTTCGGAATATTTACGTTCGGCATGAGCAATTGGCGGACTCTCTGGTGGACGGATCCACCTACAGTGCTCTCGACCGCGAGTTGCGAGGAGAGTTGCAGGCTTTGGAGGCGTTGCTGCACGATCTCGAAACCTGTCGCTCGCTGGATCTGAGAGCACAGGATCGACTACTGGGATTCGGGGAGAGTTTTTCCAGCAAGCTGGCGAAAGAGGCTCTGTGCCAGGCGGGAGTGCAAGCATCGCATGTTGACGCGCGCCGCTGCATCGTTACCGACGGACGTCACGGGCAGGCGACTCCGATCTGGGAGATGACGGAGGAGCGATTGCAGGAAACGCTGAGCCCTGTGTTCGAACGTGGGCAGGTACCGGTGATGGGCGGGTTCATCGCATCCACGGTTGAGGGCGTGCCCACGACTTTGGGTCGAGGCGGATCGGATTTCAGCGCGACGATTGTGGGCGCTGCTCTATGCGCTGCTCGGGTTGAAATTTGGACTGATGTGGACGGCATTATGACCACCGATCCCAAGGTGTGCCCCGACGCCCGCGTAATCCGGCGGATGAGCTTCGATGAAGCGGCCGAGTTGGCGCATCTCGGGGCAAAAGTTCTTCATCCCGCGACGCTGGCTCCTGCGATGCGTGAAAACATTCCTGTGTATGTTCTGAACTCGAAACGGCCGTTGGGGGAAGGCACTGAAATCACCGCCCGCGCACGGACGAGCAAAGCGGTCTATGCGATTACTGCGAAGAGAAACGTAGCAACGGTTGAGATCAAAGCCATCCGCGGGGGTGACTCACAAATGCTGCACGACGTTTTTGCAGTTTTTGAGAGACATTCGTGCCCGGTGGACGTCATGGCAATGACGCCGGGACACATGTTGTTGCTATTAGAATCGACGTCCGCTTTGCGCGGGATTGCAGAAGAGTTCAAAGGCGTGGCGGAGGTGCGCTGGGAGAATCACAAAGCGCTGGTGTGCCTGGTCGGAGAAAACATTCGAAGACAACCGGAAGTCGTGAGCCGGGCCTTTGCGGCAGTGTCGGATATGGCCGTGCGAGTACTTTGCCAAGGTGCGTCGGATCGGACGATTTCATTCGTGGTGGAAGAGTCGAAGGTCGAGGAATCGGTGCAGCGACTGCACGAAGTCTTCTTCCCGCACCCCGCACCCGCCCACGACTGGGGTGGAATCTCCAGTGCGTTCTGCCAGGCGGGTTGACGGAGCACGGTCTAGTTACCGAGCTTGGCGGCTTTCGATACATCCGCAACTGGACTCGGCAAAGGCTCAATGATGTGCAAACCACACTCGGTCTTAGCGAATCCGGGCCAACGACCGGCGCGCGGATCTTCTCCAGGGCGAACTGCGCGCGTGCAATGTGTGCAACCGATACTCGGATAATCCTGATTGTGAAGCTCGTTGTACGGGACATCGTGGTCGTGGATGTAGCGCCATACTTGCTTCGAGGTCCAATCTACGATTGGATTGACCTTCACCAAGCCGAATTTGGCATCCCACTCAACCCTGCGCGCGCTGGAACGAACCGAGGTTTGGTCGCGCCGAATGCTGGCGATCCATGCGCTCAACTCGCCAAGCTTACGCCGCAGAGGTTCGACTTTTCGCAGATTGCAGCAGCGGTCGGGATCTCGGGTCCACAAAGCGGTGCCGTGAATGCGTTCCTGCTCCTCGGGAGAGAGCACCGAAAATACTTTCTCGATGGCAATGCCGTATTTCTCCTCAATGCGGTCCATTAGGTTATAGGTTTCGGGAAAGAGGAACTCGGTATCGATGGTGAAGAGGCGGAAATCTTTTCGGACCCGCGACGCCATGTCGATCAGTACCATGCCCTCGGCGCCGAACGCCGAAGAAATAGCTACGCTGTTGCCGAATGTTTCGAACGCCCACGAAAGAGTTCTTTGTGGAGTCCAACTCTCCGCCAGCAGCTGGATGTCTGCGATCTGCTCTTGTACTTGATTCTGAACGTGGTTCACGCGAGTGGCTCCTGATTAACTGGGAAGGCGGTTGAGGAAGAATCCTCAAATAAAGCCGCGGGGATCGTACTGTTGTCGGCAGAAATCGCGGGCACTCCGAATTCCTGCGAAAGCGCCACCGGATCGGTGAAGCGGACGACTTCACCCACGACCAACAATGTGGGTGCGACAAGCTTCGGGGAACGATGCAACTCGGCAATCGTGGACCGGTGCGTTCGCTGGTGCACGGTCGTTGCGCGAGAGATGACTGCGCAAGGTGTCTCTCCGGAGAGGCCAGCCGCCTTGAGCTTGGTGGCGACGTCGGAGTAATTCTGTCCGGGCATGTAGATCACGAGCGTTGCGCCACTCCCCGCCAGCTTGTTCCAATCGGCAGATTCACTGCCCGAGGCTTGGTGCGCGGTGATGAAGACCAGGGCTGAGGATGCACGGCGATGAGTCAAAGGAATTTCCACCGCTGCTGCTGCCCCTAGGGCCGAGGTCACGCCGGGAACGATTTCGTAGGGAATGTCGGCACGCCGGAGTGCTTCGATTTCTTCGCCTGCGCGCCCGAAAATCATTGGATCTCCGCTTTTCAGCCGGACCACCTGCAGACCGGAGTCGGCGAGGCCGATCATGAGAAAGTTGATCTCTTCCTGCTGAATCTTCTTTTTGCCGCAACGTTTGCCCACGTCATGCACCTGGGCGCTTGGAGAAATGAGCTGCAGAATTTCCGGAGCGACCAGGTCATCGTGCAACACCGCATCGGCGGCTTTGAGCACTCGCAGCGCTTTCAGCGTGAGCAACTCCGGATCGCCTGGCCCAGCGCCCACCAGATAAACTTTGCCCTTCATCTTTCTTCTCCTTTGACGACTAGTTCGCGCGTTTCGGCCAAGGCCGCTTCGAGCGCTTCCCTGCTGGCCAGGGAGTGCAACAGGTCCAGCTTGCGTTCCTTGTCAAGGTCGCTGGCGAGAATCAGCTTTCGCGTCTCGCCAAGTTCCTGGACCCACGCGGCATACGCCGGACCGTATTGCTTCTCTAGTTGCTGGCGGATTTTCTGAGCCAGAGACGGACTCTTCCCTGCGGTTGAAACCGCAATTTGCAGATCGCCACGACGCACAACCGAGGGATAGAAAAAGTCACATAGATCTGGAACATCGACTACGTTGCAGAGAACGCCCCGGCGCTGCGCCTCGTGATAGACGCGCTCATTCAGCGTGCGGGAATTTGTCGATACGATTGCCAGAAAGGCTCCGTCCAAATCATCTGGCGAGAAGGCACGCAGGTCTAGCTCGATGAATCCGGCACGGGCCCATTCCCGAACGGTGGGGGTCGCATCGAGAGAAACGACCCGGATGCGCGCACCGGTTTCGAGTAGGCCGCTAATCTTGGGCTCGCCAACTTTTCCGGCACCCACGACCAGACATTGCCGTCCTTCGAGCTTCAGAAACATTGGGAATAAGCTAGTCACCGTGTCCTCCTGCTTGCGCCAGAGATCGAGTCGGGTCCGGCAAATCACGAGCTACGGGAGCAATCACTGCGCCGGCGAGAAACTCGCGCAATTCTGAATCGCTGTGTCGAGCAAAAAAGCGGCGAAGATTCTCGCCCGGCTCGCGCTGAGCGAGGTACCGTCCCAGCAGGCGTTCCAGAGCATCAGGAACTTCGGTCGCGGCGCAGCGATATCCAACGGGACGAGCGGTTGCCTGATTCAGGCCGAGGGCCCCGCCCACGCAGAAGTAGTAGGCATCGACCATGCGGTCATGAACTTTGATCTTCTTGCCTTCTATGCCGACGTCGGCGATCCAGTGCTGGCCACAGCTGTTGGGGCATCCGGTTACGTGCAATTTCAAATGCTGATCGAAACCCGGGAGGCGTTCTTCCAGTTCTTCCACGAGCCACCGTGAAAAGCTTTTGGTTTCCGTAATGGCGAGTTTGCAGAATTCTGTTCCGCTGCAAGCCACCGTTCCACGCCAGAAGGAGGAGCCGCCAACTTTCAATCCGATCGCGTCCAGTTCTTTCGCAAGAGCGTCCGCCTGAAGGGTAGGTACGTTCACCACCAGCAGGTTCTGCATGTTGGTGGCGCGCAGTTCGCCGCCAGCGAAGCGCTCAGCAAGATCGGCGGCGGTGTGCATCTGCTCGGCCGTGATGCGGCCGCGAAGGACCACCGCTCCGACGTACGAGAGACCAGGCTGCTTCTGTGCATGGATGCCTACGTGATCACGATAAACATCGTCGGGCGGATGCTCTTCAACCGCAGGGTCAAGTTGGAATCCGATGCGGTCTTGCAGTTCGCCGAGAAAACGCTCGGCGGTCCATCCGTGACGAAGGAAGAGGAACTTCAGGCGGGCGCGCTCGCGATGCTCGCGCAACACTTCGGAATCGCGGAACAGTTCAGCCACACCCTTGATCACCGGTAAAACTTGATTCCAGCGGACGAAGGCATTCAGCCGCGCGCCAAGGTAGGGATCGGTTGAAAGACCACCACCGACTCGCAGCGAGAAGCCAACTTCGGGCTTTCCGCCCAGCGTGCGCGTGATGGCGGTGAGTCCAACGTCATTGATCTCGGGATAGGGGCACCACACCCTGCATCCGGTGATGGAGATTTTGAACTTGCGCGGCAGGTTGTAGAAGTCGGCATTCCCGGCGAGCAACTGCGAGGCTTCGAGCACCAAGGGCGAAGCGTCTACGATCTCGTCAGAATCGACACCCGCGACCGGGCATCCAGTAACGTTGCGCACGACGTCGCCGCAAGCGCCCGTCGTGTTCAGTCCGACTTGCGATAGGCCGTCAAGCACTTCCGGAAGAGACTCAATGGTGATCCAGTGGAGTTGAATATTCTGGCGGACGGTAAGGTCGGCGATTCCGTTGGCGTGTTGGTGGGTAAGATCGGCGATGGTGCGCAGTTGGCGAGAACTCATCATGCCGTTGGGGATTCGGATGCGCACCATGAACCGTTGAAGGGCGCGGCCCACTCCACCCTGACCCCCGGTAACTCCTGCTCCATCGCCCTGGGTGTAAACACCCCACCAACGCAGGTAGGTCCCGATCCAATCTGGCGGGATGGACTCGAATCCTTCACGAGCAAAGCGACGGATTTCCTCCAATCCTTGCCATGGATTCATCTCCCGCTTCAGGCGCTCGGCCTTTTGTGCTTTCGTTTCTTTGGCTGGAATCGTCATAAGTTATGGTCCGAAACATCCGGCGAAAATAAAAAACCCACCGCCAGGTTCATCTGGCGGTGGGTCTATGAGTGCCGGTGTTAAGAAAAACTTCTTAGGTCAGCAGCCTCCCCGCGCCAGTGCACACGCATGCACAACAACAAGTACAACAGCACATAGCGCGAAGATTGCGGATCGCTGACATTCGATTCTGGATTCTAGGTTGCCCGGCTTGCGCCGTCAACTATCTTACGTAACAACTTCGATTCATATTTTGCATGGAAAGAATCATAATTTTTGCAGCCTCGATGCGCGGCGCCGAGCTCGCTGTAGAATCAGCAACTTAGCACTCCCAACATCTGTTGAGTGATAATCATTGGCTGCCATCGTACAGCTTACTATCGCAGTGTGACCCGCTCGGAAAGGTATGTACCTATGAAGCGTTCCACCATCTTCTTAATACTCTTGATTGTGCTATTCGCGGTTTTTGCAGTCGCTCAGAGTGAAAATTCGTCTGACCCATACAAGCCCACGCTCGATCGATTGCAAGCACTGACTCGTCAGGGAGAGAGTCAATGGCTCTATCACGGGGATGTTCCCCATCCCGAAGATCCGGGGCTGAACGACTCTGACTGGGGCACCTTGACGGTGAAGAACGTATCTGGCCCCGGAGGCATGAACAAGAATGAGGAGCACTGGACGGGAACGCGCGTGTTCCGTCGCTGGGTGCAGATTCCCGAGAAGATCAATGGCTACGCCACACAAGGCTCGCGAGTGTCGATTGACCTGAGGTTTGGCAGTCCTTCCGGTCTCAGACTGACGGTCTTTGCTAACGGAGCCATTCTTTATCGCGGGAGCGACGACGACATCCTCCCAATGCTCCTGACAGAGAACGCGCAGCCCGGGCAGAAATTCCTGATAGCGGCGAGAGTAGTAGCTGAAGACGATGCGCAATGCGAATTCTTTCACAGTGAACTGACCATTGAACCACCACACACAAGGCCCAATCCGGCTCTCCTGCGAACGGAACTTCTCTCTGCCCGTCCGATCATCAATGCGTACGAGAATGGAAAGACAGAGCGCCAGCAGCAATTGGACGCGGCCATCAAGGCGATTGACTTTTCTTCCCTAGAGAAAGGAGACCAAGCTGGCTTCGATGCCTCGATGAAGCAGGCTCGCACGAAGCTCGAGGCGCTTAAACCCTTTCTGCAGCAATTCAATATTCGAATCGTGGGCAACTCGCACATTGATATGGCGTGGCTCTGGCCGTGGACCGAAACCGTGGAGGTCGTGCGCAACACATTTCAGAGTGTGCTCGACTTGATGCGCGAGTATCCGGAGTTTAAGTTCACGATGTCGTCGGCGCGCACCTACGAGTGGATGCAGGAGAAATATCCCGACCTCTTCCAGCAGATCGAGAAGCGCGTGAAAGAGGGCCGGTGGGAGATTATCGGCGGCATGTGGGTGGAACCTGACTTGAATATGCCCGACGGTGAATCGCTGGTGCGGCAGATGCTGGTGGGCAAGCGCTATTTCCAGAAGAACTTTGGCGTGGACGTGAAGATCGGATGGAATCCGGATTCGTTCGGCTACAGCTACCAATTGCCGCAGATCTACAAGAAGTCGGGCATGGATTACTTCGTCACTCAGAAGCTCCTTTGGGCACATGAATTCACTACTTTCCCCTATAAACTTTTCTGGTGGCAAGCGCCGGATGGCAGCCGTCTGCTCACGTACTTCCCGCACGACTACGCCGGCGGCATTGATGCCGAGCCGCTTGCGACGGATCTATCCATCTGGATGCCTTCGATTTATGGCAAGACGATCCCCGAGAAGCCCGAGATGATGCACTTGTACGGAGTGGGGGATCACGGTGGTGGGCCGACTCGCGTCATGCTCGATCACGCCGAGCAACTGATGGCTCCGGAGGCGGTGTATCCGAAGCTGGAATTCAGTTTTGCTCGCGACTTCTTCGGTGATATGGAGAAGAAGCTGCCGAACATGCAAGTTCCTACGTGGGACGGGGAGCTCTACTTCGCGTATCACCGCGGCGTGTTCACTACGCAAGCGGAAACCAAGCGCAGGATTCGACGCTCCGAAGAAACCGTACTCAACGCTGAGAAATTTGCGTCGTTAGCATCGCTTTACGGGCGTTCGTACCCGCAGGATGGAATGGAACGCACCTGGAAGAATCTGCTCTTCGAGCACTTCCACGACATCATGCCGGGTTCGGGCATCGCAGTGAACTATCTGGACGCCAAGCGCAGCATGGAGGATCTGGATCGCGCCGCGAATGAGGTGACCAAGAAATCTCTCCGGGAGATTGCGGCACATGTAAACACTCAGGGCGACGGGGTACCAGTGCTGCTGTTCAATTCATTGTCGTGGCCGCGAACTGAAGTGAGTGAGGTCGAGGTACAACTGCCTGCACCGGCGCAGCAAATCGCGGTGGTAGATTCTGCGGGAAAACCCGCGGAGGTACAACTGCTCTCCATTGATCAGGAAACTCACCGCGCTCAACTTCTGCTCTTATCGACCACGCCTGCATTCGGGTACAACACCTATTTCGTTCGTGGCGTAACGGCGTCGCCTGCGTCCCATTCCCTTTTGAAGGCGACTTCGGACAGTCTCGAGAATGAGTTCATCCGTGTGAAGATTGATCCGCAAACCGGTTGCATGACGAGCCTGTTTGACAAACGGAGCGGCACTGAATCGCTCGCGCCCGCGGAAACTGACACGGGCGGACCCAAGTCTTCCACCTGCGGGAACCTGCTACAGACATTCGTCGATAAACCTAAGCAGTGGGACGCATGGAATATCGACGCTGATTTCGAAAAGCAACATTGGGATCTCGACAAGGCCGACGAAGTAAAGCTCGTGGAAAGTGGGCCGCTCCGGGCGGTGATCCAAGTCAAGAATCATTTTCAGAGCTCGACGTTCGTGCGCGACATTACTTTGTACGCGGGCGTGCCTCGCGTTGATGTGAAAATGCAGGCCGATTGGCACGAAAAGCACATTCTGCTAAAAGTTGCGTTTCCGGTAAACGCGCATAGCGATAAGGCGGCCTATGAAATTCCATTTGGCTCGGTGGAGCGTCCAACTACTCGGAACACTCCCGCCGAACTCGCGCAGTTTGAGGTGCCAGCGCAACGGTGGGCCGATATCTCGGACTCCAAGCACGGGTTCAGCCTGTTAAACGACTGCAAGTACGGATACGACGCGAAAGGAAACGTCCTGCGGCTGTCACTATTGCGGTCGCCCGAATATCCCGATCCCCATGCGGACGAGGGCCATCATGAGTTCACTTACTCGCTATATCCGCACGGCGGGGGCTGGAAAGAGGCGATGACCATTCGGCGCGGGTATGAACTGAACTATAAATTGCTCTCGATGCCGTTCGAGAAACATCAGGGATCGCTAGCGGCTGCGCACTCGTTTCTGCAAGCGACACCAGACAACGTCATCGTCACCGCAATGAAAAAAGCGGAGGATGAGAACGCGCTGGTTGTGCGCTTCTACGAATGGGTGGGCAAAGATAGTGAAGTTACAATTCAACTTCCTGCGGGAGCGGAATCCGCGGTGGAAACTGACATGATGGAGAAACCACTAGCTAACTTGTCGGTGAGCAATGGCCGAGTGAGCATCCATACGAAGCCGTACGAGATCAAGACCATCAAGGTAAAATTCTCCGAATTGATTCAGGCGACGGCGACGGCCAAACATGACTGACGCGAAGAACCGGAGTGCAATTCTCGGCGTCGATATTGGAGGCACCAAGGTTGCGGTCGGCCTCGTGGACCACGATGGAAGGATTGTCAGCCAAGATCGCAAGCCGATGGTGGCCAACGGCACGGCTGAAGCCGGTTTGCAGGCTGTGCTAGGGGCAATTGATTCGCTAGCCTCGTCGTCGACAGCGGGCATTCACAGCATAGGAATCTGCGCTCCCGGACCGCTGGATCCGAAACACGGGGTCGTTCTCAATCCTCCGAATCTTCGCTGCTGGCGAAATTTTCCGCTTGCCGAGAAGATCTCCTCTCGATATCGCGTGCCAGTTAGAGTGGACAACGACGCCAATGCTGCTGCTTTGGCGGAAACGCGCTGGGGTGCCGCCCGCGGATTTCGCTACGTCTTCTACGCGACGATCGGCACAGGGATCGGAAGTGGCATTGTGCTGGATGGCCGCATTTATCACGGTCACTCCGGCGCCGCGGGAGAAGGCGGACATGTAAGTATCGACTACCGCGGACCGCGGTGCGGTTGCGGCAAACTAGGATGCATCGAAGCGCTGGCAGCGGGACCGGCGATCGCTGGTCGGGCGCGCGCCAAGTTGGGGACCGGGCACTCGAGCTCCAAGATTCTCGAACTCGCCAAGGGCGATGTGACTGCGGTGACTAGCGAAATGGTCGGATTGGCTTATGCTGCCGGCGATTCGCTGGCAAAAGAGATTCTTCAAGAGACAGTGGAAATCCTGACTCCGTGGATCGGCAACATCATTGACCTGCTCGATCCCGACGTTGTGGTAATGGGTGGCGGGGTGGCGGTGATGCTCAAACCATTTTTCGCTGAAATTAAGAACGGGCTTCCTCGGTGGTGTGTGAATCCAAGCGCTCCTGAGATTCCACTTGTGATGGCTCACTACGGGGCAGATGCTGGCATTGCGGGAGGCGCGGCATTGTGCGCTGAGGAAGTTTCTTAACGTAGAGACGAGGACTTTGAATGTTCTACTCGCACTTGTTCCGACGACTTGCAGCATTATCGCTTTTTGCTTTTCTTTTCCCTGCCAGCGTACTCTTGCACGCCCAGAATCTGCCGAAGGCGCCGCAGTCACAGATCTTCGCTCTTACCCCCACCGTCGGGCCATTTACGGAACCGGCCATCGCCGTGAACCCGATGAATCCGCAGCAGGTGGTGGGAGTATTTCAAGATAACGTGCATGCCTCCTATTCAACGGACGCGGGGCATTCGTGGCAACCGGCCGAGAACGTGGACCCTAAGAACTACCGCGTCTCCGGCGACGTCTCTGTAGCTTTCGATAATCAGGGTCACGCTTTTGTCTGCTATATCGCTTTCGACAAGTTGGGCAGTTTCAACTATTGGGCGCGGGGAGCTACGCGCAACGGAATTTTTGTGCGACGTTCGCTCGACGCCGGAAAAACGTGGGAAACGGAGCATGTCCCCGTAGCAGAGCAGTCAAGTTCCCCCGGAATTCCATTTGAAGATAAGCCGTACATTGTCGCCGACAACAGCAAGGGTCGATACGCCGGCAATCTCTATATCGGGTGGACGCGCTGGAGGTTAACCGATTCGCAGATGGTGATCTCGAGGTCCACCGATGACGGAAAGACCTGGTCGCAGCCCATTGAGATCGATGCGCATCCTGGACTGCCTCGCGATGATAACGGCGCGGTGGAAGGATTCGATGGCGTGGTCGACCCGGATGGCAGGCTGTATGCGATCTGGAGCCAGGACAATGACATCATGCTGACGGTTTCCAAAGACGGGGGCAAGACTTTTTCCCGAGCCCGGCCGATTATTCACACTGCGCCGATTATGTTTGCTATCCAGACACTGGAGAGGGCGAATGGATTCCCGCAGATTGCGATTGATCCGAAGAGCAAACGTTTGTTTGTCACGTGGAGCGATTATCGCAATGGGGATCTCGATGTTTTCCTGGCGATGTCTGACGACGGCGGCAAACACTGGAGCGCTCCCTTGCGTGTGAACAACGATCCTGTGCACAACGGAGCGGAGCAATTCTTTCAGTGGCTTGCTGTAGATCCGACCGATGGCTCCGTAGAAGTGGTGTTCTATGACCGCAGAGGCGATCTGCAGGGCCGCAAGCAGATCGTTGTTCTGGCGCGGTCGACCGACGGCGGCCACAGTTTCACTAATTATGCGTGGACGGATGAAGCATTCGAAGCCAGCGAAGTCTTCTTCGGCGATTACAGCGGGATTGCTGCTTACGGCGGGCGCGTCTACGGAATCTGGACCGAGAAGCCCGCACCACTGCCAGAAGCCAAGGACCAGGTTGACGCCGGCAAAGACTCGAAGGAGGCAAAAGCGCAGCCGCGTGGAACGGTCGTCAAGATTGGGACAGCAGATTTTTCTAAGCCGGAGGGCGCCAAATAAAAGCATCACATCGGGTGCGAAATCTTCGGAGTGAGCAACAGAAAAGGCGATCTCGCGCAGAGATCGCCTTTTGCATCCTTAGATGAACTTAGAGTGGCTGAACGTTCTCAGCCTGCCATCCCTTGGGGCCCTTGGTCACGTCGAATTGCACCGTCTGGCCCTCCTGCAGGCTCTTGAAGCCGCCCGCCTGGATCGCTGAAAAGTGCACGAAGACATCTTCGCCATTCTGGCGGCTGATAAAGCCATAGCCTTTGGCGTCATTGAACCACTTTACTGTTCCTTGTTCTGCCATGTTGGTGCGGTGTTCCTTTCAATCAATTTACGCTGGAGAGATTCGGAGGTACTTGCAGGCAGGTACTTGCTGGTTAGGCGAGAACTGCTTACGACCGATTCGGTCTAACGCACGTCCTGATGCTACGCTGGGAGCTATCGCTTAGCAAGCGATTTGCGGAATAGAAGGGCTTCGCCTATCTGGAGAAGCTTCCACCGCCGTTGGAGCCTTCGCCCTCCTGGGCTGCTTTATTCTCCCGACTTTCCAACTCCGCTTGACGAAGTTCGGTGGCCTCCGCAGGGTCGGTTCCGGCCTTGATAGTGCTCTTTTCCAGAAAGTATCTCCATCCTTCGTGACGGTCCGCCGAGCTCTGTTCGATTTCGAAGTTCTTCAAAGTCGACTCTGCATTGGCCCGCCCCTTGACGACCTCAACAACCCCGGCAGATTCGTACGTGCGCACATTGTGGCGGATTACTACGTAGGATGCCTTGAGTTCATCGTGTGTCAGATGTGTTCCCCTTTGTGGTCCAGAAATACCACCTCCTCTGAGAGTATGCGCCGTCGTCGTGATTAGCAAGTTGATTGCGCGCCCAGGTTCGCTGTGGCAACTCGTTTCTAGAAACACTTCGGAGAGGTTGACGTTGCGTCAACCCCCGCACCCACTGAACCCTTGACAGTCGCTCGTGCATATGTTACACGTTGTAACGCTACAATGACTAACATATCGAACGCACGTCTAAAGAATATGGGCGAGGTCGAACAGCTCGTGATGGATTACATCTGGGCGCATGGTCCGTGTTCGTCTGAAGCTTGCCGGGAGGCTCTGGCTGCGTCCCGTCCGATGAAGGATTCCACGATACGCACCATCTTGCGGCGACTGGAAGAAAAAGGCTTTCTGACCCATGAGATTCAAGGCCGCACATTTATTTATAAGGCGTCAGATGCGCGCCAAAATGTTGCCGTGCGCGCTGTGAAGGCAATTATCGATCGATTTTGTGGCGGATCCGCCGAACAGCTGGTTCTAGGAATGGTCGACAACGCAGTCCTGAACCGCAGGCAACTGGAGCGTCTCGCCCGCAAGATTGCTGAAAGAAGTGCTAATGAAAAGAAGGAAGGCCAATCATGATCCTTACCGGCGGTGGCCTTGTGTCTGGAAGTTCACTGATGACACTCGTTGAGTCTGCGGTTCGAGTCGTTGCCTTGAGTGGCGTCGCAGGTCTGGGACTGGCAGCGTTCCGCGTGAGAAACACGACGATGCGGCTGTTTACCTGGACGATCATACTTTATGCCGCCCTTGCTATGCCGATGCTGGAATGGATGCTTCCGACGATGTCCGTGCCTGCTCCGGCCCTTTTTCAGTCGAAGCCCGAACCTGCCCCCTACTCGATCGAAAACGCGCATTTCGTTGATCGGGATGTTTCGAGGCCGGTATCGACCGAGGAAACCGTCGAAGAAGCCGCGGACCTAGGCCGCGCGGAAATGAAAGAGCCGGTTCATTTGCAGACTCCACGCAGAGCACCCACCGAACCGAGTCATTCATTTCTATCTTCCGTTTCGCCGAGCACGGTTTTGGGGGCAGCCTACTTCACCGTCGCATTGTTTTTGTTAATGCGCTTCTTTGCAGGAATCGTGTTCAGCCGTCGCCTCTTGCGGGCCTCACAAACAATTGACCATTCGCGCCTGGCCGCAAGGCTTGCAACTTCCGCGAAGAACTGCGGACTTGCCGTTCTCCCTCTGACTAAAGAGTCGGAATTGATTTCTGTTCCCCTCACACTGGGGGCACTACGCTCGACGATCCTTCTTCCGGCCAGTTGGCGAGAATGGGACGACCGAAAACTCGATGCCGTTATTACCCACGAGGTGTCGCATGTCGCCCGTCGCGACGGCCTGACCCTGCGCCTTTCATTGTTGCACCGTGCGGTCTTCTGGTTCAGCCCACTGGCGTGGTGGCTTGACCGGCATCTAGCCGATCTTGCGGAAGAGGCAAGTGACGAAGCGGCGCTGATCTTTGGAACAGACCGCAAAGACTACGCCCGAACTTTGCTTGGATTCTTCGAAGCCTTGCAGGTCACGCCCGGTCGAGTGTGGTGGCAGGGCGTTTCGATGGCAAAGGCGGGTCAAGCGGAAAAAAGATTAGAGAGAATTCTTACCTGGAAAGGATCTGTAGCCATGCGTTTGAAGAAATCAATTGCGGTTGCGGTACTCATGCTCGCAGTCCCAGTTGTATATTTTGTGGCGTCGGTGCGCCCGGCCAAAGCACAAAGCCACACACCTCCGGCAGTTGCTGCGGCACCCGCTGCAGGCGTTCCCTCCCCGGCGATTCCTCAGTCCGGGCCCAGTTCTGCGCCAGCGGCAGGCGATGCACCCGATGCCGCACCCGTCGTGGGCGTTGGCCCATCTGTCGGAGCGCCGGTTCAAGCGACGGTCGCCCCCATGGCTCCGCGATCGCCAGTTCCTCCGGCGGCCAGATCCGGACGATCACGGTCATCTTACGGCCGCGGATTCTCGTACGCTTACGGCTTCGACGACGAACAGCGATTCGTAATCGTCTCAGGCAAGAGCGACTCCTTCACAATGTCGGGGACGTCGGAAGATGCGCGTCACGTTGAGAAATTGAAAAAGCAGATTTCAGGCGACTTCATCTGGTTTCAACGCGACGAAAAGTCTTACATTATTCGCGATCAGGCTACAGTCGATCGTGCGCGCCAGCTTTGGGCTCCCCAAGAAGAGCTTGGCAAGAAACAGGAAGCTCTCGGCAAGCAGCAGGAAGAATTGGGAAAGCAACAAGAGGCACTCGGAGCGAAGATGGAACAGGTGCGTGTCAACGTTCCCGATATGAGCGCCGAGCTCGACAAACTGAAGGCTGAATTGAAGCAGCTCAGTTCCACAGCCACTATGGAACAGATCGGCCACATTCAATCTGAGATCGGAGAGTTGCAGAGCAAGATCGGCGATCTTCAGTCGAAGGCGGGCGATCAGCAAGGAATATTGGGTGAGCAGATGGGCGCTTTAGGGGAAAAACAAGGCAAGCTCGGAGAAGAGCAGGGCGAGTTAGGACGTCAACAGGGCGAACTCGCGGAAAAGGCTTCCCAGCAGATGAAGGCACTGATCGATGAAGCGATCGCGAAAGGCATCGCACAACTTGAGTTGTAGGCTGCGAGCCTTCCCAACTTGGCCTAACAAGGCTGCGGATTGGCGACGCTGTTAGTTCGTTGCCGTCTGCAGCCCTCATTTCTTGTCGCAAAGTGTCCTTCAAATTGGGATCATCCGTTCGTCGACGATCTTTGTCTTCAACAGCGACCCGCCGGAAAAGAGTTCCCTTTCGAGACTTAGGCTCTTGCTCAACGCTCGTCTCTCGAGGCTGACCTCAGAGGATGACACGCTGTATCCCAGACAGTGACACAATCCCGCTGCCTAAGGGTCTCGCAGCCTTAACTTCCAAAGGCTACAATCTGGCCCCCACACACCCGTCGCAGAGCAGGCGCTGAAATCATTGCTGCGCGCTGGGGCCCAGCAACCGCTAGCGACCGTTTGACCACTCCGCGCATTCTCGGCGAAAATCATGGCTCGATCCAGTGATTTGTGAATGATAGGAGCGCCCATGACTCATGATGCCGCCACTTTGAAAGCCCAAAAGATTGCGACTGGTGTGCTCGCGCCTTCCGCTGGACAAAACGATAAAGAGGGACGATTCTCTGCCGAAGCGATCGAGTCGCTGGGTGAGTCCGGACTACTCGGTCTCATGCTGCCCGTCAATGTTGGCGGGGCAGCTTTAGGGCCTCGCACCTTCGCAGCCGTGATCGCGACGCTCGCCGAGGCAGATGCTTCGGTCGCGATGGTTTATCTCATGCACATTCTCGGTGCCGCCACGATCTTGGCGGCGCGTCCGAGCGCGACTCAGGCTGTCGCGCCCATACTGCAGGAGATTGGTGCCGGTCGCCATTTATCCACTCTGGCTTTCAGTGAAGCCGGCTCGCGCAGCCATTTCTGGGCACCCACATCGCGCGCATTTCGAAATGGAGACGGCGTGCGAATCAGTGCCAGGAAATCATGGGTGACCAGCGCAGGTCATGCTCATAGCTATATTGTTTCTTCACTTTCTCCTGAGGGAAAGGGGCCCACCGATTCGACCCTCTACCTTGTTCCAGCGCAGACGCGCGGACTTTCCGTAGCGGGACCTTGGGATGGTTTGGGACTGCGCGCCAACGCCTCTTCGCCCATCACGCTGGACGACTGCGAAGTCCCGTCTAATCTTCAATTGACCGATGATGGCGGCGGCTTTCCAGCCATGCTGAACGTGGTTCTTCCGCTGTTTAATTTGGGGACGGCAGCGGTGGCCCTCGGATTATGCCGAGCGTCGGTCGCTGCGACGGCGTCGCACCTCAAGAACGCGAAGTTCGAGCATCTTGGCCAGAGCCTCGGAGAGAGCCTGCCCACTTTGCGGGCGCAGCTCGCGACGATGCAGATTGACACCGACGGACTGTCGGCACGGATCGACGATTTGATTGATCATCTGGAGAAGCCCAGGGAGACGACCATGCTACGCGTGCTAGAGACTAAGACGGCCGCAGGCGATGTTGCGATCAGCGTCACCTCAACAGCAATGCGTATTTGCGGCGGTGCGGCATTCTCCAAGCATCTGAATATCGAACGCCTGTTCCGTGATGCGCATGCGGGCGCTGTCATGGCGCCTACGGGCGACGTTCTGCGCGAGTTCATCGGGAAGGCGTTGCTCGGAATGCCGCTCTTCTAAGACATCGAGCCTCCACCAAGGACTGTCTTTGGACTCGGCGGGCAAAAGAGTTGGGAGAGGTTATGAACAAAACAATCTGGCTGGGGGCTGTTGCCTACAATCCGAAGGTGGTGACCATTTGGGAGGGGATGCGCCGCTACTTTCATGAGGAAGCGCATCTGCCGGTTGAGGTGGTTCTCTTTCAGAGCTACGAAGCCCAGGTTTTGGCGCTCCTCGCCCAGCCGGGCGACGCAGTTCCACGTATCGATATTGCATGGAATACGAACCTTGCATACCTGCAAGCGGATGAGTGGAGCGGCCACGCCTGCCGAGCGGTTGCTATGCGCGACACCGATCTCGGCTGGATGACTAAAATCGTTGCCGTGAGCGGAGGTCCGGTTGCCAGTCTTGCCGATCTGAAAAATCGAACGCTCGCCGTTGGCAGCCGGGATAGCGGGCATGCGGCGATTCTTCCCGTTCACTTCTTGGAACAGGAAGGCATGCGTGAGGGCAGGGACTACCGCACGCTGCGCTTTAACAGCGACTTAGGCAAACACGGAGATACCGGGACGAGCGAAGTGGATGTGGTGCGCGCCGTCCTCGACGGACGAGCCGACGCAGGCGCAATTGGTAGTCCCTTCTGGAATACGGTGCAGAGCGAGCGCCTCGTGCCCGAAGGCGGCCTTCGCGAGATATGGTCGTCGCCGGCGTACAACCATTGCATGTTCACGGGACGGCCCGACCTCGATCCAGAGCGGGAGCGCCGGTTCGCCGAAGCGCTTGCGGCCATGAGTTACGACAACCCGGTGCATCGGCCGATACTCGAGGCCGAAGGACTTCGACGCTGGCTTCCGCCTCATTTGGATGGATACACTGCCCTCCGTGAGGCGGCGGCACATCAGGGATTCTTCGAACGGGTAGAGAAATCCGCGTGAGAGCCGTTTGAAACCTCATCGTCTAGGGAGGCACCGATATGGCAGCATCGACCGAATTGCAAGCAGGCTTTCTCTCGCGCCGCGGCTTCTTTCGTTGGGCCAGTTCGTTTGCCGCGGCTCTGGGCGGGGCGCCGCTGATTTCCTCCGCCAGGGCTCTTTCGTCGCGAGTGGAGTCGCCAGACGGCGAGGACTATTATGCGAAACTCGGCGTTTCGACAATAATCAACGCTGCCGGTACCTACACCACGCTCACCGCTGCTTGTATGCCTCCAGAAGTTTTGGCCGCGGTGCAGAAGTCCGCGCTCCATCCTGTCCGTCTGCACGATCTGCAGCAGAAGGCGGGGGAGTATATCGCGCGGCGTCTCAAGTGCGAAGGAGCGGTCGTGACTTCCGGAGCCTCGGGAGCGATCAGCCTTGCGACGGCGGCCTGTCTGCAATACGCAAACAACATAAACATCATAGACATGCCGCAGGCGATTAACGGCAAGAAGAATCAGGTCATTGTGCAGCGTGCCCACCGCTATGAGTACGACCGAGCCATGTATCTCTGCGGAGCGCGGGTGACCGAGGTGGTCACGCTCGACGATTACAAGCGCGCATGCGGCACAGGCAACGCGGTAATGACGAATTTCTTCAACGCTGCAGAAGACGAGGACGGGGTCGCCGGTAGCGCAGAGATCGGGCGGGAGGAATGGCTCCGCGTAGCGCACGACTACAAGATTCCGTGTCATCTGGATGCTGCCGCCGACATGCCACCGATCTCGAATCTGTGGAAGTACACGGGCATGGGTTTCGACCTTGTAGCTTTTTCTGGCGGCAAGGGAATGCGCGGTCCGCAAAATGCGGGCCTTTTGCTTGGGCGGAAGGCCCTTACGGACCTTGCCCACGCGAACAATAATCCGGGCGACGGAATCGGCCGCGGCATGAAAGTGGCTAAGGAGCAGATTGTTGGTATGGTGGCGGCGGTCGACTGGGTTCTTTCGCACACGGAAGAATCAATGCAAGGCGACTACCAGAAGCGGGTCGATCTCATCGCGAATGCGATGAAGGGCATCCCTTCGGTCAGAACTGAGACGGTGGTTCCGAGGATCGCCAACCATGTCCCACATCTCCTCATACGCTTTGACCCGACGGTCACCGGGATCACTACTGGCCAGATCGTCGACAGGTTGCGCAAGGGGACACCTTCGATTGAACTGAACCCCAACACCGGCCAAAAGCCCAACCAGGGCATTCCAGCGGATGCAAACACGCTTGTGGTTGGCGTATGGATGTTGCAGCCCGGCGAAGATGACATCGTGGGCCAGCGAATTCGCGCGGCTCTCACGAAAGTGGCCTAGAATTTTTCAGAGATGGATCATTGAGGTTGCTGCTCTGCGGTCTCAGGCGCAATAGGAGCCTGACGTTCGCGCTTGTCCAGATCATTTGTTTGCTAGCCGTCGTCGCGAATAGACCCCAATCAAGCCAACAGATGGCTTGAATGGGGTGCCCGCCCGACTCAGTTGGACACCCTTTATGCGCAGTTGAAAATTCTCGCCAACCGGTTCGAGTGTTCGCCGTCGCGCTCGAAGGCACGGCGAACTGCAGCAAAGGACTCCGAGAGCGGAAAAATGTCGCGCCTGACCAACAGATCAGCATCTTCTGCGCCGACTGGATGCCAGTAGACGCCATCGGCTGTAACGGTAACTTCCGGGACCAGATCGGTTCGACTCACGGCGACACCTTCGCTTGCAACACCGCGCAACGCGATCCGGCGGATGACTCGGTCTTCTGTTGCGATCTTCTCTTCATCGAGGAATTGACGAAAAGCTTCTACTTCCGCGTCGGTTGAAACTGTGGCGGCCAATCGCACGCGAAAGCCCAGGGAACGAGCGTGCTGAATTCCTTCGCGTGTGCGCGCCCATGTTCCAGACCCGCGATGGAGGTCGTGCAGTTCTCGCGTCGCACTGTCTAAGCTGATTTGCAACACAATCCGATCACGAGGCAGCGCTCTTAAACTTTCTATGCGACTACCAGTAAACAACATTCCGTTGGTCAACACCGTGGTCGGAGCCGCTGCTGCACAAGAAAGAAGAATCTGGCCGATGTCTGCCAGCAGAAACGGCTCGCCTCCAGTCACGAAGATTTCCTTGACGCCAAGTTGCACCGCTTCACGAGCGATTCGTTGCAAGCGAGCGAGCCCTAGTTCGCGCCGTGGTGCACTGGGAGAGGAGCGCACGCAGCAGTAGTCGCAATGCAGGTTGCAATCGAAATTCGTGTACAGCCAAAGCCGTGAGCCGACCGGCCTGTCGTCTTCCGCCGGGCCCGCGATCGACGCCGCAACGGCACCGCACCGGAAAACCCAGCGCGCCCGGCCTTGTTCCACCGTTGATTCCAGCAGCGGATTCCCGGTGAACTTACACCAGGTTTCCAACTCCCGACCGACGCCCAGCTCTTCACCGATCACCGCGACCAGAGTTCCCGGGCGGCTACGACGTAGCACAGCGATCAGTTCAGGCAACAGTCCGGACGTAAAGGTCTTGCGCCCGATATCCAGATCGACGTCAGCCTTCATCGGAATACATGCATTTTGAATGTCCAGGATCACCGGGAGTCAGATATTAACGGCGCGTGCTGCTTTTGGCGATGCCGCCGATAAAGTAAAAATCCTTCACTCGGCCTAAAATACGGCTACGTCCAGAATGACGCCAGCCATAATTTGATGGAGTTGTCGTTCAAGCTGCGCCTCTCCCAGACGTCCGCGCCTGCGCGATCACTGCGCCTTCATCCAGGCATCCGACCCCACCAGCTTAACCGCAACGTCCGTAATAAAAATGTGCAGGGGCTTGCCGTCGGCGGTGCCGCGATGCTCGGTTGAGAACAGAATTGGGCCTGCCTTCTTGTAGCCTGCCCACGTTGCGAGGACGCGGCTCGGCGGCCTGGCCCCACCGCGGTGGTAGACGAAGTACACGACACGGTTGTCGCTGCCGACGTAGAGATCCCAGGTGTCGCCGGGCGTATACCCTCCATCTGCGGGATACTTTACCGGGACCAGTTCGGCCATGCCGGGACCCACGGGCAGATTAAATTTGCCCTGATCGATCGCGCTGGCACTCTTGTCCCAATAAGCATGAAAGGGGAACAGAGTCCAATAGTTATCATTGATGAAACTCGGGTCGATCTCGTTCTTCACGGAGTCAGACTGAGTGCTCGGGTCGGTACGCACGTAGGAGACCTTGAGCGGCCTGCCGTCTTTGTCCACGCCTTCAAAGGTGACCTTATTGGTCTTGGGCTCCCACTCCCACTTGTGAGCAGCCTTGAACAATCCGGTAATCTCTCCGTTCCAGGTATAGCGGATCGCTTCGACCTTGTCCCACGAATCGATGCCGTAGGCCTTTGCGACCTGGTCGAGTATCGGCGCACGCTCCTGGGCCCAAGCGTTTGCAGCAAGTACCAGCAATCCCAAAATCAAACAACGGATCGTTACTGAACCGGCCAACTTTTTCATGAACAATCCTCCTTACAGTTGCGATTAAGCCATAACTGGAGAAACGAGTGTATTGGGCGAAAGTATTGATCGACACCTTGGTAAGTGTAGATGATGATGCACACACACTCTCGGATCCACAAAATCGCGAGCCATGCCGCTAACATCAGCCAACGGGTCTGCCCGGCCATTGTAGGGCGATGAATCGGCTGATCCGGCGCGAAGCGACGATTGCGGCAGCTATTGCCACGCATCCATATTCAACGAGCATTACCCATGCAGGAAGCGCCCCCCACGGACGCCCAAGCGTGCGCAAGTGCCACATGATGTAAACAGGGACAATGCTCACGGTCCAGACGAAGATCACCAGTGTGGACGGCGACGTCAAGAATGGCAGCAGCCAGAGAAGGTACCATGGGAAAACGGCGGGCGCGCACAAGAGAGATGCTGCCATCGGCCATGCAAATTCAGAACCTTGAACCACAGGGGACACAGAGTCACATGGAGGAAATCCTGTGTCTTTTCCTCTTTGTGACTCTGTGTCCTTCGTTGAGATTCTTCGGCGTGCATGGTTAAGCTCTATGCTTCTCATCCAGTTTGCCGTCGCTAATCCGACGAGCACTGCCAGTCCCGCTAGCAACTGCGGGGGAGCCATCCGAGCGAGCGCGGCAAATACGGGACCATTGAATCGAAAAGTCCGCACATACGTGTCAAGAGATCCGATCGGAAGGCGGCCATGACTGAGAAAGGGCAGATATAGAAGCGAGACGACCGTTGCCGCGATCAGCGCGTCTCGAAGGCGAACCCGCTTCCAGTAGAGCGGTAGGAGTACGATCGGCAGAAACTTCACCGCGACCGCCAGTCCAAGCGCGACTGCCGCAGTCGCCCGCCACCGGCGCGCTAGAGCGGCGGCCGACACTACCAACAATAACGCACCAACAATATCGATGTGACCGCTTCCCGCCACCTCAACGGCTAACAATGGGTTCCAGGCGAACGCTAGGACCGCCTGGGCTCTCTGCTTACTACGCAGAAGATCGAGCAGCACCAAAATAATCGCGAGTTCGCACATCACAAATGCGACTTTCAGCGCAAAGCTGGATTCCTGGATCGCAGTGACGGCGCGGAAGAAAAGCTCGGCTGCCGGAGGATATGGGCTCGGTAGATCGGGATTATTCAAGGTGCGGGTTTCGGGGGTATGCAATGCGGCGACGGCGGGATCACTGGGAATGACAAGATAAGGGTTGTAGCCAAGCCTTTGCAGGCGGCCGTCCCAAACATATCGATGGATGTCATCATCAGCGCCCGCAGGGACGCGAAGGAATTCAATCTGCCACACCGCGGCGAGGAAAAGACCAATGATAACAACGCGGCGCGGAAATTGTTTCGTCGCGAAGAACTCACGGACCGACAGGAGGTAGACGATTCCCGCAGCCACCAAAGACACCATGAACGTCGGTCCACCGCGATCGCCGAAGGCGCGCGCGCAGATCGTTAGCGCCACGCACAATGTGGCGCCGAGTGCGTACACTCGCCACTCGGGGGAGACCTTCACATTTCTCCCGTGCCGGTTGGTGATTTTACGGCCCGGAGTTCCCAGTCTTTGAGCCACTGCGCTGTTCGTGGCGCTCTTGCCGGAACCAGACGCAGTTCCGCTGCGAGACGAGCCAGGTCGTCGGCTACATCGATATCGTAAAAGGAGTCTACGAAACCTACTGATAGCTCAAGAGCACGTGCGCGCGATAGGAGTTTCTCCAGCGCATTGCTTGTGCCCATGCCGTCGCTTGCAAAAAGCGTGGGATGAGAAACATTTGCCCCTACGAGATAGTAGCCTCCGTCGTGTGTCGGTCCCACGACTACATCATGCGCCGCGAGGGTTTCGAAGGCGTCTTCGAGAACAGAGCTCGGCAGGTGGGGGCTATCGCTGTTGAAGGCAATGGTGCGCCGTTGATGGGCATCGCTCTGATGATCTTCTCTTTGATGATCTGGCGCGAAAAGCGCAAACACCGAAATGAGGCCTGCGGCCAGCCCTGTGCCTTTCTGCGCAACTACTCGCACATCACTGCCCGCCATCTGCGACAGCTCGCTTATATCCGTATCGGGGCACATGATGGCAACGTCCACATCGGTCAATGACCGCGCGAGCGCCAGCGTGTCGTTCAAAAGACAGCAATAGAAAGCAGTGACAGCCGCGGGAGTAAGGCTGGAAGCCAGGCGGGTTTTCACTACGCCCGGTCTCGGAGCTTTCGCCATGATGACCAGCACACGGTCACTCGCTGACGGATGCACCCCCGTCTCCGCTGAGGATTTCATAGGTTGTTGGGGCAATAATATACGACGGGTCGCCACTCAAGTCCGGTTTTGGCTTCAGCGGGAATGTTCGAAGCTGATCAAAAATAGTAACCGGCTGTCAGGGAGGGACGAGATCGATTCGAAATGAACGACACGTAAACACGACTGATCGGCAAGACTTTGTCCGTCTATAGAACCGACCCACTCAAGCCAAAACGATGCTTGAATGGGCCATCCGCAGGTCTGTCTCGCTTGCGGATTTCACAAAGATTGACGTCGGCCTAGTTTGGCCGCGGTTTCCCGGCACTGCGATGCCGAAAATAATACCTCACAATCAAGCTCAGAATGAACCAACCGGCTCCGACCGTGCCCTTCAGGGTGCCACTGATCTTCGACTTTCCGATACGCGGATAGTAGCTGACTGGGACTTCAACCACGCGGTATCCAGCCAGAGCGCCTTTCAGGATCATTTCCACCGCCCAGCCATACGTCGTTTCTTCGAGCGCGAGCGCGCGTAGTACATCGGCGCGGCCAGCACGGAAGGGGCCGAGATCAGTGAGGTTGAGCCCGTACAGGAGCCGGATCAGGCTGGCGGCGAGACGATTTCCAAACGCCTGATGCCAAGGTAACGCCCCGGCAGCGCGCCGCTCGTACAGGCGGGAACCAAGCGTGATATCTGCGCGCCCCTCTATGATTGGAGCTAGAAGAATTGGCAGTTCAGAGGGCCGATCGCTGTAATCACCATCCAGGAACACAACCACGTCAGGAGAGTTTGCCGTGGCCAGACCCGTGAGGCACGCTTGCCCATAGCCGCGGCGCGGTTCCTGAACCACGCGAGCTCCCATTTTTGCTGCGATCTCGGGCGTCCCATCATTCGAGTTACTGTCGACAACGATGACCTCCGTCGTGAGATCGGAATGCAGATCCGCCAAGACGCGCCCAATCGCCTGCGCTTCATTGTAAGTAGGAATTACGACGGACACTCGCACGTGAAATTGGCCCTATCACCACCAGCGGGAAGATGGCCACCGTTGCGCTAGCCATGCGTCAACGCCCCATTTTCTGCCGGCGCTTCCGATCGCGAGTCCGAGGGACGCGAGCACCGGAACCAAGAGTTCCCAGATCCACGCTGTGCCCAACTCCGAAATCCAAAGGCTTCCGAGGAAGAGAAAAGCCACAGTCGCGGCGGGTCGAGTGAGCAGACCGATGACGAGTAGGATGCCGAGAGAGATCTCGGTCATTCCCTGCATGGGCGCAGCGATCGCAGCGTGGCTTGCCGCCAGCCCCATCACCACCTTCCAGGCGGCCGGGCAGTGGCTCGCCTTGATGTAGTAATTGATCAGACCCGCGTAACCCGCGGGGGTGTAAAGTCCTTTCCCCAGATTCTCGAAAAAGACTGACACGAACAGTGCGCCGATCGTCAGTCGGACGACTGCGAGGCCCGTTGCGGCATCAAGCACGCTGGTCATTCCGGTTGTCCGATTTTGCGCAGGACTGAGGTTCATGGTCATCTTAGACCTCCGATCAGGCAATTCGACCGCCCCTGAGTGAATGGCAATCTTAACCTCTTGCTCCCGTTCGTGCCAGATCGAGCCCCAAACGGTGTTTTAGCTCCAAACGGTCGCGTCCTTCCCTTTCACCATCAGCAAGACCAAGCTGCTTCTGGACGGACTTTGGCTGCCTGTTGTTGCCAGTGCCGCTCTAGCACTGGGATTCGTGTTGGCTACTTGGTTTGCCAACCTGCGACAAGGAACGTCGGAAGGGTCAAGTGGCGCTCAGTCACAACAGATGTCAATGCCAGAAGCTCCTACGCAGCAAGTCGTCCCTCAGCGGAACGCAAAGCATCATTGAGACGGGTTAGGTCGCCAAGATTCCTTCCAAAAAAGAAGCTCTCGGGGCCTCTGGGCGCCCTTAGTACTGGGCCTACTTCGATTCCCTAGTGATCGCGTTCGCAGCGTTGCCGGCCACGACCCAGCTTGCCGACCCGGCCACGACGGCTTCATCCTCAAACCACAGAAATCCGAAGTCGTCGATGCACTCCGGAAAATCCGGTTTGATGATGATGTATCCTGGAATCACGGCGCCCGGGATGTAAGCATTGTCGGCGCGATTGTTGCTGTACGTCATCATCTTCGAGACCGTGCCGACTCCGGCTACATACGAAGTGCTCGATACCGGGTGCGTGCCGAGAATGTAGTTGACGGCGCGAAGCGTGTATTCGGGGCTAACAAGATCCGGAAACGCCTTGTGCAGGAAATACATTCGGATGGCCATGTCCATCACCGCGCCCGATCCGCCCCAGGTGCCGAGGCTCGGGGGCACACCAAACGGAGTCTCGTTCAGCCGCCTGTCCAAACCTGCCATGTATGTTTTTACCGCTTCGCGCATTTGATCTCTCGCGCCGGCATCCAGATAAGGCAATGCCCGGACTGCTGTCCAACCACGGACGTCCATCTGCTCCGGCGTGATCATCTGAGGGAACAATTCCTTCAGGCGGGACTTGTAGGGCTCGGCACCATTTGTGGCGATGGTCAATTCCAGTGCCGCGGCCCAGTCCATGCCGACAAAAGATCGGCCTCGGCCGAAGCCAGTCGGCGGAGCTGCCGGTGCTGTAGAGATTGTCGCAGCACCCGAGATGCTTTTTGGTTTACGAGCGCCCTGTTCGCCAGAGACAACACCCTGAGAGGCCGCCAGCACACCGTTTGCGGGAGTTTCTCGGTCTGCCCCGCTGGATGTCGGATACAGTGTTGGGTTCGCCGACGTGTCCTTCCATGCTTTGATTGCGGTCTCTAGACAGTCTTTCGCTAAGGCGTCGTCCCAGCTTTTCAGCGTATCCGCTGCTGCAGCTAGAGCCGCAATGGCATTCCACTGGAAAAACGGATTGTTCGTGGTGAAGATCCAGCGATCGTCTGGCCTACCGGAATAGTCGCCCTTCACTTCGTTCGGGCCGAGCTTCGGGTCGTAAATGCGACCGTCAGTTTTTGACGCTCCGTCGCCCACCTGTGTGTACTGGCGGAGATCTGGCTCGTGAGTGCCACGGATGGCATGGCCGATGTTATGAAACTGCGCCAGGATGAGCAGTGCGCCGTGCTTGACTTGCTGCACAGTATCCGGCACGCCATCGGGACGGTGCATCTCAACCTCACGCGCGGCTTCATCCACCGTAAGCTCGTCGTACTTGAGATTAAATTCGCGATACGCCAAAGCGAGGCTCTGAATCACGCTCAGCTGCGCAGGCTCTTCGAGGTCGAAGTCGCCAGCATCGTACCAGCCGCCCACGTTCATCCCTGGGATGTGATCGCCGCCCTTGTACTTGCCGTCTGTTGCTGTGGCTTGGTTCCAGCCGTCGAATTGCTCTCCAACTACGGGCGCCATGCGACCATCATCTAGATGCGAAGCGCCGTGCCATACGCGGTAGCCTTCGCGAACGGAAACGTGATCCATCTGCGCCGCGAGGTGATGATCCAGGCTGTCCTGCCAGATATTGGTGTAAGCGTCCTTTGAGATGGGGAAGGGCGCCGTACGCTGGTCTGCGTACTCGATGGCATAAAGGCCGGGGTCCTTGACCGGGGTGAAGTCGAATTTTGAGTAGACGTAGCGCAGCCACGGAGTTGAAGGCGTGATCGGTCCCTCGAACACCTGTTTGTAAGATCCGTCTTCCATCAGGCGCAGCACTCTGGCCGTCTTGGGGGCGTTGTACTTCGGGTCGAGTTCGAGCACCGCCACCTTTGAGAAGCCTGGCGCATAACCGACCTGGCTGTGCGCGATCACCGGCGGCCGCGTCCAGTTCGGAATCACATCCGGTCTGATGTGCCAGACGACAGCGCCGGTGGTCATACCTTCAGGGATCAGCGAACGCAACACGAACCAGCCATTTGGCGCGCGGTTGCGTCCATCGAAGAGTATGAGGTCGGCTGTATCCGATACCACATTTACCCGGGCCAGCGCGTCGTCGATGCCCAGAGTTATGCTCTTGCCCTCGGCGAATGGCAGCGGCTGCGTGTATCCCTTGGCTTTATCCCAATCCTCCAGGTAGTACGCCTTTTTCGGTTCATCCGGCAGAGGCAAAACCTTCGTCATCGGATCATTCGGCGTACGCGGGAAGATGCCTGCTTTGGTTCCGTCCACCAGGTAAGCCTTGCCCATGTAGATCGAGGGCAAGAACTCCAGGTTGAAGCCCGCCCGCCCCGCCAGTTTCTGCGGTAGAGGCTTGTCGAGATTGATGCTGACCTTCACACCGCCGGGTTCCGCTGCCACTTCCAAGGTGTAACTGAGATCGAACGTTGGGAAAGCGAGGTCGGCGCTGAGCCGGCGGTTCGCCTGGTCGGCATGGCGAGCTTTGAGAGTTGCCACCAAGTCCCACTGCTCCGGCGTCGGCATCAGGCGTACATCGCCGTTGGTGGCGATGCGCTGGCCGTGCAGAATCATCTCCATGGCTGTGTTCTTCTGGTCGACAAAAACAGGATGGTACGTGCTGTCGTAGAGAAAAACGCTGAAGCCTTGCGTATCGAGGTAATTCTTGTCCGTGACCTTCATGGCAAAATCCGCGCCGGACAGGCCTGGGGCCGAGATCAATATCAACGAGATCAATACCAGGAGGAGACAAACTCTGATTCGCATGAACATAGATCGGGATTATTACCGCTCCTTTGCTCCAACATGATATGACATGCACACTCTTAGTGAGTTCGGCCAGGCGCCAGCAGTTCTGAGTGGGGTGGCAAAAGGATCAGCATCTGAGCAATCGAAGCTGGTAAGAGGGGAGCTTGCAATACTGTTGGTCCGTCGTTTGAGTGTAATTGGCGCGATTCAACATCTTCCCCAAAAATGGAACGACTTTGCAGGCGGCGGTTCGGAGGACCGAACAGCCCTAGTCCGGGCTTTTTTGTGTTGACGGCGCGGGTTCTGAGGCGGCGGTATCCCGTGGGAGCTTGACCTTATCTGATACATCGACGTCGAAAAGCATGTAGTGATCGAAGGTGTAGTGCCGGTAATATCGACGCTTGCGAATGTCGAAGTAAATCTCCACGTTTTTTGGTAACCACAGGACCGCGTTTTTCCTTGCAAATGGCACGGGGCCGTACTCAACGACTTGATGTTCACTCAGCATTTGGATCTCGTGCATGGGGTTGATGATATCTGCCTCAATGTGCACGATTTGAGAAGTGTCTGAAGAGATCCATGCTCTCCCCTTCAAGTCGATGCGATAAGTCTGGCCAGCGACAGTGTAGTCCTGCATGCGATTTGGACGGTCGGGACGCTGGCGAAAGTGTACTAACCAGGTAGGTTTTTCAAACCACTTGGCTTGTCCTTCACAGTCGAAATCGAAGTCGCCCTGCATCTCTGGATGAAAGACGAGCGCAAGCGTGATGAAGCCCGTACTGCCGATTCCGTCGGGATAGCCACTCTGAGGAACCCTGTCTTCGCTATAATCCTCGATCGATATCGATCCCGCTTTCGAAGAAATTGTGGCGGCATAGTTGTACTTCCTTGTTTCCGCATGAGTTGAAAGACCAGCCCCGTCTAGCGACTTGTGGAACAGATCCTCATCGGCGGTGAAACGGTTTATGTCGTGAACCAACTCCTGGACACGTTGCCCCGCTCCTACGAGTACCTGAGCACAAGAACAAGTTACACCAGGTTCGAGAGAGGGCTTCACATCGTCGATATCGGGGGGACGCCAGGTCTGCATCGAGAGCACAAGTTTGGGCATAGCAATGAGGGCACCTGGTGACGTCGTAGTCGCTAAACCTGCGGCAGGCGCTTGATCACCTTCCTCTACTCGTTTGATCAGAGCGTGAACTGGCTCGATCATGTTTTCTGGGGGAGATTCCTTTAGGAAGACGCGAAGAGCCTGAATTCCTTCATTCTTCTGGCCGAGTCCGATCAATGCTTGCCCAAGGGTGAGTTCGGCAGAGCCGGACGCATTCTTTCCGTATCTCGCACCTTTCGCAACGGCAATCTGTGCTTCGTCACGAGCCTTGCTGTACTCACTCTGGTGAAGGTATGTGCTAGCCAATAAGTCGTGTGGCAGCCATTCTTCCGAATCGACAAGAATTGCCTGTTCGAGCGCTGAGCGAGCTTCCGGGTAGTTCTGTAACGCCAGCGTCGTTCTGCCTAGCAGAGTTAGCGTTTGGGCGGAGTGAGGGCTGAGGTTGGCGGCCGTTCCTAAGTAGGTTCTAGCCTGCGCGTAGTCGTTCTTCTGAAAGTACAAATATCCCAGCAGGAAGTTTAAATCCGCGTTCGATGGTGCCGAAACATACGCCGTTTTCAAACGCTTCTCGGCATTATTAAAATTACCAGATTTCAAAAGAGATACAGCTCGTTTTGCGTCTTTGCGCGCCTTCGCAGGCATGAGACCTGAGGCTTCATTAATGGTGACTGCGGCTGGATCGCGGTGAAGTACAATATCAACGTTTTGTCTCACGGGGCTCAAAACACTAATCTCGAGACTCGCACTTAGAAACCCCACGGCGGTGACGGAAATGACGTAGTTGCCGAGGACGGTGTTGACGAACACAGCAGCTTCGTGCCCTGGGACTACTAGAAACCCTCCCACATGGTTCGCAAGATTCGTTAGATCCACCCGAGCCGAGCGGTCGAGGCTGAGAGGTTTTTCCTCGGCGAAGGTGTGAACGATGATCACTGCCGTATTCGGCACAGTCTCATAAGTGGAGATCCGCTGATCCCCCTGCATCTCATTCATTTGCTGGACGCCCGGCGCTACTTGCGCAAGTAACGGTGCGCTTAGGAGAGAAACGAACACGACCAACAAGAATGCAGAAGTAGGTGAGAGCTTCATGATCGACTGCTCGACAAAGCGAAGTATATCATCGAGAGTTCCGGGCCAATTCGAAACCAATCCATGTGACAGATGGATATTATGATCTCATTGCTCAAGTGAGATCACCGTCACGGATTTCGGTTCCAGTTCCAGAGATAACTTATTGTCCTGAACCTTTGCTGCGACAGGCTTTGGCACCACCGTATTTGGCGTCTCGAAGGTGTTGACGCTGTCCACCTTGGGCGCAGTGAGGGTTTCTCCGACTGCCGATTTCGCGCTGATGCCGTGAAGATTCACTGCAACTTCGGTGGACTCGTTCGGATCGAGATTGGTAAGTTCCAACCAGAGCTTTCCACTGGTGTCCTTGGCAGCGATCGCATCGACGCGGGGCAATGTAATATCGCCGCGCGTGTACGTGCTGGCATCGAAAGTGACTGGGACAAACGTTGCGTCCTGGAATGGTACATACATTTTGAGGACGTAGTAGGTCGGGGTCAGAACCATCTTTTCTCTATCCGTCATGATCATGGCCTGCAAAGCGTTAATCATCTGGGCGATATTGGCCATCAAGGGTCACTACGCGCTGGCCAAGAGGGCCAGCACCGTTGCGCCAGTGATATTCGTCGGCGAAGCAGCCACCGGGCCAGCGCACGTTTGGCACCTTAATAGCTTTCAGCGCGGCCACAACATCGTTGCGGATGTCACGCGTATTAGGAATTCTGGAATCTGGGCCGACCCAAATACCGTCGTAAATGCCATGGCCCAGATGCTCCGCGAACTGGCCAAAAATGTTCCGGTCGATTCTTGCCCCGGTCTTCGACGCATCCACGGACAAGTCGACTTTCTGTGCAAGCAGAACAGGCACAGTCAGGGCAGCCGTTACCAGAACGATAACGACCCGAGATGACCGCGGGGAAATTGATACTCTCCGAGAAAGACGAGTGAATGCGGCAGCCAAGAACCAAGTCAAGAAACAGGGTGCCATTTCACACTTGGATTGATGAACGAGTGTAAGCGCCACTGATTCCTCTTCCGAAGTACGAGAATGATTACACCTGCTCCGCTTCGCAGAGCAACGTCGAAGACCTCTGACAAGAAGATGAGCAGCCGGTGCAGCGTGAAATCTCCATCCGCCCTCAGGTAAATCCGCAGCTCAACCGGATCTTGTTTGGCTGAAGCGGATTCCACAGTGGGACCAAAGGCAATGATGGAGCCGGTTTTAACGGACCTACAAAATTCCCGAGGGGATTTGCAAGTGGTTGATAAGGTTGGCGTCCCCGACGGGATTTGAACCCGTGTTACCGCCGTGAAAGCGGGAGGGCTAAACGTAACTCTAACAAACTACAGGAACACGGACGCACTGGATGGCGTGCTAGGAACAGCAGGAAACACCTTATTGTGTCCCCGATGTGTCCCCAGCGCGAGATTGGGGACAGCCTGAAAGCTGCCTGGGTGCTCCCCCGTAGAGGGGAAACTCGAAATGTAGTTTCGGCGCATTGGCCCCTTGGTCTCGAATTTGGGATTCCGGAGTAGCACAGAACGATTTCGATCTCTTGCGGTGGTGCTTCAACTGTCTCATTCCTACTCGATCAGCTCATTCAAGGTGTTTGTGAGTGTATCCGAATGCCAGTCGCAGGCCTGGGTCCAAGATTGGAAGCAGATCGAAGGCGAGAATTGATTCAACCCCACAAACAAGAAATTGGCGCAGCAAGAAGATGGTCGCCAAAGGGGACGGTTCTCCCACCATCATAGAGCACCACTCCCAGCTTGAAGTTATCGCCGCAGGCGTCCGCCAACTTCCGGAGCCCCTTGAAGTCACCCGTATTCACGGTAGCACCGGCCTTAACTTCGATACCGACCAACGCACCACTCCCAGTTTCAATCACAAGGTCAACCTCGTCCTGGTCTTTGTCCCGGTAGTGATACAAAGCGCAGCTCTCACCAAACCAAGACGCCTGTTTCAACACTTCAGAGAAAACAAATGTCTCCAGCAGCGGTCCGAAGATCGAACGGTCTTTCGCAATCCGCTCCGCTGTGGCCCCCAAGAGTGCGCCGAGCAAGCCAGAGTCAAGGAAGTGCAACTTGGGCGTCTTTACCAAACGCTTCAACTGGTTCCGAAACCAAGGTTCCACCCGACGAACGAGAAACAACTGCTCCAAGATGGCGACATACTTCCGGGTAGTCTTGTCGTCAAACCCAACTTGGCCGCCCATCTGCGTAAAATTGGTGAGCTGGCCAGAGTGGTGTGCGAGAACCTGCAGCAGCCGCGGCATTTGGTCAAGCTTTTCCACGTCGGCAACTTCGCGCACATCCCGCTGCACGATGGCTCTTATGTAATCGCGTGCCCATGCCTGGCGTCGCTTTGGATCTCCGCGCCGCAGCATTTCGGGGTAGCCGCCGGTCAGCACGGCTTGTATCAGATCCTCGCCTATCATCAACTCCCCTGGTTTGCCGAGTTTGCTATCGAACGCGGCTCTGAGGAAATGCGGCTTCTTACCTCGAATTTCAGCCCGCGAGAGAGGCAGGAGGCTCACGATCTCCATGCGGCCAGCTAGACTCTCCGAGACTTGAGGCAGAGTGAGAATATTGGCTGAGCCCGTCAACAGAAACCGGCCGGCGCGGCGATCATCATCCACTGACTTCTTGATGGCCCGGAGGAGGTCGGGCACTCGCTGCACTTCGTCAATGGTCGTCCGATCAAGAGCGCGCACCAACCCAGTTGGATCGCTGCGTGCCGCAGCCAGCACCGTGTCGTCGTCCATGGTGATGAATTCGCGATTGCCCGCGAGCAAATCACGGACCAGTGTGGTCTTGCCACACTGACGCGGGCCTGTAACCATGACAACCGGAGTGTCCTTGAGCGCCGTGGTCACCAGTTCAGCAGAAAAGCGAGGAAAGAGCACGTGCTCAGTTTCGTCCATGCCGGGTAGAAGCTCCGTCCAATTCGGATTAATGTTGCGTCTATTTCGGATTATAGACTCGTCTGATCCGGAACGGAAGCCGGACGGTGCCGGGACTCATTTCAGCTTGTGTGGGTGGCGGTTTCTACCTGGGCATGTGTTGAGACCCTTCGGCGGCCTCCGCGGATCGAGCCGAGCCAACATCTCTGATCTGCTTTCTTCATCGTCCCCCGGTCGTTACAACTTTGCCTTAGTCAGCCGGCGCAGAAGACTCTTCTTGGCGGCGTGCGTTCGGCGGAGTTCCCCCAGGGCGGACTGGAATGCAGTCGCTCGCCCTCGCTGGACCGCGAGATCGCGCAGGTCCGCCAGCAGAGCGACGGCCTTGTCGTATTCATTAGGTTGCCGTTTTTGGATGTGCGCTGCAATCTGATTCCAAGTCGTATCTTCGCGGTTCTCCAGTTGGTCCAGATAGCGAGCGCGGTTGGCCTCGTCCTCCGCTTTCCGCCGCGCCGCTTCTACCGCTCGCTTCGCCTCCAGTAACCGGTCCCTTTCTTCCGCACGGGCATGGGCCAATGTCAAAAGATCACCGGCAGTGCGCCGCTGAATTGCGTTAGGCACGGGCAACATGCGCCGCGCGTTCTGTTGCTCGAAACGCCGCCGCAGTCGGATCTTCCACCGTTCACCGGGTTCCGAGACTGCGGCAACGAGCAAATTGTTCTTTTCCTTTTCGGGCATGCTCTGAATCCAAGCCGCCAGTTCTTCCCGATCCGGGCCAGCTTTCAGCGGCGCCGAAGCCGATGCAGCAACTTCAACGAGATCCTCGTCTATTCCAAGAAACTCGATCAGAGAACGGAGCGGAGCGCACAATTCGCCAAGACCAGCAGGCGCCGCTGGCTCCAGTTCGTCCTTGTCGAACTCTTCATTCTGAGCGCAAAGCAGCCATCCGAGATAAAGGCAACGGCTGTCTCCGCGCAGAAGCTCCGAGCGCAGCGACATCAGCGAGCCCATCCATCCCGTCCCGTCGTCCCAGTCATCGTCCTCGAACTGATTTTCAAACGCGACGATCACAGAGTTTCCGGCTTTTCGCACTTGAGCAGCTTCGCCGTGAAGCATGGCCCTGAGCGCTTTGTAGTCGACGAATTCCTGCGGAAGACGAAGATAAAACTCACGGGTTCCCCAGTTTGCAACGTAAAGAAACGCGTCGAAGTACTTCTCCAGAAGTTTGAGAGGAT